>Ga0307380_10010178_pt1 | contig 11864 bp, 9 predicted proteins | sample UN3MG_FD_202239 | JGI IMG/M metagenome (GOLD analysis project Ga0307380, IMG submission 202239) | Soil microbial communities from Risofladan, Vaasa, Finland - UN-3 | ecosystem: Environmental > Terrestrial > Soil > Coastal area > Acid sulfate soil | place: Finland: Risofladan, Vaasa | collected... | reverse complement strand
GATTCTTCGCAAGCTGTGGCACGTCCGGGCAGAAGAACCTGACGGTGACCATATAGGCGGCATCCTGCATCAGTATGCCGGTGTAACGATGATCCGGGTGGTAGTCGTTTGGGCGAGGCCCCATCACGATATCCGCTTTCCATTCTCGAATCAGGCGCACAAACGTCTTGCGGTTCTCCAGCGTGGGCATCAGCTCCCCATCGTGAATATCCAGCACCTCTGTACCGATGCCCAATACTTTTGCCGCCGCTTTGACCTCGGCGGTGCGCCGCTTGGCCAGCTCGCCGCCGGCCATTTCGGCGTGGCCGATGTCGCCGTTCGTGGTCGAGACGAACTTGACGTGATGTCCCTGGGCCGCCCACATCGCGGCGACGCCGCCCGCTTTGATTTCACAATCGTCGGGGTGTGCACCGAAGACGATGATGCGCAGCTTCCCATCATCTTTGCCTTGTGCCAACGCCGGACCGGATGAGGTAAAGATTAGCAGCAACAATACCGACACGACTGTGGCCGAACAGAAACCGTGCTTGCTCATACTTGATCTCCCTGCATTGAATATCAGCCGAGTGCCGATTGAAAATCGAAAATCGATTTACTTCAATAGGGTCAGCATTACCGCGCGCACGTCCATGACCTGCTTGCCTGGAACATCCAGCGCCTGGAGCGTTAATTCGCCCCGGCCCTTTTGCAGCCGGAACGTCCCGATCCGAAGAAGCTTGAAGTCTTTGACGTACGACTCACTGCCCCGGTCAACGCGGTCGAATTCTGCGCCTTTCAGAGGCGGATCGTGCGCTTCGGTCACTTTGCCCTGCACCCTGCTCCCATTGAAACGCAGCTCGACCGTCGAGCCGACATCTTTTTGGGGACAGGTGTAATAAACCGCCGCCTCGTAGTCGCCGGTGGTGGCCACCTCGATGTCCCAGGTCATCGCGTCTTTTTTATTGAGCCAGTTTGTGAAGAACGAGCAATTGGGCGCTTTGCCGCTTCGCTGGACGTTTCCATGAGGTACGCCGTCGCGAGCCGGCAGGGGGGTGGTGGGAAACTCCGCATAGCCGACTGAGAAGGGGCGGTCGTCCTTAAAATTGCCCAGCACCTCCTTCTTCCAGCGAGCGACGGCACTCTTGAGCTTCTCTGTAATCTGGGGTTTGTCGCCGGAGATGTCATGGTCCTGCCTTGGGTCGGTCTCCATGTCGAAGAGATTGCCCGCCGCGTCGAGCCGGTATTGCTGCGTTCGGACGCTGACCTTGCCACTCTGATGCGAGAAGATCATCCGGTCGGGCCAGTTGTCGGTCTGTCCGAAAAGAAGCGGCTTGACGCTGGTCCCGTCGAGCGGCTTGGTACTTACAACGCGAACGCCGGTCATGTCGGCCAGAGTCGGGAGAAAGTCAATCGCGCCGGCAATTCGAGGTATCCGCGTGCCCGGCTTGATGCGCCCGGGCCAGCGGAACATGCAAGGCACGCGCAGACCTCCTTCGTCCGTCGAGCCCTTCCGGCCTTTCATGCCCCCGTTCCAGCGCCAGCTATTCGGCCCGTTGTCACTGAAATAAATCACGATGGTTTTCTTGTCGAGATTCAATTCTTCGAGCTTCTTGAGTACCCGGCCGACGTTCCAGTCGATATTCTCGCACATGGCCAGGGCGGCGCGTGTCATTTGAATCTCCTCCTTTTCGGGGTCGCGGTTCCGCATTTTGATGGGATTGTCTTCGAGCTTATCGAAGAACGAGTCAGGCACTTCCATCGGGGAGTGCGGCGTGTTGAAAGGCAGATAGCAGAAGAACGGCCGGCCCTTGTTCTGCTCGATGAATCCCAGAGCATGGTTGGTCAGGTCGTCGGTGATATATCCCTGGCCTCTGACGATCTTCCCATTGTGTTCGAGGACGGGATCGAAGTAGAGGCCCCAGTGGCCCGAGCAGAAACCGTAATACTCGTCGAATCCTCGGGCGTTGGGGTGATAGGGCCATTGCGTCCCGTTATGCCACTTGCCGAAGGCCGCCGTCGCGTACCCCCCGGCCTTGAAGGTGTCGGCGATTGTTTTTTCATCGACGTTCAAGCGTTCCGCCCCGGTTGACACGCCGTGCACGCCGCCGCGAGAATGATAACGCCCCGTGAGAAACTCGGCCCGCGTCGGCGCGCAGACGGCGCAGACGAAAAAACGGTCGAACAGGGCTCCGTCACGAGCTAAGGAATCGATGTTCGGCGTCTCGATGTTGAGGTTGCCATGGACGCGCAGGTCGCCCCAGCCCTGGTCATCGGCCAGGATGACCACGATATTCGGGCGTTTATCGGCCGAGGCCGCTTGTCCGCGAATAGGAATGGCGGCGGCAAAGGCCCCCACGCACGCGCTCTTCAAAAGGTCTCGTCGGGTCAGTGTCGAATGTTGCATTGTCGTGTCTCCTGTTAAGGTTCAATAAGCGTTTGGCAATTATCATAAACCCTTGTCCAAAGCGCTTCAACAGCTTTTTTGTTGTTGCAGGGTGCCGGGTGGCAGCCTCAAAGCCGAAGGCACCGGCGTGGATCAGCCGTTTGACACGGTCGTCCGAACCGGCTACATTGGTGGGCCGAGGCAGTTCTTGGAACGGATTTGCATGAAGACGAAAATCTGCATCATCGGAGCCGGACCGGCGGGCCTGATGGCCGCGATTTCTTCCGCCGAAGCGGGCGCGTGCACGACGGTCATCGAGGCCAATACGAGTCCCGGCCGAAAGCTGCTTATGACCGGCGCGGGGCGGTGCAACCTTACCCACCGGGCGGCACCGCAGGAGCTTGTCCGTGCGTTTGGGGCCAGGGGCAAATTCCTCAGCTACTCGCTGTATCGGTTCTCGCCGCAGGATGCACAGGATTTTTTCGCCCGGCTGGGGCTGCGAATGAAGGTCGAAGAGGACGGGTGCGTTTTTTCCGCCTCCGGCCGTGCCAGTGACGTCAGAGACACCCTTGTGGGCCGCGCGCGAACACTCGGCGTACAGTTTATATATGGTAGCCGCGTCGATGATGTCAGCAAAGAAGCCGGCTCGTTTGTTGTCCTCGCCGCACAGGAGCGCATCCAAGCCGACAAGCTCATCATTGCAACCGGCGGGCTTTCATGGCCCCAGACCGGCTGCACTGGGGATGGCTACGGTTTTGCGAGGCAGCTTGGCCATACCATCGTCGAGACGCGAGCGTCGCTGGTTCCGCTTGTAACTGCCCAGACGTGGCCCGAGCAGCTTGCCGGGACCGCGGTGCAAAAGGTTCGACTGTCAGCCCGCATCAACAACAAGAAACTGACCACAGCCGGAGCAATGATCTTTACCGACGACGGCATCGGCGGCCCGGCGGTGCTGGATATGAGCTGGTATCTGACCGACTTTCTGCCCAGCAACGAGGCGCCCATAGGCATCACGTTGGACCTGGTGCCACATGTTCAGGAAGCCGAGCTTGAAGCGCAGATCAGCGAGCGGATCAGTGCGAATGTGAAAAAGAAGGTGGCGACCGTTTTGGCTGAATTCGTGCCGAAGCGCCTCTCGGCTATCTTGTGCCGGCAGGGGGGCTGTGATGATGAGCTGCCGGCCGGCCAGCTCAAGAAGGACGTCCGAAAGAGGCTGGTCCGAATGACCAAGCTGCTGCCCCTTTCGATTGTGCGCACCAGGCCGATTGCCGAAGCCACGGTCACTCGCGGCGGTGTCAGCGTTAACGAGATAGAAACCAAGACGATGGAATCGAAGCGTTGTCCCGGCCTGTTCTTCGCCGGCGAAGTCCTCGACATCGACGGCCCCTGCGGCGGCTACAACCTCCAGGCCTGCTGGTCCACCGGCGCCTTGGCCGGTTCTTGTGCATCCCGAAGCAAATAATCCCATCTGGGGATAGAATTCTAAGCAGCAGGGTTCGGCGTTTGCGGTGCCTAAAGCTAAAAGTGCCTAAAGTGACAGCAAAGTGCCATTCTGAGCGAAGCGAAGAATCTCTCTTTCGTTGGCCAGATCCTTCGGCTGCGCCTCAGGATGACACTCACGTGTCACCTTAGCTTACCTAAACTGCGTTTTATCTCGGGTTCCGACCTTTGGCTTTATGGCTTGCGGTAGTATTGCATGGCTTCCGGAAGCAGGTCCTTGATGTTTTGGATTCGGGTTTGGTTGGCGGGGTGGGTACTGAGCAGTTCGGGCGGCCTGGCGCCTTTTTCTCCCGCCGCCATTCTTTCCCAGAACGCCACGGCCTCCTCCGGGTTATAGCCGGCCATCGCCATGAACACCAAGCCCAGATGGTCCGCCTCATTCTCATGCACCCTGCTGTAGGGCAGCAGCACGCCGACTTGTGTTCCGACGCCATAGGACTGCATAAAGAGGTTCTTGGTCTGGTCGGGATAGTTTTTCAACGCCGTCGATAGGGCGATGCCTCCCATCTGCACGAGCAGGCCCTGGGTCATTCGCTCGGCCCCATGCTTGGCGAAGGCGTGTGCAATTTCGTGGCCCATGACCACCGCCAGACCGGCTTCGCCTTGGGCGACCGGCAGCAGGCCCGTATAGACGACGACCTTGCCCCCCGGCATGCACCAGGCGTTGACGTTGGGGTCTTCGACGAGATTGAATTCCCATTTGTAGTCTGCCAGTCGATCCTCGATGGCGTTCTTCTGGCAGTACTGTTCGACGGCCTTTTGGATTCGGCCGCCGACGCGCTTGACCATTTGCGTCTGCTCGGCGTTGGCGCTGAGCTTGTGCGTGGAGAGAAACTCGCCGTAGGACTGGAAGCTCATCGAGTTCATCATCGAATCGGGAACCACGTTGAATTGCTGCCTGCCGGTGATCTCGACCTCCGTGCAGCCCGCCAGCAACAGCAAAACGCCGGACAGGACGACCAGTTTCAGTTTCTGAGGGACTTTCATAGTCTCGCCCTTTCTCGATAAAGTCATTCTACTTATTTTTGTCCGCTCACTCCGGCAGATCGACGCCGAGCTTTCTCAATTCAATTCGGACTCTGTTTCGAACCTGCTGAGCGATCTCGACAGCTTGGGTTGCTTCGGCTCGGCTTACTTCCTCATCTTCTCCTGGATAACGCGTTGTGATGGAATAAAGAGTCAATCGCTCTGCATCCTGCAATTCACCGGCCCAATCGCAGTATTCGCCACATAATTCCAGCAAAGTGGATATGTTATGTGTGTACGGAAAATCAACACGGCAGCATACAAGAAATGCCTTTAGGCATTTTTCCGCACACTGTTGGGCGTGATACGCGATCAGACGGTACGGGGGCTCACCGGCCTGTAGAGTCATTGCATGGACTGCCATGCACAGGTCTTCGTCGGCATGGATAAGCCATTGCTTTACTATACGTACAACTGGCTCATCGGGCGTTCTCATAAAGCACTTTTCCTTCTCTCCAGGCAGGCCTCGCGATGGTCCCGGGGATGTGGCGGTCGCGCTCGAATTCTTCCGGCGTGAGAATCATGATGTCTCTCGCCAGGCCCAGGCCCTGCAGGGCTCTGTCCATCTCGAGCATCAAATGGCGGCGTTTACCTGTGAACGGACAAATGACCAGGATATCTACGTCGCTGCGTTCATCGGCCGTACCCCTGGCCTGCGAGCCGAAAAGGATGATCCTTTCGGGAGCGAACGCATCGACCAAACGTGTTCTGATGGCATCTATAAGCTTATCGCTAATCATAGTTTAACCCGTATTATCTTCATTCCGTGTGCACACGATTATACGAAAAGTGGGTCACACAGTGCAACGGTAGAATACCATGTTTGCCTCTTTCTTGCACCTACTGGGCCTGGTTCATTTCGTTCTTTATTCCATTGAGCAGATTCATGGCCTCGATGGGCGTCAGGTTATTCACGTCGGTCGAGGCCAATTTTTCCAGGACGCTTCGATGTTTCTGCACGAACAGGGTGTCCTTGTCTGGTTCTTTGGTCTTGCGACGGGCCAGATGTTCGCCGGCGGCTTCTTTCTGGAATGTGCTCTCCAGCTCCTCCAGAATCTCTTTGGACCGGTCCAGGATGGTTTTCGGGACGCCGGCTAATTTGGCGACGTGGAGGCCATAACTTTTGTCTGTTCCGCCGGGCAGGATTTTGTGCAAAAAGACAACCTCGTCCATCCATTCGCGGACCGCGACGTTGCAATTCTTCACGTTCGCAAACAGCTCTGCCAGCTCGGTCAGCTCGTGGTAGTGCGTGGCGAACAGCGTCCTGCACTTGAGCTGGCTCGCGATATGCTCGGTGATCGCCCAGGCCAGCGAAAGCCCGTCATAAGTGCTCGTGCCCCGGCCGACCTCGTCGAGAATGACCAGTGATTTGCCGGTGGCGTTGTTGATGATGTTCGCTGTCTCGGTCATCTCGACCATGAAGGTCGATTGACCCCGGACCAATTCGTCGGAGGCTCCGACGCGGGTGAAGATTCTATCGACCAGACCAATCTGCGCATCTTTCGCGGGGATGAATGAACCGGTCTGCGCCATCAGCACGAGCAGGGCGACCTGTCGTATATAGGTGCTCTTGCCGCTCATGTTGGGACCGGTGATGACAACGATGTCACCCGTACTGCCGCCCAGCTCGACATCGTTGGGCACAAAATCGGAACCGAGCATCTGCGCCAGGACCGGGTGTCTGCCTTCGTGAATGACAAGCTCGCCGCCATTGGTCATCCTGGGCCGGATGTAGTTTCGCCGCTTGGCCAAAAACGCCAGCGCCACAAGGCAGTCGCACTGGGCGACGGTTTCGGCCAGCCCCTGGAGCCTGCTGACATACTGGGCCGACTGCCGGCGGAGCTGGTCGAAGAGCTGCTGCTCTAATTCGAGTGCCTTTTCCTCGGCGCTGAGGGCCTCGGTCTCGTAGTCTTTGAGCTCGTCGGTGATATAGCGCTCGGCGTTCTTGATCGTCTGCTTGCGGACATAATCGGCGGGAACCTTGCTCGCCGAGGAGTGGTTGATTTCGATGTAGTAGCCGAAGACTTTATTATAGCCGATTCTCAGGTTGGCGATGCCCGTGCGGTCGGCCTGTTGTTTCTGGTAGTTTCTCAGCCAGCTTTGCCCATCCCTGGAGATGGAGCGAAGGTGGTCAAGCTCTTGCGAGAAGCCCGCTTTGATGACGCCTCCCTCGCGCAGATGTGAAGGCGGGTCCGGCTGGATAGCGGCTTCGAGCAGGTCGGCAAGCTCGTCCATGCTGTCGCATTGTCCGGCCAGCTCCGTGAGGCCTTCGCCGCGGAATCGTCTCAGGATTTCCCGCAGTATCGGGATCTGACGCAGCGTCCCCGCCAGAGCCACCAAATCCCTTGGACTGGCCCGAAGCGTACTGATGCGGGCGGCGATGCGCTCGGTGTCGGAGATATTCGCCAGCAGTCTGCGAATCTCTGCTAATTGCGCGTCGGCGTTGCTGATTTCTTCGACGGCGTCCTGCCTCTGCTCAATGGCGCCGAGGTCGCACAGCGGCATGCACAGCCAGTTTCTGAATTTTCGGGCCCCCATGCCGGTGATGGTTTCATCGAGACAGTCCAGCAGCGAGCCTTTTCTGCTTTCCGAGCGAATGGTTCGCAGGATCTCCAGACTCCGCAGAGAACCCGGATCGATTTGCAGGAAATTCTCCCGGCTGATCTTCTTCAAACTTCGTATGTGGCCGAGCGCGGTTCGTTGTGTTTCGTTGAGATACTCGATGACGGCGCCGGCGGGGGGGATCAGGGCATCGTCGCCGTCGTCGATGCCGAAGCCTTCAAGCGTGGCTGTGCCGAAATGCTTCAGCAGGCGCTGCCTTGCCTGATAAGGGTCGAAGTACCATCCGGGGCGTTCGGTGATGATGGCGGTGGTGAGCTGCCTGATATCGGCGACGAGCTTCTTTGTCTCGGCTTCAAACAGCTCTCCTCGCCGGTCGGCCAGCAGGCACTCGGCGGGCGCCAGCCGGAGCAGCTCGTCGAGTAGCTTTCCTTCGGGAAGCTCCTGGACGAAGAAATGACCCGTTGAAATATCGACCCAGCTTATCACGGCCCGGCTTCTTGTCCCCAGGCTGACGGCGCAGAGGAAATTGTCTTCCTTGGCGTCCAGCAGGATGTCGTCGGTGAGCGTTCCCGGAGTGACAATTCGCACGACGTCGCGTTTGACCACGCCTTTGGCGGTCTTCGGGTCTTCGACCTGCTCGCACACGGCGACTCTGAAACCGGCCTGGAGCATTTTCTTGAGATACCCTTCGACCGCGTGGTAGGGCACGCCGGCCAGTGGGATCGGATTCTCGCCCTTGCTCCGGCTGGTCAGCGTCAGGCCCAGAACCTTCGAGCAGACCTTGGCGTCCTCGTAAAAGGTCTCGTAAAAATCGCCCATGCGAAAAAACAGAATGCAGTCCGGATACTTCTGCTTGAACCGCTGAAACTGCTTCATCGCAGGCGACAGTTTTTCATCCATCGGGGTCATAGGGGCAGATTATACAACAAGCGGGCTCTTGAACAAGCCAGGACACTTCTCTTTCGGCATTTATTACTGTACAGCGTGTCGCAAACAGATAAAATGATTGAGACGATGATACAAAACGGACACAAACTCGATGAATTTCATCGCAGGTTAGATGCGGAGGAAAACCTTACCTTCCATCAGGCGTTGGCGATCTACGAGACGCTCCACAGAGAGGCCGTGTCTTTAGGGGCGATCAATGCCGAAAACATGCTGGACGGGCTTGACGTGGACCTGAGAATCGCCAGGGCGATAAACAGAGTGGGCTTATGATAGAATGTCTTATCAGAAAGATAGCCCAGCATTTGGACGAGCGAAAAATTCCCTATATGATTATCGGTGGGCAAGCGGTTCTGTTATATGGCAGGCCGAGATTGACGCGGGACATCGATATCACTCTCGGCGTGGACACCGATGAGTTTGCCTCCGTTGAGGAGGTGTGCAGAGAGTTGAAGTTAAGGCTGCTTGTTGAAAATCCACAGGATTTCGCGCAAGAGACGAAGGTGCTTCCGGCCGAAGAGCCGGATTCGAAAATTCGAGTGGATTTTATCTTCTCCTTTACCCTCTACGAAGCACAAGCAATTACGAATGCCAAGCAGGTGCTTATCGATGACTATCCCGTGAAGTTTGCATCCTGCGAGGATGTTGTTATTCATAAGATGGTTGCCGGCAGGGCCATTGATGAAGAAGACGTGAAGGCTATTCTCGCTAAGAATAAAGGCGCCATTGATTTGGAGCATATCGAGAAGTGGCTTTTGGAATTCGGCAAGATTCCTGAGCAGGAGGGTATATTGGAGAAGTTCAAGCGGTTGCTGAGAAGCTAACCTTGCCCAACAGGAATCGTTGGCAAGCTTAGCTTAGTTCCACTTGGCCGTGTAACAACTCGGCTATGGTTGATACTGCCCGCTGGTTGGCTTTGGCATTTGTCAGTTGTTTGAGCAGATTTTCCTGCCGGGCGGTGAAGCAGATGGGTTGCTGGGGATCGAAGTCGTCCACACCGAGAGTTCCGCGGATTCTTTCTCTGAGCTGTTCGATGCCGGTTCCTTCTTTGGCGCTTATGTGGACTGTGTTTGAGAACGTTCCGGGTAGTTTGCCTTTGTCGAACCGCGCCGGCAAGTCGGATTTGTTCAGGACCGTGATGATTCTCTTATCGGCGATTCCTTCAAGGAGTCGGTCATCAAACTCTTCTGCGGGTTGGCTGTTGTCCAGAACGAACAGGACAAGGTCGGCCCGTTCGAGAATTTGCGTAGTCTGCTTCTGGGCGGCTTCTTCGATGCTTTCTTCGTCTCCGCTCAGTTCCCGGCCGAGTCCCGCTGTGTCGATCAACGTTACAAACAAAGGGCCGATCCGGCACGTGGCTTCGACCCAGTCTCTTGTTGTGCCTTCAATATCGGCGACGATTGATTTCTGCCGGCCGGCCAGGTAGTTCAGGAGGGTGCTCTTGCCGCTATTGGGCGGGCCGGCCAGGACCGCCGTGCAGCCGTAGATAATGAGCTTACCCGCTTGCGACTTCTGGAGTATCTGTGTTGCCTCGGCCTTGATTTTGTCGATGACGATTTCGTCCATCTGCCCGGGCCAGTCCTGTGCTCTTTGGGCCAGTCCGGCATTGACCTGGCCGGCTACTATTTTTGCGCCCTGGAGGGTCTTGATCTTTGGCTGAACTAATTGGGCTTCGACTTTGATTGTGTTGTCAGGCTCCTGGATCGTAAGAAGTCTGGCCAGGAACTGCTCAGGCGTCAGCAATGTGGCTCCTCGGCGCTGAAGCAGTTGCATGATCATTTCGACGATGAGCGGATTGCCGTGGCAGTGGATAGCGAAAGTCGCAGGGCCTTCACAGCCGAGAGTAACCTGGTCGATGACTCGATTCCCCTCGCAGATTGTGCCGAGCAGGATGTTGCCTGTCGTGAGGGTAGGGGGGTTGGTTCCTTGTGCCCTGAATATCTGTTTCAAAAGGGTCTCAGCGGAATCCCCGAAAACCTGGACAGTCGATATGGCACCGGTCCCCAAGCCGGTCATAGCGGCGGCAAAGAGGCTCATTTCTCGTACTTCGTATATCGTGTTTCGTGCATGGTTCTGCCCACGTCGGCGTGGTCACGATTCAATGCGAGGCGCTGCACCTATTGCATCGTCTCATTGAGGTACTTCTTGTAGGCCAGGACGATGCCCGTGACGACGAGGTTGGGCACGAAGCTGTCTATGAACTCGCAATCGGTCTGTATCGTTTTGGCGCCCGAGCCGGTAATGATCGTCTGCGGCCACGCGCCAAGTTCTTCCGCGTAGCGCCTGATGATTTCCTCCAAGGCGCCCACGATGGAATAATACAGGCCGCAATTGATGGCGTCGGCGGTGTTCCTGCCGTAGGGGGCTTCGGGCCTGGTGACTTTGACGTTCGGCAATTGGGCGGTATTGTCTTTCAATGCCTTTGCGCTGATCTCGAAACCGGGGCAAATGACGCCGCCGAGGAAAACGCCGTTGCGGTCCACCAGGTCGATGGTGACGGCAGTGCCGAAGTCAGCGATCACCACGGTGTCCTCAACGACGGCATAGGCCGCCGCCGCCGCAACGACCCTGTCGGTGCCGACCTTGTCCGGCTCGTCCACCCGGAGCGTCATCGGCAGCGGGACGTCTTTGCCGATAATGTGAATCGCTTCGTCAAGCTCGTCCCTGGCGATTTGTCTGATGACGTCGGTCCAGGCGGGTTTGACGCTGCTGACCACGATGACGCCGTCGCGTTTCTTTTCCCTCGAGCTTTCGAGGACGGGAATCTTGCCCCATGCGGACTTCAGGCAGCTCGTCAGTTTCTCCGTCGAGTCGCCCGGGATGGTTTCGATGAACTGCTCCTGACCGCCGAGAAAAAATCCGACCGCAATGTTCGTACTGCCAATATCTATCGCGATAATATTCATGACCTCGTATCTCGTGATTCGTCGATCGCACATGATATTATTGCCGAGTTTTGTTACCGAGTCAATTTGAAAAAAGACTCTGGGTCTCTCAGGGCTGTGGCACGATCGCACAAATCCGCGTTGAAGTCCTATTTACGCGGGCCCCTTTTTCTGGTATAGTGAGTTTATGGGCAAGGTCGATTTTCCAAAGCTACAAAGAACCGCTTTTGCAGCGGCATCCGTTCTTGAGCCGTCGGATGAAAAAGCATATTGGCTTTCCCAGACGCCCTATGAACGCCTGGAGGCCGTTGAGCTGATGCGGCAGATTATCTATGGCTACGACCCATCTACCACACGACTTCAAAGAGTTCTTGAGATTGCTCAACGCTCACACCGGGACCTGGCCGACCTCGAAAACCTGCCATAACGAACGGCGTGCGGGAATGCCACACTTTGGACGGAGGTCTTCGAGATTCATTCTCGGAGTTGCTTAACCTTCTGCCACAGGAGTTCGCAAAGCTCCCTGAGTCCTTGTCCGGTGACCGCGGAAATCGGGACTATTTCGCTGTTCAGCGTCTCTTTCA
>Ga0307380_10010176_pt1 | contig 11865 bp, 10 predicted proteins | sample UN3MG_FD_202239 | JGI IMG/M metagenome (GOLD analysis project Ga0307380, IMG submission 202239) | Soil microbial communities from Risofladan, Vaasa, Finland - UN-3 | ecosystem: Environmental > Terrestrial > Soil > Coastal area > Acid sulfate soil | place: Finland: Risofladan, Vaasa | collected... | reverse complement strand
TGGTAACGTGCGTTCCCGCACAGGCCTCGATATCTGTGCCCACCCGCACCACGCGAATCTGATTTCCAGGCGGCACGCCTCCCTGGTACAGTTCAAAGCCAAAGAGCTTCTCCGCCTCGGTGCGAGGAAGGAACTGAGTCTCCACCGGTGCGATCTCCATGACCCTCCGGTTTGCTTCCAGCTCAATGGCCTTCAGCTCGGCTTCGGTGATTCGCTTGTAGTGAGAAATATCCAGGCGGGCCCGATCCTCGCTTTTCTGGGCTCCGGCCTGCCAGACGTGCTTGCCCAAAACGCGCTTGGCTGAGTCGTGCACAAGGTGAGTGGCGGTATGATGACGCGCATGCGCCAGCCGTCGGCGCATGTCCACTTTACCGGTGACCCGGTCGCCCTTCGCGAGGCCCGCTGGCGCATCTAGCTTATGCAGCACCACATCGCCCGACTTTTGCACATCCACTACCTGGAATACCTGCCCTGCTTTCTCCAAAGTGCCGTGATCGGCCGGCTGGCCTCCCCCTTCGGGGTAAAGGAGCGTTTTGTCCAGGATAGCGCTGCCATCTTCGGTCATATCCAGCACCTGGGCCTCGAAAACCTGCTCGAAGGGATGCTCGTAGAATAGAAGCTGTGTCTTGCCGGGCAGGGTGGCCTTGGCCTCTTCCTTCTCAGCCCGGATGCGCTTCTTGGCCACCAGTGAGTAGAAGTTGTCCGGCAGCTCCACCGCCGCACCCATCTCTTCTGCCGACTCGCGAGCGATCTCAGGAGGAATGCCATGCGTGTCGTAAAGGGAGATCATCTCCACCAGGGGAATGGGCTGGCCCATCTTTTTGAAGTGCTCAGCCGTCTTCTTGACCAGACGTTTGCCCTTCTCCAGCGTCTCAGCGTACTTCTGCTCTTCCTGGTCGAGGATCTCCTTGACAGTGACAAAACGCTCCTGCCAGTCAGAGTAGTCCAGGCGCTGGATCTGCATCTCGACTAAATCCGCCAGCGGCAGAGCAAGGCCCAGCTCTCTCATCAGGCGCAGGGTGCGGCGGATAACCAGTCGGGCCAGGTAGCCCGCTTTGACATTGGAGGGGATGATGCCGTCCCCCAGCATGTAGGCCAGACAGCGAGTGTGGTCCACCACCGCATAGATGCGCTCCATGGGCTCGATGGTCTTCTCCAGCTTCTCGGGCGAGATGCCGATGCTGCCTGCAATCTTGGCTCGTAGATCCGACATGCTGTACTCGTCCAGATCCACCATGCCCGCCAGCCGGGCATTCTGGGCGAAGATCTCGGCGTACTCGGGATCTTGCAGGTTGTGCTCCACGCCTGCCAGGTCCGCTACCTTCCGGACCAGGTCCGGGAAGATGGCATCGTAAATGGTAGGCGAGCCTGTGGAGGCCCAGACGAACCTCTCCAGACCATAGCCGGTGTCCACGATGTAGTTGTCCATCTTCTCATAAGACTCGCCCTTGATCTGGATGGGCCCACCGGGTACGGCTTTCAGGTCCATGAAGACTAAAGTGGCCAGCTCCAGGCCGCCGGTCATGACCTCCACGCTGGGTCCGGCGTTTCCGCCTCCTGCCCATGGATTCTCTTTGTAGGTCACAGCCAGGGGGTCCATGCCAAGTCCCACCAGCAGCTCATCGCAAAGACGCACCGTCTGGTCCTTCCAGTAGTGCTCTTTTTCCCGGGTGTTGAAGACGTGGTGAGCCATCATCTCGAAAGTGGTGAGATGCCGTCCGCTGCGCCCTACCGAATCAAGGTCGTCCAGCCGGATGCAGGGCTGGCTGATGGTGAGGGGGTTAGCGGGCGGAGGCACCTGCCCGGAGGTTACGAAGGGCTGGAAGTCTGCAATGGAGGCAATGGTGAGGTAAATGTCATCTCGCCAGCGGGCCACCACCGGGTACCTCTTGATGCGAGTGTGCCCTCTATCCTGAAAGAAGCTAAGGTAGTGCTCGCGCATCTCATTCAAAGTGTGCTCGCGCTTGAATATGGGCGAGCCTATGAAGGTATAGGGATCGCAGGGCGGGTCCCCGCAGGTCTTCCTCTCGACGTTCCTGGTCCAGAAGAATTTGCCGCATTTCTCGCACTTCTTGCGCTGGAATCCCTCATCCACGAAGAAGTCCAATCTATACTCATCCTCAGAGAACATAATCTATCAGCTTGTGAACGGAAGATGATACAGGAATGCTAAAAGGCTTTCTAAAGGCAGAGAAACTTCAATTTTAAAGCTAGAAAATGGCAAAGAGCCAGAAATTGATGAAAAATATGAATGGCCGCCCTCCGGCCATTCTTTCCCTCTCAACCTAATTATCAGTCTAATTTACTCTTATTACCTTCAGGAGCGAAACCACGGGCACTCCAGCGATCTCATCCGTACCCTTCTTGTCGATCAGGACGGCGATGGCATTGATCTTGGCCCCATGCTCGTCCAGGTGCTCAACAGCCTCCTCCAAAGTCTTACCGGATGTGATAACATCGTCGATGATGATGCACTCCTTGTCCTTGACATCGGAGAAGTTGGCGCTCAGGTTGCCGCGCGCCTTGCCGCTTTCTTTGGTGAGCATCTGCTTGCTGGGTGTATAGACCGCAAGCTCAGCCGCCAGGCTATTGGCCACCATGCTGGCCAGAGGCAGGCCGGATAGAGCAATGCCTACAACCACATCCACGCCGCAGTCGTTGTCGTCTAAAGTCTCATAAATGATATCTGAAAGGGCTTCAGAGACATGGCTCAACCTAAAGGCGCTCTTGCCGATCATCGACCAGTCTACAGAGATATCCTTGGGCCCAGGCGATGTGCTAGTCTTCTCCGCATGAGTAAGCAACCAGGTCACAGTCTCACTGGATATATTCAGCTCCTCTGATATCTGGCCTTCCACCAGCCCTTCCGCCTTCAGTTCCGTTGCCTTCTTCATCAAAGTCTCAATATTCTTCATCTTATGCACCTCTTTCTCTTTCGGGCAGGAGTTCCGCAATCAGGACAAGCTTCCCCCTCGAAGCTGCTACCGCAGCCCTGGCACCGTTGGACATGTTTTAGCAACCTCTTTATCCTGGGCTGCCCGATGGGCTCGATCTTCAGGCCGAGGTGAAGAGCGACGTTTTGCAATGCGTAGTCATCGGTAGCGAGAATGGCTCGATATTCCAGGGCTTTTGCCAGGACATCCAAATCTGCAGGGGAAAGTGCTTTGAGGTCTCCGGTCTCCGCGGCGGCGCGCTCTGCTGCCTTTCGTGCCTGGGAGGTGGGGCTTTCCACCCGCGCCTCGAAGATATGAAGCAGGGACTTTGTCCTTATATCCTTCAGCTCCGCCTCAACAGCCGGGACGGTAATCAGCTCTCCCGCGGGCCTTTTGCCCCAGATGAATACCGAAGCATCCGCTACGATGTACACATGCAGAGGCTCTTGAAAGTTATAGTACTTGGACTTTTCCCGGACCAAAACGCTATTATCATATAATGAAATCCAAAGGTTGGATGGCCAAGAAAGAAAAAAAGGCTGGCAATAAGGAAGACAAAAGACTCGCAACCGGAAATTCGGAAAAACCGGGCGAGAGGGCAGCCAAGCTGCCGCCCAAAGTCAAGCCCAAGAGCGCAGCCGAACGCAGAAAGGACCGCATCGATGGAATAATCAAGACCGTGTATCCTTCCATCCTGGGAGCAGCGGCGGGCTTTGCCTGCTATTATGCAGGCGAGACAATAGCTGCTTATCCCTGGCATTTTGTAATGCTGTCTTTAATACTGGTTACCTATCTTATTCAGAAGTATACGTATACATTCTTGAATATAGATGCAGCAAGCTTCAAGACCAAAGATTGGTTTTATGTGGAGTTCATGGTAGTCGACCTCTGGCTGGTTACATGGACGCTTCTTCTCAACTGAGGTAGAGCATGAGGATAGCCATCATCAATCGCGACCGCTGCCAGCCCCGCAAGTGCTCCAAAGAGTGCGAGTATTTTTGTCCGCCTGTGCGCACGGGTGACGAGACCATAGTCTTTGAGGACGGCAAGCCCCTCATCACCGAGAACCTCTGCGTAGGCTGCGGTATTTGCGTGCGCAAATGCCCCTTTGGGGCCATTACCATCACCAATCTGCCGGAAGAGATGGAGGATCCTGTGCACAGGTATGGCCAGAACGGCTTTGCGCTTTATGGTCTGCCGGTGCCGGTTGACGGGCGAGTCACCGGACTGTTAGGCCCCAACGGCATAGGAAAGAGCACTGCCGTATCCATACTTTCCGGCATACTGCGACCTAACTTGGGAAAAGATGCCTCCTGGAATGATGTTTATCATAGGTTTGCCGGCAGCATCCTGGGAGATTACCTGAAAAGGGTAGCAGAGAAGGGCGTCAAGACATCCTACAAGCCTCAGTATGTAGATCGCATCCCCAAGAGCTATTCGGGGCTTGTTAGCGGTCTATTGGAAAAAACGGACGAACGCGGTGCCCTTTCTGATCTGGTGGAGAGGCTCTCCATAGACAAGCTCATGGATCGAGAGATATCCAGCCTCTCCGGTGGAGAGCTGCAGAGAGTGGCCATTGCGGCCGCAGCAGCGCGCGACGCTAACTTCTATTTCTTCGATGAGATCAGCCCCTATCTGGATATTTACCAGCGCATCAACGTAGCCCGCATCCTGCAGGATCTGGCCAAGGATAAGGCAGTCATGGTGGTGGAGCATGACCTGGCACTGCTCGACCTTCTGGCAGATGATGTTCATCTCATCTACGGCGTGCCTGGGGCCTACGGTGTCATAACCCGGCCCAAAGGTGTACGGGTGGGCATCAACCAGTACCTGCGCGGCAACCTCCCAGAGGAGAATGTGCGCTTCCGCGATACATCCATCAGCTTTGAGGTGCATGCTCCCAGGATTGAGAAAGAGATCCCCTCGCTCATCGCCTATGGGGCCTTTACTATGCAGTACTCCTCCTTCCGGCTGGAGGCGGAGCCCGGCATCATTCGCCGCGGGGAAGTGGTGGGCATCCTGGGTCCGAACGGCATCGGCAAGAGTACCTATATCAAGGTCCTGGCAGGCGTAGAAAAGCCGACATCGGGTTGCTTCGAGAGCCAGCTTAAAGTCTCCTACAAGCCCCAGTACCTGAAAGCCGATTCCGGTGTAACTGTGCGGGGCCTCCTGCGCAGCGTGACCCCTGACTTTGACACCAGTTTCTACCAGACGGAGATCTTAAAGCCCATGGGCCTGGATCCCCTTATGGATCAGGTCTTGACTGAGCTTTCCGGAGGCGAGCTGCAGAGAGTGGCCATTACTGCCTGCCTCAGCCGCAAGGCCGATCTATATCTGCTGGACGAGCCCTCCGCCCATCTGGATGTGGAGCAGAGGATGCTGACAGCCAAGGTCATGAGGCGCTTTGCCGAGTCCTCGGAGAAGACGGTACTGGTCGTGGACCACGACATCTATCTCATCGACCTGCTCGCAGAAAGATTGATGGTCTTTGAGGGCACGCCAGGGCTTCTCGGCATTGCTCATACGCCTCTGGAGATGCGCGAAGGCATGAATGCCTTTCTCAAAGCAATCAACATCACCTTCCGGCGCGATGAGGAGACGCGACGGCCACGCGTCAACAAGCCAGAATCAAGGCTGGACAGAACGCAAAAGGAGCAGGGTGAGTATTATTATCCGGTAGAGGATGCTTAAAAAATATATTTTTATAATCATCCCCCGCCATAACAGTCTGCCGGGGTTATGCCCACGGATAGCAATACTTAAAATACTTGCAACACTTGCAGACAACTTAGGCCGTTGCATTTGCAGCATGGTTGGGATTGGGAGATATCCGATGAAGCTATTTAACCGGCATTTAATGCGCAATCATGCGGCGGCAAGCCTGCTAGAGATTTTCTTAGTCACAGCCGCTTTTTCCGTTTTAGGCATCCGCTTCTTTTTGGCCTTGACCGGTTATCCCAGCCTCTGCACCGGCAATCTGCACATCGCTCATGTCCTTTTGGGCGGAGTGCTAATGATGATGGCCTTGGTCATCTCTTTAGGCTTCATCAACAAATCCGCCTATTATCTGGTGGCCGTCATGGGAGGCTTTGGATTTGGGGCCTTCATAGACGAGCTGGGCAAGTTCATCACCGGCGATAACAACTACTTCTACCAGCCCACCGTGTCCCTGATTTATGTGGTATTCATTCTGATCTACCTGATTATAGAGAACTTTGTCAATAAGCCCAGGCTCACCGAGCAGGAGAAGCTGATCAACGCTCTGGAGCTGGCTAAAGAGGTGGTCTTAGAGGACCTCGATCACCTGGAGAGAAGACGCGCGCTCGACCTGCTCAAAGAATGCTCTCACTCCAATCCCGTAACGAAAGCCCTGCGAGAGCTGCTTTATGCCACAGATTCTGTGCATGTACCAAAGCCGGATTTTTATACTGCCACTAAGTATCGCATCAGAAGGCTCTACCGAAAGCTGGTGCAAAAATCCTGGTTCGTGAAGGCGATGATAGCTTTCTTCATCCTTCAATCGCTCTTCGCCCTGGGGCTGGGATTTTTCTTGCTCTATGCCAAGCTGCGATGGCAGGTGGATCTACATACTATATTTCCCACGCTCACGTTCTTCGATCTAGCGGGACTGGCCTCAGCCACACTGGCAGCCGCCCTGGTGATTGCCGCCGGCATGAAGATGCATAGCAGTAGGCTGAAGGCTTACCAGCTCTTCAAGCAAGCAGTACTGGTGCAAATATTCCTGGTGCAGGTGTTCCTCTTTTATAAGGCACAGTTTCTCGCCATCTTGGGATTGGCGGGCAACATCTGCGTTCTTCTGGTGCTGCAATACATGATTCGTCAGGAGAAAGCGGCCAACGGCATTTGTGCCAATTAATCTTTCTTTCCACTATAGCTCTTGTCCTCAATGATCTACTATTTCCAAGGTACCATCCATGATCAGCCAGTCTCCGGTTCGAATCTGCTCTGTTGCTCCCGAAACCCCAGTCACACACGGTATACCATACTTCCAGATGATTTTCCCATTCAAAACCAGCCAAATGCAGGATCACATTTATATTTCAATGCACCGTTTGATTATCTGCAAGTGAGTGAGGCGCTGAGATGAGATGGATGCTTTTTGCGATGCTGCTGGTTGCTGCGTGCATCGCCGCCAATATGGCTTTTGCCCAGGACACATCAACAAATGATAGATTGGCTCAGAACTTCACTGAGCATTCCTGGATATTCGTAAACGGCTACCTGGAAGAGTCGAGAATCCTGCAGACCCAGACGGGCTTTAAAGGCCAGAAGATCGTCCTGGGCGCGAGCGGAAGCGGAATGGCTACCAGAACCATAGACTCAGAGGTCTACAGGGACTCGAATAGGGATGAGGCGTCCATCACCACATCTGTCTATTATGATTATCGACCCTATACACCACCACTCACGCAAAGCGACCTTCGAAATGCTCTGTGCGCCAAGAATTACGAGGTGGGCTCGGTCATGTCTGAGACATACAACATCGACAAAGACCTGATAAAGGATACGAAGATCTACCAGAACGACAGCTTCTCCGTTTATGAGATCAGCTCTGAGATCCAGGGAACTGCCAGGATCGGCCAACGGGTGCAGAAGAATGCCAAGACTGTGCCATCCTTTATAATGGGCGGAACATACATGGGATATGCGCAGATAAGATCGGAAACTGTTGTGGGAAACACCTCCGTTTTAACCTTACCCTGCCCGTGAAGAGGACCATTGTGCCGATTTCATCCCAATAAGTTTTTATCTTGATATAATTTTTGTCCCAATATATTTTAAATTGCACCACCATTTATACACTGTTTATAAGCACGACCCAAATTCAGAGGTTATTAAGAATCCTCTTTAATCCCTCTCGCCACGGCAAAAAGAGCAGGGGAGGCCGCCTCTAGATCACAGCCGCCAGATGAGCGAAGGCGACCGCCTCTCGCATCTTTTGCAGGTCGCCGGAATAGTGCAGATGGCTTATACATCGACAATCCGTGCAGCCAAAGCCTGGTACGGGCACGAGCCTCTTTCCGATAGCTTCAGCGATGCAGCACTCCAGATTCAGTGTAGTTTTAGTGATGGATACATCCAGGAAGCTGGCACTGGGCAAGAGATAGTCGATGTGCCACCTTCGTGTTTTTTTAATGCCTTCAGATACCAGGATATGGCGATCCACGCGCTTGAGGCCGCCTGGACCTCGCGCCGAGCCGGTGTAGGAATAGTACCCCCGGACAAAGTCCATGACACCCAGGGATCCGACCGTTATCTTCCCGGCCTGCGGCAATGAAAGGATGAGGGTATAAATTCCCGGCTCATTTCTCTGCGACGGCATGAAAGGAAGCTCGGGATGGCGGCTATTTGAGCATGGTGCTTTGTAGAGATACAATAGAGGAATTATACGAGGAACATATTAAAGCAAGATTTTTCTAGGATGAAGGTGCAAAGAGCAATGGGGTGAAAATTAAGTGAAATTTTTATTAGCAGCAACCTTGATGCTCGTGCTATCGGCCATGGCTATTGCTGTGCCGGATAGCCAGCAACTGGGACCGTATTCTGTTTCATTTGATATGAATACAGATTTACCGCACCAAATAATGGTCAGTGAGCCGATTCAGGCGCAATCTGCTACATTTTACAGCATGCAGATCTTTACAGACAACACTACCAAAGCAATATTAACCGTTAGCGAGTATGCGAACCCGATAGATTCGACTCAAGGACTATATAAACAGATAGCAGTAATGAACATGGCCCTCAACGGTTTCAATACCACCAACGTAGAAGACAAAATCATAACAGGAAAAGAAGGATTCTTAATCAGTGGTGTGCCATTCCCAGGAAACACAATTATTCCTGCAGATGCAAAACTCTTCAACGCTCTCTGCTGGATGGACAGCCAAGGCTGTGAATGCGGAGCGGTATCTGTGGGTACAACCAGCGTGGATATAACTTCCTCTTATCCGCAAGATGTAACGGAGAGCTTGCTTTCCAGCCTGCAAATAGTGAAGGGGGGGGCTACGTCCTCGGCTCTGCCTGCCCCCTCGACTCAAGGCGGCCAGGTTCTGCCTCCTGAATAAGTAATATGCCGTAATTGAAAAATTGGAAAACGCAACAGCGAAAGAAAGGCCTGAAAATGCTTTTCCATCGCCCTCTTTTTTCTTTTCGCAAGAAAGCTGATCGATTATCGACCCCTTATGCGCCACTGCATATGGTTTCTTTCTGATTCAGCAAGTTTTTGCCAGGCAGGGGCCCAAAAAGCAGAACGCAGCATGCGTTTGATTCGTTTTTCGGAGATCGACGGCGAATTATTATACCTATTGCGCGTCTTGGATGTTTGCTTCTTTCAGTTGTGCCGCTGAAGGGGGATCGAGGTGGATTTAAATGATCAAAACCAGGAAGCTGTTTACGATCTTATTGTTTTCCATCCTGGCCGCAGTTATCATGACCCAGGCAGGTCTTGGCCAGTGCTACGCTCTTCCCTCTCCCGATGAGGGTGAAGAGCGCATCTTTGCTCAAAGCGCATGCTCCGGTGTCAGCAATGACCCGCAAAGTCCCACGATCTTTACCATTGACGAGCCGAAGACTATGACAAAAATCGGCACGTATCACTGGAATGATGCCTCAGGCGTATCACCGGGAACGATTGGGCTGAAAGACCAGTTCGGCAAGACTTACGGACCCTGGCAGGCAGAAGGAGAATCGGGCCAGGGAGGCGTTGCTAGCGCCTACTGGATAGTCTATTTGTCTCCAGGTGTGGATTTGCCAGCCGGGACCTATACTATTATCGACTCGAGCCCGTCGACCTGGTCGTACACCTACGAGAGCGATAACAGCGGAATTGCATCTGTTATTGGCCTTAAGGGCAGCAGCGAAAAAAGAAAGTCGGCTCCCTGTGCAGGAGAAGGAATGGACTATTCGCCCAGAAGTCCGACCAACATCTACGACGCCGGGCCGGCACTGGTACCGGGCATGTACAATATCTGGTACGGCAAAAGAACTGGCCCCCAGATAGGAACGCCGGATAAATGGAATCAATTCGGACCAGTGGAGATGGCAAACGGCAAGTTCTATGTCTTTGATGTGACTACGGTCAATCTGGGCGAGGCCACACCCCAGTTGATCAACCCCATGCTCTCCAATCCTACACCAGGCGAGTCTGTGGTCTGGCTGAAGCTCAGCTCTGAGGATACTTACGTAGTCTGCTTTGAGGGACCTCTGGACGGTGGACTGCAGCTGGCCGGTGCCTGGAAGATGTCCGGACATCAGGAAGGTTTCAACGACTGGAAGGCGGACCTGAATTTTAAGAAGGACGGCACTTTGGAATGGACGGAGACGGAGGGGGCCAATGTCGGAGCCAACCGTCAGGGGACCTGGCAGTTTGACGGGACGATCCTCACCCTGAAATGGACATCTCCTGGCGGCGGGCAGACATCCTGGACATCGCAGTCGGTGACAGAAAATTCCATAGATTCCGGTACCTACACGGTAGAGAGGGCCCCGGGAGGAACATGGTCTGCGATGAGGGTAGTGGAGGGAATTTAAGAGGTTAAGATACGCAAAATCTCAATCGAGATCGGCCTTCTCGCAATTCTTCAAGAGAGGCCTCCGAATTTTTTTTGCTTTTTTTTCTGCAGCAGACAGGACGGCAGTAGAAAGGTATTGATGTCGGCAGAGCTTAAATTGCGACTTTTGGAAAAATCATCTTGCAAGATCGCTCAGTCCCACAGCAGCCCCAGGCGGGCATCGCTACCAGGTAGTCCGATTGCTCAGGATTAGATTTGATACTCTGATCCCAATCAATCTGACCTTCCTGCCAGGTCTCAATAATGGCGAAATCAATCGCCAGGCATTGTTCTTTAGAATCGGTAAGTCATTTGTCGGAAAAGATAATGATTTGGCGCGAGTGTGCGTGTCAAAGTGCTGATACCTGACCTTTACAGTGATCGTTTTAAATTTGAAACTGTTGGCAATTACATCCTCGTGCACCTCTTCGGCCAATCCATCCAGGATGCGATGAATCAGCTCTTCGTCGTCTGCATCCTCCTCAAAGGTGGTATCTCGCCCTACTGATTTTGTTTCGTATTCCGTAGTCACTTCACTATGATCGATCCCATTGGCGAATTCATGCAGCCTGGCCCCCCAGATCCCAAAAAGTCTGGTTAGCATCACCGGGCTGGCACGAGCCAAATCACCTATCGTCTCAATTCCCAGCTCTTTTAGCCTGCCTTCAGTTTTGGGCCCGACACCAGGTATCTTCCTGACTTTTAAATGCGATAGAAATTCCGTTATATCTTCTTCTTTGACTGCTGTCAAACCGTAGGGTTTCTTGTAATCGGAACCGATCTTAGCCACCATTTTGCTAGGCGCAACACCTACGGAGCAAGTCAACTTTTCTTTATCCAAGATCTCTTGCATTAGATTCTTGGCCAGTTGCACTGCTTCGTCGATATTTCCCACCCGGCTTGAGACATCCAGATAAGCTTCGTCAATGCCTCCCTGCTCAAATCTATCCGCATGGCCTTTTAGAATTTTCATTATATTATTTGATGCATTGATATAAAGATCAAAATGGGGCCGGAGATAGATGCCCTCCGGGCATAGCTTCCAGGCTCGAGATATGGGCATAGCCGATCTTATGCCGTACTTTCTGGCTTCATAAGAGGCGCTGCTAACAACACCTCTTCCTTTGCCTCCTTTGGGATCGGCCCCCACTATCACAGATTTTCCCTTTAATTCCGGATGCTCTCGAACTTCCACGGCCGGAAAGAAGGCATCTAGATCGACATGCAGGATCGCTCGCATTGCAGCTCTCTACTTATTATCCTGTACTTTCCAACTTTTTAATAGTTTTATAGTACTTTTCAAATAAATTTGACTATAAATCTGATATTAAAAATTAAAGCTTTTTATACTGGGATTT
>Ga0307380_10010172_pt1 | contig 11870 bp, 11 predicted proteins | sample UN3MG_FD_202239 | JGI IMG/M metagenome (GOLD analysis project Ga0307380, IMG submission 202239) | Soil microbial communities from Risofladan, Vaasa, Finland - UN-3 | ecosystem: Environmental > Terrestrial > Soil > Coastal area > Acid sulfate soil | place: Finland: Risofladan, Vaasa | collected... | reverse complement strand
TGAAGTGAGGGCAATCCGTGCAAATCGCATTGGTGGCTGATATCCATTCCAACGGCTACGCGCTGGACGCTGTCGTTCGCGATGCGGAGTCAATGGACGTGCATCGCTTCTGGTGCCTGGGTGATGTCGTGGGATACGGGCCACATCCCGTCAAAGGCTTGGAGTTCCTTCGAGACAGGGTCCAAAAGAATGCCTGGGTGTTGGGAAACCATGACGCGGCGTTTGTCGGCCTGTGTGGCCTGGATGATTGGCGTGAGCACGCTGTTGAGGCGCTGGAGTTGAATCGAGAAGCGGTGATCGAAAGGCCCGGGTTGGAGAGGTGGTGTCAGGGCACGTTCAGGAATCGTCGACGCGGCCCGGTCGTTCGAGACTATCGAGATGGGCGCTACGTGCTAGTGCACGGTTCATTGCTGGATGCTTTGAGTGACTATGTATTCCCCTGGCAGACAGCGTACAAGATCCCCAAGGAGTTGGACCGGCTGCGAGACGCGTATCTAAACTCAGATGGCTGTCCCGTATGTCTCTGTCACGCTCATACGCACATCGCTGCCTTCTACACCCAGAACGGCCGTGTTGGCGACGCTAGCTTTGTGAATCATACTATTGGAGACAGTGGGCCAATCGATCTAGGCACGGTTCTCAACATCATCAATCCAGGCAGCGTCGGTCAGCCTCGCGATGGAGATCGTCGGGCGGCCTACTGTATCCTCGATACTAGGAAGCGGACTATCGAGTTCCGTCGTGTGAGCTACGACCACAAGAAGACCATGCGGGACCTCGTCCATCCCGTCCGATACCCCGACCTGGTGCAGAGAATCCTTGGCGAGGCCCTAGTGCCGTCACAGGCACCGGCTGGCTGGTTCACCAGATTCTGCGGTTGCGACAGACAGACTGGCGCGGTTCGCTCACTCATGTCACTTGGCCAACCATCAGAACGTGCTAGCTATGGGGAGTCGAGCCATGTACCATGAGCCCTATCGATCGCAAGGTCCGCTGGATAGCCTTCCTGCTATGGCACGAGCGGCTCTCTTCGCTTGGGTGGGGATTGTCGTGCTGCAGATTGTGAATGTTCTCACCGTCGGTGTGTCGCTAGTCATCTTCTATCCGCTCCAGGCGCTCTTGTACATAGCCAGCGGGGCCTTGGCTGCCCACTTCGCCTATGAGGACGTGTACCAAAGAGACATTCCCGGATCGGACATCGTGCGTGAAGGTGCGGGCTCGGGACTGATCCTAAGTGTGCTCTCTTGGATTACATACGCTGTCCTGATCTTTGCTCTTGGCTTGTTCACACTTGGCGCAGGCTGGCTTGGCTATATCTCGTTCCTGGTCTGCGTCCCCGGAGATCTGGCGGTTGGTGCTCTGTTGGGCGCACTGGGTGCGTGGCTCTTTCACCGTTTCTGGGCTTGACGGAGGAGCATCGGTGCTGCTGATCATTCACCTGGTCGTCGTCTTGGGCATAGGTGTGTTCGCGTTCTGGTCCCATCGTGGAAGTGGTAAATGGGCAAGGCGTGTGCGCCCCAGGTCTTGCACGGTGATCGGAGCGATCTTGGTTTGTTGGAGCTTCCTGCTCTTGCCCTGGCTCCACTTGGACGTGACCCGTTACCTTGGCCTCGACAGCCCCCTCGAGCTCGCTTCGTGGGAAGCCCTGGCGGCAGGCGCACGGCGAGCTGCCGTGCAGCTTGGAGGAGAGGCTGTCGAAAGTGCAATCCCCATTCTGGGTCTGCTCGCGAACCCACCGGGCGCACTGCTGCTCGTGTGGCGCCCAAATGCACTGAGCGACCTCTTGCTGCCTGCTGCGCTTCTTGCGGCGCCCGCGGTGGCGTTGGCATCGCTGGCTTGCATGTTTACCTCACTCACCCGCGTCAAGCCCGGAATCTGCATGCTCTTGTGTATGGCGCAATCCGGCCTTGCCCTTCTGGGCTTCGTCATGCTGTTCCTTGCGATTCCCACTCTCGACGCCTGGGGTACTCAGGGCAGGTTTCCCGATGCACTGATACCCCTTCTCACCGGCTCCCGCCTGGGAGCTGGCGTCTGGGTGGCCCTGGGTGGACTCGTTCTGCTGTTCTTTGGAGGCGCGCAGATTTATGACGCCCTGATCGTGGAACAGCCTCGCGAGGCAGGGATCCTGGCCGACGCGCTTGCAGACCGCGCGCGCCGGATACAGGTCTGTCGCCCACACTGGTCGATGGCGGTGGGGAGCGCTCTCGTTCTCGCCAGCTTCCTGGTGTTACCTTGGGTGCAGCTGGAACCGCAGGCTTTCGCTGGCAACCTGGCCAGGGTGACAAATCCAGTGGAGCGGATGGTCGGACCAGCCTGTCATGCCCTGGAGACTGTGGGAGTGACCACGTGCACCGGGACGGAACTGGACCACGTCTTGTTTAGCACTCAAGATGTTCAACGCGTCAGGCAAGTCGTGAGTTCGATGCCTGCCCTGACCGGCATGGATCTAGTGGCGCTGGTTCCGTGGCTCAATCCCTCGTTGCAGCTCAGCCTGTTGGTGCCTGTCACCGTGTCGGCCGTCTGCCTTGCGTGGTCCGTAGTCGTGCTCTTGGCGCCGAAAGCAGCACGCGCAGCACTCGCAATTCAGGCCGGATGTGGGCTGGTGTCTGGATTGATGCTGCTGCCGGGCGTCCACTACCACAGCATGTTAGACACCATCGGGACACAGGGGGATTTCGCCATCTCGCTACTCTCGGTGCTGGCGCAGAGTAGAGTGAGCTATGGGGCAAGCCTCTACTTGATCGGCTTGTTGCTGATGGGCATCGGCGGGGCGCAGGCAGTCCTGGGGGTAACAAAGTGACACAGTCGCTGTTTTCACGAACCCGCTTTGGAATAGGGCCAGGCCAGCGAGTCGATAAGGCAACCCACGTAGCCCAAAACAAGGTTTCATCTGCGACAATCTTGACGAGGGGGGAAGACTGCCGATGTATGCAAACCTGAGATGGCGGACCCGCGTTGCGTTGCGCATCGTGATTGGTGCAATCCTGATGTGCACATCGAGTGGCAGCAGCGTCTGGGCCCAGACGGACGAGCCTGCACAGAGGGGTCTGGACCTCTTGCTGTTGGTGGACAGCTCAGACTCAATGCAGTCAAGTGATCGCACGGAGGTGCGCTCCGACATAGCCAGACTGTTTGTTGACTATCTTAGCGTCGCAGCATTAGCCGGTTCTCCCCACCGTGCCGGCGTGATCAACTTCGGTGCCGTCGTCGGTACGGTGAACACGCCGCTTCGTCAGCTCACTGACGATATCGTCCGCGACGGCATTTGGAGCGAAGCACTCGGCCACACCGACTTCAAGCTGGCGCTCGATAGTGCATACCAAGAACTGCGCGCTGCCGGCAGCACTGGCTCCTCTCACCGGAGTGCTATCGTTCTCGTGACCGACGGAACACCGTGCACCCCAAGAATCGCTCCGGTGGGTGATCCTGAGTGCTCAACCTTGTCCGTCTCTGCGACGAAGGGATACTTCGACACACAGATCGAGCCGCTGATTCGGCAGATAGCACAATCTGGTATCGCGCTACACGTCATCACGCTCGGCCAGACCGGAACACCTGAGTCGACGCTGTGGAGGGATTTCGCGGAGGAGACAGGAGGCACCTGCCATGCTCTCAATTCGGAGACGGACCTTGGTTATGTCCTTCATACAGTGATCGGCGAAATGCAGGGTAGGGAAGTCGCAGCGTTCCCGCATGCCATTGAGCAAGGGGCCACAACGGTCCAACTGGAGAACCCGTACCTCAATAGTGTGACGTTCCTCTTCGTGCAAGAGGATGCAATGGAAAGCGTTCACGCGGGGCGACTCCTCACCCTGACGCAGCCTGATGCGCTTGACGCGACCGGCGATCATGAGGTGACCCACAGAGGCGACATCTCGTCTGGGTTGTATGAGTTGTGGACAATCGAGGAGCCAATACCCGGCCCATACACGTTCGAATTCTCTGGCCCAACCACGCTGAAACTGTGGATCGACGAATCTCTGCCGCAGATTCGCCTGCAATCGATCCACAGTCCCCGGGCGGTGGATGAACCCCTGTCGGTGACGGCCAGTCTGGAGCGCAATGGTCTCGTTGTCACTGACCCTCTTCAGCTTGGCGTAACGCTTCGGGCAGGTAACACAGCAACGGTGGACTTTGACCTGGCAGATCCGACGGGCACCGGTGCGTATGTCGGATCGGTGAACTCTCTCCCAGATAAGGGAGACTACTCGATCAGAATAGTCGTTCGCGCCCACGATAGACAGGTAGCAGCCATCACGCGCGCGCTTGCCTTCTCTGCTGTAGAGGTGCCGACGATAGAGCGCATGAGTGTTGTACCCCCAATTCCAGAGATCCTGCAATCATTCGACGTGGAAATCAGCATCTCCAACTGGGAAGAATTGTCTCGACAACAACTCGACCTGCAGATCCTCGATGAGGCAGGCGATGCTGCTCTGCCTGAGAGAACGCTAGACGGTAGGAATGGCATATTCACAACGGAGATTCAGCTGGGAAGGGCCGGCACCTACACGGTGGTGGCCACGATCCCTCGAGAGAATGTGCCGCTATCTCTGCGTGTTGTATCCGCTGTCCGGTTTCTTGAAGTAGTGGAACCTTTCCCGGCTGACGCAGTGGGCGACCTGGTTCTCACCCCTTCCTCGCCGCGGCCAGGAGAGCGTCTCTACGTCCGAATCCCCATCACCACCGGCGTCCCGATCACTTACACAAGTGTGACCGTAGAAGTGAGAGATGGATCTCTGCCAACTGCATCTACAAGTCTTACGCTGTCGGCAAGCGGCACGGAGTTCGTGGGTCAAGTCGATCCGCTGCCCTGTCGTCTGAGTTTGCTGCACTGCGGTCGCTATCAAGTCTCTGCCCTTGCGCGCGGCGTCTTGGAGGATGGGCGAGAAGCTCGCTGGAACAAGGAGGCGCAGATTGTCATCCGCTGGCCTCAATGGGCAGAACTCTTAGCTGCGGTGTCTAGTGTGTTGTTCATCGGTACAACCTGCTGCGTGTCTCTGCTTGCTTGGCGGCGTCTCGGTCTGTCGGGCAGAACTCGCGCTGCCCGGAGACGCTTGTACCGATTGGTCAAGAAGCCCGAGCCAGCCGCAAGAATCCGGGACTACATCGACAGAGCCATCAAGAATCAGGAGACGTACGAAGAGATCCAAGACGGGGTCCTAGGTCTGATGCAACAAGACTGGCAACTCGGGGTTGCAGACATGGACAAGATGCTGCGCGATTCCGAGGAGGTCATCAACAAACTCGGCGAGGATTTTAGAAAAGAGTCAGTGGAGGCAGTGATGTCTGATCCATTTACCCAGTATGCCGCGGCGATGCTGATGATGAGGGAAGGCAGGCCCCAACGAGCACTGGAGTTCATTGCTGCCCTGGCACATCAGGGAGGACGGTGGGAGGCCGCCGCCGGCATCGCGCTCGGCAAGCTGCTCCAACTCAGGCCTGATTCAGAGATCGTCTTCCTGGACAGCCTGTTCGTGTCACATCACGTACCTGCTTCGGTCCTGAAGTCCACCGTCGTCTATCTGAAGGGAGATTTCTGACATGCTGTCGCCCGCTTCTGCTCAAAGCGTTGGTGCTTTCGCAACTACGGTGACGAAGAGCCGGCTGGATGCATGGTGGCGCCTGTACCTCCTTTGCGCCACAGGCCACTGGGACCACGCGTCCGACGAGGAGATGATACGCGAGTTGCGGCACTTCTCCGAGATAGTCAACGGCAGTGACGCCGATCCCTACGAGCACCTGACCGGCTTCTGCACAGCTCTGTGCGATGCCCTTGAGAAGACGCCCATATCTGAAGGCGCTCCCCTTGACCTCCCGTGCGATTCGTCTCATGTCCAATACTTGGCAAGCCTGGACAGCTTTCAGCTGGCAAGTTCGGCCATTGAAGACTGTGGCACTTCTCACCCACGCCTCAAGACACTCGCCGAGCGCTGGGCCAATCGTCTGCTGAACGACAAAGGCTACCCTTTCTGGAACAGGCCGTTGGCGACCCTCCTCCAGTATTGGCTGGCCAGTCTGGATTCCACGCTCCCGTCAGTCCGATTGGCTCTTCCCCATGAGAGCATCTTGCATCAGCACGGATTCGCCACTCCCCACGAGCAGCGCTACGACGCTTGGGTTGAGGCAAGTAGAGCCACGCTCGAAGATGGTGGCGTCGAAAGCAGTGTGGCCCATGTTCCGGCTGAGCAGACCTCCACCGCCTCATCAACTGCGGCATCCGGCGCCCGCCCCAATGCTGTGGGCTACTGTGCGCACATCATTCGGTTCGCGCTCAGCGTCCAAGATACGATGGAGCCAGAACAGGAGCACTGCTTCCAAGCGCCATTTTTCCTCTCTGTGCACGAAGACCTGTCGGTCGAGATAAAGCTGAGGTGGAAAGGAGACCTGAAAGAGGCGTATAGGGTGCTGGCCTTGCCAGATCGCGCCAGCCGGCAATTAGGCACAAACGATCATACAACTGGTCCCCATAGGATGACCGAAGGTGACCTATTGCCATTTCGGATCATTCTGCGCAAGCAATCGGTCCAGGAGGAAAGCCCTCCAGCCCAGCCGTGTGTGAGGAGCATCTATCTCTCTGACAACATGCATCCTGGCGCCACTTATACATGGCGATCACATCCTTCAGAGAATCGAGAGCAACTGGCGTACCTATGCTTGAAAGCCCTATACAGGGACAACGCAGGCCGCCACTGGACTAGTGCTCCACTTTGTGTCAGACTGAGACGTCGGTGATCCAACGAGAAAGAGGCATCATGCCAAACGGAAACCGCTGGGAGCGATTAGTGCTGGAATACTCGTCTCTGACTGATCGGCTCACCGTATTCGGCCTGCACAGAATGGTCGAAGTATTCGGGGGCAGGGAACGCCTGATTGGGGCCTTCTGCGTAGCGATTCTGTCACGGGATCCTTCTGCTAGCCACCCCATCTGCTTCGAGCAGATTGACAAGGCACTCGAGTGGTGTCGCGGACAGCAACCCGATAGCCCGTCGGTCGAGCCTTTCATTCGGGAAGTCGACAACTGGCTTCGCGATCAGTGTCCTAAAGGCGAAGATGGTAAAAGGGTGTTGTTTGCGTTGTTGTGTGAAGCCCGTGCTAGGGCGGAACCCCAAGGGGAACATACCGTGTGGGAGGACTTCGTCTTTGTGGGGCTACAAGATCTCGCCTACCACGAGGTGTGTCGCCCCTTCGACCTCAACCTACCTTATGTTGACGCCATAGCACAGGAGTTGCGCGAACAAGGGATCATCAGTTATGATGAGCGCCAGGGCCGCTGGAGACCCAATGTGCTTCTGCATCTGTCGACTCCCGCCGGATGGTTCGGAAGCGAAGTTGAGAGACTTAGACAGTGATAGACCCACAGTCGATGTGCGCTAGACAACCATCAAAGAACACGAGTCGAGACCTGTCCCAGCTTGGCTAGTCCTTCAAGTCTGTCAGACTAGATCAGTCGCTAGGAGTGGAGAGGTGATGCGCAGCGTCAGGAGTAGTCACTCTGGCCATCATGATTCTGTGCCAAGAGGATCGAACAATGAGACGCTTTGCGTTGGACGCAACGAAGAACTGGGCCTCATTGAGGGCCGACTAGTCTGGGTTGACGACAATGACTTCGGGAGCGCCAAGAGCCTCCGTTTCCTAGGCGCCCCAAGGATTGGCAAGACTACGTTGCTGCAGCGGGCGAAAGAGCAGATGTTTGGCAGCTTTGAGGCCGCCAAGAGATACACATGCCCCGTGCTGGTGTCGTGGCGCGACAAGGCCATAGATCCAAACTGGTCCGAAAGCGTACTTCGGCAAATAAACAAGTACGTGTACAAGACAAGATGGAAAGATGGCGCAGCAGCGGATGTGATTAGTCGGTACCGCGATCATGGGACTGGAACAAGAGGGGAGCTGCTCCAAGACTTGCAGCGATTGGGCGCAGAGGGGCCTCCGCTTAGAATCGTGTTTCTACTGGATGATCTTGACGTTGCACTCGAAGCCCAGGTGAGCGCAACAGGACAGGATCTCGTGTCGCCTTGGGAGTTTCTAGACTTCGCAGAGCGATGGCCACAAACTGTGAAGCTCGTAGTGACCAGTCGCGACTACCTCAGAATACCAGACGAGCATCGTGCTCTGTTCCGACGCGAGCGCTGGTTGAGACTGCTTGCGAAGGAACACGCGCGGGAGCTTGCTCGCAGACTCCTACACGATGCAGATGACGAAACGCTTGCCTCAGTCATCCAATGGGCGGGATATCACCCCTATCACATCAGTACTCTCTGCACAGCTGTTCGCGCCACCGCAGATTCGGAGCAGGCGATGTCCGGTAGGATAGTGGAAAGAGCAGCATACTGGTGGAAGGCTAGTCAAGAGATTGAGGATCACCTAACTTGCTCTTGGGACCACCTCCAACTGCGGCAGGATCTTCGCAGGATAATCGTGATCAGAAAGCTTCTGGGGGGCAGTAGGCTGGAAGAGGAGCAGAGCCCGCCTCTCGAGGATGCCATCCGTTTCCTGGAAGATCGCGCCGTGATCTGTGTATGCGAGAGAAATGGGCGTCGCGCGGCGCGCGTGCCTTCAAGGTTGCTGCGCGAGTTCATGCACCCCCTGATCTCGTCCCAAGTGCACCAAGAGGGGTGGTCAGCGGCTGAAACCACGTTCCTTCAACTCTCTGTCGTAGCAATGTTTCTAACGTTCTTTTCGATGTTCATAGTCTACGTTTATGGGTCACCCACAGCCGCTAAGTGGGCAATAGCGTGGTTTGGGATGCCGCTGGTGTACCTATTCTGGCGCGGTCCGATCAGAAGACTATGGAACCGGATACAGGACGGACAATGAGGCTGCGACGAAGATCGCGATGAAGGCTAGGCAAACCGGCGTGCATGCCATTCTATCGTATACGCGAACGACCTGCTACAGGCTATGAGACCCATTGGTGCAACAACATGACGATACCAAGCACGCGTGAACCTATTCTGGTGACCGCGCTACCCAGCGTCATCGCCGGGTTGGCCGGGATCCCTGTGGGGCTCTCTCTGCAGAGTGTTTTTCAAACCATAGCGTTCGCTGCCCACAAGTCAGGTATCGACTACCCCCCCAGCGCCCAGCTATCGCACGCATTTTGGTACCTTGTCTTTTTGGTCGGCTTTTACGCCATGTACTGCGGAGTCATGTTACTGACCATCGAGGCTGGGTCACGGTGCATCGCCGATAAGAGGGGCACCGATGGGGGATGGGATCGATTCATCGCGAGGACGTCCGCATATCATATACCCTGCGCAGTGTGCCTGGTCGGCGCCCTCGTAGCAGCTGGGGTCACCTTCGACCCGGCAGACTTGTCAGTATCGGGACTATGGATCCTTCTGTCGGCGACCGCTCTATCTTCCTCCTACTTGCCCACCGTCTTCGTAGCAGATATTCGCCAGGTGCTGCTTTCCACATACAAATCTCTGACTGCGCTCACCTACCTCGGGACAGCAGTACTGGCCGTGGCTTTGTACTGGGGCATGCTATACCTCTTCTCCGGATAGTTCCTCCGGCTCGAGGGTCCGCGCACCCTTGGAGGATGGAGTCACCGGAACTCATGTCATGCTCATCAAGGTCGTTGCCAGAATCATATGCGGCATAGCGCTAGTTGTGATCTCCACAGTACCTGCGGTCTTTGCCTATGTCGGGCGTGCCTTCCTCAAGGAAACCACGGATGTATCAGCCAGTTGTGCCGCCCTGTGAATAACCACAGCTGCTCGCGCTGCTTCGATTCTGGTCAGTACACGGTGGTTACCCCCGAGGCCCCACCCAGGACAGATCATCTCGACCATGCCCACTCCGCGCTACCCTATGATTCCCACTGCTACACTAGCACCTCCTGCCATCTAGCCCTCTTACACTCCGACCTTCACAAGCACACCTACACCGACTGCCACAGCTAGCCACACACCCCGACACCGACCGCGCTACCTCCTCCGAAGTGCGGCCCCCCTCCGGAGCCCTTGCGGTCATACTGTCCGAAAGGTGAACAGGAGTTCCACAACCTCGACAATCTCTGCCACGAACCACCCATAGAGGATGAACCCTCGTAGTAAGAGGGACTGCTTTCCATGAGGACTTCTGGAAGTATCGCCTTGCGTACTGCGACCCACGCGAACACAAGCGTCATGATCTCCTGACCATAGAGCAGGAAGAAGCGCAGAAACCAGTGTTCGGTGGTCGGTTGTTTGAATGGGACTTCGGCGGTGCCGTTCGCGAGTACGGAGCAGGATGGTACACATTGGAGTTGCATGTCGTGAAGCGGGACGGAAACGATGGGTATGAGTTGCCCTGCAGAGTCACGATCTGCCTCCACCGCTAACTTCACTTCCTCAATCGATGGTGCTTCCTGTGCATCCGTGCCATGGAGGGAGGTATCCGGACAACCCGGACAGACCTCGCTAGCCGTAAGCAAACTCCAACTCGGAGAACCGCAAACTCAATCGGATGCGGTAGATCTATCGCTCACCAACTTGTTTGCCTGACCTGATGCCGCTCGAACTGTGTGAAGTATGTTTGTCGGGCTGGTCACCACGCTTGCGCGATCCGCCACGGGGGAAGCAGCGTAGACCTGGAGCTCCGCCAACCTACTGTCATTGGTGCTGTCGCCCAAGGGGACGTGTACTTCACTGTGGATACTTTCCTTTCTTCCCGCATTTGCTGATCACTATCTTCCCAAGGCAATGCCTTGTGCTGCTTCCCAATCACAGACTTCTGATCGCGTTTCCCTACCTCGGGACAGTATTCTCAGCCGCGAGCTGCTTCTGGACATGTCATCTATCTCGTCAGAGTAGTGGATCGAGATCCAGCGTCGCGGTCCGCGGCTGGCTTTCGTGGTAGGGATATCTCACTGGTCCGCCGTGCTGTACCCGCAGATTCTGGCCACGCTGTGGGACGACTTCCGGGTCTTCTTGTGCGTACTTATCCTCCCGTCGGCAGTGGTCTATCCGCTCCCTGCTTCGTTCGCGTCTGCCTGCGTTAGGCGCCTGGCCTTCCCTGCACCACACAGCCCTCTTGGCTGCTCAGCGGTTGTGCCTTGAGCGCGAGCCACACGCGTCGTTCATTGGGCAAGCCTGTTGGCGAGCCGCGCCTCACATGCTTGTCCACACCCCCACCAACTCCCTAGGCAACGTGGTCAACGTCTCGCAGCCGGTCTCCGTGACCACGACGTTATCCTCGATGCGCACGCCACCCTTGCCAGGCAGGTAGATCCCTGGTTCCACGGTGAAGACCATACCCTGCTTCAGAAGGAGATCGTTCCCCTCTACGATGTTGGGCTCCTCGTGGATCTCCAAGCCCATTCCGTGACCCGTGCGGTGGATGAAGTACTCTCCGTATCCGGCCTTGTCGATCACCTGGCGCGCTGCTGCATCGACCTCCTCAGCACTGACTCCTGGTTTGATGAAGTCTCGCGCCGCGGCGTTGGCCTCCTGCACGATGGAGTAGATGTGTTTCAATTCCTCCTCCGGCTCTCCCAGCGCGTAGGTGCGGGTGATGTCGGAGTAGTACCCATCGACGAGCAGAAAGGCGTCGATGGTCACCAGGTCGCCGTTCTGGAGTCGGCGTGCGGATGCGATGCCGTGGGGAGTGGCTCCGTTGGGACCGGAAGCGACGATGGTAGGCAGGTCGGACAGCTGGGCGTTCTCGGCCTCGAGAACAGCTCTCTGCCAGACGGCGGCCAGTTCCTGTTCGGCGACGCCAGGCTTGATGTGTTCCATCACCTGACGGAAGCATTCCTCGTTTACCCCGGCGGCCCGGCGCAGCGCTGCGATCTCCTCCTTGTCCTTGACGATGCGCAGCCCGAAGAGCAGCGGTCCCGCATCAACGAACCTGGCATCGTCGGCATGCTTCTCCAGTTGTCGCAGCTC
>Ga0307380_10010169_pt1 | contig 11873 bp, 10 predicted proteins | sample UN3MG_FD_202239 | JGI IMG/M metagenome (GOLD analysis project Ga0307380, IMG submission 202239) | Soil microbial communities from Risofladan, Vaasa, Finland - UN-3 | ecosystem: Environmental > Terrestrial > Soil > Coastal area > Acid sulfate soil | place: Finland: Risofladan, Vaasa | collected... | reverse complement strand
CATCCAAAGTTATTTACGATCGTTCTCATTCAGCTATTGCTGAGACAAAACCTGGTGATATTGACTGGGACAAGATATTTGACGGAGTAAGTTGGTTTCATATTTCTGGTATTACTCCTGCTATTTCTCTTTCGGCCTCAGAGCTTTCCTTAGAAGCAGTAAAAAAAGCCAGAGAAAAAGGACTTACTATTTCCTGTGATCTTAACTTTAGAAAAAATTTATGGCAATATGGAAAATCTGCTCCCGAGGTAATGACCGAGTTAGTAAAATATGTGGATATTGCCTTGGGGAATGAAGAAGATTGTCAAAGATCTCTGGGAGTAAAAGTTAATGTAGATGTCGAATCGGGCGAACTTCAAATACAACAATATAAAGAATTAACTGATAAAATCCTTACTTTATGTCCCAATATCAAGAAAATTGCTATAACTTTAAGAGAAAGTTATTCTGCAGATTACAATGGATGGTCTGCAGTGTTGAACAATCGAAAGGAATTTCTTGTTTCCAAGAAGTATGAAATTCATGATATCGTAGATAGGGTAGGAACAGGAGATACATTTGCCGCGGGTTTAATTTATGGTTTTGATAACTTAACCAGTGATAAAGAGGCTCTTGAATTTGCTGTAGCAGCATCTTGCTTTAAGCATTCTATTCCTGGTGATCTACCTTTACTTTCAGTAGAGGAGGTAAATAGCTTAGCCGGAGGAGCAGCATCGGGTAGAGTTCAAAGATAGTAATATTACCAAAGTTAAAGATATTGAGTTTATAATTTTTTCTTAATATAATTCAACGCAATACAAACAGAGAGCTTAGGCAAGCGAGAAAATATCTAAAAGATTAGGATACAATGGTAAATTATAAAAATAAGAAAATAGAGAGTAAAAATATACAGCAGAAGGCAAAATATGATTAGCGGTAAGATAGTAAAATAAAAATTTAAAGCGGAGAAAAAAAATGAAAAGAAATCATTTAAAGAAAGCCTTAAGGAATGGTAGAGTTGTATTTGGACCATTTTTAAAATTTACCGATCCTGCAGTAGTTGAAATTATGGGGTTTGCTGGATTTGATTTTGTAATTATTGATGAAGAGCATGGCCCTATATCTATCGAAAATTCTCAAAACTTAATTAGAGCTGCAGAATCTGTAAAGATAACTCCAATTATTAGAGTAGGGAATAACGATGAAGTTCTAATTTTAAGAGCACTGGATATTGGAGCCCAAGGAATCGAAATTCCTCAGATTAATAGTAAGTCTGATGCACTACGAGCAGTGAAATCAGTAAAATACTCCCCTCAGGGTGAACGTGGAGTCTGTAGATATGTTCGGGCAGCAAATTATTCTTCTATGGATAAATTCAAGTATTTTGAATCTGCAAATAAGGAAACCATGATTATTGCTCACATAGAAGGAGTTGAAGGTATAAATAACCTGGATGAAATATTATCAGTACCCGGTATAGATGTTATTTTTATTGGTCCTTATGACCTTTCTCAGTCTTTAGGGATACCGGGACAGGTTAGCCATCCTTTAGTAACAGAGAAGATGAAAGAAGTAGTGGGTAAATGTAAGGAAAGCAAAGTTGCTGCAGGGACTTTTGCAGATGATGTAGAAACAGCTAAATTGTGGGTTTCCTTAGGTGTGCAGTATATGGCTTTTTCTGTTGATGTAGGCATTCTTTATGATATTAGTAAGACTATTGTGAATAAATTAAAATATTAATTTATATTGAAAAAATTTTATTATTAAATGATTATCTCACAAAAACTAAAATTTTAATACAACATATCTTACTTAAGCAGCAAATTTAACTCTATAGGTTCTTTGAAAACTAAATAGCGAAAATAAATGGTTATATAAAAGAGTAGAAATCTCAGGCATAGGCCTATTCATCAACCCTTTTATCAATCTTTTACAATTTATTGCCGAGATCTTAAACCCTAAGTAGACCTTTACACGTACTAATCCCCTTACCGGCAGATGATCTATCTTATACCTCCTTCTTAGTACCGAAGCGATACCCTCTATCCCAGCTCTCTTTCTAACTAGCTCTTTATATTCGGAAGTTCCCATCTTGGCGATAAACCGGGAGCGGTGTAATTTAGTCTCTGATACTCTAAAGAGATAACTCTTCTTCTGTTTTACTACCGGACAATCTTTATGTAGGGGACAATGATTACAGTGTTTCTGATTAAAATGTGCTCTATAGGATCCTTCTTTAAAGGAACTATTTATCGGCTGATGGCCAGAAGGACATTTCTTTACTAGATGTTCTTTTTCATCTATCTCAAATTTCTCATAACTACTGTTTTCACTCTTTTGGCTTCTACCTACCAGGGTAGTAGGAACTATCTTAATGTTTTTGCCTTTTGCTTTTTTGGCGATATCTTCAGAATAATAGGTCCCATCAACCAAGAGGGTTGTTTCATCCTTAGCTAATCTTTTAATAGTATCCCGGGCGAATCTCTGGTCACTATAGGTATTTTTTTAAGGTCATAATGTGTTATTACTCTATCCTTATCATCAAAGTTCTCGACTAGATTGGCAGTATAACCTAAGTGTTTCTTGTTCCCTTCCCTGCGGTAGGTGGCATCAGGGTCAGTAGGGTTTTGTAGATTATCAGAGGCTATATTTTTAGAAGGCTTTATACTACCTTGCTCAGTTTGCTCTTTTAACATCCGGCTAAGAAGTTTAAATAAAGTGAATAAAGTTTTAAAGCATCTGTCAATACAATCTTGAGTTTGCTATTTAGATCTTTGTTCTTTGAGCGGTAGATGGTATCATGATACTGGCCTTCTTCTAAGTATACTTTAAGATTTTCAGGTAATCTGATATTTGCTTGGGCCATTACCTTGATAAGCTGTTTTACTGATGAGTAGATAAGTCCAAGCCGGGATAACCTCTTACAAGAGAAACTGATCATCAGGGAGTTCATGCTGTTTTTGGATACCAGCTGTTCTTTAAAACTGGTGGTATGTAAGGCATGTTGATATCTAATATCAAACATTAATGAATCCAGGGCTTCTTCATCTGATTGGTTAAATAGTTCCTTTAAGATTAGCAGTCCGAAATAGACATTTACCGGATTATTAGTTCTTGTTGCTGAATTATCATTATATAATACTCTAAATCTATCTTCCTTGATAATGGGAAATATCTTCTTGCTGAATATTTCCGCCCAGGAACTTTTAAGATGTTTTATCTCTCTTTCTGTAAGCAAGAATAGTGAGTCATAGATAGCCATTTGTTGATTAGTATTTAGGCGAAATGACATGGGTAATCTCCTTATATTATGAGTATTTTTATTACTAATTATACTTTAAAACACTAATAATATAAAGGGTTTGAGCCATTTTTACTGCTTATATTTAGGTTTATAGCATAAATAATTAGATGTGACGTTTGATGTTATTTGTAAAGTTTGGTTACTTTTTGGGTAGTAATCATTTATGTGTTAAAAACAAAGTAAAAAAATACTAAAAAGAAAGGTATTGTATTCTATGAAACTTGTAAGATTTATTTTGCCAAATTCAAATAATAAAGAAAAAAGAGTCGGTTTTCTTGAAGAAAATATTGTATACGATATTACTCAATTATTTCCTAATGATATTGATTTTTTTACATATTTATTAGAAAAAGCCCAAAAGCAAGAAGTTGCTATAAGTGATATTCTTAGGGAAATACTTAGGGATACAGATAAAAATGCACTTCCCAACTATATTTTTAGTGATTTAGACATACCCCCAAATGATAAAAACCCATATTTGATTACGCCTTTCGATCCACCTGAAGTATGGGGTGCAGGGGTTACTTATTCACGAAGTTGTGAAGCTCGAGAACGTGAAACCCAATCAAAAAACATATATGATAAAGTTTATGAGGCAAAAAGGCCAGAAATATTTTTTAAGGCACCTTTAAAACGAGTAGTAGGACCAAATGATTGGGTAGGTTTGCGTAGCGATTCAAACTGGATGGTTCCTGAGTCGGAATTAGGTATTGTATTAGATAGTACTGGAAAAATAATTGGATATATTATTGGAAACGATATGAGCTCTCGGGATATTGAGGGAGAAAATCCTCTATATCTTCCTCAAGCAAAAATATTTAAACACTCTTGTTCTATTGGACCGATGTTGGTCTTAAAAGAGGAAATTCCAGATGTCCGCAATCTTACAATAGAATGTCGTATTATTCGCGCCAAAGATGTAGTTTTTCAGCAATCAGCCAATACCTCTCAATTAAAACGTTCATTAGTAGAATTAATAAATTATCTTATACAAGATAATTATGTCTTTCCATGGACAGTTTTATTAACTGGTACTTGTATAGTTCCACCTGACGATTTTACTTTGCTTGATGGAGACATAATTGAAGTTGAGATTGAAAAATTGGGCATCTTGCGTAATGTAGCTAAAAAAATAAGTTAAGATAATATATGAATAAATGAACTTTAAAAATTAACTAGTGCTTTGTTAAATAACATAAGTTCTCTTTTGCAATATTTTCAATAGTGAATTGTGGCGATTACTATTTCGGAAAGCTATGAAAGGTTGAGTAATGTTGCTTAATTTGTTGTCCATTTTAGCGGGGAAACATCATGCTTAATAGTAAAGAAATTTTAGATAGAATGTTGGATGATTATTATGAGTTGAATAGAGGGGATAAGAAAACAGGTTACCCTAAAAAGAAACATTAGAAAAACTAATATTGTTTTTTATGTTGATAAAATTTACCCCCGTCAACTTGTCTCTATAATATAACCAGAGGAGAGATTATTTGAATGGCTAATGTTGAGGTGCGTAATGTTTATAAAACTTTTGATAGTGTTGAGGCAGTAAAGAATCTTTCTTTCCATGTAAAGACAGGAGAATTTTTTTCTCTCCTTGGAACAAGTGGATGTGGTAAAACTACAACACTGAGAATCATCACTGGGTTAGAGCAGCAGGATAGAGGGGAAGTGTTAATTGATGGGAAGGAGATCACAAGTATACCAATTCATAAAAGGGATATAGGGTTTGTTTTCCAAAATTATGCTCTTTTTCCCCATATGACTGTAAAGGAAAATATTGAATTTGGTTTAAAAATGAAAAAGATTTCTAAAAATTCCTTTGATAGCAAGGTTAGAGACATATTAGCTTTGGTGGGCTTAGAAGGATATGAGGATAGGATGCCTAAGCAGCTGAGCGGAGGAGAACAGCAGAGAGTCGCTTTGTGCAGAACCTTGGTCCTTAGTCCTAAAGTGCTCTTATTGGATGAGCCCTTAAGCAATTTAGATGCAAAGCTTAGGAAAAAGATGCGCATCGAGCTCAAAGATATTCAGAGAAAAATTGAAGTTACGACGATTTATGTTACTCACGACCAGGAGGAAGCTCTCTCTATGTCTGATAAAATTACTGTGATGAATAGAGGCCAAGGTATCCAAATTGGTACCCCATATGAAATTTACGAAAAACCTGCTTCTAGATTTGTTGCTGACTTTATGGGTCAAGTGAACCTTTACAAAGGAAGGATTGTTCAAAAAATAGGTAGTGAAGTTACAATTGTTTCTGATCAAACTCCAGATATTAAAGTTTTACTTACTTTAGAAGAGGAGAGGGATTATACAGAAGGAAAACAGTTTCTCTTTTTAATAAGAAAAGAAGGGATAGAAGTTTTAGACAAAGAGATTAAAGGAAGGACTGATGTGGATTCTTTTATTGCAAGGGTGCAAGCAGTTATCTATCTTGGATCTCATAGTGAATGTATCTGTACATTCGAAGGTAAAAAGGGGCAGATTACCTTTAGACTTCCAGCAAGTTTGAGGAGTTTAGAATTGCTAAGAACGGGAGATAAAGTAATGTTAGGATGGAGACCCTCAAATGTAGCTTTAATTGGGAAAGAAGGTGAAAAATATGAATCAGAATCATAGTGTGGTTATGTGGAGGGCAAGAGAAAAATTTGTTGAGGGCTTACTTGCTTTGCCAGGAGCAATCTTTATTATTTTTTTTTGGGTTGCTTCATTGATAATTCTTCTTATTTTTAGCTTTTTTAAAGATGTTCCTGGAGGAGGATTCATGCCTGCATTTACATTTGAGAACTACATAAAAATATTCACAGATCCTTTTTACCTGACTATCCTGTGTAGGACATTAGTTATTGCTATTGTTGCCACAATAGTAGCTCTTATTACCAGTTATCCTGTTGCCTATAAACTTGCCCGAATTAATCCCCGCAAAGCTGATTTTTTTCTTGTCTTAATTATTATTCCATTTTTAACTGCTACGATTTTCAGGGTCTTTGGTTTAGTATATGCTCTTGGGAATTATGGTGTTGTAAATTCTTTTCTTAGTTACATTGGTGTGGGGAGAGTTAAGCTTATTTGGAATTGGACGGGGGTAATCATTGGGTTTTTGAATACTCTTTTACCTTATGCAATTTTATCACTGTATAGTTGCATAACACAAATAGACAAATCATTAGAAGAGGCTGCTTATACTCTCGGGGCAAATAAGCTTAGAACAACTTGGCATGTAATTTTACCCCTGATTAGATCGGGAATTGGATCAGGAGCTATTTTTGTTTTTGTAATTGTTATGGGAACATTTGAAGTGCCCTCACTTTTGGGAAGAATGAAGAGTGGAATAGTTGCATCAGTACTTATACAACAGCAGATTGCTTTTATCCATTATCCTATGGCTAGTGCTCTTTCTTTTGTACTGTTAATCATCGTGGCTGGAGGTGTTACTAGTTTTATGAAAATTCTTGGAGGTAGAATAAAACTATGAGAAAAACAGGTATAAAATTTGATCTCTCTTGGATATATGTAGCGTTGGTGATTTTGTTTTTATTTCTTCCCCTGCTCTCTATATTGTTCCTTTCGTTTTCAAAAACAATCTACCTTGAATTTCCTCCCTCATTATTTTCTATTCAATGGTATAAGGAGATGTTATGTAATAAGAGTTTACTAAATTCTTTTTTTGTAAGCTTAAGAATAGCTACCACCGCAACTTTACTTGCTACATCCCTGGGAACCTTAGCAGCGCTGGGAACTCGTAATTTGGGGAGAAAACTTTCAAATATAAGTTATATTCTTTTTGTAGCTCCATTGATCGTTCCTTACATTATATTAGCGACTGGTATGAGCAGGTTAACTATTCTTATTGGTATTCGTGGAATACCTGCTATCACTCTTGCTCATACAGTAATTGCTCTACCATATGTTTTTCTTTTAGTCAATTCAGGTTTTCAGCTCTTACCTAAATCGGTTGAGGAAGCAGCACGGGTTTTGGGGGCAGGGCAGTTTACTACTATGTGGAAAGTTACTTTACCATTAATAAGGCCTCATATCCTTGTCGCAACGGCGTTTGCTTTCGTTGCCTCTTTTGGAGAGTTTATAATTGCTTATATATTATCAAATCCTTTCGCTAATACTTTAACGGTTTATATTTATGGGAGCATTCGGGACAGGCAAGAGCCATCTGTTAGTGCTCTATTAACTCTTGTGACGGTTGCTGTAATCTTTATCGGTTTTTTCTATACTCGATCCGTTTATCATCAGAGAAGATAACATGTTAAATTTAGAAAAATAAGGGAATTTCTTAAATTAGACAGGAAGGAGGTGAAAGTTAAGGAAAATTCTGCAGGTGACTTAAGGTTTTTAATGGTTACGAAGAGTCAAATTTTAAAGTAAGGGGAAGCAGTGAGCCTTTAAAAAAAGAAAGGAGAATGAAAATGAAGCGAATATTTGGAGTTTTTTTGCTGGTGTTAATAATGTTGATTCCTCTAAGTTTTAGTGTTGCCAAGGAGAGGTTGGTAATTCAAATTTGGCCCGGAGACTATGAAACAAATTATGTAGAATGTGTAGTCAAACCATTTGAAAAGCAGTATGGCGTGGAAGTAATTACAACAACAGGGATAGAATGGTATACGTTACAAAGAATTACAGAGATGATAGCTTCTGGACGTCCTGAGGTAGATATTGTACAAAATACAGTATCTGACTACATGCGAGGTGCAAAAATGGGGTTGTGGGAAGAGCTGAATTATAAGAATATTAATAATGCCCAAGATGTGTATGAACAGTTCAAGGCTCCTGATGGCATTGGGTTTGAAACGTATGGATTGGGATTAATTTATAATGAGAGGACAGGCAAGCCTGTGCCTCATGTACTTGCGGATCTTTGGAATCCCATCTATAAAATTACAATAATCCAAACACATGAACAATACCTCATTCCAATGATTAATCATATGCTTACAGGGCATTTCACTCCCGTAGATCTTGACGCTGTTTTCAATAAATTGAAGGAACTTGCTCCACAGATAGTCACCATAAGTACATCGGAGTCGGTGGTAAGGACTTTAATGGCAAATAATGAGATAGATTTATCTGAGAGTTTTAACAATCGCGTAGGCACGATGATTGATGACGGTATGCAGGTAAAATACATAGATTTTCCCTCGGCCTTCATCGGAGTAGACTACTGGAGTATAACGAAGGGTACTTTACACAAGGAGTTAGCGGAGAAATTTATAAACTTTACTCTTGCTCCAGAGCAACAGCTTGCCAATGTTGAAAAGCAGTACTTAGGTCCTACGAATAACAAGGTTAAGTTGGACAATGACATTGTAGTAACAAAGGGAGTAGCTTATGGTAGTCGTTTAGACATTATTGCTAGTATGAATGATTATAAGTACATTGCAGATCATTTGGATGAATGGACAACACGATGGCAGAAATGGCTGGCTGGCTTTTAAGGCTTGAATAACCTTTTCACAAATTAATCAAGGGTTCGCTGCTTCTCTTTGGAGTTCGTTGGTAGAATTTTAAAATGAAAGGGGAAATTTATAGGTGATGTCAAGAGTCGGTTGATAATATTATGAAAATAATAAGGGTGTAGGTGATGATAGCGGGATCATTCCTTTCAACGAAAGATTGTAGAGATCTGTAAAGTATGAAGAGGCCTATATTAAAGATTATCAGAAGTGTCCGGTGAGGCAAAGCAGGAAATAAGTAATTATATGAACTTTTACAACCATGAGAGGCCACACCAGTCTCTTAATTACAAAACGCCCGCTGAGTTTTATTTTGACAAAAACAAACAAGGTAAATAGACTCAAATTGTAACTTAAATAAGGCGATTTTTTGTCTAAACAAATGGGTTCACCTTAGGTTTTTAGGTTTGCCGTTACTGGTGAGTCTGTAAACATTGATTGTAGAGAATGGGCGGGGATTTGATAATAGGAGAGCTATACTCTCTTTAAAAAAGGAGATATTATGGATAAATTAAACTCTTTGAGCGGAGGAATTAAAGTTTTAAGTAAAGCTGATATTGATACTGTCCAGGAAGCAACAATAGAAGTTTTAGAAAAAGTTGGTGTTATTTTTGAAGATGAAGAAGTACAGAAATTATTTAAAAGAGAAGGGGCTGCTGTTAATGGAAATATTGTAAAAATACCTCCAGGAATGGTTGAAGAAACTATAGAGCGATGTCCCTCAAATGTTGTTCTTAAAGCCAGGAATCCGGAACGCAGTTTAAGGTTAGGTGAAGGTAAGGTCCATTATACAAATGGCTTTGGTGCTACTTTTGTTTTAGATTTAAATAGTGGAAAATATCGAAGCGCCCAACTTAAGGATTTGGAGAATTTCACAAAAATAAGTGATTACTTGGAAAATGTTCACTATTGTATAAAAGAGGTTATTCCGCACGATATTCCTCCTCATTTATCAGATTTATACGCAGCTTCAGTACTTTTAAAGAACACAGATAAACATATTCTTATTAGTATAGATATAGTGGAGAATGTGGATAAGATAACAGATGCAATTATAAGAATAGCAGATATTGCAGCCAGTAATAATGAGAATAGCGAAAAACCAATTTTTTCTCTTGGTTGTTGTCCAATAACACCTCTAAAATATACAAGAGATGCAACTGTTAAACTTGTTAAAGCTGTAAAAAGGAACATACCTTTTTTTATCGTAAGTGGAGCAATCTCAGGCAGTACTGCTCCGGTAACATTAGCTGGGACACTGGTCGTTCAAAATGCAGAGGTTCTTGCTGGAATAGTACTAACACAGTTAATAAACCCTGGAGCACCAGTCGTTTATGGTTCTTTTTCAAGTCCAATGGAGATGCATAGTGGGAAACAAATGTTGGGATGCCCGGAAACAGCGCTATTAAATGCAGCAACAGCGCAGCTGTGTAAATCATATAGTATACCTTTTGGGTATGGGACAGGAGGTATTGCAGACTCATCTGTTTTGGATGTTCAAACAGGTTTTGAAAAAATGCTTACGGTCTTGTTTTCCTCACTTGCTGGCGTAGAAGTAGTTCATGATGGTGTATCCGGTCTCTTAGGTACTGCTATGATTGCCAGTTATGAACAGTTAATAATTGATAATGAGATTTGTAATATGATTAATAGAGTTCTGTCTGGAATTACAGTTAATGAAGAAACACTGGCTTTAGATTTAATAAGAGAAGTAGGACCTGGAGGTGAGTATATTACTACTGATCATACTTTGCAGAATTTTAGAAAGGAGTTTTATCTTTCAAAAATTACTAATAAAATGTCTGCGGGAGAATGGTTTGAATATGGTGGAAAAGGAATAATTGAAAATGCCAGAGAAAAGGTAAAAGAAATACTGAAAACTCATAAGCCAAGTAAATTAGACAAAGATATAGAAGTGGCTATAGACAAGGTGCTTAAAAGTTTTAGCTAATGGTAGCCTTAAAGGATAAAGAACTTCTTTAAAGGTTTTTTAGAGAAGGTTTAAATAATAATACCAATTCATAGCGGTTAGAGCCAAACCTCCGATAGGCTTTGATGATACTTCGTTCTATCTCTTTGGGGGTCCTCCGGGAACCCGGTCGAGCCCCTCTTAGGGCAGAGAGTAAGGATTCATCTTGTTTCTCTCCTTCCTGCCATTTACGGAAATAACGCCTTAGTTCTTTATTGCTGATATGATGGGCAAGACATAGGTCTTTTACTAAGCGAAAGGAACGGGGAGAGACCTTATTCTGGATCTTTTCGTATTCTTCCAGAATAGGTTTCTATCTTTTTATGATAACTTGTTGATTAAATTGCATAATTAAGTACCTCCTTTGGTGTTATAATTATACCAAATAAGTTACTTAATTATTGAGCATGAACAGAGTCTACTTAGCCAAAGAGGAGTCTTCTCAAACTACAAGGATGTGCTCTTATGTAGGTAAAAGGGTCCCTTTTCACTGTACTGCTTTAGGGAAAGTGCTATTAGCCTATCTCCCAGAAGAGGAAAGAAAAAAATCTTAGAAGAGAAGGGACTTCCTCGCCTTACCGAGAAGACTATCACTAATAAAAGGAAATTAGAAAAAGAGCTTGATAAAGTAAGAAAACAGGGCTTTGCCTTAGATAGAGAAGAACACGAAAAAGATGTGCGTTGTATAGCTGCTCCGATTAAAAATTACCAGGGAAAGGTAATAGCGGCTATTAGCATCTCTAGCCCTGCGTACCGCATAGATATTAATAAGTAAAATCATTTAAAAGAAGCCCTTATCAAAATAAGCAAAAAGATATCTAAAAGATTAGGATATGATGAAAAATTAGAGAAATAAGAAAATGGAAAGTAAGAAGTATACTGCTGAAGGCAAAATGTAATTATCGGTAAGATAGTAAAATAAAAATTTAAGGGGGAGAAAAAATCGAAAAAAATCATTTAAAGAAAATCTTACAGGAAGGTAAAGTTGTATTTGGTCCTTTTATGAAATTTACTGATCCAGCAGTAGTGGAAATTATGGGGTTTGCTGGATTTGATTTTGTAATTATTGATGAAGAGCATGGCCCTATATCTATCGAAAATTCTCAAAACTTAATTAGAGCTGCAGAATCTGTAAAGATAACTCCAATTATTA
>Ga0307380_10010168_pt1 | contig 11875 bp, 13 predicted proteins | sample UN3MG_FD_202239 | JGI IMG/M metagenome (GOLD analysis project Ga0307380, IMG submission 202239) | Soil microbial communities from Risofladan, Vaasa, Finland - UN-3 | ecosystem: Environmental > Terrestrial > Soil > Coastal area > Acid sulfate soil | place: Finland: Risofladan, Vaasa | collected... | reverse complement strand
AGTAACTAATTCAGATTCGATTCTAGCCTCTTTTACTCTTAGTCGTGAAATGAAGGCGCGCCTGTTCTCATCGCTTAACTCATCGAAGTTAGCTAGGCGTGTAGCAAGTGGAATAGTCATAGGTTAAAAATGGCGAAAGCCCTATTTGAGTTATACTATAATGTAATGTGTCATGTGTCATTGACTAGCAGTGGGTATATAGTAGGGGAAGAATGCCACAACTTCAACATTCTTGATATAATATAACATTTTTATAGATTAAATGATATATGATTGAGAACACTTAACAAAACTACAGTAAAAAACCTACCCTGTTTACTAAAAAGATGTGAGTGTTTATTGTTGTGTCCAGAACTTAGAGAAAATACAGCTTATCTAAATCCTTTTTCCAGTCGGCTTGAACATAATCTTTCGTAGAATCTAACCGTTTCAATCCCATGCACTCAGCCAATTTATACGGGTTATTGTCAAAGATTATATGGCCGTAAATGTTCTCGTAAACTGCTCTGCACCAGTGCGGAAAATAGTTTGTTGTCTTTTTCATTATCTGATGAACGCGCGCTTTAGGAATAGGCTTTCTGTAATTGATTCCGAAGCCACTTGCCGAAGGAAACAGATAGTAACCCTTACCTGTTTGTGTTAGATATCTATACCATTTATCGAAATAAACTGTAAGCTCTCCGAGCGATCCGTCCATAAATATTTTTATTTCTCTATCGTCCCCGCGCTTAACAGTTGTAACATTATAGACCATAAAATATTTTGGACGCTCTCTAATCTGTGAAAGTTTTAATCCAGAATCGGGACGCTCTTTTGTATATCCTACAACCTCACTAACTCTTAACCCAGTAAGAAATAGAAAAGCCACAAGTGCCTTATCCCTCATAACTAGAATGTCTTTAAACTCTGAGGTGTAATTCCATTCTGTCTTTTCAATTATAGAAACTAGCTTCTCTATTAATTCGGGCAAGTCTGTTTTCTCATAAGCGATAATTGGAATACACTTAGTTGCTCTCCTATTTTTTCCCGTCATTTATTGAGCCTCCAAAAAAAGGGGAAGGGCGGGAGATTATCTCCACCACAATATTGATTTTGGCTTCATAACGCTTATCAGAAATTCTAGTCCATATTATCGATTTAACGAGTTTACGGTAGGGTGTGTATAAATTTGGAAATACTGAGGCGAAGAACCTCGTCTACTCGATGTATGGTTTGTAAAGAAGCCATCATTTCATCAAGAATCTATTGTGAAAGACTGGGAGATTACGTGGAGGACCTAGTTTACTGTCCCTATTTTGAGCCAAAACCCACGGTTAAACTGCAGGCAATACAGTAGCTAACGAATAAGTTCCCGAGCTTTTCTCCCTTTTTTCTCGAAGAAATCATGAATCCTTAACAGTTGACCTCTAGCCAGCCACGTTTTCTTGTATGCTTCTTTCTGGTCATCTGCCTCCAGACTTTTCGTTGCTTCTTTCAGAAGGTCTTGCGCAGAGGCTAGCAGCGATTCTATTTCAGGCTGTTTTGAGGTTGGAAGTCTCCATGAAGTTCGGGTTTCTTCTGGGTGTTTGAGGGAGAAGAGAAAGAGTCCATATTCTAGTTCAGAGGCTGCTCTCCAAATCAAGTGAATAACTTGTTCTTCATTTCCTTTGGCGTGTGCGCCTACAGAGTCATCAAGGTATGCCCGAGCAGAAGCTACAGCCTTCAAAATTTTTTTCATCAGCATCTTTGGTTCCAGAATAATGCGAGATTACTGCGCTTTTGCTATCCATAACCAATGCTCATTCTTTAATTTCTTTCTCTGCGGAGGATATGTAGTCTCGAAAGTTTTAAGTGGAGAGGGAGTTAAGGCTTTAGTTCGAGGCGGAAAAACAGTTGAGAGACAGGTCTTTAGGTGCTCTACTCTTTGCTTTAGCGTTAGTTGCTATGGTTGGGTATTTTTGGTTGCTTTTCATTGCTCCAGGAGACGTGGTGTTCTTGGGAAAGACCGTAAGCGAATGGGCGATAATCATTCCAGTTATAATCATAGTCTACGCGGTTCTTCTTGTAATCGCATGGATTGGCTGGGCTTTGGCTTCCACAGCGCCGCCCCTCCCGGTTACCACGGAACCTTCAGAGGATTGAGAAGAGCAGCTAGCTATTTCTTCAGTTTACTTATCAGGAAGATTGCCAAAACAGCAGCCATCACTAATACTATTAGAGCAATGAAGACAACTGGGTCTATCCCGAATATTTGGGCTTGCCACATGTTTGTTTTTTCCGCTTTTGTAGTCAAGGTGAAATCGGTGTAGGATGAGGTTGCTTCAACGAGAACGCCTGTGGACCTGTCCCAATAGAACATAGTTATTGGAGTAGCTGCATGTACCACGCTTCGTTTTGCGCCTGCATAGGCTCTATCCGCAACATCACTGATAGTTATGTTGCCCTCATGTTCTTCCGGGAAGGGGTCGCCTTTGTTCAGGTTTGCGGGGATGATGAATGAGTCTCCGATCTGACCTGTCTCAAGGTTCAGGGCTGCAGTTGCAGTCTCCTCTCTTCCGTCAGAATACCTCGACGTGATTGTGACATTGATTGCTGTTCCATCAACACCTGTGACCTCAATCCTAGCCCATGTTACATCATGTTCTTCTGGAACTGTGCCCGTGTGAGTTACACGGTATTCTATCCAGTCGCCCTGTTTCACGCCCACTGAAATCTCAGCTGAAGCAACTGCCGAAAATAGAATACCAACGAGAACCGTCAAACAAATCATGCATAATACAATTTTTCTCGTCATACAACACCATAACCAAATCATTGCCTCAGTTTTTATGACTTGCGGACGAGAACATTGCTTTGCTTATTTCTCTATGTAGATTTGGCTTGCTCCGTTCTCTTTTTCGATGCGTATTACGTGTTCCGCTTTTTCTGCGAAGGATTCGTTGTGGGTTACAGCGATTATCTGCTCTATAGCCTTCAAGCGGCTGACCGCCTCAGCCAACCGATCTACGGAGCCGTCTTCTCTTCCCAGACTCTCTGTAGGCTCATCCAAGAGAAGCATGTAAAGACCATGCCCAGTTCTAGACTGCATAATCAGCTGCCCAAGACCTATACGGTAAGCAAACGCCAGCAGCGTGCGTTCTCCGCCTGAAAGATTCGTAACTTCTCTTTCGTAGCCCTCTTCACTGCTTACAAACGGTGAATATGTTTCGTCGATTTTTACATTCAATGCGGGTCCAGCATCTCCGACTAAACTGTCTAATACCTGCTGAACCGTCTTTTGGAGGTATGTGACGAACTCGCTTCTGAGTTTAGGCTGGATGCTTCTGTACGCAACCCGTATTCTGTCGATGATTCCAAGAAGCTTTCCGATATTTTCTTTTCGTTCAATCTTGTTTTGAGCGTTGTCTAACCGTTCCTTCAGGTCGTCTACTCTTGAAGCAAGATCAGTTTTTCTTCTCTCTAAACTCGCCACTTCATTTTTGGCATTGAGGTGATCGGCAAAAGCGTTTTTTTGCAGTTTTCGTGCAGACTCCAATTCAGCTACATCAAATTTGGTTATCTCCTCCCGCGTTTCGTCAAGCTGCTTCTGAAGCTTCTTCTCCTCTTCCTGTTTCTCTTCAGCTTCGGCAGAAAGCTTAGCCATCGACTCCTGTTTTTCTGTAATTTGCCGTTTTATGTCTTCGATTCGGGGGATGAGCTGCTGCAGATTTGAAAAAGCTAGATTAACTGTGCTGTGGAGGCTCTTCAGTTTACCATGGTTATTCTGCAGTTCCGCCAGCCTTTTTTCTCGTTCAGTCTTTTCTTCCTGAAGATTCTTCATGAGACTTTTTTTGTAGTCTCCGGTGAGGTCTTGAAGGCATGTGGGACACTTGTTTTCAGTTACCAGATTTGAAATTCTGTTCAGAGCTGCTCCTATCTCCCTTTTTGTTGCTTCCTGTTCGCCGACTATTGTCCTTAACTGATCCTCGACAGCAAAAAGGTAGGCTCTCAAATCTTCCAGCGTTTTATCTGCTCCTAAGCCAATCTCTTGGAGTGTATCACGGTGGGACTTTTCCTTCGTTTCCGTCTGCTTCAAAAGCTTCTCTGATTCATCAAGGCGCCTCTTATCCGCTTCAGTTTGAGCTGCCAACTTTTTGAGCATATACTGGATGTTGCCGATGTTTGTTTGCAGCTGAATCTCCCTTCTCTGCAGCGCCTCTGTTGTTTTCCGCAGTTCTTCTAGACCCTCAAGACTGGCAGTTGCCTCGTTTAGAGCAGACTCTGCTTGGGCAAGTTTTTCTTTCGCGTCTTCGAGTTGACTTGTAACGGACGAAAATTCTTCAACTGAGTTGATGTAGTCGCCCTCAAGCTTGCCAACGCGGATTACGTCTGCGTCCCGTTCGAGAACATTCTTCTCAACTTCATATTCTCTCTCAAACTGGTGCAATCCGCTCCAAGCCAATTCATAGTCGGAAAGCCCGAAGAGCTGATCCAGTTTCTTTTGGCGTTGCCGCGGAGTGATGTCTAAAAGTTCTTTGAGGTGCTCTTGGCGCACCCACACAACCTCTCGGAAAATGTTCTTGTCCAGTCCAGTAAGAGCCTTCAGTTCCTCGGCAACTGCATCGTTTTTGGTGCCTGCAACCAGTTTGCCGTCTCGATAAAACTTGAGTTGGTCAATATCTTGGTTGATGCCGTTTCCGCGCCTTTGAAGTGCTCGTTGAATCTTGTAGGTTCTGCCGTTCTGGACAAAGACCGCTGTTACCTTTCCTTCTTCTGCGTCTTCTCTGAGTAGATACTCGTAACTTCTGCCTATGGGGTCTCCGAAGAGAACAAAATCGAAGGCATAGAGAGCCGTGGATTTTCCTTGTCCCAGACCACCCACAAGACAGTTGAATCCATTAACGAAGGGGATGAATGTTTTGACGTGCGACCTGATGTTCTCTAGCTGCAGAGACTCCAGTTTCAAAGAAACTCCTCCAGCTTCTCCTTCACTTGGGTTTCCCTCTTCTCCACCAATGGGCTCAACAGGTCAACGGCGAGCCGCGCAATTTTTTCGCTCTCCTCCCGCTTGTAGCTTTCAGAGAAAATTTCGAAGAAGTACTCGAAAGACTTGGTTTTAATGTCCTTCATGTCTCCCCCGAAGATGGAGCGGATTATCTCCTCCGAGACTTCGGTTTCTCGTAGCCGAAGAACTGGATGAACAAGAAGAGCCTTTTCGCCCGCATTTCTTATTTGTGCGAGGTCGATTTCGCCACGTCCAGCCTCGGCGGGCAATACTCCCTTGATTACGGGAACTACGATGGCGTCCTGTTCTTCGTTTTCTTTGACTAGCTGCACAACTGCCTCAGTTATCTTCGCGGGGGTCAAACCAGTGTAGGTCTGCTCCAGAATAATGAACTTGCGTGGGGTTTCCAGCCGTATTCGCTCAAGTTTTGGTTTGCCACTCTTGCTGACCTGAACATGGTAGAAGCCCTTCTCGGTCTTTGCCTCATCATAACTTGCCGTTTCAGTGCCGCCGCTGTACACGAGGAGACCATTCTTAAACCTAGCCTTGTACGGCTTGTGGATGTGCCCGCCAGCGTAATAGTTGAAGCCATCAGGAAGACTTTCCGGGCTAGCCTCAGCCTCCATCTTGGGCGGCTTGATGGCAGGAATATCTAAAGCCATATGAAAAACAAGAATGTTAAACAGCGACGGGTCAGTGGCGGGCTTGTTCTGTTCCAGAAAGGCAGGCAACTCTTCCTGCGTTTTTCTTGGTGTTCGAAAGTTTGGGATTCCATAAACGTAGCAACTCTCGTTCCTCCAGCAGGCACCTTCATGACGAGGCAAGTACCAAATCAAGCCTGCACTGTCTAGGGGATTGAGAATTGTGCTTGTTATCAGGTTGGGGGCAGAATCGTGGGAGCCATCAACGGCGAGGACAGGTATTCCAGCGTCTCTGAGCCTCCTAAAGTTGATTATAGCCGCTTCGAGGGTGGAGTTTGATGGTCTGGCATGCTCAAAGATGTCGCCCGCGATTATCATGAAGTCCGGCTTTAACTCGATTGTTTTGTCCGCCAGCTCCCCAAAGACGTTATTGAAGTCTCTGCGGCGCACATCCAGATTGTACTGAGCGTACCCCAGATGCAAGTCAGCGGCGTGAACAAAACTGAACGGCTTCATAGCGTCTTCTTTCTCCTCTCTTCGACCGTTAACTCGTAAACCTTTAGTTGCTTCAGTGGCTTTTATAAGTTAAAGCCCAATACCTGAATAGCTTTTCTCAGTCTTTAGAAACTTCTGTTCATTCAACATTCATATTAGGAGCCTAATAACAGAAGATTGTTGGAAACAGTACTTTTTCCTGAAATCCAAGCATTAACCATTTAGGTGTATTTGTTGAATCCTTTTCCCGCCTTTTTGCCAGTCCAGCCCTTCTTCACGTAATCTTTGAGTAGGGGACACGGCTTATACAATTCATTTTTGTGTTGGCTGTAGGCTGCCTCCAGCTTATCCAGAATCGTATCTAATCCTTTTTTGTCGGCGTATTCGCATGGACCTGAAGGCCATCCTGTCCCCAGCTTCATGCCCAAGTCTATGCTCTCAGGCTCGGCAACATCTTCGAGAACCATCCACGCCGCCTCGTTCGCGGCAACAGCCCAAGACCGTTCCACATCATACTTTCCAGCTAACTCAGAGGGTATGCGTGGTCTGCCTCTGCTCCAGTCATAGAATCCCATTCCCGTCTTCCGACCCAGCTTCTTCTCTTTGACCAGCGGCTCGGTGAGTTCAAGGTTTGGCTGGAATCTTTCTCCGTGGGCTTCATGCAGTATCTTGCCGACATCATATTCGACGTCTACTCCAACAAAATCAACGAGCTCGAACCAGCCCATCGGAAAACCGCCAACATACCTTACAGAGGAGTCTATCTCCATCATGGAAGCTTCTTTCCGAGTGTACGTCCAGAATGCCTCGTTAAAGACAGCCACAAGAATTCTGCTGACAATAAATCCGCGGGCATCCTTCTTGCATAATATCGGCGTCTTTCCAAGCTTCCTGCTCACATCCACCATAGCATTTATTGTCTCGTTGCTGGTGTCTTCGCCCCTGACCACTTCAATCAGCTGAGTTAACTGTGGCGGAATGAACCAGTGCATCCCAACAGTCTTTTCTGGTCTTTCTGTTGCCTTCCCCATCTCCGTCACACTTAACGTAGAAGTGTTAGTTGCTATTATGGCATGGGACGGAGCTACTTCATCAATCTTTGAGAAGACTCTCCTCTTCAGTTCCATGCTTTCCGAAACCGACTCCAAAGCCAAATCAACATCCCCCGCCGCCTCCCCATAAGACGTGGTTGTCGCAATTCTTGACAAAGCCGCCTCCGCCTCATCTCTGCTGATGGAGCCTTTCTCGACGAACTTGCCGATGCTCCACTCAATCTCCTGAACCGCCCTCTCCAAGCTGTCCCTGCTTCTGCTCAAAAGATTAACATCGTAGCCTCTGACTGCGAAAGCCTGAGCTATCCCATGTCCCATCAATCCGGTTCCAATAACTGCTACCCGCTGAATCTCTCTGTTTGTCGTTTCCTTCACCCTATTTTCTAGACTGCAACAAACTCGTAAACGGCTCTTCCGTCAGATGTAACCTTCGCTACAAGTTTGACCTTCATGCCAACATTCACGTCCTCTCTTTCGACGCCCGTCAGCCAAGCCAACGCCTTAACTCCCTCCTTGAGCCTAGCAATCGCAACAATGTAAGATGGCTCCTTGGAGAAGCTGGCTGGCTTCACAAACACCTCAGTGAAAGTCACAAGCTCTCCTTCCCCATCAAGCTTGGTCCACTCTACTTCGGATGAGCCGCAGTCGCCACAATCAGCAACAGGAGGAAAATGCAGTTTTCCACACTTCTGGCATGTCGTCGCGTAAACTTTTCCCTCTTTTAGTCCTTCCCAGAATTTTGATGTTCTGCTTATGGGCAGATTATATGTTATCTGTAAGGTTCTGGCGCTTTTCAATGATAACGACTTATCCATCATTTTCATCTCCGCAATATAGTCACGTAGCCATAATGACCCGTTCCCCCAGTGTTGTGGGCTAACGCAATGTAATTCTTCATTGGCGCCTGCCTCATCTTCGGTTTAACTTCTTCACGTAACTGTTTCGTTAGTTCCGCAAGCATGGAGACGCCAGTTGTTCCGATAGGGTGACCCTTAGCCTTCAATCCGCCATCAACATTAACTGGGATTCTGCCGCCCAACTCTGTCTCGCCTTCCCTGACCATGGTTGCGCCTTCACCCTTCTCACAGAAGCCCAAATCTTCATATGCCATGATTTCTGCAATGGTGAAGCAATCATGGACCGTTGCCACATCCACGTCCTTCGGCGATATCCCCGCCATCCTATAAGCCATTCGTGAAGCTCTTACAGAAGCATCTAACCCCACATACGTTTCTCTCTTGGAAAGGTTAGCAGTGTCCGAAGCAACACCAATGGCTTCTATCCACACAGGATCTTCTACTTTAAGCTCCTTCACCTTCTCTTCAGACGCCAACACGACGGCTGCGGCACCATCTGTTATCGGACAGCAATCGTAGAGCTTCAATGGCCACGCAATCATGCTTGAACTAAGCACTTTCTCCACGGTTATCTCATGCTGAAGATGAGCCAGCGGATTCATGGCGCCATACTTGTGATTCTTTACTGCCACCAAGGCAAGGTCTTCTTCTGTGGTGCCATACTTTGCCATGTGCTGAACTGCGTGAACCGCGTAATAGGCTGGGAAGGTCATGCCAAAATTTTCGAACTCCCACATGTAATATCCTGCCCTGCCTATCATCTCCAACACGGTTGGGGTGTCTATCTGCCTCATCTTCTCAACCCCAACAACCAACGCAGAGTCCATTTGACCGCTCCTGATGGCGGAATAGGCGTTGAATGCGGCGGCGCTTCCTGAAGCACAGGCTGCCTCGCACCTAACCAATCCTGCCCCTGTTAATCCGCAGTATTCTGCTATTACAACGGCGGGTAAGGGTTCCTCTGACCAGACGCCCATCGACCCAAGAGCCATGTAGGGAACATCTTTGGCTGTTAATCCTGAAGTTTCAAGGGATGGTTGGATTGCCTCAAACGATAACTCGGAGAGGTTAACGTCTGATCTGTCTCCGAATCTGCTGTGACCCACCCCAATAATCGCTACTTTATTCGTGTTTCATCCCTGCCGAACTACTTCTATTCTGACTTAGCAGTCTCCCTCTTTTTTGTTTCTCTGGGACCCAAAAGCCTCTATCTTATCTCTGGTTTCTTTCGAGGAGAAAAGCATAGCAAAAAAGTCTCTTTCCTTCTTCAATCCATCCTCAAAGGAAACTGCGGTTACAGAGTTTATGGCACGCTTCGCATACTTCAGCGCTGCTGGCGGGCATTCACCCAGTCTCTGAGCAACTGCTACTGTTTCAGCCTTCAGTTCCTTCTGTGGGACGACCTTATCCACCAAGCCTATCTTATACGCTTCATCGGCTTTCACCCTGTCTCCAAGCATTATCAACCGTTTAGCCTCTGCAACCCCAACAATCCGTGGGAGTCTCTGGGTTCCTCCCCATCCCGGAATAAATCCCAGTTTCATCTCGGGGCACCCCAACTCTGCATTGTCGGAGGCGAGTCTGAAGTCACAAGCTAATGCAAGCTCAAGTCCACCGCCTAGGGCATATCCGTTAATGGCGGCTACAACAGGTTTGGACAATGCTTCTAGTTTGGAGAAGACCTGCTGTCCCTTAGCCGAGAATTCTGCAGCAGTCTCTGGCGTCAGTTTCTGGAGTTCCGTGAGGTCGGCTCCGGCGCTGAAGGCTTTCTCGCCTTCGCCAACGATTATGACACATTTAGTGTTCGCGTCTTTTTCTATTGTGTCCAGTGCTTCTGACAGCTCCTGTAGCATGACTGCGTTTATGGCATTCAGTTTGTTTGGTCTGTTCAGTGTTATCCATGCTGCAGTCTGTTTTTTATTGAGCTTTATTGCCCCGTAATGGTTAGACATGGTTAGGCGCCTCAAGATGGATGATTTTGTTAAGATTTTAACCTGTCTTGATTAGCTGCTTGAGAATGGCTAATCTCTGAATTTCGGATGTTCCCTCATAGATTTCGGTTACTCGTGCGTCCCTGTAGAATCTTTCAACCCTGTATTCGCCTAGATACCCGTAGCCGCCCAAAGTCTGAATCGCCGCATCCGTTGCCCTCACCGCAACACTGCTTGAGTACAGCTTCGCCATGGACGTCAACATTGGATCCACCTTGTTTTGGTCGATAGTCCATGCAGCCTTGTAGGTCAACAGTCGTGCCGCCTCAATTTCGGATGCCACTTGGGCTAGTTTGGCTCCTATCTGCTGAAACCTGATTATAGGCTGACCAGCAGATTCTCTTTTTTGGGCATATTTTAGGGCAATTTCGAGGGCTCCCTGCGCTGTTCCCACTGACTGAGCCGCGATGGCTGTTCTGCTTACTGTGAAGAAGTCCATGGAGTGGCTAAAACCATTATCCTGTTCGCCTAGGAGGCTGTCGTCGCTTACTTTCACGTCTTTAAGCGAAACTTCCCCAGTTGTTATGCACCTGATTCCCATCTTGTTCGACAATTTCGTAACCGCCAACCCCTTTGCCTCTTTGTCCACTATGAAAAGGGACTGGCTCTTACGTGGATTATCTCTGCTGCCTGTCTGGCACAAAACTATAGTGAAGTCGGCGATGGGCGCGTTTGTTATGAACGTTTTTGTTCCATTTATCACCCATTCTTTTCCATGCTTAACTGCCTTGGTGTCCACTGTTGTTATGTCTGTTCCGCGGGCTGGCTCCGTAAAGGCTGCGGCGGATATGCTGTCTCCACGGCAAAGGGGTGGCAAGTAACGGTTTTTCTGTTCTTCTGTGCCGTTGAGGAGAATCATGTCGCTTCCGAAGGTTCCAATCATGCACGCCAAACCCAGAGACGAGTCTGCCCTGCACATTTCTTCCATGGCTAAGCAAGCCGCCAGATACCCCTGTCCCGCGCCTCCATACTTTTCTGGAATGAATAGGCTGGAGAATCGTTGCTTTGCAGCTTTTCTGTAGAGTTCCATGGGAAACGTTTCTTTCCTGTCAAGCTCCAATGCGTAGTCTGGATTGAATTCTTTTTCGCAGAAATTTCTGACAGAATCTTTTAGGTTCAGCTGCTTCTCGGTATGCCCGAAATCCATCAGAATTCACCAACATGTAACCTGAAGGCAACTAGGAGGATAAAACTGTTCTTAAACCCAAAAAGTGTAATTTCTGAACTGAACTTATCGGTCTCGGTACATTTTATCTAACGTTATTTTTAGTTGTCGTATTTCCTGTTCCAAGTCATTTACTTTTGTTTGGAGAGTGTTAAGTGCTTCCGTGAATCTTACTTGGTTTTCGAATGCTGTGATGATGTCGTTTCCATGATTTTTGAAGCCCTTAATCACAAACTCCAACAGAAACAGAAATTCAGAGTCCTTTTGGCTCAGTTGCCCCCTTGCCCTGAAACCATCCAAGAAAGCTTTAGCCTTCAAATACGACTCCTCATTCTCTCTTCTGGTCTTCTGCAGCCTCTGAAGCGCTTCCTCATGATCCATAAGAACTCCCCTCTCTAACCCAATTCTATCTGTTCTAAGCATTTAATATTTAAGCTAAACTTTGAAGAAAATGCTCAAATAACCTACTATTTTGAGTCTGATGGCTATGCGTTACCGTTCTTTCCGATTATTGAAACCTCCTTGGGTTCAGGTTTCGGGTTTGGGGAGCGGTACGTTTATTAGAGTTTAAATGTATATTATGTATTAAGATTCAATTTCCTTTCCTGAGGGGGAAACAGATTGTACAACGAGAAACAAAAACAGGAACTAAAATCGCGGATAGACATGATGGAAAAAGAGATTCTCAACTTGACGGGAAACGAAAGAGAC
>Ga0307380_10010167_pt1 | contig 11876 bp, 13 predicted proteins | sample UN3MG_FD_202239 | JGI IMG/M metagenome (GOLD analysis project Ga0307380, IMG submission 202239) | Soil microbial communities from Risofladan, Vaasa, Finland - UN-3 | ecosystem: Environmental > Terrestrial > Soil > Coastal area > Acid sulfate soil | place: Finland: Risofladan, Vaasa | collected... | reverse complement strand
AAGGGAGGGAATCGAACCCTCATGAGGTTTTACCCTCATAGGTTTTTGACCCGCCAAAAATTATTGTGCCGCGAGCCGGAGTTGAACCGGCATGAGGTTTTACCCTCATAGCTTTTTGAGAGCTACGTGTCTGCCAATTCCACCATCGCGGCATTAATATTTAGGCGGGTGCCAGTTCCGCCACCTTGGCAACATACAAATTAGTAAATATTATAGCTTAATTTTTCAAATAAGTATATTTTTCAGCTTAAATTTAACTCCCTAAATAAGCTTTTTAGCGTTTTTTATTTGTATAGATTCCGCATCAAGTGCGGAATGACAGTAGGCCCGTTTTTATTTTACTTTTACCTCTTGAGTTTAAGACTAAAAATTGCTATATTTTGTAATATTAGAAAATAGCTGTAGAGCTTAATAGTTATGTAGTAATAGAAAGTAGAAAACAGAGAATAGTTAAAAAAATAATTATTATCTAATTTCTATAACTATTAAGCTATATAGCCATATAGCTAATTTCTTTTTTTTATTTATGTTAAGTGCCAGCGAACTTAAAAATAACACTTGCTTTTTATATCACGAAATACCTTATAAGGTGTTGAAGTACAAACACACTCATTTGGGCCGGGGGGGCGCTCATATTAGGGTTAAAGTAAAAAATCTTAGGACCGATAACGTCTTGCATCTTAATTTTACCTCCAATGACCGGTTTGAAGAGGTGGTTTTGGAAAAAAAACCCATGCAGTATTTATATCTGGAAGCTGGCAGTTTTTACTTTATGGACCCTAAGAGTTTTGAACAATTGGCGGTCAGCAGCAAGACACTGGGAAATTCAGGGCAATTCTTAAAAGAAGGAGAGACAGTTGATATTATGTTTTGGGAAGATGAGGCTTTGGATATTGATTTGCCACCGTCGGTGGTAGTGGAGATTACTGAGTGCGACCCAGGTGTGAAAGGGAACTCGGTTAGTAACATGTATAAACCGGCCATGACCAAAGACGGTTTAAAGATAAAAGTGCCTTTGTTTTGCCAAAAAGGAGAAAAGGTTAAGGTTGATACGCGCACCGGAGAATATCTTGAGCGCGCGGGTGCCTAAGTAATAGGTTATTAGATTAAAGGAGTACTTTCAAACAAGCCAAGACTACCAAAATTTGGGTAATCATTCCCCAAACAAACACTCCATTGGACTGATATTTATGGCTAAAATCAGCATAAAACTTCATCCATTGTGCTTTATAGCCCAGAAAATAATAGGGAATCTCCAGGCTGTCAGGGAAAACTCCCATAAACGAACCCAAACCAGTCAAAAAGGCAAGTTTTACATCGGGTAAAAGCCGCCACATAAAAAAAAGAGTCAGGCTTACCCCAATAAGGCCGTCAAGAATAACTAATTTATAAGATGAAGAGGAAATTTTTTTATTTTGCTTAAATTCAGTGTACAAATGGGGGTTCCAGTGGGGGATAAAAAAATCGAGCAGGAAATGGCTGACGATTGCCAAAATTATTCCCAGAAAATTAGGGAACCTGGTGATAACTACCATACCGATTAATGAGTGGGGGGTGGTTAACATAAAACGAAAATGAGTATAGCAAAAGCAGCGATTGACTGTCAAATGCAAATAAGGTATTGTTAGATTGCTAAATTGCTATAATGTTTAGTGCTTTTGATTAACTCTATGGTGGTTTAGCACTTTATTTTTGTTGCCAACAATTTTGCAAATTGGACCAATCACAATCTCTACTTTAGGAATAATGACTGCCTTAGGATTTTTCTTTGGCTCCTTTTTGTTCTGGCAAAAGGGGAGAGAGGAGCACTATGAGGAAGATTCCTTAATGGATGGAGTTTTACTGGTCAGCTTGGCAGGGTTTGTTATGAGTCGTTTAATCTATGTTATTTTAAACTTTTCTGAGAGGATAAATTTTTTCAAGTTCGTTAGTCAACCGGGATTTTACTGGCAGGGTGCTTTACTTGGAGGAACAACAGCTTTGTTTTTTTATTGCCAAGCGCTAAAATGGGATTTTTTCAAAATAGCTGACTTGGCTGTTTTTGGGGTTACTTTGGGTTTGATATTGACTAAAGTTGGCCAGTTTTTCAGTCAAGCTTTTCCCAGCCCTTATTTTTCTTGGCTCAATTTGGTTGAAGTAGGCCTGTTACTTATAACCTATCGTTTACTTTGCGTTTTTGATAAAAACTACCGTACTTATGAGTGGTACAAAAACAAAAAGGGAGAAGCAAGCCCTGGTTTTTTGTGGGCTAGCTTTTTGGGTTTGACTTCCCTGATTTATTCAGGATCACTTGTTTTGCAAAAATGGCCCCACCCGATTTCCGTGCTTCAGGGATTTAATTTGGCTTTTTTATTGTTAGCTTTGCTTATTTTTTACTGGCGTTCGGGAAGGGGCTTGACAATTATTTCCCGTTCGGTTAAAAAAAGTAAAGGAGCGAAAAAGGGTTTTCGGCTTAAAGCGGGAATGGAGGCGGCTAAATGAAAGTAAAATTTCCTTTAAACGTGTTAAAACCGATTCAGGTTTACCTTAAGAATGAGGAGGAAAAGCTTAAAAAAAGGAAGAAAGAACTGGAGAAGGAAGACCCTTACATAAATACTGACCGGTTAATAGACAATGCTGCTTCTGATGCTGATGCAGCTGAAGAAGTCGGGCATGAACGGGTTTCTGCCCTGAAGCTGGAAATAAACAAAAATTTAATCAGAATAAGAAAGGCTTTAACCAGAATTAAACTAGGCAAATATGGTCTTTGCACCAAATGCGGCAAGATGATAAATACCGAGAGGCTGGCGGTTGATCCCAGCGCCGTTTTATGCGTTGAGTGTGCCAAGAAAGTCAAAGATTGATATTTTTTCTCACTCTTATTCTGATAGACCAGACTGCCAAATATTTAGTTTTAACTTATTTTCCTCAGTTTGTTGTTTTCAATCAAGGGATTAGTTTTGGCTTGTATCCTTCTTCAGATTGGCTTAAGATTAATTTTTTAGTTATCTGCTCAATAGTTTTTTTATTACCCCAAAGCAAAGCTAGAAGCCTGATTATTAGTGGAGGAATAGGCAATATCTTAGACCGACTGATAAGAGGAGGAGTGGTGGATTTTATTGATTTGAGAAGATTTTTTAGGTTATCAGACTTTGTACTCCCGATTTTTAATTTGGCTGATGTTTTTATTTGTTTGGGAGTGGGTCTTTTGATTTTAAATTCTTTGTATAAAATCATTAGCACCTCAAAAGAGGATTAAAAAACAAGTCTGCAACAGGTAACTTGTCATGCTGAATTCATTTCAGCATCTTCTCTAAATTAAAAGTATTTTTATAGATCGTGAAACCCTCCAAAGGCGGGCAGGCAAGTTCAGAGCCTGCCCCGAATTCAGTTCGGGGATGACGTGAAGTGTCAACTTGAGGTAACCCCGGTCAAAAATCTTGACTTTAGGGGCTTTTCTGGTAGAATATCCTTCATGGTGTAAATAAAATTTACACCATATAGTCTCGCTTAATGGCGAGATTTTTTTATTCCGCACCAAAGAAAACTCCGCGGCTTTAGCCCGGAGATAAACTGGGGCAATGTTTTCTCGGTACGGGATGAAAACTAGATCTTGAAGAAACCGCGGTCTTTAGACCGCGGAGTTTTCATTTTACAGCAAATCGTCGGAGTTTTCATGCTTATAAGCCTTTTTTTAACCATCAGCGTATTTAGCCTTCGAGCTGACTCAAAATATCTTGATATCAGTGAAAAATACCCTGGTATCCAGTTACGCTCGGAGATTAGAGAAGAACTAAAATTACCTGAAAAACAGTTGGTAAAGCCAGTGGCGACAAGGCCGGCTTATCAAACTATAGCCCCTCAAGAGCTTCAGCCATTATTTACAAGATATGCTCAAGAATATGGGGTAGATGCCGACATTTTAGCTAAAATTGCCCGCTGCGAATCACATTTTAATCCTCAAGCGGTTTCTGGGCCTTATGGGGGGATGTATCAGTATCTGGTTTCGACTTGGGCCTCAACCCGAAATGCTATGGGTCAGGATCCCAACCCGGATTTGCGTTTTAGCCCGGAAGAAGCAATAGAAACTTCTGCTTTTAAAATTTCTCGGGGTGGAATCGGTGCCTGGCCTGTTTGTGGTCGGTAATAAAGATAGATAGTTAGGAAGTTAGAACGTTAATCATCTGTCACTTTTGACATTTCTCCTTAAAGCTTATTAATGCTATGATTATTTTATGTTAGTATCACAGGTGGTTTTTGAAGACGAAGAAATTTTAATTATCAATAAGCCTTCAGGATTGATAGTTAACAAGGTAAAGACAAGTAAGGAGAAAACGCTTCAGGACTGGTTGGAGAAAAGGTTTCCCTGTCTTCCAGACGATAAGACTAAAACAGAAAATTCCCTTGAATTTTTCAACCGAAAAGGGATTGTTCATCGTTTGGATAAGGATACTTCCGGATTAATGGTGATTGCCAAAACTCCGCCTGCTTTTTATGATTTACAAAAACAGTTTAAAGAGAGAAAAGTATTTAAAAAATATTTGGTTTTAGTTCATGGTCAAGTTGAACCAAAAATAGGGGATATAAGCGTTCCTTTAGGAAGAGAGCCGAAAGACAGGAAAAAATTTACTGTTCGGTTGGGTGGCCGGCAAGCTCAAACCTTTTATAAAGTAATTAAGATTTATGAGATTGCCCCAAAAGAAAAAGTTTCTTTTGTGGAGGTGCAACCAAAAACCGGCAGAACCCATCAGATTAGAGTGCATTTAAAACATATCGGATACCCATTAGTAGCTGACCGGATATATTCGGGTAAGAGACGATTGCAACAGGACCAACTTTGGTGCCCCAGATTATTTTTGCATGCCAGCAGCTTAAGTTTTATTCATCCTCAGCTAAAAAAAAGAGTTGAGTTTAAAATAGCGCTGGATAAAAAATTACAGTCTGTTTTGAATGATCTTGAGCGGAGGCTTACATGAAAAAGAAAATAAAAAAACGTTTTTTAATGCTGGTTTTTATGGTATTAACCGGCATTTTTTCTCTGATCTTTTTAAATATATTTAAAAACTCAATTTGGGATGCTAAAAACAACTTAAATTTTATCATCGAGGCAGGAGAAAGAACTTTTATTTACTCTTATCATCCCCGGGAAGGGATGCTTAACATCATAAGCCTTCCTTCTGATTTGGTGGTGGAAACGGCCAGAGGTTATGGTCAGTATCAACTGAAGAATATTTTCAGTTTAGGTCAAATGCAGAAATATGGCGGCGGAGAATTACTGCAAATCAGCCTGCAGCAGTTTTTTTCTGTTCCTATTGATGCCTATTTGGTAAAAACATCTGGCAGATCGTTTAAGATAAACAGGGAGTCTCTGGAAAAGGGGAAACTGACCTCTATTTTTTTCTGTTTGGTTAGAGGAAAATGTAAGACAAATCTGTCTTGGGGGGATTTACTGCGGCTCCAAAGTAGGATAGCCAAATTAAAGCTCAATGAATTAAAATTGATTAACATTGAGGAAACATCTCTTTATAAAAAAGATAAATTAGCCGACGGTACGGAAATTTCAACCATAAAGCAATCTTTAATTGATGAGTTCGTCCAAAAGTATTTTAGCGACAAAGGTTTTTTGGATGATGGTTTGAAAATCAGCATTCTCAATGCCACGAATTTCTCAGGTCTAGCAAAAAAAGCCGGCGGACTTTTAAAAAATATTGGCGGAGAAATAGTCAGCAGTCAAGATGCTGATGAGGCTTCTGAAGATTCGGTAATTTACTTAAGCGATAAAGAAAATAAGGAGAGTTATACCCTTAAAAGGATTAGCAAGATCTTTAGAATTAAAAAAATTGAGTACAGTCAAGAAATCAGGGGTGATGTTTGTTTGGTTTTAGGTAAAGAGTATTTAAAAATTTTTTACCTTAAGTGAGTTCCTACACTTCCGGGTTTTCAATTTCTTCAATCGGCTCTCTTTTAAATACTGATTGGGGAATAAAAAAATGGTAGTCTTCTTTGCTGAGGGGAAAAGAAGGAATATCAGCGTTCTTTGAACTGCGTTTTTCTTCCTTAATAAAAATAGTTAGGTTCTTTTCGGAAAACGATTTAACTACTGCCTTATAATGGTTACCGGAGCGGATTAGTTTTATTAGTCGGGCCGAAAGGTCATCAGGAACCTTTGCCAGGTAATGATGGCTATCATCATAAACTGAAATGGAATGCTTTCTGACTAGAAGCTTAATGGTTTCATTAATTGAGAGAGCTAACAATATCTTTGCCGGGGCAAGCTTAATTAGAGGGACGACCTTGGTTTTGCCCGGTTCTCCCAAAAATAATCCCGGGTCAATTTTGCAATGACCCTTTTTATTATTAACAAGCTTTTTTTTATTAATCCAAACTAAATTTTTTTTGGCGATCTGGTTAAAACGATCGAATTTAAGAACATTTCTGTAAGTTTGCGAAGCAAGTTTTTTTTGCCCCAGTTCAGTATAGGCTTTGGCCAGGCGGCAAAGAGTGTCAATGTCCTCTTGGTTAGTTTTTAAAATCTCAAGATTGGTTTGAACCGCTGCCTGCCATTTACCGGCTAGAGCTTGCTGAATGGCTTCTTCAATAAGAAGATCATTGGTCATTAAGAACCAATATTGGCAACTTTAAACTATTTTGTCAAGAGTATATAATATAAATGGAAATTTTTCAGCGACTTTATTTTTAGTTTTTAGCTTTAAGTTTTAATTTTAGCATGTCAGGACATTCAAAGTGGAGTACCATTAAGCACGATAAGGCAACCACTGACCAAAAGCGGGGAAAGATTTTTTCCAAACTGAGCCGAGCGATTGCTGTAGCGGTCAAAGAGGGCGGCAGTGCTGACCCGAACTCTAACGCACACCTGCGGATGATAATTGAACAGGCAAGATCCATTAACATGCCTAAACAAAATATCCAAAAGGCCATGGAAAAAGGTTTGGGTAAAGAAGCTGGTGGCGCTCTAGAATCAGTTACCTATGAAGGGTTCGGACCGGAAAAAGTGGCCGTAGTGATTGAATGTATCACTGATAATAAAAACCGTACTGGAGCAGAAATAAGGTCATTTTTTGAACGGAAAGGCGGAGGTTTAACCAAACCAGGGGCAGTTATTTATTTATTTAAAAATAGGGGTTTAATCCTGATAGAAAAAACAGTTGGTAGCGAAGAGCAGATTTTGAAGCTAATTGACCTGGGGATTGAAGATGTCGAGGAAAGTAGTAATTTGATCGAGGTTTATACTCAGCCAGAAAATCTTCAGCTGACAAAAACAAAAATTAGAAAAGCAGGTTTTGTTATAAAAGAGGCAAGTCTGAGTTTAAAACCAACTGTTTTAATTCCCATCACCAAAGAAGAAATCAGAAAAAAAATCTTATCTTTTCTAGATGAACTGGACGAGTTTGACGAGGTGCAAAAAATTTACTGCAACGCTGATTTTGTAGGTCTATGACAAAAAGAAGAAGACTAATTTTAGAGGCGTTTATGCTTACTCCCGGCCTGCTGGCTACCCAATTTATCGATGCTGACTATCGCTATTGGGTGATTCTAGCTTTAGGCTTAGTGACCTATTTTTTTACTGCTTTTTGCTTAAGGGAGGATCTTAAGAAAATCAGTTGGTTGGTAAATCTCCCCCTGCCTGCCTTATATACTATTAGTATGGCTTTATTTTATTTTTTATTGCCTGAAGTTTGGTTAAGCCGCATTTTGATTTTGATTTTCTATGGCTTGGGAATGTACGCCATTTTGTTGATTGAGAATATTTTTACCATTGCAGCGGTCCGGACAATCCCATTAGTCAGAGCGGCTCAAGCAGTTGGTTGTCTGATGACCCTGGTTACCGCTTTCCTGTTTTACGACACCATTTTTTCGTTTAAATTAAATGCCCTGATTAACGGAACTTTAGTCTTGGTCGTTTCTTTTATTCTTATATTAGCTTCGCTTTGGAGTGTGTCGTTTGACTACTATCTTGAGAAAAAAATAATAAACTATGGATTGGTTCTTGGTTTGGTCATGGGGCAGATGAGTTTTTTTATTAGTTTCTGGCCTTTAACGATTACGGCCGTTTCGCTTTTTTTGGTAGCTGCCTTATATATTTTACTGGGCATTACCCAAAATTACTTCTCCGGTAGGCTATTTGAAAATACTTTCAGAGAATACCTTCAAGTTGGGATAATTGTTTTGATCATTATTTTCTTTCTGGCACGTTGGGGTTAAAGCAAACTTAAAAAGTAATCCGCCAGCCGGCGGATAAAACAATTTTTTTTGCGGGACACGGAAAAAAGGGGAGAGAGGGGACAAGAAAACATAAATGTCCTATAGTTTTTATTATATTTTCACGAAAAAAGGGTAATATTTTCACGACTAGCAGTTAAAAATAAAGATTGCTGGTAGATTTTTGTTTTCTTCGGGTGACATAGATTGATACAGTTGAAGAGCTAAACTTAGCTTTGTGGAAAACTTACATGCTTGAAGAGTAGACCTCTTCCTTAAAAATTTGAACCTAAGATATCTACTTAGACCATTGCCTAGTCTTTGTTAGAGAAACACAAAGGTAACCTTTCATTGAGTAAGGTTCTCTGTCTCTTGGTAGTGGGTGAGGATTTGACAACGAGAGTCGGGAATGATTATAATGACTGAGTATAATCACCCTTACACTCAGTTTAGGAAGCGAGAAAATAGAGGGGAGTCCCCTTTCTAAAAGAAATTTATTAAAATAAATAAGTTTTTAATTTAAAAATTTATAAAATAAATGAAAAAAAATAATTTACCCTGTTTTGATGACTTCTTGCTGTATTTAAAAACTCAGAATTTTTCTGAGGAAACCATCTATAATTATGAACGGGATTTAAAGGTATTTGATACATTTTTATCTACTTCCCCACTCCCCTTTGAAAAGATAACCAAAAAAACCGTGGTTGAATATAAGGCTTATCTTATTTCTCAAGATAGGCAGACAAGTATCAGAGAGGAAAAAACTGGTTTCAAATTAGCCTCTAGCAGCATTAACCGGATGTTATCGGCCCTAAGGTCTTATTTGAAGTATCTGATTGAAATGGATCAACAGGTGCCAGTGGCGCCGGACAGTATTAAGCTAATTAAAACAGAAAAGAAAAAGGCTAAGGTAGCGGAGTTAGAAGAACTGGTGCGGTTAATTGAAGCACCGTCAACTTTTGAGGCTAATCCTCAAGTAGGTTTAAGGAACAGGGCTATCCTAGAGTTGTTGTTTTCAACAGGAATGAGAATTTCTGAGCTTTGTCACCTTAACAGAGCGGATATTGACCATACTGGCAGGATATTTATTATGGGTAAAGGCAAAAAAGAAAGGTTTGTTTACCTAACTCCTAGAGCCAGACAGCATTTAGAAAGATATTTGGCAACCAGAAATGATTCCTGTCCCGCATTATTTATTCCTTATAGCGGTTCTCAAGTTAATTCTATTAAAAAAAGGATTTCTACCAATTATATTCAGGCTAAGATTAAGGAATATAGGGAAAAACTAAGAATTAATGTTCCTACTTCGGCCCATTCTTTGCGCCACGGTTTTGCCACTTATCTGGCGGAAAAAGGCGCCAGCCCAGTGGCCATTCAGATACTTTTAGGCCATGAATCTTTAGATACTACAACAAGATATGTTCATGCCTCAGACAAGTTTGCAGAGCAAACCCATAAACAATATCATCCATTGTCAAACATAAGTAAAAGATGAATTTAAAACAACAAAGCAACTATCTTTATAATATTTTCTATTCAGGTTTTCCTGGTGCGGGAGACTGGTTGGTTTTAGATGAAATTGGTTGCTGTTTAAGGGAAAAAATTCTTTTATTAAAAAAAGACCGTCTTATTTTCAATAGAGAGGATTTTTTCGGGTTTGTTGAGGAAGTGAAAGCAACTGATGGCCTGGGAAATGAAGAGAAAAAACATATGGCCTTAAAAAATCTAGCAAGTCGTCTTTTAGATAAGCTCAATTTCACCCCTAGACAAGAAAATTATTTCATGGGGTTGCATCCTGATATCATTAGTAGTGATTTTTCTTGGGTGATTGAGTGTGGAACGACAGATCCATCAGTAGTTTTTTGGTATCTTAAAAGCAAAGACGTTGAAAAAGTTAGTATTTTACCTTATTTATTCGCTAAAGACAAACACTTTAGTTTATACAATTTTTTACGAGGGCAAAATTTTAACAAATTTATTAAATTTAAAAAGGAAGAATTGAAAAAGGTATTTTTTAGGGCAAAGACGCGGAAAAACACCAAATAGAAACGCTAAAGGACGCGAAAAAAGGAGGTAAAAAATACGTGCCAAAATCGAAGACGACGATAATGTCCTTGGAGTTCTTAAGCAGGCCTTAGAATTGATTTAGTGACACGCTAAAAATGCGACAGATTTGGATGCTGAAGCTATTTAAAAAATACACGCGGAAAGATGCGAGATATAAGGCGCGAAACGAAAGTTCCGCAAAAATAATGCTTGGGAAATAGATCCTGAAATAAGTTCAGGATGATGTTGGGGCCATAAAGTTCGGAAATGACGTCAGGCCTTCAAGTTCAGAGTATGTTCCGACCGTCAGCTGGCGGATGGCGGAGACAGATAGAACCTTAAAGAGATTTTATCGCTAAGTTTACCCTGAGTTTATCTCAGGGCTTCAGAATGACAATAACAGCCTTCTTATTTATATTTTCTATAGCTATTAAACTACACAATAATTAAGCTTTATTACTATTTAACAATGTTTTAACAATGTCGTACAATGTTTGGAGACTATCGACCTGGATTTTTTGTTTTGCGACTTGTGATCTTATTTGTTATATTTTTTTTGGCGGAACTTGACAAAAACCATAGTTTCACCTACAATTTGGCTGTCGTACAATGGCCGATACTTATTTAATACTTCCCTACTCCTGTCGGGGTGGTAGAAAAAAATTTCTAAATCAGGAATAAAAAAAATAAGGACCTGAAAATTAGAGCCAAAAAAAAGAATACCAATATACGATTAAATTTTGTTTTTTAAAAAAAAGTATCAGCCTTTAATTTAGGATATTTTTGTTTAAAGACTAATTAACAAAGTTATTACAAGTTGAAAAAATTATTTTTTCATTTGATTTTTTTAAAATAGGCATTAATTGGAAAAAACTGTTCTTGGAAAGACCGATATACCAACCTAAATTATATTTATCCACAATTTAGCAGCTATACGGTTAGTTTGCTAAAAAAATTATTGAAAAACAAAAATAAAAACCGAAGTTATATGGGAGAAAGTAAAAATAATATTTCAGAAATTTCTAAAAATGAGTTTGACCGACGCACTGAAGAGTTTTTAGAATATTTGAACATCGAAAAAAACTGCTCCCCATTGACGATTCGTAACTACCGGCATTATCTTAAACGTTTTTCCTCTTGGATAAAACAAAACTTTCCTCGTAAAAAATTGTGCGAAGTTGATTTAAATACCATAAAAAAATATCGAGTTTACCTTTCCCGTTATGTGGATAAAAAAAGTATTCCTTTGAAAAGAGTTACTCAGGTTTATCACCTGATATCTATAAGGTCTTTTTTGAAGTTTTTGGCTAAAAACGATATTAAAAGTTTGGCGGCTGAAAAAATTGAGCTACCAAAAACTGAAACCCGTTCTCTCAAGTTTTTAAGCGAAGAGCAACTTGAGCGCTTACTTAATGCTCCTTCAATTTCCAGCTTGAGTGGTTTGCGGAACAAAGCGATTTTGGAGGTTTTATTTTCAACTGGTCTTCGTGTTTCGGAATTGACTAAACTCAACCGCGATCAGATTGACTTTAAAAGGAAAGAGTTTGGTGTTATTGGTAAAGGTAGTAGGCCGCGGGTCGTTTTTCTTTCCGAGAAGGCGGCAAACTGGCTTGAAAAGTATCTTAAAAAAA
>Ga0307380_10010166_pt1 | contig 11876 bp, 15 predicted proteins | sample UN3MG_FD_202239 | JGI IMG/M metagenome (GOLD analysis project Ga0307380, IMG submission 202239) | Soil microbial communities from Risofladan, Vaasa, Finland - UN-3 | ecosystem: Environmental > Terrestrial > Soil > Coastal area > Acid sulfate soil | place: Finland: Risofladan, Vaasa | collected... | reverse complement strand
GATAGCCCATTTAAGAACGCCCTGCTGGATGACCGGGTAACAACCTGACGCCAGTGGGCGAGCGAGTGCCAAAAGTCTCGACAGGCAGTCCAGCGGCGGACCGACATCCGAATCGAGAAGGAACAGGTGTGTCCAGTCGCCCGCGAGAAACTGCATTATGAGCCCGTTGCGGACGTGGTCCACGGGCCTGCCCTTTGCCGTTATATAATCGGCAGCCGAGCCCTGCAGCGCCAGACGCGATGCAGCGGCCGACGTTATCGCGTCAATCGCGCCCGTTGTCGGTATTGCGAGCAGTACTTTTGACATTCCAGTTCCTTTTAAGCAACAATATGTTCGGTTAGTCCCTGGTCGGCGGCCGAGCCGGGGCCCTGACCTATGGGCTTTGAAAGTATCCCGATGATCGCCAGGTTGTTTCCGGTGGTGCCGGCACCGGCGTGCGGCGCCTGGACCCGCATATACCTCTTGTGGCTCTTGGTAATGTCGATGTCGATAGCGAAGAGCTTGTCGTCTTCAAGAGCGGATATCGAATCGGCCAGTGCGGCATCGGTGACGGCGGTATAGCTGCCATCGGTCGTATCGCACTGTTCGACCAGCGGGGCCGTTCCCTCGGCGGTCGAGCCGACAGTAGTATCCCCGGTGCCTGTGATAAACTCCACTCTTAAGTGGCCCCATCCGGCGGTATCGAGGTAGGTGTTACCTGCGAAGTCGCCGTTGTTTTTCAACTCCGGCGGCAGCAGGATGCAGGTCTTTGTGTTTTGTATATCAATCATTTTTTTAGTCTCCAAAAAACGTTATTAACTTTTTTCAAAATCAATTTTTTTTCAAAGAGCCAGGCCCGAAGGCCCGGCTCATAAACAATTCGGTTCAGCGTTGCTTACGCGATGTCGGCCCATAGACCCACGAGCGGACCCGGGTCAGTAGTATCACCCTGTCCGTAAATGGTGATGGCGATACGTTCGATACCTCTTATACCGAGCTGGTCGGTGGCGAAGTAGGCCTCTGTGCTGTGCTTGATATCAAGCGCCCGCCTGTCGCCGAGGTACGTACCGAGTCGCAGATTGCCTAAAATAAGCGGGCAGTGGTCAACGGCCGGTTTGGTCGAAGGCATCACCTGGGTGAATTCGACCGGCCTGCCGAGGAAGCTCGGCTTCGGTGTGTAACCGGTTTGGATTATCTCCGAGGCCATAGCCCCGCCCGCACCCAGTGCCAGACCGAGCATCACTTCGAAGTAGAACGCCTTGTGACAATACCACTTCGCATCAACACCATCATCGGCGTAAGCAGGCATCAGGCCCGCAGCCGCGAGCAGGTCGCCGAGTACTATCGCCGACCATGCGCCCGGTGTACCCTGTACCCTAAGGCCCTTAACGTTGGTTACCGTGGCATCGACCTCACGCAGTGTAGTGCGGATTCCTTTTAGCCCAAAATAGGTAGCCGTGCCATCGCCGACGAATGCGCACTGGTCCTCTTTTTTGGCAAAGGCGCGGGCGATACTGCGCCCGACGATCTCGCCGACTGCGATAGCCGAATCTTCCGTGAGTTCGGAATCGATAGCGGTTATGGTTCCCCATTTCTGCGCCTGCAGACCGACGTTTTTGAGTGCCATGTCGCTCACCGTGATAGTGCCGCCTCCTCCGACGCAATAGACGGTGACATCGCTTGTCTGCATCGGCGCCATGGACGAGCCCGAGCCCATCGGCCATTCCTGGGCGTTGCGGCGGAAGGCGCCGTAACTTTCCATCAGCACGATAAGGTTCGGGATAAACTCTGTCGGGATTAAAGCACCGCCGGTTGTGATATCGTCACCGCCCATAGCCTTTTGATTGACGATTTTATCGCCAATTATGTACTGCCTCTGGATACCGGCATTTTCAAGCATTTCGCCGGCGGCCTTTACACCGGCAACCTCGGCAAGTATGAACAGGCCGAAATTTTTGGCAGTCTCCAGATCACCCCAGACGCCGTTGTACATCCCGGCGAGCGTTTTGATCGCCGAGAACCGCGTCCGCATGAGATTCTTGATCTGCTGGGCCAGTGAGTCGTTGGCCGTCTTGAGCTCGTCGATTGTTGTATTAAATCCCTTGACGTGCTCATCGTACTCGAGTTTTTTGGCGGTGACTTCAGCCACTGCCGTTTTGAGCTCGTCTTTTGTCGCGAGCCCCTTCGATGTATCTTCGAGCATCTTTTTTATCGATGCTTCAAGTTCTTGATCAGTCATTTTAATAGTCCTTTCAATTTTTAACTGATTTAATCGCTTTTTCTAATGATTTGATTTGTCGGTCGGCTATGTTCCGGTCCTTTGCTAAGGCTGGCTGTTCGTCAGGATCGCCGACATACTCCTGCGCTAACCGCCCCGGATCAGGGACCAGTAATGATTTGATTTCATCGAGTGAATCCTCGATGCGTATTGCAAAATTGTCGAGCTGCTCTTTGGTGTGCGATTCGTTGGCGATGGCGATATCTCTCAACGCTTCCTTAATGACCGCAGGGAGGTCGAAATCACCGAACAGCTCTTTGAGCCTCGCCTTGGCTAAAGCTTCCCTGCATGCTCCGACAACGACAGCTGATATTTCGAGCAGCTCAATCTCAATGAATGTGCGAACCCAGTCAAGCTTCTCATCTTTTTCATCGTAATATTTTTTAGGCATAAAAGCTATAGACACGGCCCTTTGGTGCTTATTGCTATAGAGATTCCAATGTTCTTCACCGAGAGCCGTGGTTGCAAACTCGACCGTCATTTCAGAATGATGTTTGAGGGCCTTGAATGTGCTCACATCCCAATGGCCAAGACAGGGAGAAGACCCGGTGGCAAGGCTTGATTTGTGGGCGGCAACAAAGGCTGGATTTTGCGTGAACCCGGCGATTGCATTCGCAACAGCAGATACTTCGATTCGTTCATTATGGCGATCGAGTTTATCGCTTGAAATTACAAACCGCATTCGCCGGTTATCTTTGTCAATCGACTTTTCTATCGCAAAAGCATAAACGTGCCGAATATCTGCGGAGATGTCCTTACTTACCTGATATGTTTTAACTTCCATCTTTAACCTCACTTTGCTTTTGATCGTTTAGTATGTCACTATACGAATAAAATTTATAATTACTGAACTGCTCGATGGTGTTCTGTTTGCCGAGACCGGCTATTGCTATCTCGACACATCGGCAGTTGATGATATTGGCCGCCGAGCCGGCCGGGTCAGCCGGGTACATCAGCATTTCACCGCCGACATCGAATGGCTGGTCAACGGGGATTCCTTCGGTGTAACTACTGCCGGCTGTGACGTGGGCATTGCGGACGTGTTCATCACCGGCTGTCACCCACGATTTTAGATTCGTACCCGCCGCTCTGAGGCCTTCGTGGCGTCCGGTGCCGACGGCGCCTGCCGTCTGGGTACGGGCGATCTTCAGGGCGCGTGCGCGATTCGAGCCTAAAGTCTTTTTAACACGCGCCGTCAGTTCGTTGAGGCCCTCGCCTGCTTCGAGGCCCGTGCGGAGCTGCTTAGCCACGAGCAGCTGCGTTGTCTCATTGACTTTTGCGAGCCTGATATTGGATTTGACAAGTTTGCCTTTTACTATCGGCAGGCGTTTGATCTGCTCGGTTCGACTGTTGAGTTCATCGCCGGTAAGGCCCGCGACTTCGGTCAACGCCTGGCGTATGCCGAGTTCGGATGCTTTATCGAAAAAGGTTTGGTTGATAACTTTTATCTTGCCGTTTTCGATTCGCAAATCGAAAACGATGCGGGCAATGAGCTGCTCGGGGTCGGCCTTAGTTATATCTTTGGATTCGTTCATGGCGAGCTTTAGCTTAGCCAGTAATTCACGCTCCTGCCTGAGAAAGAATCTGCGCATCGAGGCGTTGTACTGTCCCTCGATCGCCGACCATGACATCTTCCAGTTGTTCCAGAGTCTCAGCCTGTCGGCGGCGTCATCTTTTGTGATTATGTTCGCAACGGATTTACTTTCTTCCTCTTCGCTGCCATTGTCCGGAGTATAAGACGGCCCTGTTATATCTTCGAGGCTCGCATCGACGAGCAGCCGGGCCGGTACCAGGCCCATCGGGACCAGATGGTCATCGCCCCATGGTACCTGTTCGTAGGGCAGGTTGTGCGTCTCGATGAGATCGTTAAGAGGGACGCCTGCCTGGGTGAATTTTAATATCTTTTCAGTCGATTCCTGTTTGGCCTCCTGAACAACCGGATGCTGGTCGCAATCGAACCATAGGAATATATTATTACTATTCATCGTCGCTTTTTGACGGGCTGTGATGAACGAGGTCTTTTTAGCAAGCCTGGTGTTTGTTCCGCGATAGAAGTTCGAATCCTCAGCATCCTTTGCAATCTTGCTCGAATCAGCACTGAGAAACCTCGATATTATCGCGGCGGTTGCTTCGCCGGCGAATAGTTTCGTAAGCGGAATTATCGTATTGAAGATGAAGTCCCGCATCGCCGGTCCGTGGCTGTACTGCGCCTCGGTGATGAGCCCGACAAGCGAAGGCGGCACGCCGAACGAAGCGCAGATTTTATTATCGCTGATACCCATAATCTTGGCGACCTGCATATCGGTCATCTTCAAAGCGACCGTACTGGCTGTCATCCCGCCGGTTAAAACCGCTGTTCGCTTCGTCTTGCTCGCGCCTCCGTGCCTGGCGTCGAATTGAGACCCCAGCATGTTAACCTGTTCGGAATCGAGTTTGCCGGGGGCTGTAAGTATTATTCCCGGCTCGGCGCCGTTGGCCAGGGCAGAGGCGTTATAGAGCGCTGCAGCGAACGAATAATCGATACTGTATTTGCTGGCCGTCGCCGGCCCGATTCCGTGAAAGCGGTCGTAGGGATTGAAGTTTTTCCACTGGTAACATTCATCAAGGCTGAAAAACGCCCTCTCTGCGTTTCGGCCCCTGAATTCCCAGCCCGTTAAAACCCCGTTCGGCCTGCGGTTATGGGTGACAGGATGCATCTGCGTGCCGGATACGACCATTATCTCTTTCGGACGCCGGCCCTGGGTTTCGGTGAATACCCAGAAGACGTCGCAGCTCAAAGCGTAGTGGCCGATAGTTTCGGTGACAAACTTTGTCCAGCTCATCGCCGGATTTTTGAACAGCAGCTCCCAGACCGGCCCTGATTCGACGATCTTATCATCGAGGGTGGATATTACCGCCGGCATTCCCTGGACGCCGGCGATTAATTTATTGACGCAGGCGTAAACAAGTTCGACCTGCGAGTAGGGCCTGGTCGGTTTGGAGTCCTTATTGTCAGCCGAATCAAAGCCCATAGCGAACATCTGTGCGAGCTGGCTCAGACCGTACGACTTTTGCGCAAGCTCGATACTCTGTTCAGCCTGAAACCTTATCGCCTCAGCCTGGAACTGACTGACACGTTCAGCTTTTACCTGCTGTAGAGCCATAAATTTCTCACAGTAAAATGCATTGCGGAATTACACCTTCATCAGACGCCATAAAGACGAGCGACTTTGCCCAGAATCTATCGGAGTGCCCTTCGTCCGTGCGCTCGGAGTCGTAACGAATGTTGCCGGCGGCGGTAACCATTTTTTTGACGGCATGAAGGTCATCGCGATAAACTCGTGAAATCGGAATCCTTGTTCGGCGGTCCTCGAATATCCTCAGCGTTCGTATCGCGAGATCGCCTTTTACTTTATTCGAGAATTCGACGGCCTCTGCCCGGCCCGGAAATCTGTCGACGGTATTTTCGCCCAACTGCATACCCATGCCCGTGGAGTCGATGCAACACCTGGTAACGTTGAGTTTTTCAATCAGGTCCGCGAGCAGCTTTTCCTGCTCCCGAAATTTTACTTTCGCCAATACGACAATCAGCCTGGTCCAGAAGACGTCACCGAGCAGCTCATCGAACTCGAATACAGTCAGGTCTCGCTTGCGGCCGATATCGACCCCGCCGTAAACAGGGCCCTTGGGTTCGAGAGCGAGCGAATTGATATCGAAATCTTCGTATTTAATCTCAGGCGCAACGCTGTCATCCTGGCAGGCAGTTATAATATCGTAATTCAAGAGCACCGATGACTGGTCGATAAATTTGCATTCGTATTCCTGGGCCCAGAGATCGGGGTCGTCGATGGCTTTTTTGAGTTCTTCGATATTAACCGGGACACCGTCGGCGACCGCCTGATAAATATCGACGAAGTGCTTGCTCCAGTCGTTGTCGCCGGTAAAAAGGGAATGAAAACGATTGCCGAGTCCCTTCGGGGTCGAGACTACTCTGACTTTATAGCCCCGCGTTACCGTCGGAAACATCGCCGCCCATATCTCTTTTGAGTTTTTGTGGATTCCGAATTCATCAAGAATGACGTTTGCCGTGAAGCCGCGAGCCGTATCGGGGTTGGCGGGCAGGCCGATTATCCGGGCTCCGTTCGGCAGCTCAATGTGCAGCATTGCGTATTTTGCCCTGCCGACAATATATTCATCCTGTTGAATATCAGAAGCGGCGATAGTGTAGGCCTCGCAGTGCATCTTGACTTTATGCATCAGCTCCTTACTCTGTCGTTCTCCGGCACTGAGCAGTACCCAGTCATCGCCGGTCTCGACGGCGTCATCGACCGCCTCGAGCCCGACAGAAAAGCTCTTGCCTATCTGGCGGGACATATTGCCGATCTTGAATCGGCTCTTGTCGGCAAGCCAGTTACGCTGAAATCTATATAGCGGTACTGCGGGGGCTACCATTATTTATAAATCCCGTAAATTTGTTCCCTGATAATCCGGAGAGTCTCGGGGTCGATTTTCTTCTTTTTCGCGATATCGGTAATATTCTTTTCGGCGGCCTTGACTTTCGTTGCGATCTGTTCGCGGATGTATTTGTCCGCGTTGATTGTTACCTGGGTGGTATCTCTTATCGCCTGAGACACCTCTTTTATCTGCTTGCTCGTGTAATCGTCTCGCGAGGTCATAAATTCGAGGATGAGGGCCGTTGCCATTTGGGCAGCGGCCTTTTGTGTCTTGGGCGCATCTTCGGGGGTCAGGTTTTCCATTGTTTTGCGGGCTATCAGTCCCAGGGTCCTCATCTTCTCGATGGTCTTTAGACCCATGCTGTACCGGCCGACGGCGGATTTTGAAACCCATTGCCCGCGATGCTTGCAGTATTCGACAATATCTTCGAGCCGAGGCGTTCCATCGTAAGTTTTAGGAAAATCGACCGGCCATTCGTTGTCGATTATCATCCGCGTTATAGTGTCACGCAGAGCGGCGGGCAGTTTATCGAGCGAGCTGTGGGTCCTTCTTTTCATATCTCCAGTGCCTTATCGAAATCCGTACCCTCTGCCACCTCTTTGCCGTCCGGCGTCAGACCTACAACCTTTTTTCGGTACTCATCGGCCCCGCCGATTTTTTCATCGATGAACTCGATATAGCCCTTGTCCCTGAGATACTTGATGTCCTTTTGAAAGAGCGGGAAATCGTAGTCCGGGTCGATATAAACGATACTGTTATACAGTGTCCCCAACCGGAGCGGGATGCCGTACATCACGCCGAGATATTGCAGGATGCGCTTGCGACGGATAATGATTCCCGCCGCTTCAGGTGTTTTAGCCATGGGCCTTTTCCTTTTCAAAAATCCTTACCATTTCCTTAACCGTCTGAGCTGCTATCTGGCCGGCTATCTGGGGGAGCTGATTAACGACCTCGAGCTTTCCCGACAGGCCCGCCAGGCCCGTCAGGGTCTGGTCGAGCTGCTTTCTCGTATAGCCGGTCTCCCGCAGGAACGCTCCTACCTCGACAAATTCCTGCTGACAATCGATTTTTCGGCCTGCAAGGAACTTCTGCTCGGTTTCAATAGCATTCATCCTGCTCTCCTGAGAGTCGAGCCGCTTGCTCATCGTCTTCAAAGTGTAGAGCACGAGTGCCCCGATGAGCGCGGCGGCGGCGCTTAAGAGCAGCCCGAAAATCTGTAATGCCGGATTCATTTAATCGCCTTTCATTAAGATTCTGATTCAGCTCGCGGAGGTTCAGGCGGCGGCTATAACGGGCGTTTTTGTATCGAGTTTTTCGATTGCAACGAGCTTTTTGGTATCGACCGACTGCACCGCGTTTTGGGCCTGCTTGAAGAGTTCCTGCTCGGCGCTTTTCTGCTTAAATAATTCGTTAGCAGCGATAATTTCTTTCAGCGCAGCGGATTTCTGCTTGGCCAGCATGAGCCATTCGATAACCTTTTTGCCTCCGAAGCCACATCCGCCGACGCCGAATAGTATTGCCAGCTCCGCTGCCAGTGAGAGCCCCTCATCGGCCACGGTAAATAAATCGGGCCGGGCGAGGGCATCGGTATTGGCGGTACTGGCGAGCGTATCGAACTGTTCGGGGTCAGGGGGAATCGCCGGCCTGCCGATATAGGCAGTCGCGGCCCTGGTCCCTTCGACGAGCTGCTGCGTTGCCGGGCTGGCGGGCATTGCGCCCTCGGCGTTGACCTTTGCAGCCAGCAGGTATGTCAGCTCGGCGGATTGTTTCTGCGGTTCGCTCGGTGCAAATCGCAGGGCATCTGTACAGCCTGCGAACCCGAGCGCAAAGACAGCAACCAGGCAGAGCACAATTAAAAAACTTCGGGGGGTGGGTACTGATTTCATCTTTGGCATCCTTTCCAAAAAAAAATATACATCCTGTCAGTTTTTCAGGGGGCGATTTAAAAAGAAAACGCCCGCAACTAAGTTGAATACCACTCAGTCAGCGGGCTGTTGTAGGAATGCCTGCTTTAAGATTTTATTTTAGAATATATTTTGTTTATCGGCATGTCAAATGATTTTTGTACAATTATTTTTCAACTTCAGCGTCAATGTATGCAATCTTTCGGGCTATACTGCTTTCAACTAAAGCCGTATCAGTGAAAGTATGAACAAAATCCTTGTACACATTTTTATTATAAAGATATTCAGAATGCAGCAGATAACCGTTTTCGTCATAAAAATAAAAAGAAATATCCATGTTCGAGAAAACCCAGCTTTCATACTCGATTTTCCAGCTGATTGTCCAGAAATATTGTCCCTTTTTAATGATTTTTGCAGATTTAGCTGTGATTATTCCTGACGGCCATGGAGGGGAATTGCTTGTATAATAGCTATATGGCGGGGTTCGATTGGTTTTTGGCAAATCGGTTGCCAAGATTCGGACCACTTCCATAGTCGCATCGCCTCCGTCCCCAAAACCTTTTTTCCAGCCATGGCAATAGCCGTAATAGCCTGCCAATAATAAGCTTATGAAAAGTACCACGGAGCCTGCCAATATAACCGAACGAAGATAGCGGGCCTTGGGTTTCCTTTTTTTTACCGCCACAAGGCTTGTTAATTCCTGTTCTAAAGACGATGGAGAAGGGACGCGGGTTGCTTGCACAGCCAAGGCTGTTTGGGCCTTTTCGGCGGTAAAATCTTTACCACATTCCTTGCATTTTACGACCTTTTGCCTGTATTCTTTTGGCACGTGTTGAACGAAAGCACAAAATGGGCATTGAGTCTTCATTTCTTCCCTCCAGTATATTTTGATGTCAATTTGCTTTTCGAGCCTTTTTTACGGCAGGCCCGATTGTTTTTTGAAGGTCAGCGAGCACTTTGCGGTCTTTTTCGGACATTATTACGCGTTGGCCTTTTTGGCCTTCAAATATAGTCATAACCGCCATTGCGGCCCTTTTCAAGTCCGAATCATCAGTTAGCCGAGTTTTTTCCTCATTGGAATCGCGGTTTACTTGCTTAATCAGACGCGAAATTTCGTTGGGTTCTTTGTCTTCCAGGAACAACATTCCAATCGAAAGTAAGTCTGTCATCGTGAAGCCATCTGAGGTTAACCGCTCAGCAATTGGCCTCACACGAAATCGCAAATCTTCTATTCGAACACCCATAGCATCAAAATAACAAAAAATTTTGTTTTTGCAAGTCTTTACAATATATACACTTAAAGAAATTTTGTAAATCTTTACATTTTTTACTTGACAAATCTTAAAGTATAGTCGATATTCTACTTATATCTTTTTGAAGTTTGTATTTGATTTTGGAGTTTGAAAATGATTGGTCGGCATATCGCGAATATCGAACTCGGCGGGTACGTTTTTACGGCATTTAAGATTTTCTGTAAAAAACATGATTGTAAAAATATTCCCGAAGGCATCCGCCTCATGATCCGCGAGCTGCCGGAATACAAAGAGCTCGTAGCCAAAGCCGAGCAGACCGGAAATAACAGCAAAAATCCACATAAAAGCGAACTCCCAAAGGATATTTCAAGTTTCAGGAATACCCCTCAGCCGGTGTTGGCTGGGGAATCTCATATTGACCCCGGCGCGCGTAGGAACGCGTCGGGCCGAATGTAACCGGGAATCCGTTTCCGAGAATTGTTATAAAAATTGGAGCAGAAATGAGCGGTTTTGTCAAGGGAAAAATTAAAAAAAACAGCGACAACCTCTTCGACAGGGCGGTCGCAGCGATGAGGCGGGATGCCCGGCGGCACAGAAAACCGCCGAAAAGCCTGCTCGAATTCACCAAAAGGGCGTTTCGCAAATCGGTCTTAGTCTTAATCTTCTTTTTCTTCTTCTTATTTTTCTTGCCGGAAATGAGTAGTTTCTCCTTAAACTCCGCAGGCCTCAAGCCGTGCCTGCGGAAGGGAAACAGAACCGCGAAAGCGGAAACGATAAACGTTCGACATAATACTTTCCTCCGCTCAACCAGCGGGCCGGCGGTGCACACCGCCGGCCCCGACTGGCTCGCTCGGCTCATCGAGAAGCTATGGCTCAAAGAGGCCTCGAACGGGCTCGAACCGCCCGATGGCGATGACGGCAGAGCGGTCGGGCCGCTGCAGCTTCATCCGTGCGTCGTCGATGATGTGAATTTTTACTGCAAAACAGATTACAGTTACGCCGACCGCCGCGACCTTGAAAAGTCGAAACATATCGCCCGGCTGTATATCGAGCTCTGGCTCGACAGAAATAAAGAAGAGCTCGCAGTTCGGATATTCAACGGCGGCCCCAGGGGCTGGCGAAAAAATGCGACTGATAAATACTGGCAGGATATAAAGAATTACAAAATGGATTGATAATGGATTGTGAATTGAAGCCTAAGGACAGGTTTTTGGCATACGAAAAAGGGCATAAAAGGCCGGGACGCTCGGCGCCGTTTATCGTTCGCAAGGTAAAATCAGCGGCTGTCGAGGCGCTCGATTCGGAGGGCTGCGAAAGGATATTCGATTTTGCGACATGGCATTTTGAAAAGATAAAAAAACGATCGCGGGGTGGGGCAGCGGTTAGCCCGCGTGGCTCATAACCACGAGGCCGCAGGTTCGAATCCTGCCCCCGCTATTATAAAAACGCAGAGTATGGATCGGCCCTGCGGTCAGCGCGGAACAGGGAGCTATTCCAAACCGCGCTGCCCGCTGAAGGGCATAAACAAAAAGGTGATAATTATGGAAAAAAATGCGGCAGAAAAAGAGCAGGCGGTTAAAAGCGATATTGTATGTCCGGCCTGCTATAAACCGGTTGCCGGGTGCACTGTTATCGGCGGCAGCAGGGATGATTACGGCCGTGATATGCGGCATTATATGGGCTGGTGCTGTAACTGCGATATGGGCTTCGAGGCCGTCCAGTTCCTGGCCGAACATGCCGGGAACCCCAGGTGGATTCTGCACAGGTGGCAGTACTATGCCATGGTCCAGGCCCTCAATAAAAACCTGCCTCAGGCCGGCTGGCAGCTCGTTAACGAGCTGCCGGTGCCAGCGCCTGTGGTCACCGGGCCGGGCGGAGAATACAACGAATCATTCACACCGAAGACGGTCGACCTTATAGAAAAACTCAATATGGTACTCAAATCAACGCAAAGAACTGTTGACTATCTAATTAAAGCGATTCGCAATGGCGGAGTATTTTGACATTATAAAGGCGGCTGAGCTGCTC
>Ga0307380_10010165_pt1 | contig 11877 bp, 28 predicted proteins | sample UN3MG_FD_202239 | JGI IMG/M metagenome (GOLD analysis project Ga0307380, IMG submission 202239) | Soil microbial communities from Risofladan, Vaasa, Finland - UN-3 | ecosystem: Environmental > Terrestrial > Soil > Coastal area > Acid sulfate soil | place: Finland: Risofladan, Vaasa | collected... | reverse complement strand
ACGCAAGTTATCAAAATGCACCCAATGATATGCGAGTATTTACGCCCATAGTTCTCTCGGATAGGTGGCAGAGTGGTTGATTGCTCCGGTCTTGAAAACCGGCAGGGGGCGAAAGCCCCCTCGGGGGTTCGAATCCCTCCCTATCCGCCAGTTTGATGAAAAAGAAGTGTAAGGCAGTTAAATGACCAAAGAAAAGATGCTCGAATTAATTGAGCGGTATGAAAAGCACGGCACACCGCCACATCCATATGACAATATCCGTGGGCCACAACATCATCACGTTGCCACGATGTTTCCCAGAATGCGGGAACTGATTGAAGAGAATCGGATAGAAAAATGCATGCGCTGGATTGGTTTCATTCAGGGGTGGCTATGGACGATTGGGGCCTACTCGCTTGACGAACTTAAGAACCACTCAAGATCGGATGAAAATGCCAAGGAAACTTAAATCTACAAACACCTACTCATATGATGTGGAAGATGGTGATGAAAAGTACGTCTTTACGATTGGTCCAGCCAAGAATAATGGAATAGAATTATCGATGAGGGTACGTGGTGAAGCTGAGCCATTCAATACATTTCGCATCGATCCAGACACCGCAGAAACAATCGCACCATTAATTGGGTTTTACATCGACAACCAACGACTGCCAAATTATGATGAAGTCACACAGCGGTAAACTGAAATGGCGCGGTCACACCACAACATGTGGTAGATACCGAATTAGTGTAAATGAAGACAAGTTTGGCAAAATGTGGTACGCGCAAGAAATATGTCGCGATCAATGGTATCCGGTAAGCTCGTGGCAGTGCAATACAAAAGAACGAGCAAAAGGCGAAGCACAGAAACACTTTAATAATCACTATCAACAAACCGATAATTGGGGAGGTAAAAATCAGCTCCGTCGTCCAAAGGTAGGACACTAAGTTTTGGTCTTAGTTATACAGGTTCGAATCCTGTCGGAGCTTCCATTTTAGCGCCCAAAGCATTGGTGGTGATGCATCAGTTTTCCAAACTGAACAACTGAGTTCGACTCTCGGTGGGCGCTCCAGAAGGTAGAGAGTGGGGGTGTTCCTCACTAGGGGAAGGGTAAGGTCCTAGTCCGTCCGTCGCCCTTCCCCGACCCCTACCAAAAGAAAATATGGATATGTTAGGCACAACAATAATGGGGCTGGCCACCGTTTTCCAAGAAAGCGCAAAAGATCTATATGGTGTTATGAATGTTGATCTTGAAGATGACAGGATTGTGATAAGACTTCCCGGCGTTTATGTAAGACTATTCTTAATTGCACCAAATCGCGGTGATTATCCATTTATTGATGGCGAAATTAATATAGCGCAGCAACGAGGATACTACTTACGCGGTCACCATTTATTGGTGAATTTATGGCCAGAACACATCAATTATATGGAACCACATTCATTTACTAAGGTGGCACTACAAATTCTAAATTGTGTAGGCATTATTGTTAGCGATGTGAAAAAGAATATTACAAATTCTGAATTAGCGGTCCATGGTATTCTAGAAAAAGCGAAAGTACCAGCGTTTCGCGATGATTTAGACAACGCCACTTGGAGTTGGAAAAATAGAAATGGGGAATATTATGCCTGAAACTGTAAAAATGCACTTTAAACTCTCCTTCAATGATATAAATTGGGTAGAGGAAGTCGAACTTCCTGACAATTGGAGTAAGTTGTCAGAGACAGAGCATATGAACTTTTTACAAAGAGCCAAAGAATACTCTTTAATGAAGAATGTACGTTGCCAAATTAACGACTACAACTATATTTAAGGCTATAGGGATGATTGATATAAACATAATGATTTGGGTTGCTACACCAATCATTTTCATGCTAACGCTAGCTTGGATAATGGCAAGTATTTATAGAGAGCCATGGGCAAGAGGCGCTAAAATGGACACTTCTGGCATACAATGGGTAACATGTTTGGCGTATCTGGCATACTTTATTGGATGGTTTTTGACAATGGGCTAATGCACGTTGCCAAATTAACGACTACAACTATATTTAAGGCTCATATGAAAAACATCCCAACTAGTCGTGGTTTTTCACGTTACGATTTCGAAGATCGTAACGGTCATGCCTGTTCAATGCAGAAATCGTCAATCGCAACAGAGGATTGTATATGGCTGGGTATTGACGACGCCGATCCTCAAATTATGATCCCAAATGAAGGATGGAAAAAATACGATATCCCAGAAGAGGTGTTACTCCATACTAGAATGCACCTAAATAAGGAACAAGTGAGAGAACTATTACCTCATCTAATGGCCTTTGTGTCAGATGGGGAATTGGAATAAATGATACTGGACGATTTACTGCTTGGCATAGCTGGCGAATTAAGTGTATCAAGCAATATCGACGGTACTGATATTATAATTGACGTTGGTTATCCATATAGAATCGTTTGCAATCTAAATGGATCTATGATAAGAGTTGGGTATAGAACACATTGTGGTATGGTGAAGTTGATAGAAGTCGATTTGGCTGATCCTGAATCCATCGATAGCATAATGATAAGAATAGAAGAATTCATTACAACTCTTTATGAATTAAAGCCTAGGTTTACATAATGAATGATTAAACAGGAAAAATAAAATCGTGCTCCCATCGTCTAGTCTGGCCTAGGACGTTGCCCTTTCAAGGCAAAAACGCTCGGTTCAAATCCGGCTGGGAGTACCAACACTCTGAGGTAGCTCAATTGGTAGAGCAACTCCCTGTTAAGGAGAAGGTTGTGGGATCGTGCCCCACCCTCAGAGCCAATTTTCTAAGGACAAGTTATGCCACAAAATGACTGGAAATTCAAAACCAATATTGATCCAATATCAACGTCGGAATTTTGGTACGACGTGTTTGAGGGTGGTTATATTAAACCATCTAAACTTATGGATCATGGTGATGAAGAAATAGAAGCCGCCATCGAGCTACTCCGTGATTGGCGTAACCGTTTAGAAAATGATGATATGATCGAGTATAACTAATGCGATATTACGATGCTAGAGAAAAATGTGATGCTAACGGTAATGGTCTAGGTGTTTTCCATTATACGTGTAGCCACGACAACCGCACCTATAGGGTCGGACCCTGTGCGGAGGGTTGTGATGGCCACAAAACAAAAAAAGAAGCCTATGCGCATTATAAGGAAGGGGTGATGGCCACACTCAAATTGAGTGAAAAGAAAGAACAGTGGCCAAAGGTCAAGTGCGAAGTAGAGAATTGCAACAACGAGGGTGAAGTGGAAGCAATTGTCAGAGACGATTTATCACCAAGAAAGATGAGCCTTTGCATTGACCATGCCAATGAAGAAACCGTTTCTAAACTGGTTAATACTGGATATATGTTCGGATCATGAACCACAACGCAAAATTTATTGAGTTTGTTGACGCTTTGAAGAAAGACCATCCAAAATTGGATGACTACCTCAAGGCATGCAAAGACTACGCCACCGCGTTAACAACGTTGGCTGCTGCGCCAAACACCAAACAGTTAGAGTTATTACGTTATCAAGAAATAGCCAATCATATCAAATATTTGGCAGAATCGGCATTTGATGAATTACCAATGCGTGTTGATGTTTACAGGGGATCGTTGGAATCTGACATAACAGCACGTAACCCGTTAAGAACTATTTGGACTGGGGTTGATTTAACCATCGTTAAGAATTATCCAAAAGCTGATGTCTCATTCGATATGTGGCATATTTACATGCAGGTTGAAGACGGCTTGGTAAATATTCGCGAAAGTGGAACAAACAATTCGGACGGTTCTTATAACGATAAAGTCATAAAATCATTTAATACAGCAGACCCAGACTGCTTTAATAACTTATTCGATTGGTTAAAGATGTTCATTGTTGTTACATGCAAAAGAAGGCAAGTAAGGTATAAATTTGTATGATCGAATTATGGGGGTGTAGCTCAGTTGGTTAGAGCGCCTGCCTGTCACGCAGGAGGTCATGGGTTCAAGTCCCATCACCCTCGCCATTTTGAAAGAATAATATGGACAACCAAACGATAGATGTATGTAGTAGGGGATACCTTGGCATAATGCATTCCTTAGCAGTTATATGGGATGAATATGATGACAACAACACAAATCCAAGGGCAGAAAGATATGTCGTAGTTAAAAGACGGCATAGAACAAGGCATGATGACGATGAGCTTGGTCATAGCTACGAAGAATGGATAGAAGACCCAAACGGCGTAGAGACAATGGTATTGCTTTGGGGTGGTGATGAAGGCACTGCACTACCATATAAAATGAACATGGAGCAATCGGCCAAATTCCTCTATGATTGGCTGGAACAAACTGACCACGGGCCAGAACCAGATCAAGATGGTAGTAATAAGAAGGGCTGGCGGTTGTTCACACAGGCTTGGGGTCATGTATATAGTTATCGCTACGCAATAATAGGCATAAAGCCAGAATGGATGATGTACGGAAAGTAGTCCTCTCATAGCTCAATGGCAGAGCACGCCCTTGATAAGGGCGCGACGGAGGTTCAATTCCTCCTGAGAGGACCAATTTGAAAGGCGAATATGAGACATCCAGATAATATGATGGACGTAATCATAAAAGCGATTGCGGAATCTAGATATGATGTACTAGAAGAATTCTTTACTAAATTATCAGCAAAATTGTCTGAAGATTCCAAAAATGATGAATCAAAGGGCAGAACTAGGTTGTCTGTACATTTAAAAGACGCTTCTCGTTATATTGCCGAAGCGTCCGAAGAAATAGGAATTGCGTGGGATATTTGCAAAAAACAAGAAAGGAAGAACGATGCGATTGTCTGACCATCCCAGCGTGCTCCGGGTGCTCCGGCGGTATGTGGACGCATGTCTGCGATGCGTCGTGCGGCGCACTACCATATATTCCCGACGACTGGGACGACACCTTTAGTGATTGGTGGAACAAGAATGGGAACTAGGTCGGCGGAAGTGGCGGAAGTTTCGTGTAGGGATCCGGAGTTAATTAGATCCCTTCGTCATCATAGAAGTCAAAGAGACAGCCACCTATGTTGCCTGTGGGTGGCTTGATCTTTTCTGTATCTTTATAGCAATCTTCATCAGATATTTCAATATCTTCTTCCAACAGTGATAATTCTTCTACCGGTTCAAGTTCCTTCTCTTTCTCCAGTCCCAGCATGCGACGAAATATGCGATCCCTTCTTTCGTCTGCAGCTTTTTGCCAGTCGTGTACATCATCCATTAGTTTATATTTGCAAATATAAAAGTATGCACTTCATGGATAAATTGGCTGAGTTATTGCACGCATTATCCGACGCTCATCATTGGGCTAAGAAAGCAAAAGAAAATACTAGTGCTGAAATAGATTGGGAATCCGTAAATAAATGCGGTAGAGCCAAAGATAAGGTTAGATTAATCATAGAGTCGATATTATCTGATATAAGAGTGTAAAATTGAATCTACACGAAAATAATATTGCCAAAATAGCAAATTCAATGGACGATGACCCCGATGAATTTGGGGATACCACACAGGAAACGATGTACTTTGTGGCCCCAGATCATAATGTGGATGAAGTGGTAGAGAAAATTATCAATATGTTACATAATAACGGCGAAAATCATGAAATCAGTGTTAAAAAACCTAAACTTCCACTCAATTTAGATGGTTGGAATGTTGATATCGAAAACAGTTCTATCATTAAAATATATAGATCTTACCACACAGACGACGGCTATATCAAATACACCGACTTATATAGATACCTATTTAAGATAGTAGATTTTGGCTCTGTAAGTCGCGTTAATAGTTAAGAGCTATCTGATTGTTGCACAACGCCTCCCGCCAGTATTTGATGGACATCATGAGCAGATTGGAAACATTGTCGAAAGAATCGAAGCGATCCCTGTGGGGTTACGCATACACCCTTATGCGTACTTACCACGGCGCAGATGATCTACTTCAAGATACTTATCTAAGAGCTATGGAGCAAGAAGATAAATTTAAAGAGGGAAATTACTACGGATGGCTAAAAGTAGTGATGTATCACATCTTCGTTTCGCAATATAGACAAAGGATGCGGCGCAATAAACAATTTCACGAACATATGAATAGTGGCGATATCGAAAAAGTACATTATGACGAATATATCGATCCAACTATTAGGCCAGAGATCTTGAAGGCAGTTAAGAAGATTAGACCAGAACGCAGGGTGCTACTGTATGACGCTGGTGAAGATTTATCATATAGGGAAATTGCTAAAAAACGCGATATCCCGCTAGGAACAGTAATGTCTAGGCTTAGTCGCGGACGAGCAGAAGCAAGAGAAGCTCTCAAGGAATTAGAATTAGAACTTGTCTAAGCCCCACCACCGGCAATATTGCCTTGGAATGTGAACAGATACCCAGTACCATTTATTGTTATTGTTAAATCTTCATCAAACGGATTAGCACCACCCCAACTCAAATTGAACGAGTTGGTTGAACCATTTGCTATAATTGAAGAGCTAAATCCATTCACAGATGCGTTAGATGCTGGACTCAACACTGCCGCAGTAACGTTGGCATCCAAGTCTCCGTCGTTAGTCACCACAATTGCACTAAGTGTGAATTCAACTGGAGCTAAACCAGTAATTACATCATCAGGGTCCATCGAAGTGGCTGGGCCACCAATAGCATAAGTAAACGATAAATCAAGAACCGCTACTGGTCCCGGTACCACAACTTCATCCTTTTGTGTGGCGAACGCGGTTTTGACTAGCCCCAACCTTGCCATATTTTTCAGTACTGAGAAATTGATTCTAGTCTCTTCGACAGTGATGAATTTGCCTTTCGCCAGAGTAGTCATACCGCTACCGGTAAATATCTCGCTATTTGGCGATGACTTAATGTTGAAAGTTATGGGCTGATTGGAAATATTATATATAGTTATTGTTTTCTTGGCCATTATTCTCTCCATTCTATATTTGAAACAATTCTATAATACTTAACAGCCAGCTTCCGGAATAATCTAATGCGGTAGGAGAAAATCATGAGCAAAGTTGAACTACTTGAAACAGTAGACATTTTTGACCTTTATGGCTGCGAATTTGTCTATAGTTCTGGCGATAGCGACGACCAGATGTACGCAGCCTCGCGCATTGACGAAATCCACGCGAAATACCTCCACGCGGCACGGGAGCGGATTAAATCGGAATGTAAATTTCTAGGACTGTCCGAAAAAGATTTTGATTCAATGTCGTTTGCACAAATTGCCTCAAAACTCCCATCTATGTTAGAGAAGGAACTTGAGAAACAAGCTAACCATATGATGCACGGTGGTGGGTTCAATTTAATGAAAGTTGTGATTGATGCCCAACGTATGTCCGGTGCTGACATGACCGGTATTGACACCGCCAAATTCGGGGTTGGGCAGCCGAAAAAAGACGAGAAAACAAACACTATTAACGCCGAATCGCTACTGAAAGATCCAAAGTGGCACATCATCGCTAAAGCCTTTATTGCTCTAGAGGATGCTAAGTCAGTTCAAGAAAAAGTGATGGCTATTGATCACTTAAATGATCTGCAGCACAACAGTTTCCATTTATTGATCGACCTACAAACCGGAAGAATGCTTGAAGGCAAATCGGAGGGGGAATCATACGGCAAACACGAGGAAGCAGTAAACATCGTGAAGGAAGTATTAGATATCAAGCGTGATGCTAAAGCACCAAAAGAATATGCAAGCAAAATGTCAAGAGACGTAGCAAAGATGGTGATTGCTTGCAGCCGTATAAATGGATTTAGATAGGTGATACTTTCCATCGAATGGCCATACGATGATTGCACCGTGTTTAAACGCGGTGATGCAGTTTCTTATATAAGTCTCAGGGGTTCTCTGTTATTTTGGCATCCCGGTAAGAAGGCTTGGCTAAAAAGTATACGACCGAACATATTAAAAGATGCCCGAATTTTACTAACTAAAAGGGGTGAATATCTATCGTCGTATTTGCATATCGCAAATGAGCTAATTCCAAATTTCGCTATGGCTGTCGGCCATAAAGATGGAGAAATAGGATTGAAAACTGGTTATGACAAGATGATATTTGGTGGTGTATGGACACAAGCTTGTCGCGATCATATAGAAATGGAATCTTATAGAAATGCAAGAAGATTAGGAATGGACGTAATCGTTAAAAACGATCAAGTTACATTAAGTGGAAGATGGGGCACAGCGAAAGCGAGCACTGTTTGGGAAGCATTTCTCAAGATAATGGTCGATAACTATATTGGACTACGAGAAGCGCTGGAAGAAATCGAAATCGAGGGCGATGTGTTTGGTGGTCAGACATGCTAAGCGAAATTTATTTAAATTTTATTGATCAACTATTAGTCGCCTTTAATAAAGCTGGCATCAATGCGGTGAAAATCGTAAACCAAAACATAGATCATAACATCGTCGGTATATTGATATCTTCAAATCAAACTAAATTACATAAAAAGCTAGAAGCCTCAGATGCTCTATCAATTAACATGGTCAATTGTGATGTTGAAACATTGGTGGGACCAATAGCAAATGTTGCAGATCCAGATTGGATAGTCAAGGTAATAGATTACTATAAAGAATGCATCAACGCTCAAAAGTAGCTAAAGTGGAGCGATGCAATGACTACTATTAGTCCAAACACAGATGGGTACTTGGTATACAATTTAGGCGATGGTAAATTTGTTGGGTGGTTTGACATGCATTCGACAATTATGCGATTGCATGGGCAAAATAAATTTTTCATGAAAAAATGCCAATATCAGAAATATCAGCAATTAAAATCGCAGAAGCAACTCTAGGCCCATATATAGCCAATGTATTGAAAAAGGCTGAAAGAATAAAAGCCGGTGGCGGCGACTTTGAAATAGGCAATACCTACATAAGTGTTAATGAAGATAAGGTTAAAATCCAAAAGGGAATGGGATTTTACTATGATGATACAATTGATCAAACCTTCCCTCTCGCTGATCCAAATTCATTCGAAAAAATACGGTCGCTAGCTACCATCCTTATCGATGATACAATTGAGGAGGTTGGTGAAGCTTCTCGTTTACAATCATATCTAATTACCAAGGACAAATCGCAACGCAATCAATTGCGATATAAGTCTATTAAAGTGGAAATACACGGCGATGACAAAATCGTTAAATCGGATAAGAAACCATTTTGGGATTTTAGATATGAAATATGGGGTGTACCACGCGGTAGTAAGGCAAGCATATTAAGAAATGGAATCACTAGACCGTTTTACGTATTGAAAGATTATGATTATGACAAAGAAATTCTACGTACCCTTGAGCGAAAAGTAATGAAAAAGGAAGGGAACCATAAAGATATTTATCGCAGACACACCAGATGGAATTTTTGATGGATGATCGATTCGAAGTTTTTGCAATCAAGGTAATAAACGAATGTGACACTCTAGATGCATACATCTATTTAGGGTCTAGCGCAGATGATGTAATTTCTAAGTTACAATCGCCAGAATGGTCGCCCGGATTAACGCTTTACTTATTAAACACAGCTATATTTTTAATAAAAGAAAAATTATACGTCGTTAAGAATGTATGGGACAAGCATTACACCGTAAAAGAAAAAAGCATTAAATTTGTAGCAGCAGAGTACGACGAGCAGCTACACAACGTGATGATGGAACGATTTTTGGAATGGTGCAATGAGCATTACAAATGAACGTGTGTTAATCCTAAATAAGGGATGGATTCCGATAGCAACTCGCTCATTAAAAAGAGCGATAAATATGGCGTATACTGGCCACGCTAGAATTATAGATCACGGTACTTATGAAATTTTCCAATGGGAAAGATGGATATCAGAGAGAATTCCAGCCGGTGGAAATGATGCATGCATCAAAACCCCATCATACGATATTATGAAATTCAGTGTCATAACGCTATCTAATTATTCAAGAACGCCAAGTTATAAAATAGCATTTTCAAGAGAGGCATTATATAATAGAGATAAACGATTGTGCCAATATTGCAGTAGAAAAATCGGCAGTGGCACTCAAGGAACCATAGATCACGTGCTACCATCGTCTCGTGGTGGCGACACATCTTTTGAAAATTGTGTTGTAGCCTGTTTAAAATGTAACAATAAGAAAGGCGCTAGGACACCAGAAGAGGCAGAAATGCCGCTATTAACCATTCCACGTAAGCCTACTACGATGCAGGTGGTGTTGAGTGGATATTGGCGCGATGAATGGACTAAATTTTTACGAAAGTAGATATAGTATGAGAAGACCATACAACTTTCAATGCTCAGATGAAAACCATCCTGTGTTTAGTGTGGCGTTAAGCTTTGCCGAAAACGACGCCATATTAGAAGACAAAATAAATATAAATTGCCCAATATGTAATGGTAAGGCAAATAAAACTATTAAAGGATGCACACTAACCTCATACATAAGAGGTCAAGGTATCGTTCTTGACAAGGAAGGTGCAAAACGAGAAGCTAATCTTTGGCAGCTAGAGAACGACGATCCATATGAGAAATTTAGAAAGCAATCCGGCGAATCTAAGAGTGATGCCGTTGATAGAGTTATGGCAAGTGAGAAATTCTCTAAACAACGCCAACCAGATACTACCATTAAATATGATGCCGCAACAGATACGGACGAAGAATCGTATCAATATTGCCCATCTTGTAAGAAAACTATGGTAGAAAGCGTTTTTAAGGATGGAACTGACTATAGATGCGATAGTTGCACAGCAAGCGATATAAGACCAGAATATCAATTACAATACGATTCTGAATCTAAAAAATATATGCTGAAATGGTCTTAAGTTGGTATAACTGTTTTTGATGAATCAACAGCATTTAAATCTTCTAAATTTATTCCTTGTTGTACTTTATAAGCATTCACAGCACCAAGCATATTATTAATTAATCCGTGCCGATTTGTTAATGAATTTATCCTGATTTTTATATTTTTAGCTTCTTCCTCAAGCTGGATAGCCACTTCATCCAGATCGGTATTTTCATCTACGTGAATACCGTTTTGCTTTAATAACATTTTAACAGCCGTTCCACCTGTTCTTTGCATTGGTCGATCTCCCTAATGTATATACCCTTTCAACATCAAACATGAAATATGAAGAATGAATATAGAGTGTTCCAATTTATTGGGCTTAAAAAAGTAGTTCAAGATATGATAGATGCATCAGCCCCTACTGGTACGGGGGATTCGGATGATATTACCCAAGAAGAATTAATGACAGAATCAATCGTAAGCGTCGATAAGACGCTAGCCGATACTCTTTCAACGGCACCAAAAGACGCTGATGGTGTCACGGTATATTTAAACGGTGTAATACAAGATCAAGGCGCAGGGTTAGATTATCAACTCGTTGGCGCTACTTTACAACAAGTAAGATGGCTCGCCGGAAGTGGCACAGCGGTTTATATGGAAACAAGCGATACGCTATTAGTAGTATACGAAATAATAGTCTAGCAAAAATAAGTAAAGTAACCGGAGATAGTAATGCCACAGATTAAAGGCAAACAAATTGCCGACGCCACAATCACAGAGGTGCAGATAGCATCTACATCTTTCGGTGATGGTATTACTGGTGGCTCTGGATCTTCTATCGTTGCTGACCTTGAGGCTGCCGGTGCTGGTACTGGTGGTCTTGCTTTTGACGCTGGCGAAATACGAGTCGATGCCGGTCCCGGTATTGAATTGACCGCCTCTGGTGTAGAAGTTGATATTGAAGCTGCAGGTGCTGGTACTGGTGGTTTGGCCTTCAACACAAATGTCCTCCGCGTAAACGCAGGCCCCGGTATTGAATTGACCGCCTCTGGTGTAGAAGTTGATATTGAAGCCGCTGGTGCTGGTACTGGTGG
>Ga0307380_10010164_pt1 | contig 11877 bp, 6 predicted proteins | sample UN3MG_FD_202239 | JGI IMG/M metagenome (GOLD analysis project Ga0307380, IMG submission 202239) | Soil microbial communities from Risofladan, Vaasa, Finland - UN-3 | ecosystem: Environmental > Terrestrial > Soil > Coastal area > Acid sulfate soil | place: Finland: Risofladan, Vaasa | collected... | reverse complement strand
CTTCTTACACGCACCACATCCGACACAGTTGTCCGTAATCTCATAAGTCAGCAGATTCGAACATGTCCGCGCGCGACACTTCTTTTGCCCGATATGCTCTTCATATTCTTCCCGGAAGTTCTTAATTGTGCTCAGAACTGGATTAGGCGCCGACTGCCCGAGACCGCACAGCGAGGCCTTTTTAATCATGTTTCCAAGGCGCTCGAGCTTTTCAATATCACCTTTTTGTCCCCGTCCCTGCGTGATACGCGTCAGGATCTCAAGCATCCTTTTAGTGCCTTCTCTGCATGGAGTGCACTTGCCGCAAGATTCGTTTTGCGTAAACTCGAGGAAGAATTTGGCGATATCCACCATACAGGAATCTTCATCCATGACAATCATACCGCCGGAACCCATGATAGACCCGGCTTGCGCGAGCGACTCGTAATCCACGGGAGTATCGAGAAATTCGGCAGGCAGACAACCGCCGGAGGGCCCGCCCGTCTGAACGGCCTTAAATGCCTTGCCGCCCGGTATGCCGCCGCCGATGTCAAAGATGATTTCCCTCAGACTTGTCCCCATGGGCACTTCAATTAGGCCCGTATTGACGACATTTCCCGCCAGGGCAAAGACTTTTGTTCCTTTGCTTTTCTCGGTACCGATTGAACTGAACCAATCGGCCCCATCCATAATGATAACGGGGATATTCGCCCATGTCTCGACGTTGTTAATCAACGTCGGCCGGCCAAAAAGCCCGCTTACTGACGGATACGGCGGCCGAGGCCTCGGCATGCCCCGGGCTCCCTCGATCGAATGAATCAAAGCCGTTTCTTCGCCGCAGACAAAAGCGCCCGCTCCAAGTCGGATTTCAATATCGAAGCTGAAACCGGAATAAAGAATATCCTCGCCCAGAAAACCGTGCTGCCGGGCATCCGCGATGGCCCTTTCAAGCCGTCGAATCGCAAGAGGATATTCAGCCCTGATATAGACGATTCCCTTCTTTGCCCCAATCGCATAGCCCCCGACAATCATCCCTTCTATAACGGAATGCGGGTCGCCCTCAATCGCACTGCGATCCATGAACGCACCGGGATCGCCCTCATCGGCATTGCAGATCACGTATTTCTCGCCATCTCCGGCACGGGCTGTAAACTCCCACTTCGTCCCCGTGGGAAAACCCGCGCCGCCCCGGCCACGCAGACAGGATTTCTTCACCTGTTCTATCACTTCTTCAGGCTTCATGTCTGTCAAAACCTTCGCCAGGGCCTCATAACCACGCAGAGACAGATAATCGTCAATGCTTTCAGGATCGATAATACCACAGTTACGCAGGGCTATTCGCATTTGTCTGCCGAAGAATTTGGCATCACCAAAAACACGGTAGAATCGATTGAAAAGGTGGTCTTCCTGAATCGCCAACCTGGCGATGGGATGGCCTTTCCTTAGATGCTGTTCCAGGATTTCCGGAATATCATCCTCCGTCACCCCTCCATAGATCGTATAACCGGGATTGACCACCATAATCGGGCCTTTATCGCACATACCCAGACAACCGGAAAGCGCCAGGCGAACTTTCTGCTCAAGCGGATCATTCCTGAGTTGTTCTTTGAGTAAATTAAGGAGCCGAGTCGAACCTTTTTGAATACAACCGGTTCCTTCACATATTGTCACAACATATTCATCTACCACGGCTGTTTACCTCTAATCTATAATCCATTCCTGTATAACCTGGCCTTTTTTGAGATGTCTTTCAATAATCTCATGGGCTCTTTCCCTGTTGATTTTTCCGTACCTGACCGGATTTTTTCCAACCTCTACGACTTCGACAGTCGGTTCCAGATTGCACCTTCCGGCACAACCTTTCTGGCTTAAATAAACATCCGCCAGGCCCCCTTTTGTGATCGCATCTCGAAACACTTGCATCACATCCTTAGAACCGGCAGCAATCTCACACGTAGCCATTCCGACATAAACTCTTTTCGAAGACAAATATCCTTTGCCTACGATTCTGCTGACCGCTTCGGCTCTCTTCTTTTTTAAGATATCCAAAGGTGTTGACACCTTATTCACCCCTTTCAATTTGAAAAATGAACGAATTTCCTTTTTCTCGCGGTTCCACCCAGATTCTGCCGCCATGGTTCTCGACGATTTGCCGGGTGATATAAAGCCCCAACCCAGTTCCCTTGACCTTCCTGGTCTCGTCGTTAACCAGTCGCGAAAACTTGTGAAACAGCTTATCCTTCTGATCGTTACGTATCGGCACAGAGTCGTTATAAACCTCGATTTCAATAAAGTCCGCCGTCTCTTTAGATTTCAACAATATCCGGCCGCCATCAGTCCCGTATTTAATGGCGTTGCCGACAAGATTATTTGCCGCCACCTGTAATAAATCCAAATCGGCATTTACGGCAAGCTCAGGATCAATTTCATTGGCGATATTCAGATTCTTTCTAATCGCAATCGTTCTTAATGACTCGATCGAGAGTTGAAAAACATCCTTTCTGATATTAACCTGTGTCTTGTTGACCGACAGCTCTCCCTTTTCAATTCTCCCGAGATTCAGAAATTTTCTGACCGTAGCTTCGAGATAATCCAGGTTCCTGGTAATCGAATCGAGTGCCTTGGTCTGCTTGAAGTTAACCATGCCCAGCAAGCCGTCCCGAACCGCATACGCATTCATTACCGTTGAAGCCAAGATGCCTTTTAGCTCGTGCGAGACGAAACTGATTAAATCGAGATAGCTTTTATTGGCCGCCGTCAGTTTCTCGTTCGATATCGTCAGGCTTTGCTCTCTCTCATCCAGCTTCCTGGACATCATATTAAAAGACTCGGCCACTTCATCGAGCTCGCCAACACCCGTCTCTGTCGAAACCGAGTAACCAAGGTCACCGCCGGACAGCTTGTGAGCGGCTTTGACTAATTGTGTCAATGGTCGTGAAATCCGCGAAGCAAGAATAAACGACAGCAATATCGCCAAAGCTGCCGCACCGGCTATTATCGCCACAAAAAGAAGAGTCACGTTCTTCGCCATGTCGTCGAAAGGCTTCGCCAATGTCCCCACGTAAAGGATGCCGATGATCTGCCCGTTGATATTGCGAATCGGCTCGTAGGCCGTTTTGTACCAGGCATTGACCACAAACGCCCTTTCGTTCCAGACGTTGCCTTTTTCGATAACCTCTTTATACACATCCGCGGATACCCTGGTACCGATTGCCCGCAGGCCGTCTTCATTCATCACATTCGTTGCAACTCTGATATCATCCTGAAATATTGTAACGGTTCCCACGCGTTGATGGTCATACTGCTCATCTCCGAAAACAAGATATCGAATTCGATCCACTAACTCATTGTCACGATTGATAATTCTCCCCCCATACACGACATGACTGACCCGACCGTCATCATCAAAAACCGGCACCGCATATTCCTTCGCCATAACACTATCCAATGTCATTCTGTTCCTTGGCATCGCCATTGGCGTCGGCTTTATGTCGATTCTGGTTTTCTGGACCATGCCCCCGTTCAGACGGGTCAGTTCTTCGCCGTGTATGAGTCTGGTCCCGCCGAGACTCTGGCCTTTTTCAAATGCGGCGTGTACAATCTCACTTCGGACATCCTCGATGTCCGCCCGATCTACCGACCTAAGATAATGGAGATTCATCTTCTGCTTTAATTTGTCTAACTCATCCTCAAAAGAAACCAGCGTAAATGCATCTCCAATTCTGTTGATTTCTGCGTTATAAACCGACCGGGCCGCCCTCAGATTATTCCTGACTTTTTGCTGAGCACGGTCCATTATATCCGCCTTGATAATATAGAAGCCCAGCAGTACGATCGATAGCGATATCACCGCTATAATCATGAAGAACGATAACAAAATTCGTTTTTTTAACGACTGGGTGCTCACTGTTTCGGCTTCCGTTTCTTTCTTGTCTTTACATAATAAATTATGCTTTCGAGTTCGGTCTCAAGATTAATATTGTTTACTATGCATTCTTCAGACTCCTGCAGGCATATCGGAGCAAAATTGAGAATCCCTTTGATACCTGCTGACTTCATCAGCTCAAAAACCTGCTGAGCTGCATAATCCGGAACTGTGATAATGCCAATTTGGATGCTGTTATTTTCTACATAATTGCCCATTTCGCTCAATGGCAATACGGGTATATGACTTTCTCTGTTGACTTTTGCCGGATCAATATCAAATGCTGCCGCTATTTTTATGCCATCCTTTTCAAAACCCGGATATCGCAATAACGCCCTTCCGATATTTCCGAACCCGACCAGTATAACCTTCTGCAGCTTTCCTTTACCCAGAACCATTTCTATTTGTTTAATGACCTCTTCTACGTTGTATCCGCCGCGCCGATTCCCGGAGATACTGAAAAGAGAAAAATCTTTGCGTACCTGAGCAGAGGTGACACCGACGGCATCTGCCAAATTCTCCGAAAAAACGCGGATATATCTCAACGCTTTCAGCTTTCTTGCTACGTTCCTATATCGAAACAATCTGACTATACGGGCTCTATTCTGCATAAGGCTATTTCCATCAATATCATGTTTTCACATTCAATTAATATCGTAAGCATATATCACTAATAATAGAAGTATACGACAAACTAATGTATATGTCGAGTTTTTTTGTGATTTCTTTCACAATATTTATGGATATTGCTATTTTTTCGTTCATTTAGTGTGTTTTTTTGCCATAATCGTTCAATTAATTGTCATTACCAAAGCGTCTCTATATCCATAATCTATTTACTCATAATTACTTAGAAAGCAACGATGTTGTAAGTGTTTCCAGAACTGTTGTTTTCGAGCCTCATTTTGAAAATTGATGCAAAAAGAGAAGAATCATACGACGCCCAGTAAGCATAAATCCACTCCTGCGAGCATAAGGATTCAAATTTGAGACCCATTTCGAACTCTTATCTACCCCCAAAGAGGTAGAACGGAAGTCCAGTGCCTTCAAGCCTGTGGCCTACTCATCTGTCGTCAATCTTCCCTCGCCCACCCCTCGTCCTTTCTTTATTCTGTCCACTATGCGAGTTATTTGGCATAATAGAAAAAAGGTTTTTCAATACCCAATTAATAAAGGATTATTATGATGAGAGTATTTACCAAATTCACGCCGTGCTGTTTGTTCTTTATGTTGTCGATTTTTTGTTCTTTTGCTGCCGGTGCCGGTGTTCAGCCCCATGGCGGCATGATGCGCTACCCGGATGTCAGCTCGACTCATATCGTATTCGTTTATGCTGACGACATCTGGGTGGTTCCTCGATTGGGCGGAACAGCCTCCCCCCTTGCAAGTCCTCCCGGCGGAGAAGTATTCCCGCGATTCAGTCCGGATGGACGCACTATTGCATTCAGCGGCAACTATGACGGAAACACAGATATCTATACGGTAGCTGTGGATGGAGGAATTCCGCAACGTGTGACTTATCATTCCAGCGGTGAACGTCTGTGCGATTGGTCGTTCGACAACCAACTGCTGTTCGCAATGAATGGACTGGGAGGACTGGGAAGACAGGCCCAATTGTTCACCGTGCAGCAGGCCGGCGGCTTGCCGAAACGGTTGCCGGTGCCTTATGGCGGTTACGGCGTCATTTCGGGTGACGGCCAATGGCTCGCTTACACGCCGCGAAATCGCGATTTCAGAACTTGGAAGCGTTATCGAGGCGGCTGGGCTTCGAACATCTGGCTTTTCCACTTAGGTAATCATACTTCAAGAAAAATCACCGATTGGGAAGGTACCGATACCATTCCCATGTGGCACGGCAGAAAAATCTATTACCTTTCTGATGCCGGACCGAATCATCGTCTTAATATTTGGTGCTATAATCTGGAGGCGAACGAAAGAAAACAGGTTACAAATTTCAAGGATTACGATGTAAAATGGCCTTCCAACGGCCCCGGCCCGAACGGCGAGGGCGAGATCATCTTTGAATACGATGCCAAACTCTACCTGCTGAACCTCACCGGCGAGCAAGCGATCCCCGTTAATATCTCGATTCCCGGCGCCCGTCCGAAGCTCCGTCCGATTCGCAAGGACGTTAGCGGGCGCCTTTCGGATTGGTATATCTCGCCCAACGCCAAGCGCGCTCTGGTCCAAAGCCGCGGCGATATCTGGTCATTGCCCGCCAAGAACGGCACACCACGAAACCTTACCCGCACGAGCGGTATAGCCGAACGCGAGCCTTCCTGGAGCCCGGATGGAAAATGGATTACATACTTGTCGGATGAATCCGGTGAAAACGAGCTTGTTATCCGGCCTGCCGATGGACAAGGCAAACCGGAAACCGTCACGTCCATGGGAGCCGGCTACCGCTATCAACCGAGCTGGTCACCCGACTCCATGTGGATGGTATTTACCGATCATGAGAGCAAGTTTTATCTCTTCAACATCGATCAGCGGCAGGTCCGTTACTTTGACCGTGTGAATATAACAGGATGGGGCTCGGATGTTCCCAGTCAGTTCAACTGGTCATCCGACTCCCAATGGCTGACCTACACCAAACCCAACATGGACAATATGAATGTGGTTATGCTATATAATGTCCTGAAAGGCCAGCTTCACCAGGCAACCAGTGGTATGTTCGTAGACTATCTGCCTACGTTCGATCGCAAGGGAGACTTCCTGTACTTCTTTAGTCAACGGGAAATCTCACAACCTAAATATGCAGATGCGGGCCTGACATTTACTTACCAGGACACCGCCGTGCTGCATGCCGTTCCGCTGCGAAAGGATGTCTCGAATCCATTCAAGGCAAAGAGTGACGAGGAAGAAGCGGATAAAGACGAAAAGGATAAAGAGAAGGATAAGAAGAAAGACGACGATTCCGGCGAAAAGCCTGAGAGCGTAGATCCTAACGACGCGGACGGCAAAGAATGCGAAGAAGAAAACAAAGACGGGGAAAAGCAATGTGATGAATCCGCAGATGAGGACGAAGAGAAGCCGGACGGCAAGAAAGATAAAGATAAGGACAAGCCCAAACCTGTCGAAATCGATCTGGAGAATATGGAAGAGCGGACTTTCCGCCTGCCTGTTAAGCGCGGGCAGTTTGGGTACATGGCCGTCAACGATGAGAATCACATAATTTACCTGCGACGCGGGGACGAAAGTGCCCTGCAGTCCTTCGATCCCAACGACGAAAAACGCGAGGAGAAAACGATTCTCAAAAAGGTAGACTTCGTTCAAATGACGCCGGACGGCAAAAAGCTTCTCGTTCGCAGCGAGAGTAAAACCGGCATAATCGACGCCAAACCCGACCAAAAACTTGAAAATCTTGTTGTGGCTAAGCCGATGGACGTTGTAATTGAACCTCGCCAGGAGTGGCGTCAAATCTTCGTCGACGCGTGGCGTTTTATGCGTGACTATTTTTATGACCCCCACATGCATCGGGTGGACTGGCCCGCCGTGCGAAAACAGTACGAGACTATGCTTGATGACTGTGTATCCCGCCGCGATGTCGGCTATGTCATTGCAGAGATGATCAGCGAAGTCAACGCCGGTCATACCTATTATGGCGGCGGCGATATAGACTCCGGACCATCCCAATCGATAGGATATCTCGGAGTGAATTTCGAGCTCGACCAGGGATACTATCGCATTAGCAAGGTATACGAAGGCGGTATCTGGGACACCGACGCACGTTCCGTGCTGCACAAGCTGGACCAGAAGAAGCGCGAGCAGTGTAAATATCTATTCAAAGTTAACGGTATCCCGGTCGATACATCCAAGGCTCCCTGGGCGGCTTTCGAAGGCCTGGCCGGGCAAACCGTGACACTTACCGTCGGCGCTGATCCCAATCCTGAGCAAGCTACTGATGTGGTAGTGAAGTTGCTGAGATCCGAATCCAATTTGCGTTATCGGCACTGGGTTGATAGTAATCGCCAGTACGTCGAAAAAGAATCCGGCGGCAGGATCGGATATATACACGTACCTGATACCGGGGACCAGGGACAACGCGAACTCTTCCGTCAGTTCTACGGCCAGATGAACAAGGGGGCGCTAATCATCGATGAGCGATGGAACGGGGGCGGGGATATCGCGGACCGCTTCATCGAACTTCTGAATCGTCCCATATATCTGCATTTATTCGAGCGTTATGAAAATGACTGGCGCGTCCCGACCCTCAGCCACCAAGGCCCGAAGTGCATGTTAATCAACGGCGAGTCCGGCTCCGGCGGAGACATCTTTCCATACCTCTTCCGCAAAGCCGGCCTTGGAAAACTTATCGGTATGCGCACCTGGGGCGGCGTTATCGGCATCGCAAAGAATCCATCACTGATTGACGGTGCAGGAATAACCGTACCGTTTATTACTTTCTATGAAACCGACGGCACACTCACAATGGAAGGACACGGTGTGGATCCGGATATAGAGGTTATCGACGATCCGGCGCTAATGGTCGACGGTGGCGATCCACAGCTCGACGCCGCCATAAAACACATGCTTGATGAGATCGAGAGAAATCCTTACGTGCCGGCCAAACGGCCGCCGTATCCGGATCGCAGCGGAATGGGTATCCTTGAGGAGCAAAAATAGCAAAACCCAATTAAAACATAATTTTCGGATACGACAGACGCTTTATTTGTAATAGCGCCCGACGTATTCGACGATAGTTCTTTTAAGTTCGAGCGGCTCTATCAATCCCAGCCTGCGATAAATGACTTTGCCGCCCGGCTCTATCAAAAGCGTACAGGGAACACCGCCAAGCAGATCCTTGTCGACCGCTTCCATGAGCTGGTAAATGTCGCCCTGGGCGAATAAATAATTTTTGCAGGACGCCTGCTGTTTTTTCAATGCAGAAAGAACCTGATCCTTTCTTGCGGATGAATCTGCACTTATGGTAAGCAGCTCGAAATCCCGCCGGCGATACATCCGGTTCGCAATAACGAACTGCTCAATTTGCTCAACGCTCGGTTCGCTCCAGGTCGCCCAGACATTGATCAGCCTTAGCTTAGGCGTATCATTTTTTACAAGCTCGCTTAAATCTTTTGCATTTATCGTCGTTAGGGAGACTTCTTCCTTCGCCCAGGATACTAAAGCGGCTTTCGCGGATTCTCGTTTGCTGGCCCATTTAACCGAACAGCCAAATGCCATGGTCTTCTCGACAGGTACTTTTCTACCGGCCAATATCGCCTCGATTGCGTTAATCGCATCGCTGGATTTAACCTGTTTTGGATTTTTTTCAGAATCATCGAATCGCCCGGCGTAGCGCAGCTTCCGCTGGTTGTCAAAAATGAATAAGTGCGGCGTCGCAACCGCCCCATAAGCAGTAGTAACTGCCTGCGTCTTTCCGTCATAAAGATATGGAAAATTATAGTCTTTATCCTTAACGCGAATTTTCATTTCCTCAAATGTATCGCCCATATCCGAATAGCCAAGTTCATCGAGACGCACCGCTTCCGGGTCATTCGGCGAAATGGCAACCACGGCAATACCTTTGTTTTTGTAATCAGAAGTCAGCTTCTTAATCCTGTCCTCGTACGCCTGTGCGGTGGGACAGTGGTTACAGGTAAAAACGACCACGAGAATCTTCGCATCTGCAAAATCCGCCAGCCGGTAATTGCGCCCGTCCACGCCGGGAAGATTAAAATCGGGCGCCTGTCGGCCGATTTCCAGAGTCGCAATCTTCTGCTGCGCCGCCCGGCTAAATTCCGGAGCGAGAAATAACACGGCGATTGCCGCTAAAACTGCCAGACTATGCTTACCCATAATTGAATCTCCTTCTTTTCCGATGCTATTTGATTTACTAATTTCCAGGCCGCTTCCGCCAGCCGGTCGCTTCGATCCTCTCGAACTCTTTTTCGATATCTGTGCCCTCATAAAACGAAAGCCACCCCCGCAGCCGGTATGCCTGGCCAGGCTTCAGGTCGGGAAACTTCGGGTCCGAATGAAAGCATGGGCATTTCTCATTACCCCACGGGTTGTGGCAGTTTTCCCATGCGGTGACAATCCATCGTTTACCGTCACCGGACCGGCAGGCCGCGTATGGATTAGCGAAGACCTTATTATTACTGGTTTGCTGCTCGAAACCGGCCGCCATCTTCGTCATTACACAGTTTTGTATCCGCAAATCCATCAGACGTTCATTCGTGCCGTTCCTAAGCCACATCTCCATTCGCACAGCTTCCTTTGTAGAGCTGACCTTCACGCCGAATGTGATTTTGTTTGGAAGCACCCGCTCGATCTCCAGTGTCCCGTCGGGTTGACGTTTCCACTCCAGTTTTGGCAGACTGATGCCCTTGCTGCTCCAGATCGTGTCGATGTGTGTGTGAGCCAGATAAGTCAGCCCTAAATTCGACCAGATGGCTTCGGGCACATCGACCACTACATAGCTGTCACGGTCCCAGGGCGTGAAAACACTGAACTTTGTTTCCCGCTGCGGATCGATCGCTCCTTCCAGAAAACCTATCCGCGGATGCCGTCCTCCCGGGTACGGCAGCACAATCAGAGGTGAATCCTCATTCGGTTCTGTCCGATTGTCCGGCCGAATGTTAAACTTCTCCATTGCCGTGAAGATTTCTTCGTTTGTCAAACCTGTCGCGGCTGTTATCTCGGCGTTAGTGAATCGGTGGTACCAGACCATATTCTTCAGCCAGTATTTCAGCTCGTCATCATTCGCCGGTCTGCGAAAGTTGTCCGCATGAACCATCCGGCCCGCTCCGGCCCAAGCCGGCTGTGTAGCGCTGAATGCGAAAAATCCGAAAGCAGTTAGTATTAGAACTGTTACCTTCAAGGTCGAAGTGTAAAACTCTAAATGATTGCCATTGCTTTGTGTCTTAGTCATAAACATTTTTCTGACAGCATGTTATTGCGGAGCGCATCTCTTTGATGCTTATCGCTGCACTATTTCGAACGGAATCGCCGGGAAGACACCCATCGAATAACGGCTTTTCTGGTTTGCGGTTTTGCCGTCTTTCTTTTTGGGAGCAGACTCTCTGAAAGCCTCGATTATCAGGTTATCCGAGAAGCCGTTCGGCATAACATTTTCGTCGGCCTTAAGTTGGAACGTCAGGCCATTGGGCACAACAGTCACATCGTGCATGGTCAATCCTTCAGGCGGTTCGTTAAGTTGCAGTTGCACGCCTTTAAAGTTCGCGCGTCCGGTGGTCTTGGTCCGAACCTGGGCCGAACCGCCCGTGGGAATCCGGACCGGGCTGCTGCCGGCCAACTCAACCGGCGGCACCCCCCATCTTGATTTCTGGATGAAGACCAGGAAGTCCTGTGCCGGGACCAGGTGCCGGTACAGGTACGCCTGCATGACATCATCCGCGGCAACGGCAGGCCGGTTGATAGTCTGCCCGCCGATACTGGCGCGGCCTTCCAATTGAAGAGCGACCGGCTCAGCGGGCGCCTCAGGAGGCAACGTCAGAGTGACACGTATACGATCGCGTCCGGCAGGTATTCGCCCGCCGCAAAGTTCGAAGCCTGCCGGTGCATCCTTCAATAGCACATCGATCTCGCCGTCAAAGCCGTCTTTTCTCAACGCGTGCACCCAGACCGCAGCGGTTCCGCCGGCACGCATGCCGATACTCGAAGGTGTCACGCGCAATGCGAAATCACCCTGCGCCGGAGCAACGCGCAACCGATAGCCGTACGCCCCGCCCCCATGATGCTGCGTATCGGCAATCTGAACGTAGTAATTGCCGTCTTTAGGAAGCTCGGCCAGCAGATACGAATCGGCATGATGCGTGATCAATCCCATCATATCCTTGTAGAGGTAACTATCCTTAAGCACGTAGTCGTCGTTCCATTCCAGCACGTTGCCGGATGAATCGATCAACCGCAGGAGCGAGTCCAGCGGAGAATTCAACCGCCTGCCATAGACCTCAGCAACGATTTTATCGCCGGCGCGACCATCAAAGCGGAACATGTCAACGTCACCG
>Ga0307380_10010160_pt1 | contig 11880 bp, 8 predicted proteins | sample UN3MG_FD_202239 | JGI IMG/M metagenome (GOLD analysis project Ga0307380, IMG submission 202239) | Soil microbial communities from Risofladan, Vaasa, Finland - UN-3 | ecosystem: Environmental > Terrestrial > Soil > Coastal area > Acid sulfate soil | place: Finland: Risofladan, Vaasa | collected... | reverse complement strand
TTGCAGGTGCCCTCGTACAGCACCAGGGCCGAGTCGAAGAAGCCCGGATCCTCCACACCGCTGTTGCACGTCGCGACGTAGATGCTCGATTCAACCGCCACGAACTTGTACCACACCGTGTTCAGACCCGGTGAATTGAAGTTCGTGTTCCAGAAGCAGCTATAGAACGGATCGCCGAACGCGTCACGCACGCACAGGTCGCTCGCACCACCCGGGCAGGTGGTGTGGTCCGGGTACCGACCGTCCGTCGTGTAGCACGGGGCTCCCGAAATGCTGCAAGTGCCCCAGCGAGCCGTTGCGTGCGCGTTGTACCCCTGCAGGGCCACGCCGTCGCAATCGGTGATCAACTGAGCGTTGACGCAGTCGTCGGCGCCCCACACCGGACAGCGGAACGTGCTGCACGGAATACCCGGATGGTGAATGTTCGGCGCCACACAACCGTTCGAAGTCGCGTCGGTGCAGTCCCCGTCCGGCTCGCAGCAAGCACCCGCCAGGCACGGGTTCGGCGGGCCGCAGCTCGTCGTCCCGCTCAGCCAGGTGCCTCCCAGGTCCACGCACTCCTCTTGACACGTGTTCTCGACGCACGTTGCACCGATGCAACAGGCAGCCAGCTCGTTAGCCGGCAGCGCGTTCGCCGTCACGTGCACAAAGTACTCGCCGCGCAAGCCGGTGGCTTCGCCCGCATACAGCGTGATGTAGTACTGCCCCGGCGGGACGTGGTCGAACTCCATCTGGAAGTTCCCGTCATAACTGCAGTCCGGAATCGTTCCACCGTACGACACGCTCCACCGATCGCGGAAGATCGTGTTGTTGGCGTCGCAGCAGTTCGGGTCGTTGTCGCCCAGCATCACCCAGTAGACCGTGCTGTACCCCGTCTGGGTGCAGCAGTAGTCGATCTTGATGTTGGCGCAGTCATCCAGGATGAACGACTCGAACCAAACCGCCGTGCCCGCGGCCAGACCGCAGGTGTCCGTCGCCGTCGAGCTGTCGCCGAAGAACGTCGCGAAGCCCGGCACCGGAATCGCCTTCGGAATCGCGTTGGCGCAGTTGTCGGCCCCGGTCATCGGCACCCGGCAACAGGCGTCCCCGCCGGCCGCTTCACCGATCCCGCAACTGGATCCCGGACCACCGGGAGTCCCGCCCGCCAGGACACAGTCGCCCGCGGTCATGTTGTTGGTGCACCCGATGCCGTTCGTCAGGCAGCACGAACCCGGCTCGGTGCAGGGGTTCGGCGGACCGCACTCGGTCCCGTCGCCCAGGTAGATCCCGTTGCCCCCCGCGCAGCCGCACGGGTCGGTGACCGTGCAGGTGGTGAACAGCGGGTCGCTGCAGCACGCACCCTGGGCCGCCGTCGCATCATAGCGGTACCAGTAGGTCGCGTCCTCGCCGAAGTCGATCGCCGAGTACACCGGGTGGTAGTACGTGCCCGGCGGCAGACCGTCGTAGTACACCGTGATGCCCGTGGCGTTCTCACACAGGTAACCGGGGTCGCCACCCCGCGCCACGCGATCGTTGCGGTACTCCACGGTGCAGTTGCCACCCGTGCAGCTCGCCTCCGTGTACATCACGACGTAGATGAAGTCCGGATCGTAGCCGCCCGTCGCGTCGCCGCAGCAGTCGCTGATCGCGACGTTCGAGCATTCCGTCAGCACGAAGCTGTTGAAGTAGCCCCGATCGCCGTGACCGCAGACCTCGCCCGAGGGGCAGTCGCCGTCGTCGGCGCACGCCGTGCCGGCCGTGTCACAGCGCTTGCTGTGGTCCACCGCGCAGGGCAGGTTCTGGTCACACACGTCGGGATGGTTGCAGACATCCGCCGGCCCGCCCGTGCAGTCACCAACGTCCGTACACGGGACCCCGCTTGTGCTGCACGTGCCCTGGGCGCAGTCCTCGTTATACTCGCAGGGCAGCCCGCTGGTGCTGCACGCACCGATGTACGTCGCCAGGCTCACGTCGCCGCTGGCGTACTTGATCTGGGCCACGGTGCACACGTCGGCTCCGCCGGTGCAGTCCGTGTCCTCGAAGCACGGAGTACCGGAAACGCTGCAACTTCGTGTGGCCAGCGTCATCGATACCGCCAGCTCACAACTGTCGGCACCAACCGCGTCCGGTGTCCCGCTGCACTGGTCGGCCCGCAGACCGCCTTCACTGGCGGCGGATCCGTCACCGCCGTACCCGATGGCCAGACCGCCGCTGCGATAAATCGCCTCGGCCGGCTGGGCGGATACGTCGTTGGCCGCCATTGGGCCCAACTTCGCCGATGGCGGGGCCTCGGAGGTAGCTGCGTTACCGACCACCGCGGTCGCCACCGCACCCTCCGACGACACCGCGCCGCCTTTGTGCAGCGCCGCTCCCTGTAGACTCAGGCCAAAGGCCAGAACGCCAATGGCCAGCACCCCGACGATGGGGCGCCATTTACAGCCACTTTCTTTCTTCATCATTTACGCCTCCGTTGGGGAAACCTTCCCTTCTTCCCTTGGAAACAAACCCAAACGATGCACTTTCTCTTTCCTACCTCCCCTCCCTGACTCTTCGCAGACCGCTGCCGCGCGAAGAGCCGCACCGGGCAACGATCTCCCTCGGGAGATCGACCCGCCGCTCGTTCCTAATCCCTCCTTCAGACTCACCTCCATCAAACAGAAACCCTTTGCCGTTTAGTTCAGAAACCCCCTGGGTTCGCTGCTCGCCACCCTCGCCCATCCGTCAACGGATGAGCCGGTGCGCAGACTCCCCCAGCGAGACAATGACAAGCGAACAAACTCCTTCACCGGGTTCACCAACCACGCCACTCCGACCTGACCGATCGGGATTGCTCACGCAGGCGACCCTTCTCGCTCGGTCCCGTCTATAAGCGGGACACGACAACCGCAGGCTGCGCGAGCCTCCCGCGCGCCGCGCGGCAACACACACAAGTTGGCTATTGGGAAGCAGCCTACGCGTGGCGCTCCCATTCCTCCTGTCTCGCTATGTTACCAACGCTAATCCCCGACTGCAAACGGAATCTGGCCCTTCTTCGTCTTTTCCAACCCGCCCCTCCATCGATTTCAGCCCCATCGAACAGAGGTGTCCGATATACAGTACGACTGAGATGGGGGCGCGACACCGTTAGGTCCTGCCTGAGTGGTTGCTTCCGCCCCGCCTGTGCGAAACGCACCCTCAGCCGCCCCCGCCCCCGAGCATCCCAGGTCGCCCCATATCCCTTGGCTTCTCTTAAACCCTCCAGCTTCAGCAGCTTACCCCCCCGGGAGATGGCCCACGCACGGCACACCTTTTCCGGACGCCGACATGTTCGGCGCTCATACAGGACCGGTCCGTCCCGATCGCGGACCAAGTCGGCGCGCCGCTCGCCAGTCCTGGCCGACTCGGCGATCCCCATCGCGAGGCGGCGCCCGGCCCCTCAGCCGTCGACGCCAGGCTCGTTTGTTGATCTTGATGATCCGGTGAGCAGGCTCACGACTAGGTTGACCATGAGCGCCGCAATAAACGCCAGAGGCAGGTTATAGACCTCAACCCCCCCGACTCTCTGTTCGACTCCGTCGACGATGGTGCTCACGCCGCCCAGCGTGTTATCAGTCAGGAGCTTCCATGCGATCGCACCGACGAAACCGGTGAACATCCCGGCCACGCAACCCGCATGCGTCGCCCGTTTCCAGAACAGCGCCAGGATCAACTGCGGGCCGAACGAAGCACCCAGCACCGCCCAACCATACGTCAGCACATAGGTGTACACCTTGATGTCCTGGCGTATGACGAGCAGCACGGCCACCACACCGAGCCCCAGGATGGTCAATCGGTTGAGCAGCAGGTGGGCTGTCCTGCCGGTCCTGTCCACCAGGCGACTGTAGAGGTCATTGGCCACGCTGCTGCCGGCCACCACAAGCTGACTGTCCGCGGTGGAACAGATGGCCGCCAGAACCGCCGCCAGCACCAGCCCCGAAAGCACACCCGGCAGCAGATGCATGGCCGACAGAACCAGCGCCAGCTCCTGCTGACCGGTCTGTTCGTCGAGCATCACCTGTGCCCAGCCCGCCCCTCGGGTGGCCATCTCCCGGGCGACCAGGCCCACCGTCACCGCGCCCCAGTAGACCAACAGACCCCAGAAGAACGCGATGATGCCCCCAGCGACGATTTCCTTGCGGCTCCTGAGCGACATGAACCGGGCCAGCACGTGCGGCTGCCCCGGGTAGCCGAAGTTGATGCCCAGCGCCCCGGCGCCGAACAAGAACCCGACCAGGGACAGCCCGGCCTTGTCCGGCGTGAACTCCAGCAGGTGCGGGTCGACCGACCGCAGATGGCTGAACGTGGCCGAGAACCCCCCTTCCTTGCACACCAGGTAGATCGGGAAGATCACCAGCGTCCCCACCATCAACAATGCCTGCAGGAAGTCCGTCCAGCAAACCGCCCGGAAGCCGCCGCTGACCGTGTAGATCAGGACGATTACCGCACCGATCAACACCCCCACCCGGTAGTCCACCCGATCCGACAGGGCGGCGAACGATTTCCCCGCGGCCGCAAACTGGGCGGCCACGTACAGCATCATCGCCGTCAGAATGACCACCACCGACAGGATCCGAACCACCGGCAGCCGCTCCCGAAACCGCAGAGCGAAGTAGTCCGGCAGCGTCAGCGCACCGAGCCGCCGAGACTGATCGCTGAGCGGACCGGCGATCACGAACCAGTTGAACAGAAACCCGCACAGGCACCCCGGTATGATCCAGTACGCCTCCACCCCATTGGCAAACGCCCATCCCACCAGCCCCAGCGTCACCCACCCGGATTCGCTGGACGCCGAGGCAGACAGGGCCGCCACCCAACTCCCCAGCGACCTGCCGGCCAGGAAGTAATCTTCGTCGCTGCGTCGGGCGAACCGGGCCGAGTACAGCCCCACCGCCACGATGCCCAGCGTGTACACCGCGAACGAAACCACCAGGATCGTTGTGTTGACCTCGCCCTGGGCCGGCATGTCGTGTCCTTCGGATCGTCGGCCGGGGTCGATCCTGACCGCGCCTTACCCTGTGCCGATGCGGCATTATGCGGATGCACCTCACAACCCGCAATTTCAGAACCACGCCCGTCAGCCGCCAGGGCGGAACACGCGTCCCTGACGCCGACTGATTCCGTTGGTCACGCTGATTGCTAAGCAAGTGGCCCCCTCCCCGCAGTCCCGCCGCCGAAGCCGGTGCCGACGCTGGAGGCGGATACGGCCTTTTCGGACCGTAATCAACTACTTGGCAAAGGGTTAGCCTGTCGGACCGCACTCATCCGGACACGCCGCTTGCTCCAAGTTCAGACTCACGAATGTCAAAAAATGTTGCTTGTTGTGGGAAAGTGTTGTTTCTTGTCGGAAATTGTATTATCCTCGCCTTAGTCACATTGCTGGAGCTGGTCTTGAGCACGTCGTTCCAGCGGCGGAACCTGTGCACCTCGGTCCGCAGCAGGTGTGGCCGTGAGAAAGAGACGCAGGATCAGGCGCAGACCCGCCGGGGGCGCCCGTCTGTTTGCTCGTCCGCCAAAGCCCCAGAAGCCTCGGCTCGGACGACGCAAGAAGGCCGTCTTCTCGGCGATCACGGTGGTGCTGGCCCTCGCCATCCTGGAGGGCGGGAGCCGCATTCTCGTTCAGGCTGCGCCCAATGCCCGCTGGGAATACAGCCGCAAGCTCGATGCCGCATTGGGTTTCCCGGCCCTGAATGACCTCTTCCTGCCCGACGCCCAGCTCTTTTGGAAGCTCAAGCCCAATCTGCGCAATAATCAGGTGTCGGGGCACTATCCCAACACGCCGGAGATCCGGTTCGCCGTCTCCACCGACTCGGCCGGCTTCCGTCTGATGCCGCGCGTCCACTCGGCCCCGCACCGGGTGCTGTTTCTGGGAGACTCCTGCACGTTCGGGCTGGGGGTCGAGGATCACCAGACATTCCCGGCCCTCCTCCAGCAACGCATGGAAGGCGTGCAGTGCGTCAACCTCGCCGTGCCTGCATACACCGCTTACCAGGGCCGTGTTCTCCTCCAGCAGCTCGAGCCCGACGAACTGCCCGACGTTCTGGTGGTGGCCTACGGACGCAACGACGAGGCCATCTGGGACAACCTCAGCGACGTCGAGCACGCCGTGTTGATCGAGGCCCAGCGCACACAGTTGACCGGTCAGTTTCGCTTCGCGGAACTCCTCCGACACGTGCGCCCGTCGCTCGGCCTGGGCGTACCGGCCGAGCAAGTCCAGCGGCGGCCCCGTTTGACCGACCAGGAATTCACCGAACAGATTCTCGCCATCGTCGCCTGGTGCCGCGAGCGAAACGTCGAACCCATCCTGGTGCTCTGGCCCCGGCTCCATCAGATGGCTCGCAACGAGCGGTTCCCAAAACAGCGGGCCCTGACGCAGATCGCCCGCTCCCAGGGAGTACAACTCGTGAACCTGATCCCGCTCTTTCGCGACAACGCCGAGGTACACCCCTTCCTCGACGTCATTCACGCCAGTCCCGCCGGCTGCGAACTCGTCGCCGACGCCCTGCTCCCGGCCCTGCAGCAGACGCTTGGCAACACGGCTAGACGAATTGCCAGACCTTAGAGCCCGACCGCCAGACAGACCCGTCTCTCGGCGGCCGGCATGGCGTGGGACGCCCGGATGGACCGGTCCTCACGGCGCAGCAACCGGCCGCGTCCCGGCCAGCGCTCCGCCTGGACCCTGAGGTGCGCTGGTCGGCTTCCGCCTCGGCTCACGTTTCAGGTCCGCCCATCACCTGGACGTTCGTGGCTCTGGGGCCGCGTTCGCCCTCGGTGATCTCGAACTGGACCTGCTGGCCCTCGTCGAGCGTCTTCTTCCCGGCGCACTGGATGTCGCTGAAATGAACGAAGACGTCGGCGCCCCCCTCGGCCGGCACGATGAAACCGAACCCCTTGCTACGGTTGAACCATTTCACGGTACCTTCCATGACCGCTTCCCCGAGTACGCCGCCAGACCACCGATGCCGAGCGCGAACTCACGCTCGCTCGAAACACCGACGACCTGCGCCGCGGCGTGCAACTGCAGAATATCAACTGCCGCGGTCCGCCCGTCAAGCTGGGTACCCCCTCGACGCTAATCGGCGCCGAACCCATCCGGATGGGCCCGATGCCAGCCCCAGGCCGTCTCCACAATCGCGGCGATCTCGGTGTATTGCGGTTCCCAGCCAAGCTCGGTCATGACCTTCGCGGGGTCGGCATACAGCTCGGCCGGATCGCCGGCCCGACGCCCGGAGGGCTCGGCCGGAATCTCGTGACCGGTTACCTGGCGGGCGGCATCGATCACCTGCTTGACACTGTTCCCCACGCCCGTGCCCACGTTGTAACAGCGAAACACGCCCGGCTCCTGGCTCTCGACGGCCAGGCGATGGACCGTCGCCAGATCCTCGACCTGGATGTAGTCGCGAACCGCCGACCCGTCCCGCGTCGGGTAGTCCACGCCGAAGATGTGGATCTTCTCCCGCTGTCCCAGCGCCACCTGCAGCACCAGGGGGATCAGGTGCGGCTCGGGATCGTGGTCCTCGCCGATGGAGCCGTCGGCCGCCGCGCCCGACGCGTTGAAGTACCGCAGAGCGCAGACGCCCAGGTCCCAGGCCTGGCAACAGTCGCGCATGGCCCACTCCATGGCCAGCTTGGTGTGCCCGTAGGGGTTGATGGGCTGCTGCGGCATGTCCTCGGTGATGGGCACCGACCGCGGCACCCCGTACGTGGCGCAGGTCGAGCTGAACACCAGCCGCCGAACGCCCGCCTCCTGCATCGACTCCAACAGGCCGATCGTGTTGATCACGTTATTGCGGTAGTACTTCAGCGGGTGGTTGACCGACTCGTTGACGTCCAGCGACGCCGCGAAGTGAAGCACCGCGTCGAACCCGCCCTCGCCGAAAGCCGCCTTGAGCAGGACACGATTGCCCAGGTCGCCCCGGACGAACCGGGCCCGCCGATCCACCGCCCCTTCGTGCCCCGCACTGAGGTTGTCCAACACCACCACCTCGTGACCGGCATCGCACAAGCCCCGCACGCAGTGGCTGCCGACGTAACCCGCACCGCCGGTGATAAACAGCTTCATCGTTTGGCTCTCGCTTCGGGGTCCCGGATCACTCCACAACCAGTTCGTCCAGGGCCGACACGCTCAGCACCGTCGAGCCCATCACGAACACCCGCCGGCGGTTCGGCGTCACGCCGTCGCGCCGGGCCTCAATAAGGTAGAGTTCCTTCGAAGCGTGACCGTCACGGCAGTCGTGCACGTCCGCATGCTCCAGCCAGAACCCCACCTCGGAAACTTCCTTCAGGACACCGAGGTACACAATAGGCCCGGCGGTGTCCAGCACCACCGTCCGATCCAATAGTCGTGCCAGATCCTCGCTCATCACGGTCCCGCTGACGGAGTGCGCCCGGTTGCCGGGCGCCGGACGTGCCGATATAGTATGAGCGGCGGGGGGAATACGTCAACGCGGCCCGGCTCCAGGAGATCAAGATCGTGATCGTGCAGCGCTTCCGATTTCAACGGTCGGCCCTGGGTGTCGTTCTCGCCTGCGGGCTTCTCTGCGCACCCGCCGCCATACTGGCCGAGGAGCCCGAGGCCGAATACCAGCAGCGATTCGATGCCCTCGACCCGGACGACGTCTCTGGACACTACCAGCTCGCCCTGTGGTGCAAGGACCAGAAGGCCTACCGCCTGCTCCGCAAGCAGGCGACTTATGTCCTTCGCAAGAACAAGGACCACGCACCGGCCAAGTTGCTGCTGGAACTGGCCAGACGCGAACTCGAGGCTACCGGCGCCGACGACGAAGCCGGAACCGGTCCAAAAACGACCGCACCGGGGGCCTTGGGGCTCCTCACCGACGAACAGATCCAGTTCCTCCGGCGGGCCGAACTGTTCCTCGACCGTCCCGAGCAGATCCGCGTCAAGTTCTCCAAGGACCTCCTCAACCGCTTCTTCTCCGAGATGGAGGGAACCTCCGGTTTCGACTTCGAGCGAAAGCGGTTCTTCAAGCTTCCGCCCGCCGAGAAGGCCCAGCTCATCCTGATTCACGCCCCGGACACCTTCGGCCGGGACGTCGAGATCCTGACCGACCCCCAGCGATTCCAGACCTTTCGCCGCCAGGTCCTGCCCATCGTCCTGGACAACTGCGCCACCGCCTCCTGCCACGGGACCAACGGCCGGGGCGGCTGGCGCATCTACAGCGAGAAGGTGCTGTCCACCAATCAGGTCTACACCGACTACCTGATCCTGCACAATTACTCGGTGGAAAACGATCGTCTGGTCAACCGCGACTTCCCCGAAGAGAGCCTCATCCTGACCGACGGCCTCGCCCAGACCAGCGAGCATTCGATCCCCATCAACGCGGCCTTCAGGGATCGCAACGACCGCAAGTACCAGACCATTCTCGACTGGGTCAAAACCCTGGCCGTACCGACACCGGACTACGGACTATCTCTCGCGGCAGAACCCGAAAGACGCTGATGGACTTCGGCGTTGCCACCTTGCTGCAAACCTCCGCGCCTGCGCTGCTGGGCGGCGTAGGCGTCCTGGTCGCCGCGCTCATCGTCGCCAGAACCATCGACCGACGACGGCGCGGGCGGATCGCGGCCCTGGCCCGCTCCTTCGAACTCAACTTCAACCCCGACGACGACCGCGACATCCCGCACCGCTACCGCCGGCTCACACTCATGCGTGAGGGACACGCCCGCCGGGCCTGGAACGTCATCGGCGGCTCGGCGCGGCGCGGTGCCCTGCAGTGCTTCTGCTTCCGCTATGACGTCGGCTTCGGCGCCAACCGCGGCGTCCGAACCTGGATCGTCGCCGTCTTGGAATGCGACCGTACCTGGGGCCGTGTCGCCTGCCAACGCCCCTCGCATGGCACTACCGACAACGGCCCGACCGACGCAGGCGGTCGCACGCCCAGTGACAACGCAACCGTCCGGTCTCAACACACGGTGGGCGACTGGACCATCACCCGACCGCCGACGCACCGCGCCCTCTCTCTGCCGCCGGACCTCCTCGGCTGGCTCGAGCGCGAAGAACAGGATAAAGAAGAAATCTGCCTGGAGCTGTGCGATCGCCTCGTCGCCCTGCAGGTGCCCATGGAAGACTCCCTCGCCCAGATGCGCTGGCTCATCCCCAAGCTGCAGGAGGTCGTTCAACGTCTGGAGGCCCACGGGCAACACGACGCCCGACAAGACGCGGCCCAGTGCCGCGCGGATGTCACCAACGCTGCCACAATGCCTAACGCACCGACAACGGGAGACACCGATGCCCGGGCGTGATCCATCCCTCATCGGCCGACCGGACGACGCCGACTCACCGGTCGGCCCCGACGCCGCCGGTCGCTTCGGCCCCTTCGGCGGGCAATACGTCCCCGAAACGCTCATGCACGCGGTCAAGCAGTTGGAGCAGGCCTACGCCGAAGCCAGCCGCGACCCCGCCTTCTGGGACGAACTCAACGGCTACCTGGCCGACTACGCCGGCCGACCGAGCCCCTTGTACTTCGCCTCACGCCTGACCGAACGACTCGGCGGCGCACGCATCTACCTCAAACGCGAGGACCTCAACCACACCGGGGCCCACAAGATCAACAACACCCTCGGCCAGGCCCTCTTGACGCGCCGAATGGGCAAGCCGCGGGTCATCGCCGAGACCGGCGCCGGCCAGCACGGCGTGGCCACCGCGACGGCGGCCGCGTGCTTCGGCCTGGAGTGCACTGTCTACATGGGCGCCGAGGACATGCGCCGTCAGGCACTCAACGTCTTTCGCATGGAGCTGCTCGGCGCCAAGGTCGTCGCCGTCGAGACCGGCCAGAAGACCCTCAAGGACGCCATCAACGAGACGCTGCGCGACTGGATGGCCACCTCGGAAACGACGCACTACGTCATCGGCAGCGTCGTGGGCCCGCACCCCTTCCCCATGATCGTGCGCGACTTCCAGTCGGTCATCGGCCGCGAGACGCGAATCCAGATGCAGGAGCACACCGGCCGACGGCCGGATGTCATCGTCGCCTGCGTCGGCGGGGGCAGCAACGCGGCCGGCATCTTCGCGCCGTTCGAGTCCGACACCGGCGTTCGGCTGATCGGGGTCGAGGCGGCCGGTGAAGGCATCGGCACCGGGCTGCACGCGGCTACCATCGCGGCCGGCTCACCCGGCGTGCTGCACGGCATGCACACCTACGTGTTGCAGAACGACGAGGGGCAGACGTTGCCGGTGCATTCGGTGTCGGCCGGTCTGGACTACCCCGGCGTCGGGCCGGAGCACGCGTACTGGCACTCGATCGGCCGCGTCGAGTACGTGGCCGTCACCGACCGACAGGCCCTCGACGCGTTCACGCTGCTCTGCGAAACCGAGGGCATCATCCCGGCCCTGGAGCCGGCCCACGCCATCGCCCACGCGGTCGACCTGGCCCCCACGCTGCCGCGCGACGCGACCCTGGTGATCAACCTCTCCGGTCGCGGCGACAAGGACGTGGTAGAAGTCGCCCGCCTGCTCGGCAGACAGACCACGTGACGGGCTGGGTTGAATTGTGTCATTGGACGAGTTCGTCCGGGGCACCTCCTTTGAATCGGGCACACCCGTGCGTTGGGTGCTTGCCCGTGCGCGTCTCGTGCCCGTGGCCTTTTTCTTGTCGGCGTCGCGGCCTCCGGTGGCGTCGGCTACGCGCATCCGCGCCTGAGGGATGCGTTCCTCTACCCCTATAACTTGGCGCCCGATCACCTTCAGGGGGTGCGGTTTGCGGAAAACGGGGTTTTTGGTGGCGCCAGGGGCGGTTTAAAGTGGGAATTGAGGGAAGACCTGGGCAACCAGGCAACTAGGCAACAAGGCAACCAGGCAGTCATGCAACAGGAACGGCGCGAGGTGAACCACGGAGACACTGAGGCACGGAGACGGCAAACGGCAGA
>Ga0307380_10010158_pt1 | contig 11882 bp, 12 predicted proteins | sample UN3MG_FD_202239 | JGI IMG/M metagenome (GOLD analysis project Ga0307380, IMG submission 202239) | Soil microbial communities from Risofladan, Vaasa, Finland - UN-3 | ecosystem: Environmental > Terrestrial > Soil > Coastal area > Acid sulfate soil | place: Finland: Risofladan, Vaasa | collected... | reverse complement strand
TCATGGCTCAAGCCGAGTTGGCCGAGGAGCATGAACAGGTTCATTTCGCTGATGCCGAGTTCGATGTGCTGGCCGGTCGGCGACGGCGCCCATTTCAGTAGTCGGTCCGCCCCACCGTGATCGTCGCGTTCGGTCGGCGAGTAGACACCGCGCTTGTTGATGAACCCTCCGAGGTTGGTGGAGATCGACACGTCGGGCGCGGTCGTGACGATCCGGTCGCCGACTCCGTCGACGTCGGCCAGGCTTGCGAGGACCCGCCCGAAGGTCTCTTGGGTCGAGGTCGAACCCGTCGTGACCAGGTTTCGCGCCGCTGCCGGGACGGGAACCAACGGACGCGGCGGCGTCGGCTCGTTGTTGATCGCTCCTCCGACGCGTTCGCAGCAGCGTCCGGCGGCCGAGTCGGGGTCGAAGCGGTCCCATTCGGTGTCGACATCGAGCCCGCTCAGCTCGCGCAGGTCATCGATCTGTTCGGGGCTCAAGAGGGCAGCATGGTTCATGGGGTCGCCGGCGATCGGCAAGCCGTGCCCTTTGATGGTGTAGGCGAACACCACCGACGGGCGGTCGGTCACTGCGTCGCATGCGCGGAACGTGTCGAGCAGCACGCCGAGGTCGTGGCCGCCGAGATCGGTGATCAGCTGGTGCAACGCTCTGTCGTCGAGGCGGTCGGCCCGTTCGCGGACCACGGGATCGGCTCCGACGAGAAACTTCTCGCGTGCCGCCGTCGGGTCGAGCGAGAACAGGTGCTGGTATGCCTCGTTCGGCATCGCGTCGATGTGGGCTTCGAGCGCGTCGCCTCCCGGTTCGGCGAACGCGGCAGTCAGGCGTCGTCCGTACTTCGCCTCGGCGACGTGCCAGCCGGCGTCGGCGAAGAACCGCTGCAATCTGATCGCGGCGATGTCGGGGATCACGCGGTCGAGGCTCTGGCGGTTCAGGTCGACGATCATCGTGAAGTTGCCGAGGCCCTGGGTGGCAGGGTCGGCGATCGCCTCCCAGATGTTGCCCTCGTCGAGCTCGGCGTCGCCGACGAGCGCGAAGAATCGGGCGTCGGGGAGATGACGGTCGAGATGCGAATCGAGGTAGCGGCGGGTGAGTGCCGAGAACAACGGCGCGACCGCACCGAGGCCGACCGAGCCGGTCGAGAAGTCGGCGACGTCGGGATCCTTGGTGCGCGACGGGTACGCCTGCAGCCCGCCTCGCTGTCGCAGCGTGGTCAGGTACGACCGGTCGAGTTCGCCGGTGAGGTACTTGATGGCGTGGTACACCGGCGACGCGTGGGGTTTGACCGCCACCTTGTCGTCGCCGGTCAGGTGCCCGAACCACAGCGCGGTCATGATCGACACCATCGACGCGCTCGATGCCTGGTGTCCGCCGACTTTGACGTCGTGGTCACCCGCTGTCGGGCGACGGTTGGCGTGGTCGATGATGCGCGTCGCCAGCCACAGCACTCGCTGCTCGATCGTGCGCAACACGTCGAGGTCCGCGCTGCCCGTCGTTGCCTGGTCGACCCCGCCGCCATCTGCTCGCATCGCACTGAGTCGACCACGATTCGTACCGCGGTGTCTACACGTTTGCGTCGACGCTTCGGTGGGAGGGGCCACCGGAACCCCGACGCAAACGGATGGTGTGCGGGTGTCGGCTTGCAGTTTTGGGCGGACGACGGCAGGCTGGCCATCCGTGAAGTGGCCGACATGGAGTCAGGCGGCGGTCGCCGCGATGATCTCTGGTCTCGTCGCGCTGGCGCTTCGGCGCACGCGCCCGACTCGCATCGGCGACGTGGTCGGCCCGGCGGCGCTCGAGTTCGCATTCGTCGCATCGCTGTACTCGATCTGGCGGATGGCGAAGAACCTGCCGCTGACTCGGGCCGAGGGAGCGATCGACCGGGCGTACGACATCGTGACCGTGCAGGACTTCTTCCGGCTGCCGAGCGAACTGTCGTTGCAGCGCTTCGTTCTCGACCACGACTGGCTCGCCTGGTTCTCGGCGTACTACTACGCCATTGCGCACGTCCCCGGCATCGTGATCTTCCTGATCTGGCTGTACGCCCGCCACCGTGACGTCTATCCCCACTGGCGCAATGCGCTGGCGATCCTCACGGCATTCTGTCTGTTCATTCGCTTCGTCAAGGTCGCGCCCCCTCGATACCTGACCGAACTCGGTTATGTCGACGTGTCGGTGATCTATGGGATCGACGTGTACGGCGAGGCGGGCACCGGTGTGTCGTCGCAGTTCGCGGCGATGCCGTCACTGCACGTGGCCTGGGCTGCCGTCGTTGCATTCGGGGCGCTCGCTGCGAGCACGAGCCGGTGGCGTTGGATCGGGATGGTGCATCTCGTGATGACGATGTTGGTGATCGCCGCCACAGGGCACCACTGGTGGCTCGACGGGATCGTGGCTCTGGCGCTGCTGTGGGTGTCGCTGCAACTCGACACGCTGGGCCGGCGAGCGGCCGCTGCGGTTCGATCGGCGCGGGTGGGCGAAGTCCGCGCGTTCGATGCTGCCCCGGTCGGAGATCTGCAGCCGGTGCTGGTGGAGGGAGAACCGACGTGAGTGCTCATCCCGATGTGATCGCCGACCTCGAGCGCCTCGGAGTCGTGTACGAGGTGATGGACTGCGATCCGGATCTCGCCGACACAGCGCAGTTCTGCGAGGCCTACGGCGTGGCGTTGGAGGAGTCCGCCAACGCGATTCTCGTCGCGTCGAAGAAGCCCGAAGGTCACCACGCCGTCTGCGTGGCACTCGCCCACACTCGACTCGACGTGAACGGCGCCGTGCGACGCAAGCTCGGTGTCCGCAAGCTGAGCTTCGCACCGGCGGATGTCACCCGCGAACTCACCGGGCAGGAGATCGGTGGTGTGACCATCTTCGGTCTGCCCGCCGGTCTGCCTGTGTGGCTCGATTCACGGGTGCTCGACTGTGAACGCATCGTGGTGGGTGCCGGCTCCCGTGCGGCGAAGATTCGCCTCGACCCGTCGCAGCTCGTCGATCTCGACCGCTACGAGTTCGTCGACGATCTCGCCAACGTCTCCGCCGAGCCCTGAGTGGCGGCCGCGCACCAGGACGGATCGGTCGTGTTCGCCGTCGACGCCCGGACAACCGATCTCACGGCGGGAGATCGAGTGCTCGCCGGGGCCGTTCGCAGGCGCGGCATCGGTGTGCGACCGGTGGTGTGGGGCACGCCGTGCGAGCCGACCGATCTGATCGTGATTCGCTCGACCTGGGACTACGTCGAGCGGCCTGACGAGTTCCGGTCGTGGCTCGACGCACTTGATGAGGCCGGGAACACGGTCGTCAACTCGACGGTGCTTCTGCGGTGGAACATGCACAAGGGCTATCTCGCCGACATGGCAGCCCGCGGGGTCGCGGTTGTGCCGACCGCGATGGTTCGCTCAGGATCGGCCACGACGCTCGGCGAGCTGATGGAGGAGCAGCGTTGGGCGCACGTCGTGGTCAAGCCGGCCATCGGTGCGTCGGCCCGTCAGACCTTCCAGTTCGATCGCGGCGGACTGGAGGCTGGTGAAGCACTCGTTCGTCGACTGGTCGACAGGGAAGATGTGCTGGTGCAGCCGTTCCTTCGCTCGATCGCTACCGATGGTGAGGCGTCGGTGGTCGTGATCGAGGGCGAGGCCACTCACACCGTGTTGAAGCGCCCGGCACCGGGCGACTGGCGAGTGCAGAGCGAGTTCGGCGGATCGGCCACTGCGGTGCCGGTCTCAGCGCAGCATGAACAAGCGGTCGCCGAAGCGCTCGCGACGCTCGATCACACGCCCGCGTACGCCCGGGTCGACCTCGTGACGATCGATGCCGAGCTCCATCTGATGGAACTCGAGCTGATCGAGCCCGAGTTGTTCTTCGAGTTGGCTCCGGACGCCGCCGACCGCCTCGCCGGCCACCTTGCCGACCGCCTCGTCTCTGGCTGAGAGCACGCACCGAATCAACGGCCTCGACCCGCCCGACCTCAGGGTTCCATCACCACCCAGCCGCGGCGCTGGAGTTCTGCGGCAAGTTGCTCGTCGGAGAACTTCTCCAGCGGTGCGTCACGCTGCGCCCGCGGCGCGGGTTTCGGGCTGACCGGCGGGCGCGAGGCGGGTGCCGGTGCGGGATCCGTCGCCTCGTGGGCCGCTTCGTGGAGTGCAGCGATGTACTCGTCGGCCTCGTCGCGGGTGAACTTGCCGCTGGCCTGGCGCTGGGTGAATCCCATTGGCCCGCGGGCGTCGCGGAAGTCCGAGTGACCCGCTGCTTCGAGCAACTCGGTCAGTTCGCGCATCTGGCTGTGTGACGCGGGCGGACCCGACGCTTGTCCGAAGGCCATCCGCTCAGTCTCGCGCCTGCCGGCAGGCTTCGGTGCCGATCGTCGTGCATCGCGAACAGCGGATGCAGCGATCGTCGAGTGCGACGCTGGGCGTCACGCCAGCAGGGCCTCGCAGCCCGTCCCGGCCAGGATGGTGTCGACTCGAGAGCGGTCGTCGTCGCTGAGCGCGGCGTAGCCCTCGCGGATCCACTGCAGACACTTGCCCTGATACTTGAACGGTGCCTGACGGTAGGTGCCACCCTCGAGCGCACAGACCACCTCGTCGGCGCCGGACATCAGCGCCTGTGCGTTGGCGATCATGAACGGCGCGTAGGTGTGGCCGATCTCGTGCAGCAGGCGGGTGGTGGCGGGCGGCAACGCGTCGAGCGGCGACCAGCCGGTGTCGCCGTCGACCGGGAGCCACGACAGGTCATCCATGCGATCGACCCAGTGGATCACCTTCGGTGCCCGTGTGGCGGCGAGCGCCATCGGGGTGGGGTCCCACTTCGCGAGCTGGGTGAGCTGGCCGAAGATGCCGAAGTCGCCGCGGCCGGGGCGGTCACCGAGCAGGAAGTCGTGGGTCGAGTACAGCTGGGTGAGGATGTCGAGCAGGCGTTCGTAGGTGCCCTCGATGATCGGCTGATTCTCCTCGGTCGAGCCGACCATCGCCCGCCGTCCGACCTGGCGGGCGGTGACGAACTCCTGGGCTCGGTGCAGTTGATCGCTGTTGGCCTGCAGGGTGCGCCCCAACGGGAGCAGGCGGCCGGCCTTGTCGATGTCGGCCGGATACGCCCAGCGGTAGTGGTACATCGCCTTGGTGACCCACTCGTCGCTGTAGTCCTCGATCAGCGCGTCGATGAACGCGGTCGCCGGGTCGACGGGCACGAGGCTGCGGCCGGAGAACTCGTCTTCGAGGCGCATGATCTGCGGGGACGAGTCGACCGTCGCCTCGCCGTGGCTGCCGTCGGCGTTCGGGTAGACGATCACCGGGATGATCGCCACGGGCGGCGCAGGGATGTCGTCCCACTTCGAGTCGCGCAGCACCCACCGGAACGGGATCTGGCGATAGCGGAGCACACCGCGCATCTTCAACGTGTACGGCGAGCCGTACTGGCCGGCGAGGACGAGCGGATGGTCGCTCACGACAACGGTTCAGTGTGCATCGAGCAGATGAAGCCGGCGGCCGGGTCGGCTCGCCCTTCCAACAGGTCGCGGTAGGTGGCTTCGATGCCATCCGCTCCCTGCCGGTACTCGACGTGCAACCAGCCGGCGCTGTGGTCGACCAGGCCGGCGTACGCCTGCTGGATTCGTGACTGGACCTCGTCGGCTCCCCACTCCTCGACCCGTTTGGCGAACTGCGCGGGAGCGAAGAAGAACTCAGGGGTCGGGCCCGGCAGGTCGGCGACGTCGGTGCGCTCCTCCCAGTGCGTGATACCAACGCCGATCGAGAACGCCAGCTCCTTGCCCATGTGGTGGTGGATCGCCGCAAGGACCTCGCTGCTGCCGGCCATGTCGACGACGCCGGTTCGTGTGGTCGCGTCGATCTGATCGATCTGGTCGTAGGTGAGCACTTGGTCGTAGAGGCCGAGGCCCTCGACGAAGGCGAGGTTGCGCTGCGAGGTGAGCCCGATTGCGGTGATGTCGTCGCGGGCGGCAAGGCACGAGGCGAGCGAGATCGAGGTCTTCGACGAGGCGCTCGTGACGATCGTTGCGCTGGCGCCGTCGAACTCGCGGTCGCCGAGTTGGTCGTCGACGAGGAACGACGTCATGAACATCCCGTAGAGCAGGAGGTATTCGTTCGTGCGGTCGAGGTCGAACGCGTCGTCGACCGAGATGTCGCGGAAGTCGGTGTAGGTGACGGCGTGGCCGGCTCGGTGGGCGCCGATGTCGCGGAACCCGTGCGGCCCGCGCCGTTCGGCCGTGACGACCGACTCGGATCCCATCGGGTAGAAGCCGAAGTACCGGCCGCCCACCTCGATGTCGGGGTGGGCCGACTCGACGATCGAACCGATGCCGATCACCGGGATGCGTCCCCATGGCTGCTCGGTGGGGAAGAACCCCCAGTAATTGAGCATGTCGCCCGCCACCGCGTACGTGATGTTGTTGGTGGTGAACGCGAAGCGTTCGACCGCCAATCGCACCTGGCCGGGCGCGAGCGGTGTCTCGGGCGGCTCGGCGATGCGGGTGGTTCGGAAATCTGTTCGGTCCACTTCGAAGATCATGCGGCGACGGTAGCCGAGGGCCTCGAAACCCCGAGATCCAGGCCCCGCTCAGGTGGTGTCGATGGCTCGGAGTACGTCGTCGACGGTGCGCGATGCCGGTGGTTCGCCGGTGCGGGCCATCTCGGCGGCGAGATCTTGGAGGGCGTAGTTGGCCGGGGTCGCGACGCCGTGGAGTCGGCCGAGCAGCACGATCTCGCCCGTGAGGTAGTCGGTCTCGATCGTGCCGGTGCCGCGGCGCAGGCTCTGCCACGACGATCCGCCGGCGCGGCGTGTGTCGTCGCCGACCGGCTGGATCTTCAGCGCATCGCCGCGGCGGGCCAGGTCGTCCTCGGTGCTGACCACCGTGATCCCTGCCGCGGCGAGCACCGCCTCGCCCTCGGTCCGCACCATCTCGCCGAGGCGGGCATCCCGGCCGCACACCGCTTCGACGGCGTTGCCGAGGTTCATCAGCAGTTTGCGGTACTTCCAGCTCATGATGTCGTCACGCGGGATCGAGCCGAACGTGGCCGCTTCGAGCGTGGCGCCGAGCTGGACGCTGAGGTCGTCGATGCCGTGCGGGTAACGGCCGACGTCGAGGAGTCCGGAGCTCGGCGCGGTCCAGACGCGCACGACGCCGGGGGCGAGATGGTCGGCGGGGAGCATCACGACCATGCCGTAGACGTTGGGGAACAGGCGCAGCGCCTGGCGTTCGTTGTCGACGCCGTTCTGCATGCACACGATCGGCTGGTTGGCGACGCCGGCGGCCCGAAGGTCGTTGAGCACGCCGACGGTGTCCTGGCCCTTGACGCCGAGCATGAACACGTCGTCGTCGGTGATGTCGATCTCGCCGACCGACGTGGCCACCGGCAGCTCGACGATCCTCGTGCCGGTGGGCGACTCGTAGCGAAGTCCCGACTTGCGCATCACCCGGGCGTGCTCGCCGCGGGCGACGGCGACGACCGGCGTGCCCGCGATCGCAAGGTTGGCGGCGACGACTCCGCCGACCGCTCCGGCACCGACGACGATGATCCGCATGGGGCCGAGGCTACGAGGTGGATGACACCAACCTCTGGCGACGCCGAATGACACGGCCGGTCGGGCGGGTCCGGTGTCCAGGTGCGAGAGTGGAGTGTGGCCGTCAGTGACAGCATGCGAGTGGCCCGCCGGCTTGGCTGGCTCGATCCGAGGCAGATCGCAGCGAACACGGCTGCGCTGACGCGCTGGGGCCCGAGCCTCGCCGCGCTCTACATGGCCGCTGCTGTCCGGCATCGCTCGCGGGCGGCGATCGTCGACCATCGTGGGTCGGTGACGTTCGGCGAGCTCGACCGCACCTCGTCGGCGCTGGCGCAGGGGTTTCGGGCGCTCGGCCTCGACGGGGGCGACCACCTCGGGGTGCTGTGTGCCAACCATCGCGACTTCGTCGAGGTGTCGATCGCGGCAGCGAAGGCGGGTCTGGTGTGCGTGTACCTGAACACCGGGTTCGCCGCGCCGCAGCTGGGCGAGGTCCTCGCCCGGGAGGGCGTGCGCGCGGTGGTGGTCGACAGCGACCTGCGGGCGGTCGTCGAGAACTCGGGCTTCGACGGGCACGTCGTGGTCGCCGACGGCGACCCCGGGTCGCACCGGTCTGTGGGCGACGTCCGCGCGCTCGGTTCGTCGAGGCCTTTGCTGCCGAGCCGCCCGATCGCTCCGGTTCTGTTGACGTCGGGGACGACGGGCACTCCGAAGGGTGCGCGTCGTACGGGACGGCCCGCTGGGCTGTCGTCGGCGATCGGGGTGCTCGAACGGATTCCGTACCGGGCCGGTGACGTGGCCGTGATCCCCACCCCGCTGTTCCATGCGTGGGGGCTCGCTCAGCTGACGATCGCGGCAGCGACGGCATCGACCGCCGTGCTGGTTCGCCGATTCGACGTCGGCGCGACGCTCGACGCGGTCGAGGCCGAGCGGGCGCAGGTGCTCGCTGTCGTGCCGGTGATGCTGCAGCGGATCCTGGCTGCCGACACGAACGATCGCGACCTGTCGTCGCTGCAGATCGTCGCTTGCAGCGGCTCGGCGCTGCCGGCTGCCGTGGCGACGAAGTGGATGGACCGATTCGGTGACAACCTGTACAACCTCTACGGCTCGACCGAGGTCGGCCAGGCGACGCTCGCGACCCCGGAGGATCTGCGCGCCGCACCGGGAACCGCGGGTCGGGTCATCCCCGGCACGGTGGTCGAGGTGGTCGACGAGCGTGGCGACCCCCTGGCGGCGGGGGAGGTCGGGCTGATCGTGGTGGGCAGCGACAGCCAGTTCACCGAGTACACCGGGGGTGGCACGAAGGATCGGGTCCGCGGGCTGATGTCGTCGGGCGACGTGGGGTTCTGGGACGACGAGCGCCGGCTGTTCGTGACTGGACGCGCCGACGACATGATCGTCAGCGGCGGTGAGAACGTGTTCCCGCTCGAGGTCGAGGAGGTCCTGCTGGCGCACCCCGATGTGGTCGACGTCATGGTGGTCGGCGTGGCCGACGACGAGTTCGGCCAGCGGCTGGCGGTCTTCGTGGTATGCGGGCCGGGCCGGTCGGTCGACGCCGACGGGATCCGATCGTTCATCGCCTCCCGCCTTGCCCGACACAAGGTGCCCCGCGACGTGAACTTCGTCGACGAACTCCCCCGTAACGCGACCGGCAAGCTGCTGCGCTCCTGAGCCCCGACGGTCCGTCAGGGACGGTGCATCGGTCGGGCAGGATGGCCCCGATGTACATCGAGCACGGTGCACTTCTCGTCGACGTCGCGGGCAACCGATGGGACCTCCTCGGCCCGCAGCCGCGACGGCGGCTGGCTTGTTCGAGTTCCTCCCACTTCTCGATCGGGATGTCGGCGCTGATGCGCATCATCCCGGCCGACGCCAGGCCGCGCAGCGACGCGCAGTAGCCGACCTTCGAAGTTCGACCGTCAGCGTTCGATCATCACGGTCAACGTGGCGCCACCCCAGCCGTTGACCAGATCGCGACCCTCGACGGTCACCGACGTCACCTCGGGCGGGATCACGACGTCGCTGAGCGACCGGGTGAATGGCTGCTCTGCGGCGTGGTCGTGGGTGAGTTCGCGCACGCCGAGCTCGGTGCCGTCGGGGGCAACGATGCGCCATGCGTCGGCGTAGCGCTCGGGTGTGTCGTACGGCGACGAGACGGTGACGTCGAACCGGAATGTGTCGCCCTCCGGAGTGACGGCGACCTCGACGATGTCGGGAAACTGCTGCTCGTCGGCGTTCGTCGCGACGCTCACAGACGTCGAGGACCCCGTTGGCCGCGGCGCGGCATCGTCGTCACCGCAGGCTGCGACGGTGGTGGTCCCGACGAGGACAAACACGATGGCGAAGCGGGCGAGCACGAGGCCAGTCTCGCCTGTCGCCGGGCGCGCCCGTTGACCGTGCGTGAAGTGTTCGGTACGGTCGAAATCGGGGCACGCTCCGATCAGGGGCAGAGGAGGCACCGATGCAACGCACTCGCGTGGGCACATGGGCGGTACTGGCCACCGTGGGCTCGGCTGCACTGCAGGCCGGGTGCGGCGGGGGAGGACTCGATGTCGGCGACGGTTCGCCGTTCGACCAGGTCGCCGAGCAGAACGATGTAGCCGGCGGTGATATGTCCGGCGGTGATGGCGACCTGGGCGGTGTGGCGGCCGTTCCCGGGGCGCTCGCTGCGGGGCCGGTCACGGTGTTCGCGGAACCGGGCCACGCACTGGTGACCGTCGACGGGCGCACGATCGACCACACCGCCAACGAAACCGGTGGGGTGTTCCGGTGCAGCTTCGCCGACGAGGGGATCGCGTTCGAGGTCAACAGCGACTTCGGCGCGATGACCCTCACGCTGAGCCCGGCGGACGAGGGCTGGTTCGGGCGGTTCACCGCCGACTCCGACGAGGGTGACGCCGACAGTTGGATCCAGTACAGCGCCCAGCCGTTCGACGGCGAACTCGGCATCGACAACGACGCGAACACGCTCAGCTACGTGGGCACGGCGGTGCGCCAGGATCGCAAGGCGATGGCCGACGGCGACATGGACACCCCGACGGTGGACGTCACCGTCGCCGTCAACTGCGGTATCGCTCCGGCCACGCTCGAGGTCGGGGGCGAGACGTTCACGATCCCGCTGTTCGAGGCGGACAGCCAGACCTGCCAGGTGGCAGCGCCCGACTCGATCGACATCATGATCAACTATCTGGGGACCCAGGATCGTCAACTGCAGTTCGACGTGCGACCCGACGGCGACGGCCTCATCGGTGGCGTGCACATGATGGACGGTGACGACCGATGGTCCAGCGTGATCTCGACCGGGAGCGGCAGCGCCGGTGGGCTCTCGTTCGATGGCTCCACGGTGACGTACACGGGGACCTTCGAGCACACGTCCGAGAGCGACCCTGACCTGAGTGAAGAAGCCGAGGGAACAGCGGTCGTCACCTGCCCGACCTGACCCCGGAGGCGCCGGCGGTGCTCGGAGATCGGGGTCAGTGCCCGCGTGCCACGAGGTCGGCGACGGTCCGGTCGATCGACGTGTGGAGCGCGAGGTGCGTTTCGGTGCGGGTGATGCCGGGGAGTTCGAGGATGCGCTGGAGAACGTCGTGAAGATGCTCGTTGGAGCGGGCGACGATGCGCAGGTGGAGGTCGCCGGGGCCGGTGACGGCGTGGGCCTCGAGCACCTCGGGGATGCCGTCGAGGCCGGCGAGGATCGGCGCGTCGCTTCCCTGCGCGATCTCGAGCGTCGTGAACGCGAGCACACCGAATCCGGCGGCGGTGCGATCGAGGTCCGGTCCGAAGCCGACGATCAGGCCGTCGCGGATCAGCCGGTCGAGCCGCGCCTGCACCGTTCCCCGGGCAACGTCGAGCCGGCGGGCCATCTCGACCACCGGGAGGTTCGGCGTCGAGCGCAGCAGGCCGATCAGTCGTGCGTCGAGGCCATCCCAGATGTCACTGGTCATCGTGACCACTTCCGGCGGTCGTCATGGTCCCAGAGTAGACAATCTGTGCAGTGATCTGACGATGTATTGATCGTTCTGCCTGATCGGGCGAACCTGGGGCTCCACGATCTGCACTTGGGGGACATGACATGACGATGATCGACACCGTCGCGACGGCTCCGGCCTCTCGCTTGAAGGGGTGGGACTCGCTCGAGTTCTACGTCGGCAATGCTCGCGCCACTGCCGGGTTCCTCACCGCTGCGTTCGGGTTTGCGGTCACCGCGTATGCCGGCCCCGAGAGCGGGCGCGACGACGTGGCGTCGTACCTGTTGGAGCAAGGCGACATCCGTGTCGTCGTCACCGCCGGGCTGACACCCGACTCGCCGATCTGGACCCACGTCCGCGAACACGGCGACGGCGCTCGGGACCTCGCCTTCGTGGTCGACGATGCCACCGCCA
>Ga0307380_10010156_pt1 | contig 11883 bp, 4 predicted proteins | sample UN3MG_FD_202239 | JGI IMG/M metagenome (GOLD analysis project Ga0307380, IMG submission 202239) | Soil microbial communities from Risofladan, Vaasa, Finland - UN-3 | ecosystem: Environmental > Terrestrial > Soil > Coastal area > Acid sulfate soil | place: Finland: Risofladan, Vaasa | collected... | reverse complement strand
GATCTTCCGCAGCACGGGGATTTGCGAGGAGTCGTCCAGCTTGGCGATCGCCCGATAGACGAGGCGCTCGGAGATCGACGCGTTTTCCCCTCCTTGGCCGTTCCAGTAACGCAACAGCACGTCCAATCCCTCGGGTTCGTCGAACAGGGCCAACAAGTAACCGGCCCGGGCGGCGATCTGCGGGTCGGGATCGTCGATCAACGGCCGGACGTGTGCCGCCTCGAGCCCCGGAGGCGGTTCGGGAAGGATGAACTCCCCGGTGTTTCTGTCGGGAGTATACCAGGGGACGTCGATGTTCAAATAGAACGCGCTGCGGAAGTTCCCCAACTGGTTGGCGTCACCGGTCAAGTAAATCAGTGCGAATTGCCGTCGTTGTGCGTCCTCGCCCGAAAGGGTAGCAATCGCCGTGGCAATCGCCTGACCTTTCTGCTGCGTGAGCAACATCACGCGAAACGCGTCGTGGCGCAACTGGTCGCCCAGTTGCACGTCGTCGGCAAGCCGCCCCGCCACTTCGGCGGCCTCGTCGGGTGCGGCGGTGGCCAACAACGACAGCGCCGTCAGCCGCTGCAATTCTCCGCCGCTGGTCGCTCGGGCCTTCGCGGCGGCGGCCATTTCCCGGCGAACGTCCTCAATCACTCGGGAGGCCGAGTAGTAGTACTCGCCCAAATATGCAGTCCTCAGGCCCCTATCCAGCATATAGGCCGTTTGCGGCGTGACGTTCTCTTCGGCCAGCATGGTCCAGAACAACGACGCAGCCCGACGGTCGGGAACCTCGATCATCGCTTGGACCAGCGTGCTTTCGTTGCCCGACCGTTCGGCGTGGCTGCGCAAGAACGTGAATAGTCTCAAACGCTCTTCCCAAACCAGCCAGGGGAAGACCTGCGTCGCGTTGGCGAGAAGGTCGGGCTGGGAACCGACCACTTCGCGCAACACCGGCAGCCCCACGTCGGCCCTGGCCAACGCCACCAGCGTCACGGCCGCCGTCATCCGCTCTTCGGCGTCTTCGGCCCGGAGCATCTTCTCCAGCGGCGCGACCGTCTTCTCCGCCCACGCCGGCCGGTGGCTGCCTGCGTGGTATTCCTTCAACCATCGGTCCGCAGGGGTCTCCGGGAAGGATTCCTCCTCGGCCGGCTCGTCGTCATTCTTCGCCGGCGCGTCGTCATCCTCGGCCGGCGCATCCTCGACCTCGGGGGCCTTCTCTTCGACGGTCGGCTCGTTTGCAGCCTCCGCGTCTTCGGGTTCTGCCGATCCCGCCAGCGCCCGCACGAGCCTGGTGGCCAGACTCTCTTGCGGCTGGAGTCGCACGCCGCCGCGCTCGAATTCCCATCGGATCTCGTTCGCTTCTTCCTGGATCTGCCCGAGGCCGGTCTCCCGGTGGTCTTGCAGCAGGCGGAACACGGCCCCGGCGGCGGCGATCCGCACGATCGCCTCGTTGTCTTCGAGTCCGGCCACGAGTTCGTCCTGAAATGCGTCCTGAAATGCCCCGACCCCCGCGTAGGTCAACCCGCGAATGGCCGCGGCCCGGATCATCGGGTCGGCGTGCTTGCAGAACGCCCGCAAGTGCGGCAGGGCCTCCTCCCGCAAGTTGCCGTTGCCGGCGAGCATTTCGACGATGTTCAGTGTCAGGTCGGGGTGCTTCTCGGCGGCCCGGATCAGCGGGTCGACGGCAAGCGTCATGTCGGAATTGGCCAGCCCCTCGATCGCCCGGCTGACGACGAAAGCGTCCGGGTCGTCGAGCAGCTCGACCAGGGCGGCGATGGCGTCGGCATGCAGATTGGCCGATGGGTCGTCGTCGCCGCCGGTGTCGAAGGGACCGAGTCCGGAAGGAGAGTCGCCGATCGTGGCGAACGAGGTGTCCATCCCGCCGACGCCCGCGGCCGCTTCGGCACGGACCTGCCAACTCTCGTGCTTCAACAGCGGAATCAGGCTCTTGATCGCCGCCGGACCGCCGGCCGCCCTCAAGAAGCGAATCGCGTGGACGATCAGGTCCGGGTCCTGCTCCGTCTTGACGTACTCGGCGATCTTGGGCACCATGCCCGGCTGGGGGTTTCCCTCGAGCTGCTTGAGCACCGCGGCGCGGACGTTGGGCTCCGGGTCGGCCAGCAACTGGACCAAGGCGGCCGTGGCCTCGCTGCCGCCGAGGTTCTGCAAGCCGCGAAGACTGATCTCGCGGACCAGCGGATCGGGATCGCTGAACAGTTCCAGCAGCAGTTGTTGATCTCGCACCGTGGCCAGCTTGGCCAGTTCCTCGGCTGCTTCCTGGCGCTGCGTCGAATCGGTCGCCGCCAGCCGGACCAGCCCGCCCGGCCAACGCAAGACCAGCGCGTCGTCGGCCACCAGCCGGTAGCGCAAGGCCAACAGCCGCTGGCGATCCTCGTCGGTGGCCGCCTGCTTCAGCCGCTGATACACCTCCGGCAAGAGCGCCGGTCCCCATCGGGCCAGTCGTGCCCGGGCGGCGGCGGCCTCTTCATCCGTCCCCTTGAGCATCCGGTCGATTTGCTGTCGAAGCGACTCGAGTTGGTCGTCGCTAAGTGTTTCGGGAGCCGATTTCCATCCCTCGATATCCGTCTTCAGCCACTCGTCCAAGGCGGCGAGGCGCTGCTCGGTGATGCTCTCGGGACGCCACGGGTCCAGTTCGTCGACCGGCGCCTGCCACGATCGAAGCAACTCCAATGCCGCCAGCCGAACGGCGAGCTTGCCTTCGCGAAACTCCTCGACCACGGCGTCTCGCGCGGCTTGCGGATGGGACAGCAACCGACGGACGGCCGCCTCGCGCACGACCGGGTCCCGCTGGTCGAACTGTCGGACCAGCCGAGTCACCGTCGCCGCGTCCGGTTCGCCCGATCCCAGGAGTACGGCGTCCGGTGCGACGACCGCGGCGGCATAGTGCTCCTTCAGCCAGGCCGCCAATTCCTCGGCCGAAAGGTCCCCGTCGCGCGATTCCAGGAGTTGACCGCCGGGCGTGCGCACCCGCAGGGCGGGAACTGCCGTCACGTTCAATTCTCGAAGGTCCTCCGCCGAACGGTCCGCATCCAAATACACCAGCGTCCAACGTGCGAGTTCCGCCTGCACGTCGGCCTTTTGGATCTCGCCTTCCAGCCGGCGGCACACCAGGCACCACTCGGCTCCCACGCGCACCAGAACCGGCCTGCCGTCGGCCAGTGCCTGGCGATGGCCGCTTTTCAAGTCGGTCAACCAGGGGAGCGCTTGCGGCCCGCGTGGTTCCACGGCCGGCTCGACGGGCGGTGCCTCTTGGGCGAACAGGACCGGCGCCGCCCACAACAGGCACAGGGCCAATCCCAAGCAAGCCCTCAGTCCCGAGCCCCGAATCCCGAGCCCCCAGCCCCGAGCCCCCAGCCCCGAACTCTGCCGTCCCCTTTGGCTGCGACGATGCCGCGTCAGGCCGATAACTTTCATCGCACGTCATCCTTCTCTACTGGTCGTTCTTCGTTCGACGTTCCCGGAGCGTCCGGCTCGCCGTGCTGGATCTCGGCCCAATACTCGTCGTAGACGAACTGGGGGCTTTGATCGTGGTTGTGACAGCCGACGCAATACGCTTCTGCCCGGATCGATCGGGAGGGCGTGTCGCGGGAGTCCGGATCGTCGGCATGGGCCAGCGAGGGGCCGTGACAACTCTCGCAGCCCACGTCGACCGGCGCCGGCGTTCGCTCGACCGACACGAACCCGCCCGGCCACCCGTAGCCGGTCGTGTGACACCGCTGGCACTCCGGATCGACCTCGGCCCGTAGCGACTGTAGCGACTCCCAGGCGTGTGCGTGCCTGGAATCCTCCCACAGGCGGCAATCCTCGGCGTGACACTCCCGGCAACGCTCGCTGCCGGCGATCTGCTCGCCCTTCGAGAGGCTCGACCAGAGTGGATCGGTGAACGACGTTTCCCCGGGCGCAAAGTCGCGTCTGGCCAACTCTTCGCGAAACCGCTCGATGTTGGCGACCTGTTGGGGATCGTCGGCGATCTTTTCGTCCAATTCGACGATCTTGCCGGTCCAGCGGTCGGACGAGCCCGGCGGCGGGGCGTCGAAATGTGCCAGGAACTTGCCTTGATTCGTGACCGAGGCCAGCAGTCTGGGGCCCAGCGGCTTCGGCGCGACGGGGTCCGGCCCGCCCACGATCACGTCGGCACCGGGCAACGCGCCGGCCAATTCCTCCAAATCGCCCGCCTTCAGGTAGGCCAGCACGATCAGCACGTCGTATTCTCCGGCCGCCGTTTTCAACGCGCTGAGCACCGCTCGGGCGGGCGGGGTGACCGTCAGTCGGTCGGTGGCGTACTGCTCGCCCAACACGCCGACCAGTGCCACGCGGCGTCCGGCGGCTCGGACAATCCGCAACGGCTCGGCCACGAGTTCTCCATTGCCGTCGAGCACGTTGGCCGAGACCAGCGGCACATCGAGGTCCGCGGCCAATCGCCGCAGCTCGTCGGGACCCATCGTCGCTTCCGTCTTGCCGATGTTGTGGGCCGCGACGCCCATGGCGACCTCGCCGCGGAGAATGGCCTCGAAATTCGCCAGGTCGTAGGGCGAGGTCCCGCCGGCCGCCCCGCCTACGTCGGCCAATATCACGTCCGCTTCGCTTCGGAGTTGCTCGACGTACGCGGCCCGGCGCGGCAACCCGCCGGACTGATTCGACGCGCAACGACACGGCGCGATGTAGCCGGCCGTATCCCCGCTGACCACCACGACCAGCGGCCGATCCTCGCCGGACGCGCCGGGACGGCAACCTCCCCAGACGGCACAGGCCAGCAGTGCGGCGGCGGAAAGGCGGCGGTTGGTCGCGGAGGGTCGCATTTTCATGGATGCCAAGACGGCCAATCTACCTTCTTGTCGGCTCCTCAATACGTCAGTGCATAGGCCAAGACGTTGACGTTGATCTCGATGGCGTTGCGCAGCTCGTTTCCGCCGCAGCAACAACAGCCCTCGGTGTGACCCGTGTCGTTCAGTCCGTCCGGCGAATAGACCACTCCCAGCCGGCCGCCGACACGGATTCCCAGCAGCGGTTGCGGTGTGCCGTGGGCGGACTTCAGTTGCCCGATTTCATAGACCGTGTGGAAGAGCGGGTGGCTCATGTCGATCGGTTCGAGCGGCTGGTCGGAGAAGATGGCGGCCATCTCGCGGCGGAACGCCCGGTCCCACTCGATCGAGGAGCAGCCGGCCGAGGCCAGCAGCAGGCCGCCGCGTTCGACGTACCGCCGCAGGTTTTCCCGTTCGTCGTCCGGCAGGCGGAACGTCTGTTCGCCGGTCATCAGCACCAGGGGATATCCGTAGATTTCCTCGCCGTAGAGCTTCACGGAGTGGAACCGCCGGCTGGTCGAGATGGCCGAGTCCTTTTCCGCCTGGATGAGGAAGTGGTCGGAGAAGCAGCGGCTGCTGATCGTCCGCGCGTAGACGAGGTTGGCCACCTGGACCACGCTGTCCGGTTCGCTGCCCGACGCGCGGCCCTCGGTGCCGAGCGATCCGCCGGCATCCGTTTGAGCCCGACCGACGGCGGCGGCCATCGCGACACCAACGAAGACGGCAAGCGCGAAACGAGGTACGTGTTTGGTGATGGCATGAAATTGCATGGCGATCCTCATGTTTAACAAAGTAGCCGTCTCGCTCCGCGAGACGAGGCTTCATCTCGCGGAAACGTAAAGTAGCCGTCTCGCTCCGCGAGACGAGGCTTCATTTCGCGGAGCGAGATGGCTACAAACCGTATCAACGATCTCCCAATGCCTCGGTAATTCTTTGGAAGTATTCGGCCGCTCGGCGGCGGTACCGGACCGGGACGCCCACGGCGCTGATGCCGGCCGCCGTGGGGCCGACGGACGAGTCGGAAAGCGTTCGGCGGTCCGGATTCGCCCGGCCGGCGGCGTAATCGCCCGAAGGATCGTCGCTCGACCGTCCGCCGCCGAAGCCGTCGTCCGCGGCGGCCCCGATGCCGGGCAGGCTGCCGTACAGGCCCACGTTCCCGCCACGGATGCTGAACCCGCCCATTCCCGACCCCATGCCGCCCATGCCGGTCCCCATCCCCATTCCCATCTGCGCAAGCAGTTGCCCGACCGTGTTGCCCAGACAATTGCCCAACGTGGGCTGGAAAACCAGGCAGCCGCCGGCGCAGTTGCCCATGCTTTGGCAGTCACTGAGGAACCGGCTGAGGATATCGGCCGCCTCCTGGGCTTTTTCGTAGCCGCGGGTGCCGGAGAATTCGGCCAATCCGACCTCCGCTTCGCCCATCGCCTCGGAGGCCCCGCTGGCGCGCACGTCCTGGACGAATTTCGTGGCCGTCTCGCGGAGCTTCTCCAGGCGGGGGTCTTCCGGCAGCCGGGTAACGTGGTCCTCGATGTCGTCGAGCAACGTGCCCAATTCCTCGCGGATCTGCCGCTGCTCCTGCTCGAGGTCGCGCATGCGGGTCTTCAACACCGGGTTGTCTTCGCCGTCGCGGCCTTTCAGCGCCGAGAGCCGCTCGGCCAGGTCCTTTTGTCGCAACACGAGCATCACGAATCGCGACTGATCGGCGATCAGCGGGAAGATGCTCGCCAGATGCTCCAGCGCTTCGAGGGCTTCCTTGTCGAATCGTTCGTACTCCGAAGCCAATTGCCGAGTCGCCTTCTCGAGTTGCCGGGCCAGCGCTTCGTGGTCCAAGTCGGACTGATCGAGGAGCTTCTGGATTTCGGCGGCCACGTCCTCGGGAATCTTGGCCAGTCGCTCGAGTTGCGGCGTGAGATTCTTGTCGAGGTCGTAGGGCAACACGTGCCGGGCCGACTTGCGAATCTCCTGCGACTCCTTGCGGAGCCGCTCCAGGAGCTGCTCGGTCCGTTTGCGGATCTCCGGATCGAGCGGACTGTCCGGCGGCAGTTCTTCAGTCTTCTTGCGGAGCCCTTCGGCTTCCTCGGCCAACGCCGTCATCCGCCGCCGCGCGGCCTGGTACTTCGACATCAGCACCTCGAGCCCCTGGCGGACCTGGAGCATCCGCTCGAACTCTTCCTGCGAAATGATCCGCACGGTGACCACGGAACTCTCGGAGCCTTTCACCCCCTCGGGATAGTTGTCGTTGTCTTCGACGCGGCCGAACAGCTTGATCACGTCGCCCGGCTCCAGACCGTAGTCGGCCAGCGGCAGGTCGACCTGCTGGTAGACCTCCCGCGGCTGCTCCTCGGACACCGTCACCTCCAGCGGCAACGGGCGGGAATCGTTCAGGCTGCGGTAGAGCTGCACCCGAGATATCCCGTAGTCGTCCTCGGCCGCGATCACCACCGGCAGCACCACGTCGGGCGTGGCTAGCGACGTCTTGTCCGGCCGCATCAGGCGAATGAACGGGCGGTGGTCGGCCAGCACCGTGATGGTGCCGGAAAACGATTCCTGCGACCTCTGCCCGGCGGTGTCGATCACCCATAGCTCGAACTTGCCGTCGGCGTGGATGGTGAACTTGCCTTCGGCCTTCATCGCGTCGTCGGCGGTCGGGTACATGTCCAGTGAGGGGTGAGGGACGAGGGATGAGGGGTGAGGGGCGAGGGATGAGGGGTTAGGGGCGAGGGGTGAGGGGTGAGAAGACCCGCTTGTCTGATCACTCGGTTCCGACTGACCGTCGTTCGCCTCCAACCCTTCTTCGCTCTTCCCTTCTCCCTCTTCCCTCTTCTCTTCTCCCTCGTCCCTCGCCCCTCGCCCCTCGTCCCTCGTCCCTTCACCCGGTTCGTTCCCGGTGATGGCGATCACACCCCCGGAGAGCGGGCGGTTGCTGGCGGCCCAAATTCGCACCTCGGTTCCCGGCAGCCCGGCGACGCCGTCTGCCGGCATGGGGCCTTCGTAAAACTCTTCACGCGTGTAGGGCGGCGGGGTGATTCGCACCACGACGTTCTCAATCCGCGGCACGGTGATCACGGCGATTCGATACCTCTCGCTTCGGGCGCGGTGCGAGCGGACGTAGTAAACGGCCGGCGAGGTGACCTTCGCCAGTACGGCCCGCCAGTTCCCACTCGACTCGGGGAACATGGGCACGACTTCTTCCTGCCCGTCGTCATGCATAAGCACGAGTTCCGCCCGATCGATCGGAGGGCCGCTGACCACCGCGCGGATTTCCAACTCATCCCCGTAACGGACTTCCGTATCGCCGGGGGTGACCTCGAACGTGGTTTGCGAGAAGGGCGGCACGTCGTCGAAGGGATAGGCGAAGCGGTCCCATTGCGTTCGGGCGAACTGGGGCAGGCAGAGGACCAGCAGGCCCACGACCGACGACAGCAGAGCGAGCGTGCCCAGCGATCGGCCCAAGGGTTTGGCCGGCGCGGCCTGCGACGGCGCGACGCGGCCGGCCACGATCGCCGCGTGATCGACGGCCATGCGGGCAAGACCGGCGGTCACGCTGGAGGTCTTCGCGCCGGAGGGGCCGGGCGACGGTCGGTCGAGTTCCAGGCCGGTGAGCACGTCGCCCCCGCCGCCGACCGCCCGATCGACCCGCCGAGCCACCGAGGCGTCGCGGCCGGCGCGAACGCTCACCACAATCAACGCGCCGATCAGTCCCACACCGGCGGCGCCCGCGACGGCCAGCGTGGCGATCCGCAACGGAGGCGAGAACTCCCAAAGCAGATCGAGCCAGGCGCCGGCCAGGAGCAGCACCAGCATCGAGGCCAGGCCCCAGAAAACGGCCGCCGTCGAGCCGATCATCAACAGCCGGCGGCGGACTCTTCGCAACCGTGTTCGCAGTGAGGTCTTTGTCATTTTGCTGCCTTCGAATCAACGAGCCGCGCGGAAACAACGAGTTCAATTGGGGTGGCACCCTCGCCAGCTAAGTGTACCAGTCATTCTTGCGCAACCACTAAACCAACCCCGCATGCCCCACGTACTACCCCACAGGGCCAGTGCCGCGGCCAACAGCCACCAGCGGTCCCAGGCGGTCGTGCGGGTCATGCGTTCGGGTCGGGTTCTTACCAGGTGTTGTTCGAACCGATCGGCCAGCGAACGGGGATCGGTGTCTTCAAGCACCTCGCCGCCGCTGGGCCCGGCGATCTCGATTTTCATCTCTTGCGGCTTGGCTTCCACTTTCAGCGCCTCGTCGCTCGGCCGCACGTCGAAGGCCGCTTCGGCCGAGTCGTCCTGCACGGCGGCGTTCACCACGCGGGCCCGGTATTGTCCCTCGGGGAGCGGCCCGAAGACAACCCGAAACCGGCCCGGTTCGCTGCCGGCCGGCACGGGCGTGACGCGTCTGGGCTCGGTAAGCGAGGTGCCGGAGAGTTCGACCTCGGGCACCTTCTCGCCGAGGTATTCCTCGCGGATGATCAGATCGGCGGCGGCCTGGTCGGTGGTGGCGAACGAGATTTCCTGGGGCAGAAGCGCCATCCGTTGCGACGGCCGCAGCTCCACGTCGGTGACCAGCCAGCGGATCAGGTTCCGCCACAACAGGCCGTACGTCTCGTCATGCTGTTGGTCTTTCGGCGGCAGGAACGCCCAACGCCACATCCCGGCCCCTTCCACGACCACCACCCGGCCCATCCCGACCCGCAGGTAGGAAATTACCGGGCTGTTCCGCTCCTGGGTGCCGGAGGCCACGGTGGCCAAGGTTCCGGCCACTTCCCGGCCCTCGATCCGGGCGGTGGTGGCCAGCGGCGGCAGCTCGGCCAGGGCGTCGTCGGCGGCGGCCGGCAGCCATCGCAACCGGCGGCCCGAGTCGGTCATCTTCACCCGGAAGTGCTGCGGATCGCGCGACGGCGTCCAACGGACCGGCATCAAGCGGCCCAGCCGCTGCGGGATCTGGGACATCGGCTGGCCGCGGAAACAGACCAGGAAGCACTCACGCTGCTTCAACCATTTTTCGAGCCGCAAGAGGGCCTCGTCGCTGAGGAACACTTCCGCGTCGCGGCCGAGGATCACGACCTGATAGGAGGCCAGCGTCTCGGCGTCGGCCAGGATCTCCGCCGCGTCTTGGCGAATGGCCCACTGTTCGTCGCGGAGCGTCGACGCGTCGGACGGTTCCTCGGCAGCACCGCCGGCGGGAACGTCCGTCGTCGTGGAACCGCCCGTTGCGGGCACCCGAGTGATTTGCCGCTGGAGCAGGCGTCCTTCGGCCAGCTTGACCACGGCGGTCAGTTCGATCGACCGGTCGGCGGCCAGCGTGCGAATCAGGAACTTCGTGTCCCAATACGGCTTGCCTTCCAACAGCAGCACGCGGACCGGCTCGTCGATCACGCGGACCAGCAGCCCGACGGTGTTGTTCATCGGCGTGACTTCCCCGGGCAACGGTTCCGCGCGGATTTCGTACCGGTGCAAGCCACTGGTCTCCTGGGTGAGCATGAAGGTTTCCTGCGTTTCGCCGCCGGACGTCAGATCGACGTCGCGCTGCTCGACGACCTCATCTCCCAGGACGAGTTGCAGCCGGGTTTTCCCGGTCAGCGAACCTTGCGTTCGCAGGCTGACCACCACCGGCACGGATTGTCCGACAAACGCGACTTCTTCCCGCGGCCGATCGAGTTCGATTTCCAGGTCGCGAACCTCCGTTTGTCCGCCGACGGTCTTCACGTACAGCGGCGTGGCCATCGCCTTGGCCTTGGCGACGCTTTCGCGCAACGGGGCCCAACCGCCGGGGGCGTTGTGGATGCCGTCGCTGAGGATCATGACGGCCTGGCCTTGCGGCCGATCGGCGTCCAGCGCGTCGAGGATCGCTTCGGCCAGGTCGGTCGTCGCTCCGTCGGGAAGGCGGTCGGCCAGGTCCTCGGCCGACGTGGGAGACGAGTCGTCGGCGAAACAACGCAGACGGACCTCGTATCGGTCTTCCAGCTCGCGGGCCGCCTCGGCGGCATACTGCGAGGCCAGTTCGTATCGGGTCTTGCCCCCTTCCACGTCGCGGGTGGCCATGCTGGCCGAGTAATCGACCAGGATGGTCAGCACGGGCTTGCCTTCCGGCGGCGGGATCCGCTCCAGCCACGTGGGGTTCAACAGGATCACCAGCGGGAGGGCCAACGCGACCGTCATCAACGCCATGACGCCCGCCCGGCGGCCGCGCGACAAACGATCGCGTGCCGCCAGGCCGTACGCCACCAGCAGCGCCGCGGCGGCCAGCGCCAACGGCACCCAAAGGGCCAACGGAATCTGCGGTTCCAGGGTGACGTATTGCATCGTATGGCTACTATCAGGCTCGAAATCCCAACAACGCGGTAATTTCTCCCAACATGCAAACCACGCAGCCCACGGCGAACCACTTCCAGGAATCATCGGACCGGTCGCTGCTGCCGGCTTTGCCGTGAAAATACATGCTGCGTCCGACGCCTTCGGTCAATTCCTTCAGCTCGTTCTCCGCCAGCCGGTCCAGATCGCTTTCCTCGGCCGGCACGCCGACCGCCAAGGCGAATACGGTGGCGTCGCCGCGCACCACCTGGTACACGCCCGGCTGCTGCGGAGAATGCCAGATCCACTGCACGCCCGCGGCTTCGTCCCGCAGCAGCGACTGGCCGGCGTCTTGCGAGTCGGTCATGCCCGGCCCGACGATCCTTAGCCCGGCCGACGAGCCGACCTCGCCGGGCAGACTGCGCTGCAACGCTTCGCCGCAGGCGTAAGCCGGTTCCGATCGATGCCCTTCGAGCATCTCCGCGAGCAGTTCTCCCACCAGTGCCATGGTTTCCCAGCGATTGCCCACGTTCATCGCGCCCAGGTCGGCGTTGATCACCGCCAAGGCATGGGCCGGCGAGCCCGTAAACCGGGCGAGCATCACGCCGACCGACCCGTCGTCGTAGCTGGCCAGGATCTCGCCCTTCGTCGAGTCGGCCAGCGGCCGCAGGTTCAAACCGCCGGCGAACCGCAGCGAATCGCACTCCCGCTCGAAGTCCCGTCCGAGTCGCCCAAACACCCCGTCGTCGAAAGCCATATCCGCCAGCTTCAGGTCCCGGCGAAACTCCCCGGCCGGCGG
>Ga0307380_10010154_pt1 | contig 11886 bp, 18 predicted proteins | sample UN3MG_FD_202239 | JGI IMG/M metagenome (GOLD analysis project Ga0307380, IMG submission 202239) | Soil microbial communities from Risofladan, Vaasa, Finland - UN-3 | ecosystem: Environmental > Terrestrial > Soil > Coastal area > Acid sulfate soil | place: Finland: Risofladan, Vaasa | collected... | reverse complement strand
TGTAAAGCCAGGTTGAGTTGTGCCTTGTGCATATTTAAAGTCAAGATAAAATACAAGACCAGCTGGAAGATTCATAGGCTGAACGCTAACGAATTCTTTAGCTGCGATTTCACCGAAAATTCTACGAACTAATGGAAGTGCAACGCCTGCCCATGCTTCTGCGTCTGTTCCACCAGTCTTTGTAGATTCTTCAATAATCTCTTTTGACTGATTTTCTAACAAGATTGCCATCGAACTAAGTTCGCTATCGCTACCAAGACCTTCTAAAAGACCTGTTGGCTGCCATTTACTGACAAGACCTCTGGTTTCTTCTAAAAGAACTTTATAAGGATTACGGCCTTCTGATAGTTTCTTTAATGAAATAGGATTACCCATTTTTGTTTCTCCTAATTAGTTATTTAAAAAATTGTTATTTCTTTGTTTTAATACCTGCTAATTGCTTCAATCTTTCAGCGCCATCTTCTGAAACTATAGCTTCTGAAATTACCTTTTTGGTCTGTTTCGTTGATGCCACAGGTTTGGAAGCACCAATTTGTTCAGTTATACTTTTTAAAGATTTCTTAACTGGTTGACTCTTTGCATTACCAAATGATTCTGCAATTGTTGAGTAAACAAGTTTAACTTCTCTTAATGATTTTGCTCTATCAAAGCTCTCAATTACTTTCATTTTCTGTGAATTTGATAAGTTATTTGATTTGAACAATTTGCTTGTAAATAATAATTTTGCATTCAATAAGTTTACTTCATTCAATTTTGATTTTAAGAATTTAATTACTTGTCTGTGTTCCTTCAAGTCTTTACTTAATCTGGAAACTTTCGTTGAAAGTTGCTCATTCATTGATTTAAAAGGATTCGAACCATCTGGAAGTTGTTCTGGAACTGATGCTGTTAAATCAGCTTCTTCAAGTTCTCTAAGAATTTCATCAAGATTAATTTCCTCGTCATCAGCGTCTTCATCGTCATTTTCATAGATAGCGTTCTTTGACATTTGATTCAAATCTTTACTGACTCGACCTTCACCCCCTTTTTCAGAGCTAAAAGGTTTGCCACGGTCTGGACTTGTTTGTTCGCCACCACCTGCGTTTGGACCTGATGCTGTAAAATTAGGTGTTGCATCTTTGCTGGTTTTCATACCTGCTTCTGTGTTATCAGCTTCTTCGAGTTCTTCTTTATCTTCATCATCTTCGTCATTGTCATCTGATTCAAATACTGGTTCTTCCATATCTTCATCTTCCAAATTTGATTCATCTTCAAGTTCTCTGATGATTGATTCTAAATCTAACTCGTAGCCTTCTTCTTCAACTTCGTCGTCAGGTGCTACTTCTGGTTCAACTTCGATGTCCATTTCTGGCTCACCGTCAATTGCTACCGGTTCTTCAACTGGTGCTTCAACTGGTTCCTCGATAGGTGCTTCAACTGGTTCCTCGATAGGTGCTTCAACTGGTTCTTCAACCGGTGCTTCTACATCAATCTCTGGTTCTTCGCTGAATTCATCTTCTGGAACATCAATCATTTCCTCATCTTCTTCACCTTCAACTTCGTTTTGCAACTTAGCTGAAATCATAGATTGAAGTCGAGGAGTGAATGCTTCTTCCATTCTCATGCGTGCGTTTGCTAATGCTGTCTCACGGACTGCTTTCGCATCTGCTATCGCATCTTTCAATAAATTGGATTTACCCATTGTGTTTCTCCTAAAAATAATTTTTGGAATTAAACTTATTTTAAAGTTTAATGATGTGTCTTTTTGATTTTTGACATTACATTGTAGTAATGTATTTTGTATATGGATATATATAAAATATAGGCAGGAAATGTGGAAAAAGAACGATTTTTTCTAAAGTTTTTTTAAATTTTTATACGAATTTTAAAAAATTGCTTTCCAGATGTCTTTTACTGATGGGTGATACTGAATTCCGACATTAATATCTTTATTTATCAAGTCAAACTTGCCAAAAACTCTAAATTTATCGAACTGATATTCAGCACCTATAGGCAGATTAAATTCTTTTGGCAGATAAACTCCATTTTCCTGTTGTACGTCAGTACTAATTTCTGTGAGTAGGTGTAATCTATCAAAGAAATCTTCTTCTTCCGCTTTCTCTAATGAATTGTTTTTTATTAAAAGGTATAATGTGGAATCTATATCTGTTATGGCACTATCTATTAAAGCACCATCAATATAAATTTTATTTCTTATTAAATTATTATCTTTATCAAGATATATTTCACTCACAACTTTTGATGGGTCAACGCCAATTTCTATTGAATATGTTCCTTCTGCTGTAAGTTTAAAGTATGTAGTATGTCCTTTATATGAAACCTTTCCTTCACGACCGTCAAAACTTACGATAATAGTGTTTCCTGATGTATCTACATTGGCATGTTGATTTAAAACTTTTATTGAATCTATTAATATATAATATTTACTTTTTAATAAAATATATTTGTGGTCTAAATTATCATTTTCGGTTGTTAAGTTTTTAACATTTATAGCATAGTCCTGCAAGGAGTCTGCTTGCATTGTAATATAATCTTGCAATGCTGCTTCATTTTGTCGTTGTACAGCAATTGTATCTTCTCGTTCTTGTATAATTCCATTGAGATATGAAACATACCAAACAAGTCCGCCAACAAAGAATAATAATATTGCTGTTATTATTAAAACATATTTTATTTTGATTTGCATAACTTCCTTAATTATTTCTCATCGCCTGTTTCTTTTCCATTTTCCAATTCTACCATAAATCTTTCTTCTCGTTTCTGCCATACTTTCGCAACACTTGCTACGCCGTTTGCAATACCATAAATAAATATAACGCCTTGTGGAATAATTGGAAACGCCGAATTTGCTATTACTAAATATAAAATACTTCCCCACATAACGAGATTTGATAAAAACATTGTAAATATAAAAGCAACTCTGTTTGAAGACCAAAAACCATCACTTGCATCTTCAATAAACATAGTTTGGAATTTTTCCCAAAATGATTTCGATATGTTTGTATCAGGATTTTTCTGTAATGATGCAAATACCCACATTAAAATGAATATCAAAACAACAAATAAAAATGGAACCAACATAAAATTCTCCTATTATCCGCCAATTTCTGCACCAACAATTGCACCTAAAAATTTAAATATCGCCGGCATTGCTGTTGAAAGTATATACAATATTACTAAAGTATAAAATATAAATTTAAATATACTACCCGCATTTTCTGCAGTTTGTCCCTTTTCTACAAGCCACGATTTAAATGTTTTTGGTCTGGTTTTCATCAAATTATCTACATCAACCTTAACTTCTTTAACACTTTTGTGCAATTCTTTTACATTATCATCAACAGATTTTAAAGTTGGTTTTATATCATCAAGATATTGATTTAATAATGTATCACCATCCTTTTTCAGTTTTTTAACATCAGTATAAATCATTTGATAAAATATTTTATTATCTATCTTTATCCACTTTTCAGGTTCATCTTGTAAAATAATATCACCTGATGGCATCGTTGCATTTTTTCCATTGGTTTTATCAGCCAATCTACTTAATTTATCAACGAGTTCGTTTGCTAATTTTTGAATATCTTCTTTTTTTATGTCTTCGTTCATCTTCCGTTTTCTATCCTTTTTTCTTCTTCTAATTTATATCGGTTTCTTGATAACGCTTTTAACCGTTTTTCTCTTTTTTTAGCAGAAGGTTTTTTATATGCTTCGTTTTCAAAAATTTCCAACATTAAATTTGAATTTTTTATTTTTCTCTTGAATTTTTTTAGTGCTTTATCAATGTTATTATCTCGTACATCAATTTTAATACCTACACCTTGCTTTGGCATATGCCCTCCGAATTTATTTTGTTTTAAGTTTTCTTTCTATACCTTTAACATCAGAACTTTTTGGTCTCATGGTTGTATCACCGCCCTGTTGCATTATAGCGGTAGATTTTGCCAATTTTTTGGTATTCATAGCATCAGACTTTTTTATGGTTCTCATAATATCATCAGCATCTTTAGGAGCAATATCTTCTTCATCATCTCCGATTTCTTCTGATAATTCCTGTATATCAAAGTATCTGTTTAATATGACACCCATATCTTCATACAAACCTGTAAGTCTTTGCTTGAATGCTTGTGCCTCTGTTGCTGACTTTGCGAATTGACCTGATAAATTCTTCAACTCTTTCATATTTCTGGTTACCGTTATTTTATCAAACTGGTCCTCAGTTTCAGAAATTGTTAAAAGTTCGGCATTTTCTGCCATTTCAGACAACTCATTTGCAATCTGAATAAGGTCATTTTCATTGTAAATTGCCTTTGAATATCTATTATACTCTGCAATTTTACCGAGAATGCCAGCTTTCTGCTCTTTTGTAAGAGTTGGTTTATCACTTCTTACTTTATCATTCAACCAAGATTCTTTTATTGTGTCTTTTAACTTCATTGTATTATCTCCTAAAGGATTTTTCTTTTAAATTTTGTCCTATGCTTTCTTACTTTCATATTTAAATCACGATAAAACTCTTTCCATAAGTCGTCAACAAGTGTTTCCAAGGCATACTGATTTTGTTTATCTTTCTCAAAATCTATATTTTGCATTCCTGTTACCAACCATTTTATCAATTGCTTGTTTAGTTCACGAGTGTCATCCATGTTCAACTTACTTTGTGAAATGAAAGATGACATTACAATCTTAAATGCCTTCTCAAAATTGTCCCTCTTTATCGTCAAAACTGGTGGTAAATATGCCTTCGCCATTATTTATAACTCTCCGTATTGTGTTTTACATTTATTATTTTTACTATAGACGGTCATTTGAAAAATCCATATATGTATATTCCGGAGTATCTGTAATACCATTGGCAATACAATAATCTTCAATATCTTTTAATGTTTCTTTATTATGATATTTCATTCTAATTGCACGTGCCAATTTTTCAAATTCCTCACTGGTAAAATCTTCTAATTTTTTTACTGCAATATCATGTTGGCCCATTTCTCCCAATCTACTCGTTTGCTCGTTTATTCCTACTATAGTATTTAATCTATTTTTAAATTCTTCTTCTTTTCCTGGTCGTATTAATTCATTTTCCATACAATAATTCATAAAATCATCTACACTAATATCATAATGGGTTTCTCCCATAATTGTACCACGATATGATAAAAGTGTCAAATCAGTTTTTGCTTGTCCAAATGATACTAATCTACCTGGAAGTTTTGACATTAAATCGGTTACTAAAGTTTTATCATCTAACAAATCTTCCAATTTATCATCAATATTATTCCGTCCTTCATTTAAACTTTTTTTTTTTAATTCCTTTACAACAATCTCTCTGATTTTATTTCTAATATCTTTTATTTGCTTAGATTCTTTAACTTCTTCTTTTTCTTTTTCGCCCATTTCTATGGTTACTTTTTTAACAGATTCGCCACGACCTTCAAGTGATTTTCTTATCTGTGCTAATAAATAAAGATGATTTATATCTGCATATGAGTTTCCTTTAACTTTCAATTCAATGCCCATACATTCAGTTTCATATCCAGAACCTTCTTTTACATATTTGCCTCTATCAGCAAATTCTGTATTGTCTGGTTCTTTCTTTTCTTTATTTTCACTTTCAACTTTCGTTGGTTCTGCAGTAGTCAGAGTTTTATTTTCAGGACCGCCATCAGTTACTTTTTTAGCTGGAGGATTTTTAGACTTCGTTTTTTCAGTGTGTGTCGTTCCAACTTTTTCTTTAGTCATACCACTGGTTGGTTTTCCTTTGCCTTCTTTTTCGGCTTCTGCTAAAACTTTTTTCTCAGTTAAAAACTGATAAACTTTTTCTCTGATGAGTTTTCTTAATTTTGTGTCTTCCATTTTACTCTCCATTGTATTTTTATTATTCTTCATTCACCAATTTTTCTAATTCTGCGAATTCTGCTTCAAGTGATTCTAATGCTCCTTTTAATGCTACAAGATTTCCTTGTGCCGGAGACAAATAACTTTTTATATCATTGGAATCTTTAGAATTCTTTGTCACATTAATATCAAAATCATGTATTGATTGTGCAAATCGTCTTACCGTATCATTCAATCCCAACTTACCAAGTCTCATTTTTATATTAAAAATTTGATATTGAGTCTTTGACATCTGTTGCTTCTGTTTTGCCTGCTCTGGGTCATATGCCTTTGGTTTTTCAACTGGCACTTTATCTTTTGGTCCAGGAATCGTTTGACTCGTTGGCTTCTTAACAACAGGTGGTTGTTTTACAACAGGTTGTTTTACAACAGGTCTTGCAATTTTCTTAACAGGTCGTTGAATCCTATTTGGTTGCATCTTTTGTTGAACCTGTGGCTGTGCCGTTCCTTCTGGCGGAGCCTCATTAAGAGAATTTACATACTCTGCTACGATTTCTTCGGCCAATTGCTGTATTTCTTTATCTGTTAAAATTTTATTCATAGTTTAATCTCTATTTAATCTTTTTCTTTCATAATCATTTATTTTTGAATATGATTTTCGTGTATCTCCGTTTATTTTTTTAACGCCATCTCTAATAGCCAACCAAAATCTTATAGATTTATCTTTATCAATAAATTTATTATTATTTAAAGATTCTATTTTATTATTAATATTATCAATAATCTTTTCACACTCGGTGGTTATATTATCTAACTTCATCTGTTCAAATGTTCGTTTTACATCTTTTGGAAAACCCCTATCATCAATATATTCTACCAATACATTTTTAATTTCCTCTTTAATTATTTTTCTTAAATCAGATGATTTCATTATTTTTTCTCATTTGGTAATTCACATTTTATACCACAATCATAATCAAGATTTGAAAAAACATCTAAAATAATTTCATTTAATCTCTCGAAATTTTTATCCAAAATATATTTATTTCCTTTTATGACACCTTCTGTAATTGGTTTCATAAAACTTCCTTGTGTTGATGGATTTGATACCATGTCCCAACAAAGAATCTCAAAATCTTCTTGTACTTCAACTGCGCCGTCGCCGATTTCATTTACTGAACCTAATCCCCTGGAACTTATGCCAACTCTCACACCTGCTTTAAATAATTCTTTTAATATATTTCCTGCTGGAGTTCCTAATACTTCAACTGTACCAATAAGGTCATCGCCTTCCCAATGTAATTCTGTAATCAAATGAGATACGTTTGCCAAATTTATTACCGAACTTTCTGGATGGTCAAGTTCGCCTAATGAACGTCTCTCTTTTACAAGTTGCATATATTTCTGTGCTTCCCTTGCCAAAATTGGTTTGGGATAAAGTCTTTTGTTTTGATTCATCGAATTTGCTCTTTGAATAATACCTTGCACTAATATCTTACCATTATTATGAATTGATTCTCTAATCACTTCCGGTCTTACTTCAAAAGTCAAAACATCGATTAATAATTGCCTATTGTCCATTAAACTCTCCATATTATATTAAATAAATATAGTTTTTTTTACAAATTCACGATAAAATTGCTGTCAAATTTACAATAAATATAATCATCATCTAAGCTTTCAATGATAAAAACATACTTATTATTTGATTCCTGCTTTATTTCAACAAAATAGTCACCATCATATCGATGGAAGTCTATTCCTGACTCAAAATCTTTCCAATACTTTTTAACTAACTCTATTATATTACTCTTTATTTTTTCTTCCATTTTTGGCTTGGAACTGGTTAAATGAAATCCATCCTCATTAATTACAATATATTTTCCATGATATTTGTAATCATCTAAATTGATGTTATTTACATAATCTTCAAATTTTGATAATCTATCTTCTATACCAGTTGTTAAATTTTTTAATTTCATATCATTTTTCCCATACTGGCAATAAATCTGCTACATTTCCATTGTTTTTTTGACAAAATTCTCCAAATGAAATCATATCTAAAAAAGAATATGTTTTCTTTTCATTTTTAGGTTCATATTGCGCTCTATCATACGAATCGTATTCTTTAATTGCTTTTTTTTTCTTCGTCATTCCACATTCTTCTGTTGGTTTTGGTCCAAAATGAACCTTCATTACTTTTCCTTCATTTGTTTTTACAAATGCTTTGAATCTTCTGTGGTCACCTTCGAAAATAGTATTTAATTTTACTACTTTACCTTCATATATTCCTTTTAATGCAACACCTTCATGTAAATTTTTCTGCTCATGCTGAATCATCATCATCAATTTTTTAATCATTGGTTTTTGTGTGCAAGGAATATCAATCTCGCCGTTTGATGGTTCGCCATGCCCTAACCCACAACCTTCTCCATCTTGTTGTGAAAGCGCTGGCAATTGTGGAGTATTACCAAATGTCCATTCTCCGTTTTTCTTTACTGCTGAACCACCACCATCTGGAAATGGATATGACATACTTCCATCTTGCTCATTTGCAAATGGAAATTCTGGTGTGTCACTCATTGGAACAATTGGTACTGGCAAAGAAGTTTCTTTTGGTTGTGCCTCGCCTGTTAAATCCATCACAGCCTTTGTCAGATTACTTTTCCAATCTCCTTGTGTCGTCACATTTTTTAATTCGTCAGGAACAAATCCTGCTTTTGCTATTTTCTCGAATTTCATTTTTGGTTCTCCTGGTACGGTATCTCTTTCACCGTAATGAATTGATGTTTTTGGTACTATATTAGTATCATAATCTTTTTCTTCATGAAATTGTTCCATTTCTTTTTTTAATTTTTCATCTTCTGCCCATGCTATCATAAAATTATCTTTAACTTCATTTTTTACACCTTTAACTTTTCTGTAAATCTGTTCCTTTGAATCAAACTTCCAATCAGATGCTTTAAATTGTTTTAATTTTTTAGCTTTCTGATATGCATCTTGTGATAATACATCTGCCTTTAGATTGACCATATTTTTTTCCTCTTTTATTTTAGTACCTGGTTTTACAACCGTTACTGAAAAATAGCACCAATCTTTTTCGCTTGTGTCAAGACCCAATTTTACTTTATTATACCAAGGTCTCTTAGATGCCCAATCCTGAAATTTTGTGAAATACTTTTTGTATTCGCCTGGAGCCCATATTCTCCAATCATTATCTTCATAATCTTCTTGACCACTCTGCACATCGTCAATCCAATTTCCCAAATCACGAAAATCAATACTCACGCTATTATATTCCGAGTCTATCCGCACTTCGCCTTTCATATAATGATTGCCAGGATTGAAATGTTTCAAATCAAATTCGATGTCTTTAAGTAATTGTTCGTTGTTATTTTCTTTTATGAGATTTTCCATTTGTTTTTCCTGTTTTGGGTATCCATATTTACTCGCATCTGCGAATTTTTTCTTTTTGGTTTTCTTACCTGCTATTGGGTCCATACTTCTTGGACCACCATCTATTGTTCCATCTGCTGATACTGGCATTCCAAGTTGTTCCTGTGTTGAAATATAATGTCTATCTTCATCAGGTATCTCATCATAATGAATAGAATTTTTAGGAACACTTTTATTACCTACATATTTTCTTTTTCCTGATACGTCTGTACTTGGTCCTGGTTTATCAGTTTCCCAATTATCATCATTATGAAAATCTGCCTCGTCAGGAAATCTTCCTTTTTTATAGTATATAGAAGATTTTGGTGTTTTGAATATAGGCTTTCTTGAATTGCCTTTATACATTCCATTTTTTCCTATAAATGAGGCATCGCCCACTCCTCCCCCTGGAGTTGTAGCAGGAAATCCTGCGGTCTCATTAAACTTTTTGTTGTGTATAGAAGTTTTTGGTATATTTCCTATATCAACATGAGATTTTTTACCCGCTCTTTTTTCTTTATCATCATAAAAAGCAGGAGTTACATTATCATCTTCATCCCTTTCATCCGGTTCGCTATGAATAGATGATTTTGGAACTTTATATACAGACCGTTTTACACCACCTTTCATTTTAGCATCTGGTCCAATAAATGATGCATCACCCTTTGTACCCATCGTTACCTGACCATTTGCAGGCAATACATTTATACCTGCGTATTCATCTATTATTTGATTTTTTAATTTTATCATTTTAGATTCTGCAAATCATTTATTACTTCTATGATTTCATTTATTTTTTCAAAAAAGGTATATTTTTGGTCTTGACGAGCATTTAAATCACCATATGTCAATGGTTCTATAATACCATTTTCATTTATTACATCTTCATTCAATTCAGTTTCATCTAAAACTTCCTGTATGGTCTTTCTAATATATTCTCTCAATTTTTGTTCGGCATATTGAGGAAGTCCAGAATGTTTAGTGCTTGCAAAATCTTCTAAATCAGAATCTTCCATTGAATTATACATTTCACTGGATGCACCCTGTAATTTTGATGGGTGTATTTGTCCTCTCTTTGCTGATAGTGCAATTGCTGCTGCCTGTTGTTGCGCTCTCGATGCTGCTGGCATTAATTTTCTCCAATTATTTTATTCTAAATCCCATTGGTTCATGTATTCTAAAATCCAAGTATATGCACCTTTTATATCCGAAAAACTATTGTGCTGCTTCACTCCTTCACTATCTTTAATCTCGACATATACTTCATTTCCAGAATCTTGTAAAAAAATTGTGGTTTCATATGTACCACCATCTTCTTTGATTGTGGTTCTGGAATCTTGCCATTCTTTTATATTGAATTTCTTTTTCATAATTTTTCCTAATTAAAAATGGTATTATTACCATTCCATATCTATTACAAATTTTCCATTTTCAATTTTTAAATTTTTTGGTGTTACTAAATTTTTTCTTCCATCAGTACTGTCTCTAACTTCTATTGGCAAAGGTTTATCTAATAAACCATTTTCTTTTAAATATTCATACAATTTTGTAGTAGTGACACGAAGATTTTTTATACGATTATATTCTGCACTATCTATATCTTCCTCTCTTAGATTTTCACTGGTTTTGGAATCTTGCCATTCTTTTATATTAAATCTTTTTGCCATGAATTTTCTCCTTAACTAAAAATTCCTGATTTCTGTAAAAATACATCCACATTCCTTTTTATTGGATTTATATCAATTCCTAAATCAAAAGTAATTATATCACTGGATTGTTTATATTGTTTTAAATGAGTCAATGCTACCCCATTTGCCTCAAATACATCAAATGGTATTTTCTCATATGTAAAATTATCCATTTTATATTTTTGTACTTCTTCAAGGTCTAAAATTTCTCGTATTCTTGATTTAACATCACGAATACTCATTTCTGTTATTATATCTTCATCTATATTGGCGTGAGTTTTTATTATATCCGCCAATTTCCTGAATTGTATATTATCTATTTTATTATGCTTCGATAAATCAACTACCAATTCCATTGCATCATTATATGGCAAATTTTCTATCTTTTTCTTTGCTTGCTCAAACGCATTTATGGATAATTCCGTCATTACAGATTTTATCTCCTCCTTAATTATTTTTTGTAAATAAGATTTTTTCATTAATGTATCTCAATTATGAATTTTCCATTTTCAAGTTTTACGTCAGTTATTTCAAAAGTAGCATCTGCACCCTCTGGGTCCCATATTTTTTCTATATCAACAATTTCAATTTTGTAATCTCTGTTAAATGCTCCCATCTCCTGTATTTTATAGTAAAGGTCCCTTGAGGTGGTAATCCTTTCATTAGTACCATTGTCAACAGCTTCTGCAATTCTATAGTCTTTCCATTTTGCCATATCAGGTCCCGTTTTTGTTACAACTTTTTTCTTCATGAAATTTCTCCTATTTAAGGTCTTGTAATGCTATCATTAAACGAATGACTTTTTCATTTATGCGTTTTAATGCTGAATATGTTCTCTTGCCAACTTTTGAACTATCTACGTTTTCTTCATTCTTCATTTTAATAGTTCTTGTTACAACTTTCTCTACTTCCTGGAGGCTATTTC
>Ga0307380_10010153_pt1 | contig 11887 bp, 5 predicted proteins | sample UN3MG_FD_202239 | JGI IMG/M metagenome (GOLD analysis project Ga0307380, IMG submission 202239) | Soil microbial communities from Risofladan, Vaasa, Finland - UN-3 | ecosystem: Environmental > Terrestrial > Soil > Coastal area > Acid sulfate soil | place: Finland: Risofladan, Vaasa | collected... | reverse complement strand
CCCCCTGCAGCCCACCCCTCGCCCCGCTCCCTTGGCGACACCCGGCCGCCTGGCCAGCTCGCCCGCCGACACCAAAAAAGGACCGCCTGGTGACAGACGATCCTTGCTGGTCCTCCGCTGCGGTCACCACCTCCGCCGCAACAGAAAGCCCCCGCGGTGACGATGCTCGGACGGTCGGCCTCCATCAGAAGTCCATCTGTCCTGATCCGCAGGGGCACCACAGATTGTACGCGTAGTCGGTGCGCTTTGTCAACTGGATGTGATGGTGAGCGGGTTTCCAGGCTGGGATTGTGGCGGAAGCCGGCGGGTACATCTCGTTCACGAGCAACCGATCGGGGAACTCGGAGATCTACGCGCTGGCCGTGGATGGACTTGAGTCGGTCAGGCCCACCGCCCACGCAGCAGTCGATATTGGGGCAAGGGCGAGCTCGCCCATCGGCTCGACACTATAGCCCCCCCGCCACCTGTTCAAAATGCCGCCTCGTCGCCTCGTCCAGGAAACAGAAGTAGGTCCCCTTCATACCACGTGTGGAAAGCACCCGGTAGATCTGCGACAGTTTCTCGGCGGCCAACGCAGGTTCCCTCCCGAGCCCGCGTTTGAACCCCACGTCCTCGCTGCGCGTCAGGTCCGCTACCCAGTGTCCATCCGTCAAGTTCCACCGCAAGTCCGAGCCCCAGATCACCCCCACATAGTCAAACTCAAATCCCTGCGCCGAGTATATGCAGCCCACTTGGTCGAACCCCTCGGGCTGTGTCGCCCAGATTTTGTACGGGTGCCTGGCTGGCGGCTCCGCACTGCCTTTGTTCTTCCACATGTCTCTCGGTTTTCTGTTCCAGGGCCTCTTCCAAGCGCCGATCTCAACGTCCGGGTACAGTGAGCCATTTGCATCGGGGTCTGACCATGGCCAACAGAAGCCCGCGACGAGCCGAGCAGTCCACCCCTGCACCTGGCTACTGCGTAGGGCAAACTCCATGTCCTCCACTCGGTCGAAGACTCTCACCTCGTACTCGTTCTGCGTCTTCCAGACCAGGCTTCTGTTGGGCGTGAATCCCAGCAGATGATCCACCCACCGAATGTACGACTCGCTTCCCGCGCAACGAAATTGGGTGCTAAGGTCATACGAGCTCGGGATTATCCCCCTCGAGAGAGCATACTCCTCTATCAAACGGACCGATCCCACCTCGTTCTTTCTGACGCTCTGGTTCTGGTCCAGGAGGAACACAGAGACCCGCGCAGCGTCAACGATCTCGCCCACCTGTGGCCGATCTCCTCCCGGCCTGAAGCGCGTGCTACTTGACTCTCTCAGCCGATGCGCCTCATCGCAAACCATCAACTCAATGCTGTCGGCGCCAGCCTTCGTGAAGCTGTTGAAATACCTGAACATCTCCGACCGACCCACAATCCCTCGCATGTTCGTCGTGAAGGCTTTGGAGCCGGTCGCATGCACCACGCCGTACCCCTTCCGAGCGGCCGCCCCCACCACCTGCACTGCAATCACGCTCTTGCCGGTGCCAGGTCCCCCCGTCACGACGATAACCCGCTTGCCTCCCTCCCTGCGCGCCTCCTCGATCTCGCCCATGATCGCGTTCAGCACAACTCGCTGCTCGTCGAGCAAAGTCCAGGGCTCGTAGCCATCTATGGCCTGCACAACGTGATCTAGAAGCTTCTTGCTCGGGCGGTAGCTGCCACTCAGTATCGACTCAACCTCGTCGGCAGAGGCCCCGAAGCGCGTCTGCTCCCCCACGAATGGGGCAAGATCGTCCACATTGTCGACGCAGAATGCGGGTGTGTCCTCGAGCAACTCCGCGTAGCGCTCATCGAAGAAGTTCGAGCCTCGAATCGACCGAACGTTATGCAGGTATGCGCAGCTCGAAAGGTACGTTCCCCCATCACTGAAGGCAGAGTGAGCGTCCTCCAAGTACTGGCGATACCCGCGCGCTTGAGCGCAAGGATGGAGCAGCTCAGTACCCATGATTCTGATCGCATCCGGCACGCGAGACACGTCACATCGGTCCCACTGCTTGAACTCGATCACCACCGCTCGTTTCCTGGCCGCTTGGTCTGTGCCCACGATCATGGAATCCAAACGCGCCGAAGAGAGGGGGAGTTGGTACTCCAGGATTATCCAAGCGTCATCCATCCCCACCCCGTCGATCGTGTCCGCAAACGCCCCCAACGAGTTCCGCCAGGAGTTGCGCTCAGACTCCGACGGATTCTCTTCGAATCTGTCGACAAAGCGTGCTCGGAGAATGTCCGCGATCTGGCCCGATGTAGCGAGTGGAATGAATGTGTCGAGCCTGCAGTCATAGAGATGCATGTTGACTCCCCCTAGCTGCCTTCACTTCTCAGAGCGATAGATCTCCACAGCTCTTGAGTATTCCTCTGCAAAAGGCATGCCGGTATCGACGGAAGGATCGATACGCTGCAGCCCCACGTACATCAGGCACATCAGCCCCAGCCCGGAAAACCGCTCGCCCGGAACGGACCGCAGCGTGTACTTGTGTTTTGAAGACGCGTAGTCCAAGCCCGAACGGCCCAAGAGGGCAATCTCCGAGGTGATCTCCAGCACTCGCGCATCATCCATGTCCTCGAACCTGCGGAGCGCACCCAGACAGAGGGCGACGACCGCCGTCTCCTTTTCCTCCAAGAGCTCGACGTTCGTCACTCCTTCCAGCCCTCCATCCACCCCAGCGTCGGCCGTTGGATCCGCATCCTCGTCTAGACGCCATTCATACCATCCGCGCAGTTTGAGGGAGTTGGCGAACTCGTCAACCAACCCGTTTTCGTCCCCGGGCTGGAAGTTCGACATGGCCTCCTGCCACACGCCCACCAGCCTGCGGGCGGCCGAGAGCACCCCCAATGCGCGATACGCGTCGCCATAGTTCGTCGCCCCGTCGAAGAGAAGGTCGGTGAAGAGCGCGTATGCACAGTTCATGGTCACGTTGGCTTGGTAGATCGCCCTTGGCGAGATGTCCCGTATGGACTTTTCGGTCACGACTCGCAGGTACTCCAGCTGCGTCGCGTGCAGCGAGGCCACCTGGCTCGGGCGCAGGAACTCATAGCGCTCCTGCAACCGCTGCTCGATTACCATGTCCAGTGGGACATTGTATACCTGCAATGCGAGTCCAGTGACTATCTGGTCCATGAACCCCGAGACCGCTTCCTGGGGAATGCCCTTGCCTCGCAGTCTGCGCGCATCCTTGCCAAGGGACCGCAGAACGCGTTCCTTGGATTCGTGTGGCACCACGAAGAGCTTGCCGCGTCCTGCAGCCCGCGCCTCGTGGGCCAGTTGAAGGTGCCCAAACTCATGAGCGATCCGATGCGGGTGAATGCCCGCCGCGGTGCTCTTGTACTGTATCAGGTGGCTGGCGCGCTTGTGGACCCAGGCAACCCGGCTAGCCGCGGAGACATCAAGGCTATCGTCCCGCTCCACCTCAATCGGGTACCCGGTCTCCGCCGAGAAGTCATCCATCAGTTTTTGCAGCTTCTCGGCGATCTCACCCTGATTCTTCTCGGCCACCTTTTGACTAAGCTCCAAGTACAGGCTCCGACCTTGTTCGTACACAGGCTGCGCCCTCGGGTCCTCTGACTCAGGCGCGGCGAACATCCGCTCGACCTCCTGCAGTGCCCGGTCATCATCCTGCTCGTCCATGAGGCACAGGGCCAGGCCCATTCTCGGGTTCGGATAGCTGGGCTCGATGCTGATGGCCTTCTCGAACAGCGCGCGGGCCTCGCTGATGTCCCCCTGCTTCGCCTTGACCGCCGCATAGCTGTTCAGCAAGAAGGCGTCATCAGGGGCTGACTGCAGACCTGCCTCATAGCAACGCTCTGCCGACTCAAGGTCCTGCTCCACTTGCGCGTGAAGATTCCCCAGGATCAGGAACGCCCACGCGTCCTTCGGGTTCAGTCTAAGAGTTTCGATGAGGTGCTTCTTCGCGGGCCCTGCATCTCCCCCTTCCATGTATGCCATCGCCAGATTGCGCCTAGCCTCTTCGTGCGTGGGCAGCACCTGCAAGACATCGCGCAAGAGCCGAGTCGCCCGCTTGTACTGCCCGCGCTCAGCCGCTCGTACAGCACGCTTATACGTCCGCTCCGCTTTGTCTGCGTGCTCCGGGTGTGCATCGGCTATCTTGATCGTCGCGACCCCCCCGTCGACCGACAGGTCCACCCCTGGCCCAAGGAACCCGTACAACTCCTGGATCCGCGCCTCAAGTTCCTCTGTGGACAAACTGGAGAGATCTTCAGGCTCATCGGGGTCTGTCAGTATGTCGGCAATCGCGATGACCAAAGTAGGCATGGGCGACCTCCATCCGTGGTAATCGTATCACTTTTCGTTGACATGGGCAAGGGGAGTGATGGGACGGGCTGGGGGCATAGCAAGCCCCCACGGCGAGGCAGGCTGCACGACCTTGACGAGGGGTCCAGCTGCCCTGAGCCGCAGGGGCGGTTGACATTATACGCGGCATTGGTGGTGCTGGTCAAGCGGTGGGTTGGTGACGGTGGTGGCCAGCCAGCCTGCTGACACCAAAAAAAGGACCACCTGGTGACAGGTGCTCCCTCCTGGTCCTCCGCAGCGGTCACCACCCCCCGCCGCGAAAGAGAAGCCCCCGCGGTGACGATGCACAGGTGGCCTCCCTGATAGGTCCATCGGGCCTGATCCGCAGGGGCTGGAGGGATTCTACCGGCAGTCTCGACTAAGTGTCAATTGCCTAGGTGGGTGAGCCAGCGTCAGGAGGTGACTGTAGGGGGGTTGGAGTTGATCGGGCTCAGCGACACCGGCAGCTCCGTCTCCGCCGCAGACGGGCGCCACATCTGCTTTCCTCGCCGAGCACCGCTCCTCCTATGATCGCCGCGCCATGTGTAGACAGTAATGGTGTAGGATATTGCTCACCCAGTGCGTGCCAACCGCGAAGGGTTTAATCCCCACATCGTCCTGGCACCACAGCGTGCTGCCCACATAGTCGTAGTCCCCACCCGGGCCGCACAACCTGAAGGCCAAGTCCCACGCGAGAGTATACATCACGTGCTTCCGCTTCAGGTTCTTGACCACTACCGTCAGCAGACCATGCTCATCCAGCATGTCCCCAACCCCCGAGAATATGCCGCACACGGCATCCAGAAACTCATCGTAGTCCTGCATGTTCCCGATGTCGCGGCTTTCCGTCGAGTACACTGTCGGGAGATCTCGCTGCCTTCGTCCCCTCTGGTACTCACTTCCTCTGTTGTGCAGCACGCTCCAGTACGGCGGGCTGGTGACACAGTACTGCGCCCGCAAACCCTGCAGTTCCTTAATCTCGCGCAACCGGGTCGCATCGCCCTCGAATACTCTCAGAGTTGAGGCCAGTTCGTCGGGAGGGTACAGCATCGGCGGGAAGCTTTCGTAGAATCGATCCCGTGCGATCCCCACGAAGTCTGGATTCAGCTCCACACCTACGCCCTTGCGGCCAAGCTGGCGCGCCGCAATCAGTGCGCTCCCTGTTCCGGCCATCGGATCTAGCACCAGATCGCCTTCCGAAGTGAAGGCCAGCAGGAACGTCTCGATTAGAGCCTCAGGAAACTTCGCAGGGTGCCACTTCTCCGCTCTCTTCCTGGGGGGCGACTTGGGCATGAGCCAGGCGGGGAGAGGAATCGGCGCTTTGGAGACCTGCAACCCATTTGATGTCACCGCCTGTGGCGACCTGCGATCATCGTCGGCCTGAAAGTACAGCGTATAGAAGGTCCGATCGTCATCCTCGACGAGTCCGATCTTCTCGTCCCGAAGGCGCACTTGCCCCCGCGCCGAGAGGGCGACCGCCCAGGGCACCGGGAATCGATATTCCGGCCCTTCCGGCATGTCTACCACGACCCCGCAGTACCGTCCGGGCACGAGCAGATCGCGAAGCAGCGAGAAGAAAGTCGTGCTTGAATCTGCGATGAATTCGTCCACAGCCCTAGGGTCGTGAAGGGCATCCCGCATGTCCACGAGGACGAAGTCGTACACCTCCGCAGAGTCGGCCCTACTTCTCAGCTTCTGAATGAGGCGGCTCGTCGAGCGCGAGCCATCCCTATACCACTCCACCTCGCGACGCCCCGAGATCTCAGGCTGACCGGCCTCCTCGAACCCCACCAACAATGATCGCGAGGGGGTCCCGTCAGACCAAACGGACTTTGTGAAGAAATGCACGCACTCGGAGATAAGGCGGTCCCAGGACTCATGCCGGAAGAAGCTCTTCTGAAACTTCATCCACTCCCTGTATGGCAGGTCGTTCATGCGATTAGGGGGGCCAGGCCTTTTCGGCTTTGCGCCGTCCGCCCTGTGCGCCTCCTCTTCAGAGGATCGGCCCAGCTTCATCTCATCAACTCGCTTTCCACTCATACCTTGGCTAGCTCATCCATGGGATGCAGGTCCTGTGGCAGCACGTACAAATTCGTCTCGTGCACTCCACCGCCCCTCCCGATGTTCGGGTACACGTAGCAGCAGGCTCCGCCTCCGCTGCCACTCGCCTTCATCCATCCGGCGTTCAGTAAGGGCGGCTTCTTCTGCACGCAATCCTCGAAGCCGGCTCGCGCCAGCTTCGTGTGGTCGCGCTCGGTTATCTGAGACCACTGCTGGTTGTCGTATCGGCTCTTGCTGTCGCGGGGCCAGACCCAGCCCGTGTATTGCCGGCACCTGAGGAGAAACTCCTCTTTGCTGATCCAACCAATGAAGTTCACGGTATACGACTGTGGCAGCACCAGATTGCAGAAGTCTTCTCTCGTAAGCACGAAGCTTGACTCCGGTACGGTGTTGACGTTGCGTCTAGTCGAATTCAGCACTCTTTCCCCGAGATCGTTCCTCGCAACTGAGATCTCGATTCTTCCGTACAGCCTCTCGTAGTCTCGCTGGGTGACCCGAAAGGATGAGATACATGAGAAAGGTCCGACCTCATCGACACCACCGTTCGGACTCAGCGTCGCCTCCTCCTCGCACGCCTGGCCCGACCACTCCCCATACACGGTCAGCTTGGCCTCCCCGTGGTTGAGGAGTGCCTCAGTGTGGTACGAGCACCCTATCCTGAACCCCTTCCCCGCCGACTCCCGAGCGAGGCAGAGCCGCTTCGCCGCCAGAAAAGGAAGCCACTCTCCGTATGGGAAGGCCGCCAGCCAGTACATCGACCTATCAGTGGCCGGATCACGGCGGAAGTCTATGCTGCTCGCGATTGCGAAGCAGTACCCCTCCTTATGTTGACGGATCTGTGTATGTGGCACCAGCATAGGAAAGAAGCGCCGCCAGTCAGGGCCCGCGTACGCCGCGTTGTCCACCACAAGTTGGGGCGAGAAAGGCGGCCTGTCGACCCCAGCGTAGTCGCTGTAGTAGTTCAGGGTCTTTAGGTCGTACTTTCGCAGGTCTCCGTCAATCTCCACATGCAGGTCGAACAGATCCTCATCCCTGTGGCTCTTGCGCTGAAGTACCGCTTGTTTGCCGCGCTCCACCAGGGCCTCGCGGAGCACCTCCTGGCCCACGATTCCCTTGGATATGTTCAGCGCCCTGCGCCTCTGCCCGCCGGATTCGGTGTTGAGCATCATCCGGTTGAACGTCCACGGCAGGGTAATGGCCGCGTAGCGCGCGCCCGCAGCCAGATGGTCCTGGGTCGGCAATAGTGACCAGACCTCCTCCGCCCTGCTAAGTCCCATCGGTATTGCACCTCCCCGCGCAGATTCTGTACATATCGCACGCTGCGCACGACTCAGTGCTGGGAGTCGCCTCGAACCTCCCCTCCCAGATGCCCTCCAGCGCCTGCTCTATGGAGCCCGCCAATGCCCGCAGGGCATTATCGGCCACGTCGACCTTGCGCACAACGAGCTGCCCCTGTGCAGAAGAGGCTCCCACGTCCACAATGTCGGCTCGCTCTACGCACCCGCCACGATTCACGACCGCATGCGCGTAGAACTGCATCTGCCGCTCATACCTGGGGGCGAATATTTCGTGTATATTGGACTTCCAGTCGGTCAACACCAGGGTGCCGTCCGCGTTGCCCTGAAGGCAGTCCGCCACTCCGTGCACGATGCCGCCCTCGAACAGCACCTCCACCCGCACCTCCTGCTCCCCGGCCCCCGTGAACACGCCAAGTCCCTCCAGCCCCTTCAGCCGCACCAGTATGGCGCGCCTGGCCTCGGCCTCACCTTCCTCAGACATGTAGGGTAGGCTGACGCGGTTGTTCACGTGCTCTTGTAGCTCGCTCGTGGACCATGGGCGTTCGGCCGAGGATCGTAGCTGTATCACCTCATGAAGACCCTTGCCAAAACCGAGTTCGTCGCCCACGGAGGGCTGCACACCGACTACCCTCCGCAGCGCGAACTGAAACGGACACTCTACATAGATCAGCACGTCTGACAGGGCAATCCGAAGAGGCGCCGGGTCTGACTCCACCAGATCCTCTGGGCTGATACTCCACACGTCATCATCTATCTCAGCCAGGCGTCTGGCCTTCGACAACTGGTTCCCAGGCAGTTCGCGCAAGAAAGGTGATACCCTCTTCTGGTCTCCCGAAACCGGATCCAGGAGGAACAATCTCTCTCTTCCGCGTGTCGTGGCCACATATAACAGCCGACGCTCATCACCCTCTGACGTACCGTACCGCCCCGCTACGCTGTCGGGGAAGCTGCTCCCGTGCGCACGGGACCTCACCGGGAATCTCCCTCTCTGCACCGATGGGATGATCACCACGGGCCACTCCAGCCCCTTAGCCTGGTGCACCGTTGTGACCAGCACTGCATCTGCCGAGGTATCGATCGGCACGCTCTCCCCGAAATCATCACGGTTTCGCAGCAGCGCATGGTACACCTCGCTCATCACACCCCGGGGTGTCCGACGCGGCGAGCCCACCAGCCGCCTCCGCTCTATCTCCTCCACGCTTCGGATGATCTGCGACGCTATGCTCAGTCCCAGCATCAGGCTCCCGTCCCGCGGCCCGACCCGCACCTGGCAGCTGTCTAGGAACTCATAGAGGTGTCCACGCACATCGTATGCCTCATTCCGAGCTTCCTCGATCGTGTCCAGCCACTCGTTTGTGGCCCCCCAGAACACCGTCTCTCCGTCCTCAACGCCAGACAACCACTCACGCACCGTATCCCATAGCGCGTTAGCCGCCTCTTCGGTCTCCGCCTCCTCAGCGGCGTTGCGGGGCTCCCCGTGCTCCGTCCTCAGCCAATCCAGGACTGGAAGCAGCAGACCATCGATGAAGGCCCCGCCCCTTGTCAAGATTGGACAATAGACCGGTATTCCTCTAGCTGACAACGCCTCCACGATGGGCCGCCCCCAGCCCAGCACCGATCGCACGAGAATTGCGATTCTGTTCCACGGCACGCCTTCTGACGCGAAGAGTTCCACCAACTCCGCAACCTGTTCCGCCTGCTCGGCGTCAGAGTCCGAGCTCAGCCAGAAAGCGGTCGCGCACGATACCTCAGGTCGCTCGGCTGTCATAACCTTCTTTGCGTCTCGCATGCTCACGTGCTCGGCGATCCTGTTCGACAGCTGCACGAGCGACGGTCTGCTACGGTAGTTGGTCAGGAGCCTGAACGTCGATGACTCGCCAAAGTCATCTCGAAAGTTGAGGATCCTCCCGACGTCGCTTCCCCTCCAGTTGTAGATGCACTGCAGGTCGTCTCCCACGACGACCAGTCTTGACCGCGCCGGCAGCATAGCCTTGACAAGCGCAACCTGCGCTGGATTCACGTCCTGATACTCGTCTACGAAGAGCGAAGCAAGACCGGCCACCGGGCCGTTCGCCTGCAAGTGCTCCGTGGCCCATCTTATCATTCCCCCGAAGTCCATAAGTCGGTTCCGCCGGAGCATCTCCAGGTAAGCCCCCACGCACGGCCGTATCTGATCAGGCACGTCCTCCAGAGCGAGATGCTCGTTGTAGAACACCTCCAGATCCACCAAGAACCGTCCGATTGCGCTTGGGAAGGCCAGGCCGTAGGCTTCTTCCAGTCCCAGTCTGTCATAAACCCTGGCGACAAGGCTGTCGACATGTAGCTCGTCGAGCGGAGTGCAGTTGATGAACTCGTCCTGCTGAGTGAGGTAGGAGAAGCACCAAGCATGGATGGTTCCGATGTACATACCCTCCACGCTGCTCCCCGGGAGGTGCTCTGCTGCAAGAGTGTGGACCCTGGCGAGCAACTCTTCGCCCGCCTTCTCAGTGAAGGTGAAAGCCACAATTGCTTCAGGCTCAATGCCGTCGGCCAAGTCGGCCGCCAGCGCGTGGACTAGCGTGCGAGTCTTGCCGGACCCCGCCGCAGCGAGTATGCAGGCGTTGAGGCTTGTGCGGAGAAGGGGCGCCTGCTGCTCGCTTGAGAGATTCGACGCGATCCAGTCTAGCATGTCGCACGCCCCTACCACTGGACGGTTTTGAGATCGCTGGCGCTGCCCGACCAACCCTGCGCACGAATCCACCAGCGCAGCGAGCGGTCCACTATTGCGAGTACCTGTCTGAGCGTGTGCCCTTTGCCGGCCAGCACGCGAGGCGTATCAGGGCACAACCCTAGTATATCACCTTTCGTTGACATGGGCAACGGGAGTTTGGGCACGGAGTGTGGTTCAACGCGCCGCCACCGTGAGCTTCTGATCGAACATCGCCGGATGCTTCGTCGCGTCGAACGTCTCCTCGATGCCTTTCACCCGGTACAACTCCCCCGACACGCCCCCCCTCGCATCCGTGGCGCTGACCACGTCGAACAGCTGCACCCCCACGTTCGGCAGCGTCGTGAGCTCGCCCCGCTTCCTCGTGGCCCCGTGCTTCCTCAGCTGCCCTACGGCCCGCTCGTCGCACTCGCTGGCGGTCCCATACGCATAGTCGAACACCTTCTGCAGACGATGCCCCACCACGTCCACCTCGTCATAGTCCACCTCGTCACCAAAGACCGGGACCCCGTACTCGCTGACACCCGCAAAGACCTCAATGTGGTTGTAGCTCGGCGACCTCCTCCCGTACCGGCCGGCGATGATCACGTGGTTCCCGCTCCCGCCGTAGGTGTAATCGCTGGGCTCGCCGGTGCTCAGCTCCTTGAGGTAGGGAGTCGTGCCCTCCCAGTACACGAAGTCCGGCACCTTCGAGAGCGCCGTCAGAACCGCTCCCCGCAGGTCCTGCCCTGGGTGAATCAGGATCGGCGGCCTGAGCGTGCCTAGCTCGCTGGAGTACTCGCCCACCTTCGTGCTCACCCGGAACCCCGCCAACGCGAACAGTCGTTCTACAATCGTCCACGCCGTCGCCTCGCCGTCCGTCCAATGGTACTGCCTCTGCGCAGCCATCCCGGACAGCAGCCCCCAGGGACCCGTGGCGTAGATCACCAGGTAGCAGCGACCCTGGAAGTCCACCACATACTCGTAATCCTCAACCCACATGGCGGGCCAGTCCCCGTACTCCTTGCCGGCAGAGGTGACGTACCCCCGCCCCACGCTCACCATCGACCCCCGCTTGAAGGCCGCCAGCGATCCCGAGCCGATGGAGTTCAGACCGCCGTCGCTGTTGTCGAGCCAGATCTCACCCGACAGCTCGGGCGCGATCAGCTGCCCGTAGTCCACCGAGACCCCGGCCGCCTTGTGACCGGTCCACCGGTCCACCAGCTTGTACTTGACCACCCTGGGGGACAGGTCGACGCTGCCCTCTCCGGCGGCCTTGGCGCGATAAGCCGCGTTCGAGCAACCGGCGTACACGTACCCATCGCCCCCAGGCTCGTACCCGATCACCATGCCGAAGGGACCGCCCTCCGCCTTGAAGGGGGACGGATCGGTCCACACCGCCTCAAGGTACGTGGGGGAGTAGATGCCCCGCATGCGCAGGACCCGAGAGTACTCCTCGCCCACCAGGTAACCGGTGAACACCGCCCGATACAGATCCACGTAGGTCAGCGACGGCCAGGCGGTGG
>Ga0307380_10010152_pt1 | contig 11888 bp, 7 predicted proteins | sample UN3MG_FD_202239 | JGI IMG/M metagenome (GOLD analysis project Ga0307380, IMG submission 202239) | Soil microbial communities from Risofladan, Vaasa, Finland - UN-3 | ecosystem: Environmental > Terrestrial > Soil > Coastal area > Acid sulfate soil | place: Finland: Risofladan, Vaasa | collected... | reverse complement strand
TGGTGATGGGGCGCTTAGTCGGCGATGCCTCCACGGCTGACGCGGTCCTGGGTGACTTTCGCAATCTGCTGGGCAAGCTGTGGATCGAGAACTACTTCCAGCGTTTCACCGATCTCTGTCACCAACACGGCTTGCGCGCCTATAACGAGCCCTATGGCAATGCCTCGTTCGACAATCTCAGCGCCGGCGGCACCGCGGATATCCCCATGGGCGAATTCTGGCTGGACAGCGATAAATATACGACCAGCTCGGCTGTGTACGCGGCCCACACCTACGGCAAGCCCGTGATCTCGGCCGAGTCCTTTACCTCCTGGCGTGACTTGAACTGGAAGCTCCATCCGTATTTGATGAAGCGGGCCGGTGACACGGCCTGGATTAAGGGCATCAACGAATTCATGTTCCATCGTTTTGCCCACCAGGCCAATCCCCATGTGGCACCCGGCATGACCATGGACAGTATCGGTTCCCATATCGACCGCACCCAGACCTGGTGGCTCAATGCGGGCAAGGCCTGGATGAAGTACCTGCAGCGCGGCAGTTTCCTGTTGCGTCAGGGTGTGCCGGTCTCTGATTTGCTCGTCTATGTGGGGGAGGGGACCCCCCATCCTCAGCCTGGGCGGAGTACGGTTAAGCTGCCCTATGGCTATAATATGGATTGCTGCGATGATTTTGTGTTAAAGCATCGTATTAGCGTTCAGGATGGGAAACTGGTTTTGCCCGAGGGGACAAGCTATCAAGTCTTGTTGCTGAGTAACACCGAGCAGATGAGTCTGGCCACCCTCTATCGTCTGCACGAATTAGCCCAGGCTGGTGCCACCATCGTCGGCCCCAAACCGATCGAGCCGATCGGCTATCTCGAACGTACCAGCAAGCAGGAGGTGTTTACGGTCTTTGTTCAGCAGATGTGGGGTGACGGCTCGCAGCCGAAGCACATCGGCAAGGGCTGGGTCGTGACAGGTGAACACTGGCCCGCGGATGTCGAATCCATCGCCATAGCCCCGGACCTGACGATTGAAGATGAACCCCAGGCCGAGTTCATTCATCGCCAGGTCGGCGAGGACGATCTCTACTTCTTCCAGAATCGAGAGGCTACATCACGCACTTTGCATTGCTCGTTCCGTACAACGGGCCGTATTCCGGAACTCTGGCATGCGGACACCGGGCGCATTGAAAAACAGGTTCAGTTCACCCAGAGCGATGAACGTACAAGTCTATCGGTAACACTCGATGCCTACGGTTCCGTATTTGTGGTTTTCCGGGACGCATCTCAGGGGGTGGATCCCATCCAGAAGGTCACCGGACCCGATAACGCACAGGTGTGCTTGGATGCCTCCGGCAAGGTACAGCTTATCGCCGTAAGCAATGGGTCCTATCGGATCGAACGGATCTCCGGTGTCCAGCAAACGGTCCAGGTCGACCAGGTACAAGCGCCCATGTCCGTAGCAGGTCCCTGGCAGGTGCGTTTCGATGGAGTAGGATTAACCGGTCCCCGTGACGTCACCTTCGATGAACTATCCGATTGGAAGGATCACGAACGCGAAGACATTCGCCACTTCTCCGGCACGGCGGCCTATACCAAGACACTCAAGATTGCCAAGTCATGGTTGGCCGGTTCCAAACGTATTACTCTAGATCTCGGGCAGGTGGAGATCGCCGCTGAAGTCACCATCAACGGCAAGGCCGTTGGCATCCTGTGGAAGCCACCCTTTGAGATTGATGTCACCGACCAGGTGAGGCCGGGTAAAAACAAGCTGGAAATCAAGATCACCAACCTCTGGACCAACCGCCTGATCGGTGATGAAAGTCTGGAGCGGACCGATGGGTATCAGCTCAATGCCAAGATGCCGGATTGGTATGTCAACAACGAACCCATGCCGGCAGGGCCACGTTCGACCTTCTGTACCTTTGACTTTTATGACAAGGATCGTACCTTACTGCCTTCCGGCTTATTGGGACCCGTGCGTCTTGTCCAAGAAGTTGAGAAAACGATTATGGAGTAGCACACTATGAAAACCAAGGAACTCATCTGTTTTTGCCTGCTGGTGTTTTATTTGTTTGGTACGGCATGCGGCAATCCCAAACCGAATGTATTATTGATCGCCATTGACGATCTCAACGATTGGATCGGATGTCTGGGAGGACATCCTCAGGCCAAAACGCCCAATATCGATCGTTTGGCTGAACGTGGTGTCTTGTTTCGAAATGCTCATTGTCAGTCGCCGGTGTGCAATCCTTCGCGGGCTAGCATGATGACCGGGCTCTACCCGGAAACGACTGGGATCTACTTCTTGAATCCCCGCATTGAGGATTCACCGATGGCCAACCAAAGCATACTTATGTCGACGCGTTTTCAGACCGAAGGCTATTTTGTGACAGCCGCGGGCAAGCTCTTTCATGGGGATGAGAATGCCAGACACCTGCCCAATTACGCTGGAGGTTTTGGTGGATTTGGCCCCTTTCCCAAGAAAAAGCTCAGTCCCTTCCCCGGGGTAAAGCTCTGGGATTGGGGTGTTTTCCCGGAACGCGATGCGTTGATGCCGGACCATCAGGTGGCTGACTGGGCCGTGCAGCAGCTCAAGCAAACACACGATAAACCCTTATGGCTGGGTGTTGGCTTTGTGACACCCCATGTGCCGCAATATGCGCCACAAAAATGGTTTGACCTTTATCCGCTGGACACCTTGCAGTTGCCTTCGGTGATCAAAAACGATCTCGACGATCTTTCCCCGTACGCCATTGATTTGACGCGACTGAAGCACATTGCGCCGACCATGGAATGGGTGACAAAGCATGACCAATGGAAGCTTCTGGTGCAGAGCTATTTGGCCTGTGTCAGTTTTGTCGATTATCAGGTGGGACGTGTACTCGACGCGTTGGATGCCGGGCTGCATGCGGACAATACCATTGTGGTCCTCTACACAGACCATGGCTTCCATCTTGGGGAAAAGGAACGGTTTGCCAAACGCAGCATCTGGCAGGATGGGGCCGGTGTGCCGCTCATCATAGCGAGCCCGGGCATTGCCCAGCGACAGGATTGCCAGCAACCCGTTCAGCTGCTCGATATCTACCCGACACTGCTTTCCCTGACGGGATTGCAGGCGGACCCAAAACACGAAGGGCATTCACTGAAAGCCCTACTGGAGAATCCTGCTGGGGTATGGCCGTTTATGGCGCGTAGCAGCTTTGGTCCTGGTAATGTGGCTATCATCTCAGCAGGCTATCGCTACATCCATTACAACGATGGCTCCGAAGAGCTGTATGATCGATCAAATGATCCGCATGAATGGTTTAATCTTGCCGACAATCCGGAAAAGAAGACAATCCTGGACATACATCGTGCTTCACTACCCACCCACTATCATGCGATTCTTGGCGCGGGGTCAACCGGTCACGAGGCCTATAGTGCCAGCGAAAGCAGGCGAATGCCCTAGGAGCCTGTCGGAGAATTCGATCTGGCTTTGAGTGGCCCTTTTTTCGCCTGGCAGCATCCGTCTGCATCGACGATAAAACCAACATCGCCTGCTTCGCCATCTTTGCCAGACAAAAAAATGGCTCACTCTCGGGCCGACGACGGAATTCTCTGACAGACTCCAAGCAAACCAGGCTCACTTCTTATCGCTTCGGATCTGGCCGGGCGTCACACAGGCGGGCACACGCAGCAATGAGATCATCCAGACCTCAGATTTTTATACGACGATCTTGAATCAACTTCAAGTTGACTCGCCCAAGCACTATCCAGTGGATGGCATCGACATCACCCCGGCTCTCCAAGGAGCATTACAATGTCTTCCATGGTGAGTCCTGTTTTTGATTCTGGCCGAAGGCTGGGATGTGTATTGTCTCGAAAGTTAGAAAAAGGCATTACTGTCGGATTGGCAGAAAGGACGTCTATGACGCTACGTGTTGCCATAATTGAAGATCATATCGAGTACCGGAGTATATTGAGGGAGGAAATCGATGCGCAGGAGGATATGGCCTGCTCTGGTGTCTATGGGGCCGTGCCCGGTGCCATGGACGCTTTCAAACAGGCATCGAAACCCGATATTCTGGTCCTCGATCTCGGCCTGCCCAAGGTTGATGGCCTATCGGCCATCGGTGATTTTCGGGTCCTCCTGCCCCAGGCCAAGATCCTGATCCTGACCATCAGCGATGAGCGTGCGCGTGTCTTGCAGGCGCTGGCCATGGGGGCGCATGGCTACCTGCTCAAAACGGACCCTATCGAGCGCATTCTGCGGGGGATTCGCAATATTGCCTGCGGGGAGGTGCCCATGAGTCCGGCCATTGCGAAGATTACCCTGGAGACCTTCCGACGCTTTGTACCCCGGGACGATGTGGCGGAAAACCTCAGCGAGCGTGAGATCGAGGTGCTGCGGGCTCTGGCCGAGGGGAAATCCCGGAAACAGGTGGCCGATTTGCTGAGTCTCAGTACCCACACGGTAAACAACCACGTGCGTCATATCTACGAGAAGCTACAGGTGCATAATCTCTCCAGCGCGCTGAAGAAGCTGTCCGAGGGAGGACTCACTTGAGGTGGCGTCAGACGATTGCCTGGATGGCGGGCATACTCGTTTTTGGGGGGCTGGCCTTTGTGTTCCACCACACGACCAAGGTCTCGCCGTTTTCCTTCGCCGATGCGTCACTCTACCAGCCCTTGATCAAGCTCGTGCTACCCGAGTTCTTCCGCATCCGGCAAGCGTTGGAAAAGCTAGATACGGAATTGGCGGCTCTGCCCCGACCCACCCGGCCGCCCACCGGGGGGACCATCGGTTTTATCTCCAATGCGATCGATACCTCGGGCCCTCCGTCCTGGATTCGTTTTGTCTGGGAGCGTGCCCAACGTATCGATGCGATTGCCTATGTCCCCGCACGGCAGCGGGAATCGCTGTCCCTGGTGCCGTTCCAAGACGCCCTGCGTTTGGATTTTGTCTTCCTCCTGAAGGACCGGGAGGTGCACCGCGTCAGCTTTCACCGGCCCCAGGGCAAGGTACGTGGTCTGCGCGGGCTTCTACCTTTTTTCTCCGAATTCGCACCCATCGAAGCGGATACGGTACGGGTCGATGCCACGGTGTGGGCGGAGGGGAGAGCCCGCATGTCGTTCGCAGTCGCGGAGGTCTTCATTTTTTCCGAGCAACGAAATATTGCACCGCTGGCCAACTTGACGGCTCAGGATTCCCGTGAGGGTATGCTGGGTATAAGCCTGGATTACATCCGCGACGATATGGTTCCCCTGGGACTGCCCCAAGTCGAGCAGGTACACCGATTCGTGGGTTATCGCATCGGGGCCCGAGCGTCCGCGACCAAGACCGCCTGGATCGAATTGGCCTGGCCGGAGATCCGTCCGATAGACGAGGTTCGTCTCTATCCCATCGAGCGTCTCTTGGGCGTAAACACGATCACGGCGGGCTTCCCCGCGGAGTTGGTTGTCGAGGTATGGGACGTGAATAGCGCGGCCTGGAAAACAGTATCTCATTTCACCCTGGAATACAGCGAACTGCCGGGCCTCAATCCCGTATCGCTGCGTTTTCCCGTCGAGCGGACCGGCCGTCTACGTCTAACGGTTCAACGTCTTTGGAAACCCAGCGATCGCTCCGTGGCCACCCTGGCGCTGGCCGAGCTGCAATGTCGCTATTGCGGTGTCCCCCTGGAGGCCAACTTCACGGTTCAGGTATCCGATAAGGACTCGGAGAAGCCCTCCCGGGCGATTTCGGGACCCGATGGTTTTGTCCGCAATTGGGGCATCGACGGTCTGACTGACGGTATGAGCACGGAGGGACGCATTCTCCATGAACGTCAATGGCTGCGGCAGCTCGCGACCCGTGCGGATCGGCTTATTCAGCAGGCGGGACTGCGGGAGCGATTGACCGTACTGAGCCATCAAGCCAATCGTGTTTGCTGGCAACTCACCATGGGACTGTTGCTGTTCGGCTTCCTGGGGCTGGTGACCTGGTTCATCAGGCGGGAGATCAAACATCATGCCCAGATACGCCAAATCCGAGATCACTTGGCAGCGGATCTGCACGACGATCTGGGCAGCAACCTCAGTGCGATATCGCTTTATGCCCAGCGTTTGCAAAGCCAGCTCGGCTCTGAACCCTCACCCGCCTTCCGTACGATGATGCAACTTGTCCGCGAGAGTGTCTACAACCTCAAGGAGATGGTCTCCGTGACCTCCCCGCATATCTCCTCTCCGGTCAGCCTCACGGATCGTTTGAAGCAGATTGCCGATATCCACTGTGCGTCGCTTCCCTACACCTTTACGGTGGCCCCGGAGCTGGAAGGTATCGAGATCCACCCAACCCACCGCCGGAATCTGCGACTCTTTCTCAAAGAGGCCATTCACAATGTGGTGAACCACAGTCATGCATCGTGCATTGATATTCAATTGCAGCATGATGCCTGCGGGAGAATCTGGCTCAGTGTTACGGACGATGGTCAGGGCCTGCCCCCTGAGGTATTAGATACCCCCAATGCATTGAGTACACTGCGACTCCGTGCGGAGGAGATGGAAGCCCGGTTCCAGGCAGAAAACCTCGCTCAAGGCGGGTGTCGCATTGCCGTAAGTCTTACCTCGATTGCATCGGGCAAAAGCCGATCATGACAAGGACGAAACGACCCTTGCCATTGACTTTGTGCGGGTACCCCTTGCCTCCCGCGGCAGCCCCAAAGTGACTCAAAACGCCCAAACCGTGGTTATTGTGTCCCTGCCAATGCCCCAACCCCTCGTAGAGCGATAAATGAGGGACGTGCCTCGTGAAAAGTGACAACTTTTAGGCCAGAATGGCTATTTTCAGTCATACAATTGCGCCGAACCAATTGGTATAATACATGCTGCGTTTTTAAATTTCCTCCTACAGTACCGGAATAGCCCTGACCTTGAAATACTACAGCAGCATACTCCTTCAGACCCGGGACTTGTGTTCGTTACACAGGTCACTGGTTATTCTAGTCTTTCAAGCGTGGAGCTGTGTAGTAGCATTATTAGGTTGTAACCTGCTCGGCTTCCGCTATTACTAAATGACCGGAAGCAAACGATCGTCCTTTAACGAAAATCTGGAACGATAAGGCTCGGGTAGTCTCTATTATACTCATTCCACATGAGAATTCGGTGTTGCTTGCATCGAAATACCTTAATAACAAGGCATTTCGTAATGCTGAATGCCGAAAACTCATGTGGAATGAGTATATTTGGAGATAAGTATGAAAAAGAATTTTTTCACCGTCCTATTAACCTTTGTGACCTGTGCTATTGTTCGGGCGGCCCCCATGAATGTGATCTTTATCCTGGCCGACGATCTCGGCTGGGCCGATACCACGCTTTACGGACACACGCGTTTGTATGAAACGCCGAACCTCGAACGCCTGGCTCAGCGGGGCATGACCTTTACGCGGGCTTATGCCAATAGCCTGCTCTGTTCGCCTACGCTTGCCAGCATCATGACCGGGCGGACCCCGGCTCGTACCGGTATCACCGCCCCCAATTGCCACCTGCCGGAGGTGCGGCTCCAAGCTGAGGTATCCACGTCGGCCTCCTCCGGGAGCAAGGCCCTGCAGACCCAGTCGGTGACCCGTTTGGCAACGACCTATCCGACGCTGGGCCGGCTTTTGAAGGCCCAGGGCTATGCTACCGGGCACTTTGGCAAGTGGCATCTGGGGCCGGAGCCCTACAGTCCCTTGGAGCACGGCTTCGATGTGGACCTGCCCCATCACGCGGGACCGGGACCGGCGGGCAGCTTCGTGGCCCCGTGGAAGTTCAAGAACTTCAAGGAAAACGTTCCCAAGGAGCATATCGAGGATCGTATGGCCTCCGAGGCCGTCAAATGGATGCAGTCCGTTAAGGATCGGCCTTTCTACATGAACTACTGGCAGTTCTCCGTGCATGCACCTTTTGATGCCAAAGTCACGCTCATCGAGAAATACCGCAAGAAGGTCGATCCCAACGATCCACAACGCTGCCCTACCTACGCAGCCATGGTCGAGTCCTTGGACGACGCCGTTGGCACGCTACTCGACGTCGTGGATGCGGCTGGAATCGCGGATCGCACCGCGATCGTGTTTATCTCCGACAACGGCGGCAATATGTACAATTTCGTTGAGGGTGAGCGGCCTACCAGCAACACTCCCCTGCGGGGCGGGAAGGCCACCATGTACGAGGGCGGCATCCGCGTACCCTGCGTGGTGGTCTGGCCCGGTGTCACCCAGGCGGGCATGCGGAGCAATGAAATCATCCAGACCTCGGACTTCTATACGACCATCTTGAAGCAACTCCATGTGGACCTGCCCGAGAACTACGAGGTGGACGGGATCGATATTACCCCGGCCCTGCAAGGCAAAACTTTGGATCGTGATGGTATCTTTACCTTCTTTCCCCATTCGCCGCCGGTCCCGGATTGGTTGCCGCCGGCCGTGTCCGTGCACGCGGGCGATTGGAAGCTTATCCGTCTCTTCCACCAGGGCGAAAACGGCGCGCATGATTACCGCCTCTATAACCTGACCCAAGATATCGGCGAGAAGGAAAACCTAGCCGCCTGCTATCCGGAGAAGGTCGCCTTGTTGGACCGCAAGATTGAAAACTATCTCCGGCGGTCCCAGGCCGTGGTGCCCCTGCCGAATCCCAACTTTGATCCAACGAAGTACCGGCCGGAGAGGGTGGGGGTCGCTTCTGGAAAGAACGCTAAGAAAAAGAAGGATAAATGAGGAATGATGGAAATGAACGCGGATCGCTTGATTAAAGGTGTGTTTGGTGTTGTGGTGTGCGGTGCGGTCTTGACCGGCGCGGCCAACAAGAAACCGAATGTGATTGTCATCTATACGGATGACCACGGCTATGCCGATCTGGGTTGCCAAGGCGTTTTCAAGGATGTCAAGACGCCGAACATCGATGCCCTGGCCACGGGCGGCGTGCGCATGACCAACGGCTATGTCACCGCACCGCAGTGCGGACCCTCGCGCAGCGGTTTGATCAGCGGCCAGTATCAGAACCGGTTCGGTATTGAGGCGAATGGCTATTTCGAGCAGTATCCCGACGTGCTCCAGCGGTTTCGTGCCTTGAAGACGTTACCGGAGCGACTCAAGGAAGCCGGCTATGTCACAGGCATGGCCGGCAAATCCCATCTGGGCTCGAACGACAGCGCTGAACTGGTGAAACTCGGTTTCGACAAGGCGTTCTTCAAACACAGCGATGCGCCGGGCAGTTGGAACATGGATCTGACGGGCCAGGACATTGCCCCGCGGGCGCAACAGGGCGGTGACTATCATCTGGAGGCGATCACCACCTTTGCCTGCACGTTCATCGATCGCTTCAAGGACCGGCCGTTCTTCTTCTATCTGGCCTACCGGGCGCCGCACGTGCCGCTGGATGCGCCCCAAAAGTATCTCGACCGTTTCCCGGGCCCGATGCCCGAACGCCGCCGCAAAGCGCTGGCCTCCATCTCCGCCATCGACGACGGCGTGGGCAAGCTCCTGGCGACGCTGCGAAAAAACGGGCTTGAGGAAAACACCCTCATCTTTCTGATCAGCGACAATGGGGCGCCTTTGAAAATCCACAAGCTCGATGCCCCGGGTGGCGGTCCGGGTTGGGACGGCTCGCTCAACGATCCGATGAACGGCGAGAAGGGCATGTTGACCGAGGGGGGTATCCGTACGCCCTTTGTGGTGTATTGGAAGGGAACCATACGGGGGGGGGCAGGTCTATGCCCAACCGGTGATCTCGCTCGACGTGGCCGGCCACCGCCAATGCGCTGGCCGGACTGCCAGAGGACCCGGTGCTCGACGGGGTCAACCTGATGCCCTATCTGACCGGTGCGAAAAAAGGTGCACCGCACGAGGTCCTGTTCTGGCGATGGCTCGGCCAGTCGGCAATCCGCAAGGGCGCGTGGAAGTATCTCCGTAGCGACAACCGGGCGTATCTCTTCAATATGGAGAACGATGCCGAGGAGACGAAGAACCTGCTGGCCGCTCATCCCGAAATCGCCAAGGACCTCCATGCCGAACTGGAAAGGTGGGCCGGTACCCTTTCGCCGCCGGGCGTCTGGGCCCTCAAGTCTGAGGGTATGAGCCGTGCCGCCGCGGCGTATTACCATTGGTACCTCGACGGCAAGCGTGACCCGGTCGATCCGGAAGCGCCCACCCAGGACCGTAAGGGCAAGAAGAAGGCGCCGGCACGCCCAGCCCCTTCCGATAAGCAGCTTTTCGAGCAGCGCGACGCCGACAAGGATGGCGTAGTGACATGGGAGGAATTCCTGGCCGGTCGTACGGGAGACAAGGTTCCGGCCCTCGAGAAAAACTTCAAACGCCGCGACACGAATGGCAATGGGATCTGGGAACAATCGGAGCTTTAGAGATCGATAACGACAACGATGCACCAGAAACTTGTGTTACCCTTTATTGAGCCAGGTCGAAAAGGAGTCTTTCCATGAAAGGAAATCGTTGCGTAAAGCTGTTCCTGATCGTTGCCATGACAGCCATGCTTGGGTGGGGAGGCTTGTCCCCGTTGAGAGCCACTGAGACCCGTCCCAATGTGGTCTTTATCCTGGCCGACGATCTGGGCTACGGTGACCTGTCCTGCTACGGACAGGAAAAGTTCGAGACGCCCCATATCGATCGTCTCGCCCATGAGGGAATTCGTTTCACGAACGCTTATTCGGGCAATACCGTGTGTAGCCCCTCGCGTGCCTCGCTGATGACCGGGCAGTCACCGGGCGCCTGTTATCTGCGCGGCAACATCGCCCCGGAAGCATATCCCGGGCTCGATCCCGAGATAACCGTGCTACCGGAACTCTTCAAGGCCGCGGGCTATGCCACCGGGGCCTTCGGCAAGTGGGGACTCGGTGAGACCGACAAGGAGGGCCGGGAAAGTTCCCTGACGCACGGCTTCGACGAATTTTACGGCCCGCGCACCCAGACCGAGGCCCACACCTATTTTCCGACGCAGGTCATTCACAACGGTAAGGCCGAGCCTCTTGAGCCGGGTACCTATGTGCATCGGCTGATCGTGGACCAGGCGCTCCGTTTCATCCAGACGAACGCCCGTGCGGGCAAGCCGTTCTTCTGCTATATCCCCACGCCGATCCCCCATGCCGCCATGCACGCGCCGCCGGAGATCCATGAAAAGTGGATGAAGAAGCTTCCCCAATTCAATGCGAAGATCGGCACCTACAAAGCGGGGAAGGAACCCTGTCCCGACGTCGTCAATCCCATTGCCGGTTTCGCCGCCATGATGGAGGTCCTCGATGACGAGGTGGGACGCCTGCTCGATACGTTGAAGCAACTGGGCATTGACGATAACACCCTGGTTTTCTTCTGCAGTGACAACGGCGCGCACCACGAAGGCGGCCACGACCCGGACTTCTGGAACTCCACCGGCGGTCTGCGTGGGGGATAGCGTGACATGCACGAAGGCGGCATCCGTATGCCCTTCCTAGCTCGCTGGCCCGGAACGATTGCGGTGGGGCGCAACACGGATCATATCACCGCCCTCTGGGACATAGTCCCCACCGTGGCGGAGATACTCGGGCAGCCGGTCCCCAGCCAGGCGAATGGGCTCTCGCTCCTGCCCGAATTGACCGGGACACCGGGGCAGAAGACCCACGACTTCCTCTACTGGGAGTTCACCAAGGGCAATCCACAGAAGATCTTTTCCCAGGCCCTGCGCATGGGCAAGTGGAAGGCCTATGTCGATGTGGGTCAGGCCATGGAGTTGTTCAACTTGGATGAAGATCCCTTCGAAAAGAACGATATTGCCGGGAAGCATCTGGAGATGATCCAACGTATGGAGGCGGCAATCGTTAAGGCTACTGGCGGTCGAAAACTAGTGTGCTTGTCAAGGAACAATAGGACCACTGAGAGCCTCCAAATTATGAGTAAAGCTTCTTTGAAAAGTTCATAAGCAG
>Ga0307380_10010151_pt1 | contig 11888 bp, 5 predicted proteins | sample UN3MG_FD_202239 | JGI IMG/M metagenome (GOLD analysis project Ga0307380, IMG submission 202239) | Soil microbial communities from Risofladan, Vaasa, Finland - UN-3 | ecosystem: Environmental > Terrestrial > Soil > Coastal area > Acid sulfate soil | place: Finland: Risofladan, Vaasa | collected... | reverse complement strand
AGAAAATCAGTACAAATTGGACAATCCGCAGAAAACGAACCTGAGGGAATATATCCTCCGCGGGGGATTCCTTTTCATGGACGACTGCGTCGTCGGCAACGGCGGCGATTTCTTCTACAAAAGCTCCTACGAACTGCTGGAGCAAGCCTTCGCAAAGGGATCGGTGGAACGAATCCCACTGGAGCACGAGATATTCCACAACGTGTACGACCTCGGGGACACTGGATTGCCGTTTATGAAAGGACAAAACCACGGTGCCAGAGGGGTTTTTATCGGCGAGCGCCTCGCGGTTTTTCTGAGCTCCACCGACATTCACTGCGGCTGGTGTGACAGTTACGGCTTCACCTTCGGCCGGCGTAATCACGAAAAAGCCATTCAAATGGGGATCAATATTATCATGTACGCCCTCTCACACTGAACGGGAGCCAGTGACCACCCGGGACATCGCCCCGGCCGGCAAGAACCTTGTCCCGACCCCGATGGATATGCTATAATATGGTAGATATATCCGTGAGAAGGGTTCCGGAAGTGTTCGGACATATTAGAATCTCGCTTTTCTGCCTTGTAGCAGTCATTTCTCTTGCCGGTCTTATCAGGGCCGACTGCCCCGCCGGCGACCTCAACGGCGATTGCCGCGTCGATGCGCTCGACGTGCTCGTCTTTGCTCAGCAGTGGCTCCAGCCCTCGCAGGGTTGTTCGGATTCGAGCTGCGCCGATCTTGACGGAGTCGATGGCGTGAACATGTTTGATTTTGCCCTGCTGACCCGGAGCTGGCACGAGGCAGGCATCCCACTGGTCATCAACGAGTTCATGGCATCCAACAGCAATTCGATCAGAGACCCACAGGGCGAATATGACGACTGGATCGAGATCCACAATATCGGCCAATACCCCATCGATATGGGCAACATGTATCTGACCGATGATCTGGCCATGCCCACGAAGTGGCGGATGCCAGGCGGCCGTCCGGCTGCAACCACCATCCCTGCGGGCGCATATCTATTGGTATGGGCGGACGAAGACGTTGCCGATTCCGGCCTGCACGCCGGCTTCAAGCTCGCCGCCGACGGCGAGGAAATAGGCATGTTCGACAGCGACGGGACGACGCATATCGACAGTGTGGTCTTTCCCGAGCAGACGTCCGGCATTTCATATGGGCGTGACCCAAATGTCGGCAATAGCTGGCGATTCCTGGCTGTGCCTACCCCCGGAGCTAAGAACGATGCCGCCTACATGGGAGAGGTCAAGGCGCCTGAATTCAGTCACGAGCGAGGTTTCTACAATGCGCCATTTCTTCTGACACTCGCAACTGAAATGAAGGATGCGATCATTTACTATACAACCGACGGCGCCACCCCCTATGAATATGCCGGGCGTTCCACCACTGGCACAGTTTACAGCAACCCGATTCTTATCAGCAGAACCACCTGTGTGAGGGCCAAAGCCATCAAACCCGGCTGGAAACCCTCAGCCGTCACGACCCGCACGTTCGTACTGAACGCGGACGACGCGGTCAAGTCCCTGCCCGTCATCTCGCTCGTAGGCGATCCGAGGCGGACTTTCTACGAGCCTGACGGTGTCATGGCCATCGTGGGAGGACACTACGATAGTGACGGAAGGTGGACGCCGGATAGCCCGAAGAATTACAACAATCCGATGCAACGAGGCATGGCCTACGAGCGGCCCGTGTCCTTTGAGTGGATCAGGCCGCAGGATGATTCGGGATTTCAGGTGGACTGCGGAATTCGGGTCCATGGCAGCAACTACATGCGCCCCCGCTATCAAAGGAGCGCCGGCTACTGGACCGGCAGTGCAAAGTTCTCCTTCAGACTCTATTTCCGCGGCGATTACGGCCCAAGTTGGCTCGATTATCCGCTGTTTCCCTTTGAGGTCGAGCGTTTCAAGAGCATCGCTCTGCGCGGCGGCCACAACGACCGGGTCAATCCTTTCGTCAAGGATGAGCTGCTCAGACGCCTGCACAAAGATATGGGCAACGTGGCGAGCGGCGGAACGATGGCCAACCTTTTCATCAACGGCGAATATAAAGGGTATTTCAATCCCTGCGAACACGTCAAGGATGCATTCTGTCAGCAATGGTACCACAGCGATAGAGATTGGGACGTGATGACGATGAACGGCATCCGCGACGGCGACGCCGTGGCCTGGAACGATATGATAAACTATGCGCGCAGTCATAACCTGTACGACGAGGCGTACTATCTGGAAATGGCGGGACGCCTTGATATTCCAGCGTTTGCCGACTATCTCATCCTGCAGCTCTGGTGCGGGAATTGGGACTGGCCGCAGAACAACTGGGCTGCCGCCAAAGAACGCTCCGACGAGGGAAGGTGGAGGTTCTTTATCTGGGATGCCGAAGGAGGAATGTATTCAGACCGATTGAACACCGTCTATTTCGACAGGCTCAACACCCAGACCAATGCGATCGCATACCTGTACCAGTCGCTCAAGGTCAGCCGCACCTTCAGGCAAGTCTTCTGCGACCGCATACACAGACATTTCTACAATGACGGCGCCCTGACGGAGGCCAACATAAGAAAACGCTTTCTTGAGCTTCGCGACCAGATGCGGGGCGTTATCCCCAACATGGATATGTACGTTCTAAGTACTTGGGTGCCCAATCGCCTTGACATCTTTCTGGATGCCTGCACCAGGGAAGGCGTGTTTACCGTCGCCGGCCCGACATTCAACATCAACGGCGTTCCCCAGCACGGCGGCCACATTTCAACCGGCGACACTCTGACAATCTCCGATCACGGCCGATTACACGCGATCCACTATACGATGGACGGCTCCGATCCCCAGTCGAGCAATTTGCAGCCGGTTTCCCCGACAGGAACCGTCCTCGTGGCCGAGAACGCCGCCAAGGGTGTGCTCGTTCCCAACCGCGAGGCCGGCGATACATGGAAGGACGGCGCGGGGTTCATTGGCAGGGACTGGTTGTACAGCGTCGGCCCCCCGGGCGGCGTCGGATACAAAAGAGGATGGGGTTACGAAGGGCTTATCAGTCTCGACGTCGAAACGGTGATGTATGGCCGGAACACCACGTGCTATATCCGCATTCCGTTCACGTTCGCCGGCCCCGGCGACTTCAAGTCTTTGATATTGAACATCCGGTATGACGACGGTTTTATTGCCTATCTCAACGGCACGGAAATTGCCAGACGCAACTTTGACGGCACCCCCGCGTGGAATTCGAGCGCCGCCGCCGCCCGCCCCGATTCCGAAGCGGTTCACTTGGAGAGCATCGACGTTTCCGCTTTTCTGGGCACTCTGCAACAGGGCGATAATCTGTTGGCCATTCACGGGTTGAATTTTTCCGCCACCGATGCCGGCTTTCTCATCTCCGCGGAGCTTGTTGCAGACACGGACGATTCCAAGGGCGATCTGCCGCCCCCTGTCACCCAATATGTCAACCCGATTGCGCTGACTGTGAGCGCCCGCGTTAAGGCACGGACATTGAGGCTTAACACATGGAGCGCGCTGAGCGAAGCGGTATTCGCCGTCGGGCCGGTCGCCGAAAATCTCCGGATCACCGAGATCATGTACCATCCCCAAGCCCCGGCGGATGCCCACGACCCCAACGAAGAGTTCATCGAGCTAATGAACGTCGGGGCCGAGACAATCAATCTCAATCTCCTGCGCTTCACCGAAGGCGTCGATTTCACGTTCCCCAGTCTCGACCTCGCGCCCGCGCAGCGGACCGTGGTCGTGCAGGACCGCAGCGTCTTTGAGAGCCGATATGGCCGCCGTGCAAACATCGCCGGCCAGTATTCCGGGCGATTGGACAATGCCGGCGAGAGAATCAGGCTTGAAGACGCCGTCGGCCGGACAATTATGGACTTCAGCTACAAGGACGACTGGCGACCGATGACCGACGGCGAAGGCTTCTCTTTGGCCGTCATCGATCCCACGAATCCCGACTTGAGCAGTTGGGACCAGAAGGACGCTTGGCGGGCCGGCGCCCGTGCCGGCGGTTCGCCAGGCCAGGACGACAGTGGAATACTCCCGAATCCCGGTGACATCGTCATCAACGAGGTCTTGGCCCATTCCCACGCCGACGGTGCCGACTGGATTGAGCTGTACAATACAACAGGAACCTCCATCAATGTCGGCGGCTGGTTCCTCAGCGACAGCCAGAACAATCCCTTCAAGTATCAACTCCCTGGGGGGACAACGATGGGGCCCTACACGTATCTGGTATTCCGTCAGGACTGGCATTTCGGCAACGCGAACGCCCCCGGCTGCTATGAGCCTTTTGCCTTGAGCGAAAACGGCGACGAAGTATATCTCCACTCGGCTCAAAACGGCGTCTTGACAGGCTATCGCGAGGTCGAAGCCTTTGGCGCTTCGGCCACCGGCATTTCATTGGGTCGATTCTACAAGGCGAGCACCGACAGCTACAACTTTGTGGCGATGGAACAGAGCACGCCGGGTTTTGCCAACGCCGGCGCAAAAGTCGGCCCGATTGTGATCAACGAGATCATGTATCATCCCGACTGGCCCGTTGGCGGGTCATATACGAACGATCAATACGAATACATAGAGCTTCTCAACATCAGTGGCGCCCCGGTCACCTTGTACGACTATAACGCGGGTGAGCCCTGGAGATTCACCGACGGCATCGAGTTCACGTTTCCCGATAATCCTCCCCCGACCATCCCGGCCGGCAGATGTCTGCTGGTGGTTCAGGAGCCCGCGGCGTTCTTGTGGCGCTACCCGGCTGTGCCTGCCGAACAGGTTCTTGGCCCTTACGACGGCAAGCTCAGCAACGCCGGCGAAAGCCTGGAGTTGAGCATGCCGGGCGACGTGGATGAGGAGGGAAAACGCTATTACATCCGCGTGGACAGGATAAATTACAGCGATGGGTCCGACCCGAAGGACCTCTGGCCCGCCGAAGCCGATGGCCGCGGTCAATCCCTCACCCGCAGAGTTGCCGGCAGCTATGGCAATGACCCGGCCAACTGGCAGTCCGCTGCACCGACCCCAGGCGCCAAACGGTAGTGCTCTCGTACAGAACGCTGGCCTCAGCAGGCAACCTGAGCTTCGAGTTTAGCCTCGGGAGCCGGTGCTTGCTGTTTGGGCAATGTGAAGAAGAACGTGCTTCCTTCGCCAACTTCTGATTCCACCCAAATCCTTCCGCCATACAGGTCCACGATCTTCTTTACGATCGCCAAGCCAATGCCGGTGCTCTCGAATTTGTCGCGAGGTAACAGTGTCTGGAACATTCTGAAAATCTTCTCGAAGTGTTTTTTATCGATACCGGGACCATTATCGGCAACGCTGAATTTCCAGAAGCCGTCTTCCTCGATGCAGCCGACCTCTACGTGGCCCTGGGGTCTGTTCAAGTACTTTACGGCGTTGCTGAGCAGGTTCTGGAAGACTTGCGTAATACGAGTCTGCTCGCACTCAATCATGGGCAGTTCCACATCGACCCTGACCGCTATATTCTCGGGGGGACAAACCATCTCGACAATCTTCGGAACAAGCTCATTCAGATTCACCCAAACCTTTTCTTCCTTTATCCGGCCGACTCGCGAATATTCAAGCACCCCTTCAATCAATTGATGCATCCAGTCCACCTGGCTCGACAGCAAGCTGATCTGTTCTCTGCCACTGGCGCCCAGCTTATCCGCGTGGTCGGTCGCTATCCAATGCGCAAGGTTCTTGATGCCGCGCAGCGGCGCCTTCAAATCATGAGAGACGATAGATGCGAAGTCGCTCAATTCCTGATTGATGTTCTCCACTTCCCTGATAAGTCCGGCCTGTCTCCGTTCCGCCCGCTTTCGTTCCGTTATGTCCCTGATAACGCCTATCGAGCCGGTCGTTTCACCGGCGGGACCTTTCAGGACGCTAAGCGAAATATCAACGTCGATCAGGCTTCCGTCTTTCCTGATCATTCTTGTTTCCAGATGATGCTGCATTCCTTTTTGTCGCACGTTGCACGCTCTTATTCGTTTCCAGTCCTCGACGGGATAGAGCGACTCCACCGGTCGCAGGTACAGGTCCTCGCTGCCCATGTTCAAGAGCGTTTCGGTGAATCCGTTCCAGGAAATAAGCCGCTCTTGGTCGTCCGCCATTGTAATGGCTACGGCCGAATTCTCAAAAATCGTCCGGTACCTGTCCTCGACCAATTGGAGCTTTTGTTCCGCCTTTTTTCGCTCCGTAATGTCATCGACGGCCACGACCACATACCTGCGACCGTCCAGGATGACCGGTTCGGCGCTCACGCGCACCCACAACGGAGTTTCTTTGCCATCGATCGTAAACGTGGAATGGACTTCGACATCGTGAACGGATTGCCCTGAATCCAACACGCCTTCTACCGTCTTCCGGAATGCGCACGCGGCGCAGGCCGGGTTGTGCCCACACCGCTGCCCTTCGTGCGTGCAATTGATACAACCCAGGATATTTCCAATCGGCCGCTCGCGAATCTGCACGGCGTCTCTGTGGACCATCTGCCTGATGGCGTGATTAACATGCGTGATGTTCATGTTCTCATCGGCCAATAACATACCGACGGGAGCCGCATCAAATACGGCCTCCAGGTTCTTCTGTTTTCTGTCGAGCGCCTCCTCCATTTTCCTGCTCTTGATGGCGTTCTCGATTGTTCTGGGAACGGCTCTGAGATAGTTTCGCTCGAGGTCCTTCGGCAGGTAGTCATACGCCCCGGCTTTCCATGCGCTCGTGACTATCTCTTCGTCGCTGGTCCCCGTGATGATGATGACGGGAGTATTCTTCACGGAATCGAGAATATTGAGGGCGGTACCGTCCGTCAGCGAGTAATCGGAAACCACAATATCGAACCGTCCCGACTCCAGGATGGTTTGGGCTTCTGAAACGGATGAGGCCATGACGCACTCATACGGGAGCTTCTTGCTTTCGACAACTCTGGCAAAAGCCATCCGGTCAAGCTTGTTGTCGTCGATCAACAGGATCTTGTACTTTGTATCTTCCGTCACCATAAGGAAGTGATTCTCGCTCTCCACATAGATTTCGGTTTCTCTGCACACTTGGAGGTCTGTTGAATCAAGCTCCCATTAGTATCGACAGCACCCCGGCGTAACTTAAAAAAAAAATCCCTCAGACACGCTTGTCCCGGTATCGCGGCCCTCCGGCCGATAACGACCCGGGCCGGCGCCGTATCGTGCCGGCATCTGCAAAAACTTCGGAAGTACCACGCTCTTAACGCCGATAGATACGGTCTGAAGGGGCTGAATAGCCTCTTGCCCCGGGCAAAGAGCCATGATTGATGAGTCATCCAAAGGACAAGAAAGATGGAAGAAACTGATGATCGCCCCGCACAAATCGTGACTATTGGTCGTGACACCACCATTAAGTCCGCCGCGCTCATGATGCTTGGCAATAAGATCGGTTGTCTTATTGTAAACGACCAGAACGGGAAATTCGCAGGCATCGTGACCGAGCGAGACATTGTCAGCCGGGCGGTTGCTTCTTCAATGGACCTGGAGAAAATCTCCATAACCGAAATCATGACGCCCCAGGTCGTTTCGTGCCCCGTCGGCACTCCGAGCAACCGGGCCCGGGAAATCATGGCTGAGAATCATATTCGCCATCTGCCCGTCATTGACAAGGGGGTGGTTGTCGGAATTCTCTCGGCGCGCGATCTTATGGGACGGATGAGGCTCGAGGACCGAGCGGCGGCCGAAGAAGTGGCCATGCTCTCCAACTGCCTCAAGAGCATCGAGCTCAACGAAGCGGCGGATACGGTTGCCAAAGAAGTGCCGAAACTTTTTCAAGCCGGGCGATGTGTCCTGTGCCTCTGGCGAAATCATCCCGGTTCGTCGGACGTGATCGCAGACCGACGAACGAAAAGCAAATCTTCCCCCGCTGTCATAAGTGACAAAAAGTGTCTATGCCCCCGCGAGCAGCTCGAACGCTCGGCCGGTGGCGAAGAGCCGCTTGATGACAGGATTCCGGACGATTGTCGAAGGGCCGGCGCGCAGCCCCCCCGTTTGGTTATTCCGCTGTCGATCTCAGGACGCAAAGGCGACGCCGAACACGAACTGGCCGGCTACCTGTGCATGTGCGGGCTGTCGGATTACAGCATTCTGAACAGGGAACTGACCTCTTACAAAGCAAAACTCACAAAAGAAATCCTGACGTCGCATCTGACCAACGCGAGTCTGTATCATCAGGCAAGGATTACTTCTCTGACCGATGCACTCACGGGCGTCGGTTCACGAAGACTTATCGAGGACAAGCTCGAGGCTGAATGCGCCCGCTCAAAACGATACAAGCGTCCGTTTTCCGTCGGGATCATAGACCTGGACAATTTCAAGACTATCAATGACGTGCTGGGTCATGCGGCCGGCGATGATGCACTCAAGAAGGTTGCCGCATGTATGAAAAGCCAGAAGCGAACGCCGGACATACTCGGCCGCTATGGAGGCGATGAGTTTGTCATACTGATGCCCGAAACCAAAGCGCAGGATGCCGCCGTGTTGCTGGAGCGAGTCCGGGCCAAAGTCCAGCAGACACGGGTCGCTGAAAATATCTCGATGACCATAAGCTGCGGGGTCGCCCAGGGCTTGCCCGATCAAAGCGATTCTCCCAGCGAGATCATTCGCCGGGCGGATTTGGCTCTTTACGAAGCGAAGAGTGCCGGCCGAAACTGTGTCAAACTCTGGGACAAAACCATGGCCAAGGTGCTCAAGCCCAGCGACATTGAATTTGAGAAGGTACGGGAACTCAAGAGACGCATCGCCGGTCTGTCGGAGCAGGCGGAGCGAATGTTCATTCAAAGCATCTGGGGATTGGTCCAGGCGCTGGAAGCAAAAGACCCTTACACGAGGAGACACTCTGAGAACGTAACGCGGTACGCTCTCGGCATCGGCGAGACCATAAACATGCCCCCCAAACAATTGGAGGTCATTCGCCGGGCCGCCATGATTCACGACATCGGCAAGATCGGGATACCCGATTCAATTTTGTCCAAACCAGGTAAACTGACCCCTCGTGAACGCAATATCGTTGAGCAACATCCTCTCATAGCCGTTCGCATCCTGGGCAAAATGAGTTTCCTGGAACAGGAGATTGGCATCGTCCGCGGTCATCACGAAAAATGGAACGGTCAGGGTTATCCGGACGGCTTGTCGAACAGCTCCATCCCGCTGGGCGCCCGCATCCTGGCTGTGGCGGACACGTTCGACGCGTTGACCTCAAGTCGATCTTATCACAATTCACGGTCCATCTCCGAGGGCATTGGAATCCTGGTGGATTCGTCCGGATACGATTTCGACCCCAAGGTCGTTGACGCCCTGGTCTCGTGGATTCATCAAGCTCACCACCAACGGGGCAACTCGGATCAATTCGCCCTGGAGATTCTGCTGGATTCAAAACCGCAGATCGACGACCACCTGGCGGCTAAGCTCCCTGTCGAAGCTTGTGCAACAGATGGTTGATATTGCGGGTGCGAACATCGAAAGGCGGGTGCGAGGAGAAATAACTGCCCAAATCAACCTGATGGGCAGAGGTTTTCAGCTCAGCCAAGCGGCAGAACAATTGCATAGAGGCCCGAGGCTCGTAGTCGGCGGCACCAACAAGATGCACGCTAAACCTATCCGCCTCAGACTCCAAATCCTGTGAATACGCACTCTCAAAGAACTGCACACCGACCCGGCGAAGCCAACCCGCGAGGATCCCGCGAACCGGTGTCGCTCGAGACACGGCCGCGATAGCCGAGGTGCTAATAATCCGGTTCATGGCATGACCGCGGATGATGTGACCCATCTCATGGCCAAGTATGAAAGCAACCTCGTCCGGATTGTACCCGCAGAGTTCCACCAGCGACTGCGTCACAAAAACGAATCCTCCCGGCAGAGCGAACGCATTGGGCTCGACGCTTTCGACAATCTCAAAACTGAATCTGCGAGACTTCTTGACGGTGCAAGCGGCCAGGCGGCGACCGATTTGGTTCAGCAGGCAACCGGCCTGCTCGTTCCGGCCGGAACCCAATTGGCGCCTTATTTCGCACGCAAGGTCCTGGCCGACCTCATATTCGACCTTGATTGCGTCGGTCTCGCTGCCGGCGACTGACTGCCACATCCACTTGCCCTTGCGGACTTTCGGCCCCACTTTTCTGCCCAAATTGTAGAATAGCCCGTTCAAATCAGGTGATCTCCTTCGCAAGCCCAATGAGACAAAAATGAGAGTGCTGGGACTCGAACCCAGGACCTACGGCTTAAAAGGCCGTTGCTCTACCAACTGAGCTACACTCCCGGCAATTTCTAAGTTGCTGCAATATAACAACTTCCCAAACATGCTGTCAACCCTTTTTCAACTCTGAGAGGCACGTGCACCAAAATGCACCAATTTTTGACGCATGCCCTGGGCAGTTGCAGCCCTCGCACGAGGGACCAAATCATCGGCTGCTGCAAGGTAGAACTCATGGGTAGTCGCGAAACTTGCGTGCCCTGCAAGGGCCATCACATCATGTTCACTCATGCCATTGGCAAGCCACATACTTATGGCTGTCCTTCAAAAATCGTGGAAGGTTTCCTTCTTGACACCGGCTTTTCTGAGGATCTTATTGAACTGCCGTCGAAAATTGTTTGCGACTTTGAGTCGGGAATCAGTACGCATCCACTCGCCTTTTGGCCTGAGCACTCTTTGTATGTACTCATACCTTTCCGTAGGAACGAAAACATAGGGATACCCTTCCGGCTGTTGGGCTCGATGATCTACGAGCATCTGGACAGTTTCGTCTGTCAATGGGCGTGTCAAAGGTAATCGGACAACAAGTACTGAACCCCAGTTTGTAAGTGCTTTTAGCTAAACGATTAATGTTTGACATTACTGGACTTATGATGCTGGCCGAGGCGGAGCCGAAGCCTCGCCGTAGGCAAAACGAATGCCTTTGTGGCGCGCCTGTTGCGCGCTTCGGTGCTTGGGTTGGTCCGTCATGGCCTATTCCGGCATCAGTTTGGATCTTGTCACCCGAAACGACGGGGCACGGTAAACATGATGAGTACGAGTAGAACGCATCGTTTCATGGCAGGGCTCAATGCAATCGTTACCTGACAAATCTTCCGGCTTCGATCGGCATCACAAGCTGTCTGCGAAAACTGCCACAATGGCGTCGTATTGTCGCCGCGTGATAGGGATCATGCAGCCATGCCGAACGTCCGGTGGTATTTCGTATTTGTTCCAGGTGGCGATTCCCATGCCGCCGGCAACTTGGTACCAGGGCCCGTTCAGGCTGGCCGCGACCGACAGGCCGTAAGCCACGCCAGGATACTGCTCGTAGTAAAGGTAATGGATTTTGCCGTCGGGTGACGGGATCAACGTCGGTGCCTCGCGGAAGTTGGGGCTGATCGGCGGCCCGGGTTCCGTGTATGGGCCGAGCAGGCCTGGGGCCGAACAAATCCGGATCGTCTTGCCCGTCACCCAGTCCAGGGTCGGGTAACGCTCGTCTTTGATGATGGCGTAATATCGCCCGCCTTCCGGGCGGACGATCACATCAATCGTGGCCATGTCCCAGGCGAACAGGCGTCGCGGCGGATCGGAGAAAATTTTGAGGTCGCGCGAGGTCACGTAGAGTGTCCGCTGGCTGGCCCAATAGCGTTCGGCGTCGTCTTTGCTTCCCGGCTGGTTGGGCGTGTGCCAGGTGAGCAAGTACTGTGACGAGGCTTGATCAAAGAAGAGCTTGGGCGCACCGATCCGCTTCAAAGGATGCGGATGGTCCGGCGTTTTGGACAGGTCCGGCGCGTAGTCGCCGTGCCGGGTCCAGGTGACCAGATCCCGAGAGACCCAGAAGTTGATATCGGGGGCCGAATCGCCGCGATTGCCAACCAGGTAATACCTGCCGTCATGGCCTCGGCAGATATCCGGATGCCCGCGATAGTCAT
>Ga0307380_10010150_pt1 | contig 11888 bp, 7 predicted proteins | sample UN3MG_FD_202239 | JGI IMG/M metagenome (GOLD analysis project Ga0307380, IMG submission 202239) | Soil microbial communities from Risofladan, Vaasa, Finland - UN-3 | ecosystem: Environmental > Terrestrial > Soil > Coastal area > Acid sulfate soil | place: Finland: Risofladan, Vaasa | collected... | reverse complement strand
GAAGCTGCTCAAACTCGCGCTGTTGCTGTTGACCGCCGGCGCCGGAGGCACTCAGCCCGAAGTTGCGGTCGAACTCCAGCGAGAAGCCGTACTCGATGATGCGGGCTTTCTCGCGCGTGGCGCCGGCCGGCACGTCGATCTCCCAGCGCAAGATCCCCTTGGGCCGTTCCCGGCGCACGTAAAGCGCGTCGTCGTCCAGCGGGTCTTTCATCTCGTCGAGCGTCACCCGCAGATCCGCCTCGCGGTCGCAATAGGGCAGGCGGTCGTAGATGCGGACCGGGACCGCCTCGTCCTTATAGTTTTCGACGATCAGCCGATACTGGAAGCTCAGCTCGCGATTGCCCCCCCGGATGCTCTCCGATCGGGCGGCCAGTTCGCGTCGGGCCCGTAACTGCGGCTCGGCACCGAACCCGACCACGAACATCTGGCCTCGCGCGACGGTGGGGATTTCCGCCCGCCCGACGAAGCGGCCGTCCAGATAGGCAGAGATCGGACCGGCCAACAGGTCGTCTTCGCTGGTGTTGATCAGTTCGGCCTCTCGATAGACGAAGGCGGTGAGCACGGGCGTGGCGACGTGGTAGAAGCGGCTCTTGAAGCTGGTGCGCAGCACGCGAACCATCTGCTGATCCGATCGGCTGGCCAGGCTGACCGTACCGGGGAGCGCGTAACTGAGGCTGGGCCCTTCGGTCAATTCGGCCTCGCCCGACTGGAGCGTGGTGACCAGGTCTTTGCCGCTTAGCAGTTCCAGGGCCTGGAACTCGTTGGCCGCGGAGTTGACCGCCCAACTCGAGCCGATATTCTCGCCCAGCGTGGCGGCGATGCGGTTCTTGGCGTTGGCCATGTCCTGGCGTCCGCGGATCGCTTTCAACTGGCTGTCAAGGTCCGCGGCGCTGAACTGGCCGTCGGAACCATCCTGGCCCAGCGTCACGGGAAACGGCGCCAAACCGGGTCCCGAGGCGCTCAATGCCGGCGAGGCGGTCGAAAGGGTCAACGTCACGCCGTTCCAGTCTTCGCCGGTCATCTGGTGAATCAGGGCATTGCACTCCACGGCGACTTCCGCCTCGGCGGCCGCGGCGCGAAACGTATAGGCCGGCGACCAGCCGCAACCGCTCACCAGGTAGTTCATCCGGATCGACTGTTTGCCTTCGGCGTGCTTCTCCAGGAACAACACGGCTTCGCGAACCGTCTGCGACGCCTCGCCGGTCAACTCCGCCCGCTTCCGTTGCAGCAGCGCAAGCTCCTTGTTCGCCTCCTTGGCTTGCTTCTCCAGATCGAGTTGCTCTTTGGCAATGGTCTGGCGCTGGTCGAAGGAAAACAGGGTGACCTTCTCCAATGCGGTGGCGTCGAGCACGCCCTGGGAAAGATCGGTCTTGGCGGTCGGTGCGACGAAGCCTTCGAGCTGATCGAGATAGGCCACCCGTTTGGCCAGCACCTCCTGCCCTTTGCGGATGGCTTCGAGCCCTTCGTTGCACTGCTCGATGGCTTCGTCGAGCTGGCGGACCTCGTCGCGCGGGGTCTCGCCCACGGCCCGGGTGCGAAACCGAACGGCCCGGATCTCCGTCCCCTCGCTGCCTTCGGCGAACAGGCTGTCGGAAACGACTTGCTCCGGCAGGTCGCCCACGACGATTTCCAGGCTGCCCTGAGGGGCGTCCACCGGGATCACGCGGGTGACAAGCGCCTGCCCGCGGTAGAGGGTCACCTCGGTGACGCTTCCCGGCACTTCCGCGGCGGAGGCGTCGGGCAGGGGCGACGCGGCCGCCATGATCGCGGCGACGCACAAGAGAGAGACGGTCGATCGAACGGCGGTACTCATGGCAACACTCCTCGATTCATGGAAAAAGGGGGAAGAAACGGCCGGCTATTGGTCGCTCGGGCCCAAGAGAAAGTTCCATCTACCCCGGCCGAGGGGGTGCCGCTCGCGGTTTCGCACTTCTCCTCTCCCCAGCAGCCCGGTTCACGCTATCGAAAGCTTAGATTACCATGGAAGCATGAACGCACAACATCTAGAGAAACTGGCTTCCCGACTGCTCTCCGGCGACTTGTCCCTCGACGGGTTCGTCGCCCAGATGACCAATCACGGGATCGCCGACGTCGGCGAGGCCCAAGTGGACCTGGACCGGCACCGGCGTTGCGGCTTCCCCGAAGTCGTCTTCGCCCAGGGCAAGACCGTCGAGGCGATGGCGAAGATCTTCCGCGCGCTGATCGCTCACGGCGCCGACGTGCTGGCCACGCGGATGACGGCCGAACAGGCCGCCGAGCTGCAGGTGGAGTTCCCCCGCGCCCGATACAATCCGGTCGGCCGGACGTTCCGTATCGCCGTCAAGTCGTGCGAGCCGGGCAAAGACGGCGAATGCCCGGCTTGCGGCAAGGTGGCGATCGTCACTGCCGGCACGAGCGATCTGCCGGTGGCCGAGGAAGCCCGCGAAACGGCCCTCTGGACGGGCGCCCAAGTGAGCCTCGTCCAGGACGTGGGCGTGGCCGGCCCGCATCGTCTGAAGGCCAATCTGCCGCTCTTGGAAGGGGCCGACGCGGTCGTGGTGGTCGCCGGCATGGAAGGCGCACTGCCCAGCGTGGTCGGCGGATACGTCGACTGCCCGGTGATCGCGGTGCCCACCAGCATCGGCTACGGGGCCAGCTTCGGCGGCGTGGCGGCCTTGTTGGGCATGCTCAACAGTTGTGCTTCCAACGTCACCGTGGTCAACATCGACGCCGGCTTCAAAGGCGGCTACGTCGCCGGCCTGATCGCCAGAAATTCGGCCCGGGCGAGGAAGGGAGAGATTGCAAATTGACAATTGCAAATTGACAATTGCAAATTGTAAATTGTAAATTGGAGCAGCCGTTGTCCATCCGCTTCCGTCAATTTACAATTTGCAATTTACAATTACCAATTTGCAATTCTTCTCGGACTAGCTCCCTTCATGACCGACCCAACCACCCCCCCGCTTCCGCGCCTTCCTCGTCGCCCGGCCGACGCGCACAAGGGACTTTTCGGCTCGGCGCTGATCGTGGGCGGATCGCGCGGCATGACCGGAGCGGTGGGGCTGGCCGGCATGGCGGCGCTGAGGGGCGGGGCCGGATTGGTCCGGCTGGCCGTGCCGGATGCGTGCCTGGAGACGGTCGCCGCCTACGAGCCGTCTTACATGACCGTACCCCTGCCCGATGACGATGAGGGGCACATCGCCGCGGACGCCTATGAAAAGATCATCCAAGCGGCCAAGCCGGCCACGGTGATCGCGGTCGGGCCGGGCATGGGACGCTCGGAGGGCCTGGACGAACTGGTCGGCCGGCTCTATCGGGAACCGGCCAAGCCGATGGTCTTCGACGCCGACGCCTTGAACGCCCTGGCCGCCCGGCCGGACGTGTTGTCCCAGGCCGCCGGGCCGCGGATCCTCACGCCGCATCCCGGCGAGTTCGCCCGGCTGATCGGAAAACGGCTCGAAGACGACGCCCGGGAAGAGGCGGCCGTGGAGTTAGCGGCCCGCTGCGGAGTGATCGTGGTGCTCAAGGGTTATCGCACGCTGATCACCGACGGCCGCCGCCGCGCGAAGAACACCACGGGCAATCCCGGCATGGCCACCGGCGGCTCGGGCGACGTGCTGACGGGGCTGATCGCCGCGCTGGCCTGTCAGGACCTCGAACCCTACGACGCGGCCCGACTCGCGGTCCATCTCCACGGCCTGGCCGGCGACCACGCGGCGGCCGAATTGGGCGAAGTCTCGATGATCGCCAGCGACCTGATCGATTTCCTCCCGGACGCGTTCGAGGAATTCACCGAAGCGTAGGTCAGGGCTTGCCCTGACAAGATGCGGCTTGTCCGCAAGAAGCTCTTACGAAAACAGCACGGATCAGCCGGCCCTCCAATCGACGGGGAACGCGGTAGCCGGGGGGAGAGCCGTCGGATGACTTTTTTTTCACGCCGTGACTCATTGCCGCGGTATCGGTATCATGGACCGCATGGTAAATCCCTCCTTACAGACCTTACTGGAGACCGCCAAGAGGTGCCACGATCTTTTTGACGCGGCAGACATTCCCCATGTCGTCATTGGGGGTATTGCCGTCTACCTGCACGGGTACAAGCGAAACTCTCGTGACGTTGACCTACTGGTGCGCCGCGATGAGCGGGATGGAATTCGGCAGGCCCTCGAATCCGCCGGATATTCTTGGGACGCTCGTAGAAAAGCGTACATCAGCCCCACGAACGTGCGAGTAGATTTTCGTTACGCCGGCGAAGATGCAGGGAATGGGAAGGTGCTGTTTCCCGACCCCGCAACCCTTCAAGCCCGCGAAATAATCAACGATCTGCCCGCGCTTGCTTTAACTCACCTCATTGAAGCGAAGCTCGCTTGTGCAATTGCTGAGCAACGTGAGGGAAAAGGGAGAGGAAGACACAAGAAGCACTGTGTAGATGTTGTGCAACTGATTGCCACCAACGGTCTCACTGGTTCATATGCTGAGGGCCTCCATGAGTCAGTTCGCGCCGAGTTTCGTAGGGTCGCTGTGCAAGCCAGCGGCCCATAAACTTGCGCCAGCCAACTATTTACCCGATCCTTCGGCTATTGCGCAAGGCGGTGCACGTTGCGAATCCTTGGCCAAGGCGAATTGGGTTGTTTTTGCTTGTCCATCGGTCGCGGTGCATATGAAGATCTCCCGGCAGACGAGGGCGAGATTATTGCTGCCGAGTGACATGAGGCGGATGGCTTTCCCGGCAACTTTTTGGTACGATAAACGGCCGATCTGATCGAGCGGCCGTTGTCCAGAGTCACCGCCCCAAAAAAGGAGACAGGTTCAATCAGCCACGTGGTATAGTACTGAAGAATGGCACCTCGACGGAGCCGGTCCCCATTTTCGGGCTCCCGTACATGCAGTCCGAACAAAGACTTCCCACGCCAGAAGGAGCATGAAATGAACCACCGTGTCATCATCCCGTTCGTGATTGCCGGTCTTGTCTTGCTGCTGGGTTTCGCCCCAACCGCACCGGCCGCGGCGCCGGCGGCCGACGATTCGGCCGCGAACCTGCTGCCGAATCCGTCTTTCGAGGAAGAGGCCGACGGGAAACCGGCCGGATGGCAAACGCAATCCTGGAGCGGCGAGGGTGAGTTCGGCTATGCCGCCGCCGGACGCACCGGCCGGCGCTGCCTGACGATCAGTTCCGACGGAGGTGCCGACATCGGCTGGTTCGCCATCGTGCCGGTCGAGCCGCACGCCAGCTATCGGCTGTCCGGCTGGATCAAGACCGAAAACGTCGCGCCCGCGCCCGGCGGCCGAGCGGCAAAGGGCGCGCTGCTGAACCTGCACAACATCCAATCCATCCAGACCAAGGCCGTCTCGGGCACCAGCGACTGGACCAAAGTGGAAGTGCTCTTCGAGACCGGCGGGGAGGACGCCGTGCAGGTCAATTGCCTCTTCGGCGGCTGGGGACTGGCCACCGGCAAGGCCTTTTTCGACGATATCCGTCTGGAAAAACTCTCGATCGAGAACTGGCAGCCGAGCATCGCCATCGACGCCCGAAAGACCGGCGAACCGATCTCCAAGTACATCTACGGCCAGTTCATCGAGCACCTCGGCCGCTGCATCTACGGCGGCATCTGGGCCGAAATGCTCGAGGATCGCAAGTTCTACTACGCGCCGGGCGAAAAGGACTCGCCCTGGCAGCCGCTGGACGAAAACTCCGTCGAGATGGTCAAGGAGGATTCGTTCGTCGGCGAGCAGACGCCCAAGATTGCCCCGGGCAAAGGTATCAGGCAAGGCGGGCTGGGGGTGGTCAAGGGAAAAACCTACGCAGGATACGTCTGGCTGAAAGCAAGCGACAAACCGGTTTCAGTCGACATATCGCTGTCCTATGGAGCAACAGGCCGGGAACAAGGGGTTACCCTTCTGAAGGTATCCAACGAGTACACCCGTTACTGCTTCGAGTTTCCCGTCGGCGCCACCACGGACGACGCCACGCTGACGATCAAGGTCGACGGCGGTTCGTGCCATGTAGGCACCGTCTCGCTGATGCCCGCCGACAACGTCGACGGCATGCGGCCCGATACGCTCGAACTCTTGAAGGAACTCGACTCGCCCGTCTACCGTTGGCCGGGCGGAAACTTCGTCTCGGGCTACGATTGGAAGGACGGCATCGGCCCGCGCGACCGGCGGCCCCCCCGCAAAAACCCCGCCTGGACCGGCGTCGAGCACAACGACTTCGGGATCGACGAGTTCATCCACTTCTGCCGCGTGTTGAACACCGAGCCGTACATCGCCGTCAACAGCGGCCTGGGCGGCGTGAAGAATGCGGTCGAAGAACTCCAATACGCCAACGGCGGCCCCGACACGCCCCTGGGCAAGCTCCGCGCCCAGAACGGCCACGCGGAACCTTATGGCGTCAAGTGGTGGGGCATCGGCAACGAAATGTACGGCGGCTGGCAGCTCGGCCATATGCCGCTGGAGCAATACGTGCTCAAGCACAACGAATTCGCCGAGGCCATGCGGGCGGAGGACCCGTCGATCAAGCTGGTCGCCGTGGGCGACGCCGGCCGCTGGAGCGAGATGATGATGCAGCAGTGCGCCGATCACATGGACCTGATCAGCGAACATTTCTACCGCCAAAGCCGCCCGGGGCTCTCTTCGCACGTGCAGCAGATCCCCGACGCGGTCCGCGCCAAGGCCGACGCCCATCGCGACTATCGCCGGCGGCTCGACGCGCTCAACGGCAAGGATATCCGCATCGCCCTGGACGAGTGGAACTTCTGGTACGGCCCGCACGTCTACGGCGAGTTGGGCACGCGGTATTTCCTTCAGGACGCCCTGGGCATCGCGGCGGGCCTGAACGAGTACGCCCGGCAGAGCGACATCATCTTCATGGCCAACTACGCCCAGACGGTCAACGTGATCGGCTGCATCAAGACCAGCAAGACGGCCGCTTCGTTCGCCACGACGGGACTCGCGCTAAAGCTCTACCGGCACCATTTCGGCGTGATTCCCGTCGAGGTGACGGCCGCTCCGCCTCTGGACGCGATGGCCGCCTGGAGCGAAGACCGCAAGACGCTCACCGTGGCGGTGGTCAACGCGACGATGCGGGAGTTGGAGATCGACTTCGCCGTCCAAGGCGCGAAGCTCACCGGCGCCGGCACCCGCTGGCAGATCGCCGGCAACGACCCGATGGCCTACAACGAGCCGGGCAAGGAGCCGAACGTGAAGATCGAGGAAAGTCCCGTCAGCGGTATCAAGGACAAACTCCCGGTCGCCCCGTGCAGCGTGACGTTGTTTGGGTTGGAGGTGGAGTAGGGTGCGTGCTCGCACGCACGCGAACGGGTCGGATAGGGTGCGTGCTCGCACGCTGTGGCGTCTTGCCGACGGGCGCGCGGCGTGTTGACAGGAGGCGCGCCGTGGGGGTGTAACGGTGTGATGAACATTCACACGCGGGTGCGTGCGTGCGAGCACGCACCCTACGGGGGCGATGATGAGTTGGTATCGGCGATGGCGACAGCCCGGTGGAATCTACTTCTTCACGGTGGTGACGTATCGGCGGCTGCCCATCCTGGTTTCCGAGTTCGCCCGGCCGTTGCTCCGTGATGCTCTGATGAGGACCCGTGGAGAGCGACCCTTCGAGATGCTGGCCGTCGTGTTGCTTCCGAATCATCTGCACACATTATGGCAACTGCCTCCGGGCGATGCGGATTACAGCACACGGTGGCGGCTGATCAAGAGCCGGTTTACGCGCCGCATGTTGGAATCCGGATACGAAGAGCCGCCGCGAAACCGTTCGCGCCAAGGGCGGCAGGAGCATGCCATTTGGCAGCGCCGCGGCTGGGAACACGCGATTCGCAACGAAGAGGACTGGAAGGAGCACCCCGACTACATCCACTACAATCCGGTCAAGCACGGTCTTGTCGACGCACCGTGGGACTGGCCTTATTCAACCTTTGCGAAGTATGTCCGCTTGGGGGAATACGAAGAAAACTGGGGCCGCCAGGAACCCCAGATCCTTCGCAATTGGCTGCCGCCGGGAGGTTTCATCGAGTAGGGTGCGTGCTCGCACGCACGCGAACGGGTCTGCGGCGTGTCGGCAAGTGGTGCGCCGTGTGGGCGTAACGGTGCGATGAACATTGACACGCGGGCGCGTGCGTGCGAGCACGCACCCTACAGGGGCGGGGTTGCGTGTGGCGCGGGGGAAGGTATGCTTGGAAAGAGCGTTCGGCAGTCCCTCAAGCATCGAAAGGACCCCATCGTGAAAATGCAGATCAAGTATTGCACGGCTTGAAACTACCAGCCGAAGGCCGCCGGTCTGGCGGCCGAGGTGGGCAAGGCGTTTGGCGTCGAGGCCGAGCTGGTTCCCGGCAAGAACGGCATCTTCGACGTGATCGTCGACGGAGAACTCGTCTTCTCGAAGTACCAGACCGGCCGGTTCCCCGAGCCCGGCGAGGTCGTCGAGAAACTGAAGGCAACCGGTGCATGACAAACGGCGGATTTGTTTTTGACGGCCGCTAACCGAAAGGAGCTACTGATGAAGCGTATCGTGATTCCGGCGATCGTCGCGGCGGTGGGATGTTGCGGCTATTGGGCGGCCCTTGCCCAGCAAGCGGAGCCGGAGCCTCCGGCGGAGCCGCCCGCGGCGGAAAAGACCTACACGCTCACGGAGAGCCAACTGGAGGCGTACGTCGAGAAGCGCATCGCCCAGAATGCCCTGCAGGAGAGCATGAGCCTGCACGAGAGGATTTTGCAGGGCGAGAACTGGCACCGGGCGGTGTTCAACGGCATGGAGTACACGGTCTACACGGGTCCGGGCCAGGTGTTGGCCACCCGACCGGTCGAACCAGCGCCGGAAGGCGAACCGCCGGCAACGACGCCGGAAACGCCCGCGACGACACCGGAAACGCCCGCGACGACGCCGGGCGGTCCTTGAATATCGCCTTGAATATCGAATATCGAACAAGGAATGGGTGAATGAGGAAGGAATCCCCCTCGTTCGCACGCTCTGGGTGGGAACGAGGGGGAAGGTGATCCGGACGATCCAGACGCGATGAATCGGGGCACTACGAGCTTTTGTCAATAATCCGCGTTAAACGTTCTCCGGCACCACGAACGGCTCGCGGTAGGGGCGGGTGAGCAACGCGTCGGCCCGGGGGTCGCCGACGAACTTCTCGGCCTTGGGGTCGAACTCGAGCTTGCGGCCGACGGCGCATTGGACCTGTTCGAGCTTGACGTCGTGCCGCTTGAGGTGCTCTTTCATGCCCTCGAAGGCCGCGACGGCGTCCTTGTCGTCGCCCAACGTCGGGGGAGCCTTGTCGAACGCGGCCAGTTGGCCCATCCGGTAGGAGATGTTGCCCAGGTGGCAGCAGGCGGCGCCCAGGTGGGCCTGTTCGACCGGGGCATTGAGTTCCTCCTGCTTGCGGCTGCGGACGCAGTTGATGAAGTTGCCGAAGTTGCCGCCCGGATAGCAGGTGTACTCCACGTCGACCAGGTCCTGGCCCTTGTCGGATCCCTTGGGATAGAACTTGCCGCCCTTGATGGCGCCCTCTTCCATGTAGAACTCGTTGGTGACCTTGCGGTCGTTGTTGACCAGGCCGTAGTCCTCGAAGAACATCTTCGCCTCGCCGAAATCGTAGATGGTCAACTGGGTGTTGGGCGTTTGGCCCTGGTCCTCGTAGCCGAAGCGTCCGCCCAGGCTGATGACGCTCTTGGGCAACGTGGCGCCGGTGGCGGCCTCGACGGCCCAACGGGCGATGTCCATCTGGTGGACGCCCTGATTGCCGATCTCGCCGCAGCCGAAGTCCCAGAACCAGTGCCAGTTGTAATGGACCAGGTTGCGGTGGTACGGCTGTTTCCGGGCCGGGCCGAGCCAGAGGTCGAAGTCCAGCTCCGCAGGCGGATCTTCCGGCTGGGCGAACCCGATGCTGCCGCGCGGCTTGCTGGCGTAGCCGTAGGAGATCAGCAGCTTGCCGTACTTGCCGCTGGCCACGGCCGCGATCTGCTTCTGCCAGCCGCTATCGCTGCGGCTCTGCGTGCCGTGTTGGACGATGCACTTGTACTTCGCGGCGGCCTCGACCAGCTTGCGGCCCTCGAACACGTTGTGGCTGCACGGCTTCTCCACGTAAACGTCCTTGCCCGCCTGGCACGACCAGATGGCCAGCAGCGCGTGCCAGTGGTTGGTCGAGGCGATCGAGACTGCGTCGAGTTCCTTGTCGTCCAGGGCCTTGCGGATGTCCTGGAAGCACTTCGGCGTGTTGCCGCCGCTGGACTTGATCGAGTCGGCACGGGAAGCGAACAGCCGGCTGTCGGGATCGATCAGGTGAGTGACCTGGACCCCGTTTTTGCCGGAGAACTCGCCCATGTGGCTGCGTCCGCGGCCGTTGATGCCGGCCACGCCCAGGCGGATCGTGTCGTTGGCGCCGAGCACCTGGCCGGAGCTGCTGGTGCCGGCGATGGTGAAGGTCGTCGCCACCCCGGCGGTCGCGGCGGCCCGTTTGAGGAATGTACGACGTGTTTGGCGGGTCATCGTGGCTTCCTTTCTCGTGGAAGTGGGAGGGACTGTGGCAGGTGAGTTTTCTGAACGCGTAACGCGCGGGGGTTCGGGAATCGGCTGCGCAAGTCGATGTCGGTTGCGCGAGTCGGCGTGGAATGGTTGCCAAGGGAAACCCAACGCCCGCCGACTGCGGTCGGCGGGGTTCCCCCCGGAGTGCAATCCGGGGGCGTTTTTTCAGTGGTTCCCCCCGGAGTGCAATCCGGGGGCGTTTCCCACAACCGAGATTCCCGAACTTCCTCGCATCCCTTATTGGAGCAAGTCGGGCGGGAGATGTCCAGATCGTGCCAAGGGGAGACAAGGCCACATCTCGCGGAGCGTCAAAGTAGTCGTCTCGCTCCGCGAGACGTGGCTACATCTCGCGGAGCGAGATGGCTACTGTACGATCCGGCCCTGTTCAGGCGGTGCCTCCGAGGGACACGGGCAACTTGCTCAGGGCGGCCTTGGCCGTTTCGGACCATTCGCCCCGGCGGAAGTAGCTGCAATTGCCGCCGGATTGCAGCGCCGCCTTGAGCGCCTTGTCGGCGTGTTGCAACAGGATCGGCACGTCGTCGTGATCGTTGGCCTCGGCGGCGCCCAGGCTGACGGTGAACTTCAACTCCTTGCCACCTATCGGCAGGGTGCAACGGGCGATGGCCTCGCGCAAGCGTTCCGCCCCCGTGATCGTGTTGGCAAGGTCGATTCCCGGCAACAGCACGGCGAACGTGGCCACGTCGTAACGGGCCAGAAGATCCATTTCCCGCAGCCCCGCGTTGAGGAACTTGGTCGTGGCGTGCCATGCCAAGGTGCCGGCCGGTTCGCCGTGGCGGGAGACGATTTGCGAAAAGTCGTCGATCCGGACCAGAACGACCGACGGCCGCGTGCCGCCGCGGCGCCATTCGGCCAGCCGACGCCCCAGCACCCGCTCGAACTCGGCGCGGTCGGCGAATTCGCTCGGGTGGCTCGGGCCGGGGCGAGAGGGCGTTTTCGCTTTGGCCGGCTCCTGCGCGACAGCGGGCGGCCGTGGAGCTTCTTTTTGCGATCGCTCGGCCTCCGCGTGCAATGGCTCGTCTTTCGGCGGCCGGAGCGGTTTGGGCGGCGGCTCGGCCGGCGGCGGCTCGGCCGGCGGTTGCTCGGCTTGGGCCTCTTCGGTTTGGATTGCTTCGGCAACCGGCGCCGGTTCGTCGATCGGGCGAATCTCTTGGCCGTCGTGCCAATAGACGCGGTTGCGGCCGGATTCTTTCGAGGCGTACAGCGCCGCGTCGGCCCGCTGGATCGCCGCTTCGGTTTCTTCGCCGGGCATGAGTTCGGCCACGCCCAGGCTGGCGGTGACGTGCAGGGCGGTTTCGGCGTAATGGACGTGAGAATCTTCGATCGCCCGGCGGATCTGTTCGGCCCGGTTCTT
>Ga0307380_10010149_pt1 | contig 11889 bp, 15 predicted proteins | sample UN3MG_FD_202239 | JGI IMG/M metagenome (GOLD analysis project Ga0307380, IMG submission 202239) | Soil microbial communities from Risofladan, Vaasa, Finland - UN-3 | ecosystem: Environmental > Terrestrial > Soil > Coastal area > Acid sulfate soil | place: Finland: Risofladan, Vaasa | collected... | reverse complement strand
TTACGACTGTAATATCATCGCCAGCGACACCCGACGCTTTATCAAATTGCCAAGTCCCCAACCCCACAACTGTAACAACGACTCCTGTTACAACACTCGTCGTATCAATAGCCTTTAAAGCTGCGATATCTGCAACAGGTGCGTTAATAATATTTAATGCTAATTGACTCACTACGTAATTGTTAATCTGTGTTTTAGCATTTAAACCTGTTATTTTTTTATTCACGCCACCTTGAACCGAAGTTATTACATCAACATCTGCAAATGTAGTTGTTGCAGTTAATTCTGTTATTTTTTTGTCCACCATAAAAATACCTATTCTAATAAAATGAAACTACCGTCTTCTAGTAAAAAATCGTCTCCTGTTTCTAGCAGCAAATTATAAATACCCGAAGACCCCCCATCACCGAATAAATCGTGTAAAGTATCTTCAGCGAATAAATCGTGTAATAAGTTTAAAGTTAACGGATCTGCGTCTGTACTCATAATGAATTATCCGAATAAAACAACGCTTACGGAAAAAGTACCGGAAGAACTCGCCAATGTAGCTCGCAATTGCATATTTACAGACCAAAAATCTAGCCTTAAAATTTTATCATCTGTAAAGACGGCAGGATTCCCGCCATAAGTTAATATTGTCCAGTTTAAATTGTCCGCAAGTCTTGCTTCTATTGTAACCGACCCGCTAGAAGCCGTTACTCCTGATAACTGGATAACTTTTGCGCCCCCAACATTGGATATTGCCGCCCCAACCGTGTCCGTTGTGACTGCGTTTAACAAATAATTCGCTATTGCCATAATTCACCTATTAATGTAATCATTTTTTTAATACAGCTTTGGGAAAGTTTTCTATGTAAAATTCGTGTACGCATTTTAAACAATATCTATATTCAATACCTTCAAAAATATTTAGAAAAGTTCGTGTGCTTTCATACCCACATTTTTCACATTTGTAAATAGTGCCGCTTTTTTTAGCGCCGTTGCTTTTTTTCTTGATTACAGTTTTAATTTTCATAAAAAATACCTATTGATTTGAGACATGTAAAAGTTGAATACTAAAGTCTGATAGCTCCGCCGCGCCTGAATTATAGCCACTACCAAGCCTTAGTAAATCTATCAAGACACTACGCGTTCCAGTTGACGTATCTGTTACCCCTATTTGAGTGTCATCAATCTTGACCCAATTAACGCCCGCGGTAACATCATAGTGAATAGATATTTTATAGGATGTTCCGCTCACAGGCGACCATACCCCCAAATCAATACTAGCGATTGAAGCATCGGCTTGGTCTTTAATGTCTAAATATAATTTACCCGTCGTGATTTTATGCGTTAATTGAATTAGATTTGTTGAATCTGTATCAGCTTTTGATATACAAATAAATACTTTATCCGCCGCAGGGGTGCCAGAATAATTTGGTTTTACAGATAAAAGAATTGAGCCAACTTGTTGATTATCTACATTAGATGTTCCGTCGTAACTTACATAACGCGCGTCGCCATGTGCTAAATCAAGCCATCCAGCGGCGACAGCGGCTCCTCCAAAAGCTGTACCAGTAACACTTCCACCAGCATAATCCGCATCTATTGAACTCGCATAGGAAGCATAAAATGTTAATCCAGTATCAAAAGGAGTTATAGCCCATCCAGTTGTATAATCATAAGCAAGTACTGCCGAAACAGTACCTAATGCATTTATTGAATCTTTATGATTATCACGCACTTGTTGTAACTCCCAGTAAAATTCATCCATATCATTGACAATATTAGTCAATGTAGCAACATCAGGCATTACTATTTCATTTCCAGATATGTCAGTAAGATAATATGATGTTAATAAATTACTCGTCCTTAATGCATAATCATGTTCATCTTTCCAGCGATTATAATATGTTGCACTGGATTGATATGTAATCCCAGCATAAGTTAATCCATTATCTTCTATTGTAGCCATATAAGCATCTAATAATCCAATTTGATATATTTTTGCTTGTGCTAAATTAAGTGAATATTCTAACCAATCGGCATCATAAGTAGCTTTATTACCTATATATGTATCGCCATCAGCCCACGGTATACTTCCCGATACCGCATTTCCAGCAGCTAAATGCCATGCGCGAATTTCACCTTGTCTATAATATTGTAATATAGCTCCGACTGGTAATACATAAGCTGGCTCTTCATTTGCTATCCACCACGTTGTATCATAAATACTTTGATTGCCGCTATTATCTATAATAATAATTTCATTATTTGCATGGATAAATTGTCCCATGATTAATTACCTATAATTTAATATATAAATTTTTAGAAATTGTTGGTTGCATAATACTATGAGGAGTACCTGAACCACTATTATAAAGAGATATTCCTACTCCAGAAGTACTTGTATTAATTCTTCCGCCAGCATGTGTATTATAAGTGCCACCAGAATCTCGGCTTGCTGTTATTTCAGCCGCTCCTCCATTACCATGAGCATGGCCTGGATCAGAAATTCCATGCGAATGTTCCCCATTTTCTGCCGCACTTAAAGCATGTTTTTTTTCTCCTTCGAGCTGACCAATTCTGATAGCGTCTGGATCATTTATATCATGCGAAGCAAATACGCGCGCATACCCCCATGGCACAGTTATTCTTTTATGTGCCGCCCAATCATCGTCTGCTGTTCCGCCACGCCCTCCGACAACAGGGCATTCAGTATCAGCATAAGCAGTCCAAAATAGTTTAAATAATTGTTCGCAATCTGCATTAGCTCTAATAGTTGCCCCAGATGTAGCATCACCTATTGTTGTTTTACTGCTATCATTAATCCATATCCAACCTGCACGCTCACCTGTCCTATCTGTCCAAATATTATCCCCTGTTCCAAATGACTGGTCTTCATATTTATGTGAATACAATTCAAACGAGTCAATATCCGTATGAAAAATAAGCTCACCATGTTCCCCTTGCGGCAAATCCCCAGGTCCCAAAGATGAAATACCGTCCGCTTTTACAATAGCCTTAACTCCTAGCGAATTGACGTTTACTGTAGCGGCGCCTGTATTTGTATGACTAATTCGGAATCGAACTCTAAAGCCGTCTAAATATTGGATAGGCGCTTGTAAAGGGGACACCGCTGTTAATATATAATTATTACCTGAACCAGCATCCCCATAAAAATCTCCTACAGCCGCGTATGTCGATACAGCTTTTGCGATCTGGTATAAATCCCCAGCAGTTAATGTTTGACCCGATGAAGTAATAAGATTTTCTTCTTCCTCAGGGATGTCATTAAACTCATCTGCTGTTAAATCATCGCCAGTGAATTTATGCGCTATATTTCTCATAATTAACCTATTATTTACGTTTTCCAACGGAAATGTAAATTTACATTCGCTGGTTTTAATTTACGGAACAAACACATTAGGAACTGCACGCTATTTTCAAATTTTATCGGAAATGTTAAAGTAAATAAATTTTTTGGCTGTTCTGTCTCATAAAAATTTATTATCATCGTGAACTTTGCAGCTTTAATAGACCCAGAAAAATACAATGGGAATTTCATTGTAAAAATACTATATTGCGTGCCGTATTCGATTTTAATTCTATACCCGAAAAAAAATGCTAAATCAACCCAATCTTTTTCTGTCGTAAGATTCATCAACGCAAATTTTGCCACAAGCTGTTTTCTGCGTTGCGCCAAAGACACTGTATTTGTCAAACATGTATCAGGTATCTGGAGCGCTTTTTCCCATTCATCTATTAAGTTTGTAGTATGAGCTAAATCGTCTTCTACACTTAACTCATAAATCTTATTTTGCAGTCGTGTAAATTCAAAAGCAAAAGAACTAAATAAAGTGCGCAAGTTAGAGCCTTCAATCCTTTTCGCCGCAAATAATCGACCATCGGGAATATAGGCTACTAAGCAATCTGTGTTTTCTACAATTGTGTTTGGGCGAAAATCATTTGTCATGGATTAATCTGACCAAATGTGGCTAACTCATCTTCCCCCACTAGTATATCACCTAAAGGGTACGCTAATACAAAATTAGTAACGAAATCGCCTGTCGCGGGGTCTACTGTATAATATATTGCGGATGCATACGAACTTTTAGATAAATTTTGTCCTACAATCGGAACTTCTTCAAAAAACGCTTTTAAACTCGCCTCAATCGCAACTCGCATTGTTAGTGTGTTAGGGTCTAAGATGCTGAATTTGAAATTGATTACTTTTGGGGTTGGCGCTTTTACGATAACATCATCAGGGTCTACATGTGCGGGTTTAATTGTTAATAAACGCTCTTTTACAATCGCAACTTGGCTACCAGAAGGGAACGGATTCGCATCATTATCGCGCATAAAATAAACTGTTACTTGCCCCACATCAGGGGTTGTTCCATGCACAAATACGCGTGTCACCCCGTTAATTTCTTCGCATTTTAAAACTATTTCCGACGCGCTAAAGTATGCAATAGGATGTCTATACGCGAATAAATATCTAACTTTAAATTCCTCGTCGCTTTCTATATCGGCGCCTCCTGTTAACCCTTCATATTGTACAAATGCGGATGTGTCAACGCCTGCAATTAAGGACGAAAAAAACAACTCACTACCGCTTACTAAATTAGTTACTAACCCATAGTCCGTAGATTTAATTTCTATTCCAATGCATATTTGAGATGCGAGAATCGTACCTGTTGCGGGTGTAGTCGGCGCACTGCTTATCTCATAAGTAAATTCGTCAGTAGCCGTAACAACTATTTTAAAAGTTCCATTGTATTCAAGTTGATCCGCGCCGCTTATCACGACACTATTTCCATTCGCAAAAAAATGATCGTTTACTGTAGTAACAGTTACAACTGTCCCACTTCGAGTTAAACTCGTTACAGAAATATTTTGTGTTGCAATTACTTTTTCTTGTGCTGTTAAAAAATAGTTGCCGTCACTGGATTGTAATTGCGTGCCGAGTGGTATTGCGGCACCTAGCGTGCCTGTAACTGTAATGTTTCCTGTCGATTGTGTTGCAGCATTGCGGTAAATACCTTTAAATGAAGCCCATCTGTCCGCAAACTCGCCTGTCGCTGTATCTGGGAATAATTGTTTTTGCAACTCTTGAACTGTTTTATTTGTATCGTAAATCGCGCCTGAATACCCAATCGCAAGCGCTAAAAGATATGAGTTGCGTAAAAAAGGCTCGCTTTCGGGCAGCGCAGCTTGGATGTCCGTGCTAACGCGGTCTACAATTTCTTGTCTATTTTCTGGGTATAAAATTGGCATAATATTTTAAAATGAGTTTGTATTTTCCCACAAATCAAATGCAATGCTTAATGTTTTATTGGGGCTAATAACCAAGTCAGCTTCTACGCTAATACCATCCACGATAAAACTTGATTCTGATTTTATTTCTTTCACTAAAGTATCACTTATTAGCCACTGCAAGCAATCACTAGTGTATGTTTTTGCTAAATTTAAAGTCGTATTGTCTTTTCTCGCTTGTTCTAACAGCCAAAGCTTTGAACCTATTTCGTAATTATCATATTTTAATACTGTATTGCCCCACCACCCGCGCCGAAACTCTGGCGTTGGAATTTCACTTGCGGCCGCCCTTTTTTCGCATAAAAAAGACAGAAGCAACGCTGTACCCAATCCATCAGTCAACGCAAAATCGCCGTCTAAAAAATCAAAATCGTAATAACCTTTTTCTTTATTTAACAAAATGTCCGCCATCTTAATTACTCGTATTATGGATGCTACCCGTTGTTATTAAGCCCGTTTTGCCGTCTACTACAACCTCATCACCAAGACGTGCAATAGCCGCCCCTCCAGTGCCAAAATTAAATGTGCCGTTACCATTAAATATTCCGCTCGTACTAAAACCGAAAGAAAAACTTCCGCTTGTGAAATTCATGGCAGGAGCTGTTACATTAAACGTTTGTGCCGTCATGTCTATATCTGTTACTGTACTGACAATTAATTTGCCTTTACAGGTTATTTCAATATCACCATTTTCTAAAAATTTTATATAACTACCAGAGACAGGACTGCCAAAAATAACTTCCCCAGATTTTAAATTTTTAAATCTATCTTGTTGCGAATAAGGCATAACCGCCAAATTGGCTTCGTTGCCGCATACGGTAAACGCTAATCCGATATTATCAACAGGCGCAACGGCGCTCATCCCATAGGGATAAATACATTCAGCCGCTGCAATCTTTGATAGATAAGTAACTTGGCAGTGAGAAATAGGTTTCTCATCTTTACTAATTGCCGTTATAACTACACGTTTTATATAGTTAGTTATTTTATTTGCTAAATGTTTCATATGCCTTTATAAGGAGTTAGATTGCTTATAATTCCGCCGTTAACATCCTCTCCTGATGCTTTTTTCTTTTTGCGGTTTCTGTATTTTATGCCTTGCAATGTTTCTACAGAATAGCCTTCTTTGTCTATCAATTCTAATGTTGTCATGCTTCCTCCAGCAATTGAATAATTAAACTCAACGGACTTAATCAATAATAATTGCTTTGGTATATTGCAGTAATCATCATTTACTAATATCAATTGGTTTGGCTGCCAAATTCGCGCAGGATCGTTTATCGGCGAAAAACCTTGAACTGTAACCGTATATTTAAATCCTGTCGCGCGGTTATAGTTTGCCTGCGATGTAGCGCGTTCTTGTAAATCAGCCTGACTGTTGTAAGAATCATCATGTGTCATTAAATTAAAAACTCGCGTATGTCTTATCGCTTCGTCGTAAGCAGTAGCGGAAACCGAAACAATCTTGTCATTACTTATCGCGTGAACATCTTCCACGATCCCGTTACTAACAACATTACTTTGTGATTTCATCACGTATCTATAAAACCTTTTTGTATCATCATATATTGCCACAGCACTTAAAATAACAGCTTGATAACCAGGACTTGACGTTAAAACAGTATTTAATCTTTCGTCGTCTTTTGGTGTGCGCGCTAATAAAATATTACCATCGCCATCGGACATCAACAAAACTTGTCTTTTTTTGGCAAATTTTTCAATAAACAAATATGCTGACTCGCCAATTTGTGCCGACATGTTATTTAATTCTGTGTTATCAAAAACATCTAGTTTAGCATTACTATTAACGGCTATTTCATTTTCTAAGCCAAAATTCTTCAATACTTTTCTAATAATATTTTCTAAACTAATGCCTGCGCTAAAAGACAATTCACTGCCAAGTGTGTTGTCTATAATGTCGCATGTTTTATCTCGACCCCCAATGGTTATTTGATGCTGTTTTGAATCATAATTGATGCCTATAGTTTCAACATATCCTGTAATAAAGGCTTTCCCGTTAACTAGCACCCTGCATTTACTTCTATTTTGTATTGGGAATTTTTGTAAATTATCCAACACTGAAATATTAAAACTAAAGCTGCCGCTAATATGCTCCATGGATTTACTAGCCGTCGCACTAGTAAATCCACTATAAGGGACGCCATTTATTTCCAATGCAATGTCGTTCATTGCGTTGCTTCCGTTAAAATTTTAATATCCCCGCTAATTTGAGTGACGTTATTTAAATCGTTTAGCGCTATTACCTCGTCTTCATTTTCAAAATCAGCATAATACCTATACAATAGAACAGATAAGGGCGTCACAGGCACGTTAACAGTAATGACTTTACTTACATTCACTTTTAATTGACTAAAAAATCTTTTCACAGTGTTGCGTAACTTTTCTAATTGCCTCAAAATATCGATGTCAAGCACATTATTATTCATCAAATATTGGTACTTAGTCTCTAGATCGACTTCTTTTTCCATAATTTGCAAATCGTCTAAATACGTTATTTGTAGCGCGTTAGAATATAACGTCATCAATAAAACTGTGTTCACATAACAATTCAAGATTTTTCTATTTAAAATTCTTTGGCTACGTTCCGCAGTCGTGTCTTTTATTATTATATCGTCGGCGCCAAAATAATATGCCGTAGAATTAAGTGCATAACTATCTTCAGCTGATAACCCTAAATTATTATACGCATCTAACAAATCTACAATTGAAGCCGAAAAACTTGCACTATCTTGCAATGACACATATCGATTAACTTCAAAATCTGCGCTTTTCGATGTAAAATCGTTTAAAGCATTATCCTCGGTAGCTACAGCGCGCGTTGGTTGTAGCGAGCTATTTAATTTTTGGCTCTTACTCGAAGCATCTGCTATATTGTGTTTAAAACTAAGTGCAAATTTGGTAACGAAAAAAGCAGTTAAATAAGGGGCTATCTCATTAATAATACTATCGACAAAAGAACCGCCCGCATCTCCAAACACAGGGAAAAGATTTTGTCTCGCCTCTTCAAATGTAATGCTAAAAACACACTCGCCTAAAGACGTTAAATTTTCTGTGACTGTATATGTTTTTACAGTGACAAGCACAAGCCCATATAAAGGATGCGTCAACACTCCTATTCCTTTCTTTTGCAATGCTAAGATAAAAACTTCTCGCAAAACTAAGTAATCGTCATTACCAGTAATTATAGCGTCAACATCAAACGTTCTTAAATTTTCGCCCAAATCTTCTACGAAACGATATTGTTTGTTGGGGTATTCGAAAGTCTGCGTCTTTCTTCCGTAATGCATCGTGCTTGTATCCACAAGAAATGGCACCCCGTTAAAAGTTGCTGTAAATAGCTGGTTAAGTAATGCCATCAGTAAGACCCCATGGTTGTTCTTCCTAATTCAGACTTAACAGCAAGTGGTATGCTCCCAACCATATTGCCCTCATGCATCAATCGAATTAAACTAGGAGCCGACACAACGGAGCTTATTTGTTGTGCTCCAGCTGACGGGTTAAACCCTAATAAGCTTGCTCCTGAAGAAATAGTGCCTGGCTGCGCTGTCCCTGCAGATTCACCAAGCGCCGATAACGCCCCGCCCACAGTCTTCCACCCTACTTTCGTTTCTCCCCCTCCAAATTGTTTTAATGCGGTCAGCATGCTTTGATTAAATGATGAAAAGTCCACCCCTTTCGCGCCTTCCCACATCGCAAGCACTGCAAGGATTGGTCCTGAGGCTCTTGCCATTGCGCCAAAATAACCAGCTAAAAGACCAAAACCCCAAGTAATAGTTTTAAGAACTGATGCTATTGATATCAAAGCCGCCCCAATAAGTCCTATATTTACCGCCATTTTAAACACTTCTGGATTAGCTTCTAACCAAGCTTTTATTTTAGGCTCCAATTCAGCCAATCTATCCGCTATGCCTTTCATCCCGCCTTCAATGCCGTAAACTTTAAATAACGCATCGCCGAAGTCCGCCGCGATAAAACGTAAAGCATTATGCACTCGATCTGCAGACGTGCCTGTGGTCATTAACATTTTTCTATAAGATTCATAAAAATCGCTTCCCTTTTTTGTCATACTGTCAAGAACAGGTTCTATTAATTTAAAATCAAGCTTTTTTGATGTTAAATTATTCCATGCCTTATCGCTTAAATGATAATATTCTTTAAAAGCTTTAACTAACGGGATGCCTTGTTGTGACATTCTAGCCATGAAACGCCCCTGCGCATATCCGACCGTTTTCATTCGGATAAGTCCTGATGCGATTTCAGTTATATCTCTACCAGAACCCACCGCTAACACAGACATTTGCTTTAACTTTTCGTTTATTTTGTCCATCCCATAACCAGCCGCTAACAGTTTTGTTGCTGTCTGGTTTAATCCTTCAGGTGACAATCCTGTAGACAATGACATCTCTTTAACACTAGCCATAACCTTCGCCGCATTTTTAGCAGAACCTGCGACGGATTCTAACCTTATTTGCATCGTTTTGAATTGCTCGGAATTTTTTAAGGCATAAGTAGCCGCAGCAGCCATTGGCAAAACCAATCCTTTGAATAAAATTTTACCCGTTTTTTGCACAGTGTCGCTAAACTTTTTAACGTTGTCGGCGCTCTTTTTCATTTGAACTTCAAACTTTTCCATAGAAGCGCTAATTTTTTTCACCGCAGGCGAAAAATTATCAATCGCTTTGAAAATGTAGGCTAGATCATAAGTGCTCATCGATTAATCGCCTTTTTTTGCTCCGCAGTTGCTTCTTTATTTATTCGTTCTGCATTACGTTTTAGATTAATAAATTCTACAATAGGCATTTCTTGAAAATCTTTATATGTAACAGCACCTTTATAAAAAACCATCAAATTTGAAGCTAAAAAATTTAGTTCTTCTTCTTTGATTGCAACATAATTGATGGTAATAAAAAATTTGCGATATAATCTCCAAGCAATCGCAATGTTTCACGTGAATCTAAAGCGTTAAACAAGTCTAAAGTTAAAGCCTCCTTGCCGTCAATCAGACAAATATTATCAGACAAAATTAAATCCTGAAAGACCTCTACAAATTCCGCCATTTGCTCAGGTGCAAGCGAGCCTGAAATAAGCATATAAATGCTCGCGCCATCTATAATATCATCTTGCGACTCTACGTCTTTCTTTGACGTGTCTTCTTTGTAATTTTCTCTAGCTTTTATCAAAGACGACATTACCGTTGAGCTTAATTTACTAGATAAAGAAAGCAATCGAGTTGTTGGCGCTCGTAATAATAGCCGCTTTGCTTTAATACCAGCCTTGCCGTCATGGGCATAAATCAAATCATCTTGCAAAATAAAATCAAACTCTTTTTTTAGCATTTTTATTTTCCGATTAAAAAATTAAACTAACGAATCGCATTGGAACTCAACACTTATCATGCCATCAATGCCAGTCTCGACTTCGTATTTGTTCACAATTCCTGCATCTGAACCATACCTAGTAAATTCCGCATCTGTGATACTTATGGCGTTATCAAAGTCATTGTTGACCCAAGTGCGTGCCAATTCAACATTTGCAACAGTGTTAAGTAATTGAAATTTAACCTCTGAAAACTGCGTTGTCACGTCTATCGACGACACCCTCTGCATAGAACCTCCGCCGCCCGTTTGAGTCCTAACTTTTTTTTCTGGTGTTCCTTCTGTAAAAGTTAGTGATCCCGCAATGTATGGGACTAAAACATTATTTATCATTAAAAATGGAGTGGACAAACTTTTTATATTAGTCATCGTAAAACCTCTTTTTATTATTAACTATTTGCAGAAAATGAGACTTGCATAGTCATTATAATTGTTCGTAATTGCGTAACTATTGGCAACAACATAGTTACGGTTGCCTTACCTAAATCCAAATCTAATACAACAGATAAATTTTGTTTAAAATAAGTTAACCAATCTGTGCCTGTCTCTTCATCTTTGCCGACTCTAACAAGCGCCATAGTTCCTAAGTCGTTATATAAGCCTGTTAAAAAAGATTTGATTATTTGATCGTTCGCCATGTTGTACCCCAATACCACATCGCCGCTTGTTAAACGACTTTGAGAAAATCTTTCTCTTAAGTTATCGTAAAAATATTCCCTACAGGTCACTTCTGTGTCGACGTATTCTAAATATTTAAAGCTGATATCTGGGTCACCCGCACCGTCTGTCTTATACGTAGTAACTGTTGTGCCTAAAATAATTTGATTATTTGCAATATTATTGCCAAGTGTTGCAGCCCCAGCTGCAACTAAACTAGCTAACTCCGAGTCAATAAAATTTTTACCTGTTTCTTCTAAGGGGAGCGTTGGTATAATAGTGTTGAAATAAGGCAAACTTGCAATATGCATACCACCGAATGCGTCTTTAGCGCCATAAGTAGCTGAAACATATTGACCGATATTCACATCGGGAGTCAATCGTAACGCACGAATTGCCGCAACTTTTGCGGCAATAATCGTATTAATCTCAAAAATACCTGATCCCGCATAAAACGCTAACGGAGTCGCGATTTGTTTATTCGCTATAATGACAATACTTTGGGAATTATCTGCGTTTGCTGCTATTGCAATATTTG
>Ga0307380_10010146_pt1 | contig 11892 bp, 11 predicted proteins | sample UN3MG_FD_202239 | JGI IMG/M metagenome (GOLD analysis project Ga0307380, IMG submission 202239) | Soil microbial communities from Risofladan, Vaasa, Finland - UN-3 | ecosystem: Environmental > Terrestrial > Soil > Coastal area > Acid sulfate soil | place: Finland: Risofladan, Vaasa | collected... | reverse complement strand
TTCTGACTTAATGCCTGGTGCAGTAGGAAGTGGTTCTTTCTGGACTGAGATATTAAATTATGTAAGTGGTGTACCTTTGAAAAGAGTGCTTATGACTATAGAAACTACTGCTTTGGATGCTTATCGGAAATAGCAGAGGATTAGACCTGTCATTGCGAGGGGAGCACTCAAGTAATATTGAGTGCTCCCCGTGGCAATCCCGGATTGAGATTGTCACGCCGCGTTGCTCCCGCAATGACAAAATCTGATAGTTATATTAAAATATTTTTTACATTGATATTTAGAAAGGAAAGAAGTTTGTGATACATACAAAAAAAATTACCCCATGGTTGTATATATCCCCGGCAGCATTTCTCTTATTCTTTTTTTTAGTATATCCTTCAATTAATACCATTTACATCTCCTTTCTTAACTATAATTCGGAAAAATTTATAGGTATTAAAAATTATATCTATTGTTTTACCAATGAAACTATGCTTACTGCCTTTCGGAATAACGCCTTATGGGTAATAGTCTTTGTTCCTTTAACAGTTTTTTTAGGATTGATTATTGCAGTATTAATAGATAAAGTTAAATACGAATCAATAATAAAATCAGTAATATTTATGCCTATGGCTATTTCCTTTGTAGGCGCAGGTGTAATTTGGAAGTTTGTCTATGCTTATAGGCCGGTTTCAGCTGCTCAGACTGGTGTTCTTAACGCAATTCGGCTATTTTTTCAATTAGAACCCTTGCCCTGGCTAATTATTAGGCCCTGGCTTAATAACTTTTGTTTAATTATGGTGGGGGTATGGATATGGACTGGATTTTGTATGGTAATATTATCCGCGAGTTATAAAGGCATACCCCGAGAACTATTAGAAGCAGCTCGGGTAGATGGTGCTACCGAATTCAGAATATTTTGGAAAATTGTTTTGCCTTTATTGAAACCCACTATTGCAGTAGTATCTACCACTATGGTAATTATGGTACTTAAAGTATTTGATATTGTCTATGTAATGACTAATGGAAATTTCGATACAGAAGTTATTGCTAATCGAATGTATAAAGAAATGTTTATTTTTAGAGATTTTGGCAGAGCAAGCGCCATCGCAGTTATTTTATTATTAGTTATTATTCCGATGATAATAATTAATATTCAACGGTTTAAGGAACAGGAGACCATAAGATAATGAAAAAAATATCCAAACCATTTTCGAGAAGCCTACTTCACCTGATAATAATTATTACCGCATTTATATGGATACTTCCAACTGTTGGACTATTAATAACTTCATTTCGGCCTCCTCCTGATGTAGCTGCATCCGGTTGGTGGACTGTATTCGAACACCCTTTTAATTTTACCTGTTATAGCCTGGAAAATTATCAAAGAGTTATTGCCAAGATTGGGCTGGGAGGAGCTTTTATGAATACTCTTTTTATTGCTATTCCTTCTACTATAATTCCAATATTGATTGCTTCCTTTGCTGCTTATGCCTTTGCCTGGATGGAATTTCCGGGACGTAAATTAATATTTGTCTTTTTAGTTGGTTTATTGGTGATTCCGTTACAAATGACCATGATACCTATTCTTCGTATTTTCAGCAACCTGGGGATAGTGGGTACTTTTCCGGGAATATGGTTGGCTCATACCGGTTATGGCCTCCCTCTTATGACTTATTTATTATATACTTTTATTTCTGGCCTTCCGAGTGAATTGTTTGACTCTTCATCTATAGATGGAGCAACTCCTTTTCAGATATTTATTAAAATAGTAATGCCTCTTTCTATTCCCGCACTTGCTTCCGTTACTATCTTTCAGTTCTTATGGGTTTGGAATGATCTTTTAGTAGCTCTGGTTTATTTAGGAGGGACACCTGATGTTGCACCTCTTACAGTGCGTATAAGTGCCTTAGTCGGTTCTTATGGTCAGGATTGGGAACTGCTTACTGCAGCGGCCTTTGTCTCTATGGCTCTTCCCTTAATTCTCTTTTTAGGGTTACAGCGTTATTTCGTAAAAGGTATTTTAGCCGGGTCAGTGAAGGGATAAAAATTAATTCACCAATTCACCGATTTCCCAATTAATTTAGTTGTCCAGTTAACCGGTCTCCCGGTCTGCTAGTCAGTTGTGTAACATGTTACATATTACAAGTAATTTGTTTTTATAAATTAAGAACTATGATCTCCTTACTCATTACCCATTCCTCATCACTGTATTTCTAAACGCTATCCGCTGTACGCTCCACGCTAATATACGCGATACGAACAAAATACTTGCAGAATTCATTACAATTATATAAAATGAATTATATCGGTCTATTAATTTATACATATCTTCACGCTCTATTTTCTTATTCTAAAGGAAGTATTATGAACGAAGAGAGTTTTAAAAAAGAAATCCTTAATTTTGAAGATAAATACCTTTCTCCTTATGCAGCGAAAAATTACGAAGCCAGAAGAGGACATGAGACATTCCATCCTTTTAGGGGGCCGTATTCGAGAGACCGCGATCATATATTATACAGCGGTTCATTTCGCAGATACATAGGGAAGACTCAGGTGATATATTTTTCCGCAAGTTTTGACGAACAGTTGTCTAATCGGAGTATCCATACTTTACAAGTTTCTCAGATAGCCCGCACCATAGGAAAAGCTTTAAAGTTAAATCTTGATCTTATTGAGGCTATTGCTCTTGGACATGATTTAGGACATGCTCCCTTTGGGCATGATGGAGAGGAGATTCTTCAAGAGATTTGCCAGGAGAAAAATATTGGCATATTTTTTCATAATATCCATAGTCTTAGAATAGTCGATAAACTTGCCGATGCTTGCAAAGGGATGAATTTAACCTTTCAAGTAAGAGATGGAATTCTCTCTCATGATGGTGAGATTAATGAGAAATATCTTAAACCGAATCGAAATAAAACCGAAGCTGACTTAATAGATTATTGCCGGAGAAAATCTCAAGGAGAACAAGTTCATATAGTTCCGGCAACTTTAGAGGGATGTGTTGTTCGCATGTCAGATGCAATATCCTATGTGGGGCAAGATTTTGAAGATGCGATACGCATTGGTATTTTAAAAAAGAGTGAATTACCAGAAGGAATTAAGAAAGAATTAGGAGAAAGCAATACAGATATTATAAATTCCTTGGTAACTGATATCATAATTAATTCTTATAATCGGGACGAAATAATTTATTCATCTAATATTGCTGAGAGAGTTTTTGAATTGAAACAATTTAATGCGGAAAGGATATATAAAAATTCCAGACTCAAGGCAAAAAAGACGAAACTGAGAGCTTCCTTTAAATATTTATTTAACAAATTTCTTAATGATATTAACAGAGGCGATGAGGGCTCTTTAGTTTTTAAGGAGTGGATTTTTAATAGGGGCAAAAATAAAGGAGCAGACTATGTAAATAGTAATTTACCTGAACAGGTAGTAGTTGATTATATTGCTTCAATGACAGATAGGTATTTTAATAATACCTATATAAAATATAAAAAATAATTTTACTTTAAATTTATTTGATTTATTTAGCAAAAGCGAGAAGGAGTAGGACAATATGTCTGATAGAATTGAGGTTGTGCTAAGTGATATTACTAAACAACAGGCGGAGGCTATAGTTAACGCAGCCAATAATTCTCTTCTTGGCGGCGGGGGAGTAGATGGGGCTATCCACCGTGCAGCTGGTTCCGAGCTTTTAGAAGAGTGTCGTAAGTTAAAAGGGTGCCCAACCGGACAAGCGAAGATAACTCGAGGTTATCGATTGCCGGCTAAATGGGTTATTCATACTGTAGGCCCTGTCTGGAAAGGCGGGAACTACAAAGAAGACGAGTATCTTACTCAATGCTATCAGAGTTGTTTTACCTTAATAGAAAAACATTTGCTTAAAACAGTAGCTTTCCCTTCAATAAGCACAGGGGTATACCGGTTTCCCTTGGAGCGCGCTACTGAAATTGCTATTACCGAAACTTTAAATTTTTTAAAGAGAAATAATTTTGTAGAAAAAATTATTTTTGTATGCTTTAATAAAAAAGTATATGATTGTTATATAAGTGAATTAAAAAAGTATTGTTAGTGTAAACTTTAGCCCCTTTCTTTTTCTTTAACGCGATACTCGATACACAATACGAATTTATAGCATATACTTATTTCATATTTAATGTATAATATTAGGGATGGGTACAATACATTGTGCCCCTACACTTGAATCCTAATTTCTTTAACGCGCGATACTCGTTACGCAATACGCGATACGATATACTAACGACTAATTTAATTGTAAGGGGATATTAGAGATTTTGCCAAAGAATAAATACTACTATTATTCTTATCATCAAACTTCTTCCTATAAAAAAAGAAGAATTAAAAAAATAAAAATGATTATTGGTAGCTTATTTATTCTATTATTGGCTATGGGAGTAATTTATTTTAAGACCCTGCCGTTATTTTCTGCAAAAAAAAACAACGATACTCTTCCTGCGTCAGAAGAAATTTCGGAATCAATAGCAGAGGAGATAGAGAAGGTTCCCGAGATAATCAGAGAAGAAATTTCTCTGTGGGAAGAAATAGAGGAAGAGAAAGAAGAAAAGGAAAGGGAAGAAGTAATTACCATCGATGTTAATTTGCAGGCCGGGGATACTCTTTATGAATCTTTAATCAAAGAAGGAATTTCTGCAGCTGAGATACTCAGTTTACAAGAAAAAGTAAAATCCGTAGTAGATTTCAACTATCTTCCGGTTGGCAGTGAATATTCTTTAAAGTATAATCCGGAGGGAAAAGTAACAGAATTTACTTATAAACCCAATCCCATTGATATTTATTGTATAGATATTTCTGCCTCTGATTCAGAAGATTTAAAAGTAACCAAAGAAGAAGTCTGCACAGAAATTGTTCGGCTTGAAGGGAAAATTGAATATTCTCTTTATGAATCTATGTTAGAATGTGCAGATTCGCCCCAACTGGCCCTCCAATTAGCAGAGATATTTGCCTGGCAGATCGACTTTCTTACCGAATGCCGGGAGGGAGATACTTTTATAATTTTAGTAGAAAAACAGTATAGAGGAGATTTTTATCGCTGGGAACAGATACTTGCTGCCGAATACGAAGGGGAACTTCTGAGTAGACATACTGCCATTTTGTTTGAAGACCCTGCTGGACATATAGATTATTATACCGAAGAAGGGAAATCGTTAAAAAAGGCATTCTTACGGGCCCCCTTAAATTATAAATATATCAGTTCTAATTTTTCTAAAAACCGTTTACACCCAATCTTAAGAATTTGGCGTCCTCATCTGGCTATCGATTATGCCGCTCCAAGCGGGACTCCGGTTTCTACTATCGGAGACGGAACAGTAATTTATGCTGGTTGGGATAGTGGTTATGGAAACTATATTAAAATTCGCCATCCCAATAATTATGTAACTGCTTATGGTCACCTTTCTCGTTTTACCAAAGGATTAAAAAATGGCCAGAAGGTAAAACAGGGTGAGATAATAGGCTACGTAGGATCTACTGGTTTGTCTACAGGCCCGCATTTAGATTTTTCCATTAGTGAAAATGGAGAAAAGGTGGATTTCTTAAAGCTTAAACTTCCCGCTGCTTTTTCAGTTGATCCCCAGTATAGTGCTCAATTTAACGAAGTAAAGAACCAACTGCTTAGCGTCTTAAAAAGCGATGGAGAATTGGATTTAAACATAGGATTAAATAATCAACAATCTACAAATTTAGACGGGAAATAATTCAGAAAATAAAATATTAACGATTTCCCCCCAGCATAAATCTTCCCTGACCTTGTTGCCAGGGTCTGATTTCCGTTGCCTTAAAATTATTATCACTTATTAGTTTACCAATGAGTTTTATTTTTAAATCGGTGGCAGGAGTTATTTTTCCCTTCCAAATAGCTTTATTCGCCTCGATTTTCCAGCGGTTGTTATCTAAATCCATAAGAATAAAATTATTTTCAGGAAGTTCTATCTCTATAATTGTCCCCGCTAAAAGCCCTCTTTCTGGCTGCATCCATTGCTTCTCACAAGTATAAACCAATCTATTATAGTAGGGAATTTTCTCAAAAAATATATTTCCTAAATTTTCGCTAAAGCCATTAGAATAAAGGATAGTGCCAAAAACAGTACTAACTATTAAGCTGATTAAAAGAATTGAAATAAACTTAAATCGATAACCTCTTTTTGTATGGATCAAATTGTAGTAGGCTACTCCAATAAATAGGATTAGAAATATTAGCCAGAGGTAGGGCAAGCTTAAAAAAACAGTTTTTAAAAAACTATCTCCAAGATAATGATAAATATCCCAATCAAGCTGTTTAATGATAAATAGAATCATGCTAAAGGCGAAACTACCCAAGATTATCGAAATTCCGAATATCGACCAGATAAAATAATTTTTAGTTATAAAATACCAGCGGGGTTTTGGTTTAATGTTATTATCTTTTATTTTTTTTAAAACTTCACTACTTATATTTTTCATATTTTTAGAGTTTAATATCCTCCTTTTCTAATCCTTGTTTAAGAGATTTTTTAGCCCGGTTTATCAGAGCGGCTATAGTGCCCATCGGTTTATGCAAAATATCGCTTATCTCCCGATAATCTTTTCCTTCCACAAACTTTAAAATTAACACATCTTTGTATTTTAAAGGCAGTTGATTAATTATTTTTAAAATATGTTTATAAGTTAATTTTTGAAGATTTGCATCTTTTACTTCTAAAGTAGGTTTCAATATGTTATTTAAATCTTTATCTTCCCAGGACACTGTTTGGGGACGCACTTTTTTCTTTCTAAAAGCACTAATGGTAGTATTGTGAGCAATGCTATATATCCAGTTAGAAAATTTAAAATTTAAATCAAAATCATTTAAGTTTTGGTAAGCTTTGACAAACACTTCCTGTAGGATATCTTCTGCATCTTCTCTGTTTATATTAGATATTTTTAAAATGTAATTAAGAAGTTTAGCCTCATAACGTTTCATCAAGCATAGATAGTAATCCTGATTATTCAAAGTCAGGGCTACTATCTGTTCATCAGTTTTATTAATACACTCTGAACTTATAACCATAATTATTAATTCTTTCTACTTTTTAGAACTTGCAAATAATTTCTTTCTTTTTCTTTTTAAATATTAACAGGTAATATTTTAAATGCCAGAGAGCATGAAATATACCTAATAGAGCCATAACAATAGAGAATTCTACATGCCAGAATAAAAAGTTAAAATCGATAAATTTAAACCATTCAAAGTCTCTAATGAATACCAATATCATTCCTGTTCCTGCTGAACTGATAAAGCTGATCAACAAAAAAACGTTCCAAAATTTTTTTTCTTTGCACAAACTTATCTCTAATTTATGAGCCAGGAATTTACCTCCAAAATATATTAACAGAGCTATAAAAAAGATTTCTAAAAAATGATAACTGGGTAGAGGTTTCCTCTCAGGAGACGAAGGGTCGGAGACTGTTTTTTGAGTAGAAGCTGCTTCGGCAATAAAGAGTCCTCCTGTAACTTTCTCGTCGATTTCTTCAGAATATTTATTCTCATTGATTATGTTCTCTATTATATTTTCTTCATTTAAAATAATACTTGTATTACGGTCTTCTGGGGCTGGTTGCGAACGGTCACAAATACCATCACCGTCAGTGTCGATATACCTTTTACATTCTCCCGGGTAGGGGTCATCTTCTAAACCATAAGGGCAGTTATCCCAGGCATAGGCAGATATTGAACCAAAAGCTATTAAAATAAAGATTATTGTAGATAATGTAATATATTTTCTAAATCTTTTTATCATATTTTGTCTTTCATTTATAATTTATTATATTCTATTAGATAGTATATGGGAAATTTTGTTTATTGAAATTATACACTGACTTATTAAGAGCTCCCATTTTATAATACGCCAGCCAGAATAGTTTTCTTTCATATGACTAACAAATTTCTTTTAATTTTTATACATACTGTAATAGACATACTCGATAAAAATAAATATTAGCCGTGGCTTTGGCGAGAGAATTAGAAGAAAGAAAAGTATAGTTACTGCTCTTGTTTTTTATCTTTTCTTTCTTCTTCTTAACTCGATACTCGATACTCGATACTATATACTCGATACTAATAATAATGTATAATTAGGACAAAGATTAAAAGGAGGAATTAAAGATGAAAAAAAGATATTTAAAAATTTTATTAATATTAGGTTTGATTATTTTTGGATTATTATCAGTATTTAGCTTTAGTTTTGCAGCTGGTCAGGGAGGGACTGCCTGGGAGACCTTTTCTCAGGAAGCATCTGATTACTTAAAGATGGCGATAGACAAGATGGAAGAGGCGATTAAAACTTATCAGGGAGTTAATTACCCTAACAAAGAATTGTGGGTTGAAGCGATCGATTATGCTGAAAAAGCGATTGAGGCAGACCCGGATTTCATAGAAGCCCATTATCGTCTTGCCCAGATTTATCAATATACTAATTGGTATTATCGAGAAGCGAGAGAGTGGGGGAGATATATTGAACTTATTCAAAAAAGGGAAGTATTTTCTCCGGAAGCTGAACAGAAATTAGCTTTTGCCTATTATCGGTTAGGATATGCGGACTACCAAAGAGAAGATTATGATGGCTGTATCTTGTATTTACAAAAAGCAGTTGAGATTAACCCAAAAATGACCGAAGCGCACTATTGGTTAGGCCGAGTATTTTATGAAATTGGCAGATTGAATGATTCTCTTTCTTCCTGGCGAAAAGTATTAGAAATTGATTCCTATTATCCTAAGGCTCAATATTTTTATACCAAAGTAGAAAATTCTATAAAATACGGGAAAGAAGCATATTCTCATTATGAAACAGGATATAATTTTTATGAACAAGAATTATTTGAGGAGGCTGTATACGAATACCGTAAGGCAGTTTGGGCTAATTCTAATTTTTCTTCGGCTTATTATTGGTTAGGCAGAATTTATTATGAGCGTGGTAATTATCAGGAATCTGCGAGTAATTGGAAAGAGGTTTTGCGTTTGGAGCCGGAAAATGAAAAGGCAGAGTATTGGTTAAGGCAGGCGGAAAAACAGGGAGAATAGCGGATAGCGTTTAGCGTAGAGCGTATAGTGAAGAAAAAAGAGAAAGAAGAAGAAAGATAAGGACGTAAGGTACAAGTAGGGGCAGATCTTGTGTCTGCCCGAAATAAGTAATGTGTTGTAGGGGTTCGATTCATCGAACCCGCTTCGGGTCGGATAAATCCGACCCCTACATTAAAAACAATACTTTATACGAAAAAGGTTTTGAATTTTGAATTATAGCTTTTCGCTTAAGCTTTTAATTTAATTGGGAATTAGGGCAAGCATCTTATTAACCCAAAACTATACGCTAAACGCTACCCGCTCTACGCTATGCTCTATGCTAACGACTAGTATAATTTAATTGGTAAATTGGCTAATTGGATAATTGTTCAATTACTCTATTTTGCTATTTTGGTTACTTAAGATATAATAAAAATATAATTATTCAAATTTACGAAAGTTAAAAATTTTGGAGAATAATCACTTTCTTAAATTATAATTATCAGAAGCTAATAAAATAATATTTTGATTTTAAATTACGGAGAAAACAAAATGAGAATCGCTTTTTTTACCAATTGTTACAAACCGCTGGTTAATGGAGTTGTTACCAGCATATCTTCATTAAAAGAGGCTTACGAAAGAAAGGGGCACGATGTTTATATCTTTGCTCCCAGGGTAGAAGACTATGTTGACCAAGAGAAAAATGTATTCAGATACAGGTCAGTAAACTTAACCAGCAAAGTGAAATATCCCCTTCCTATACCCTTATCCTTTAAAGTAAAAAAAATTATAACCGAATTTAATCCTGACATTGTCCATTTTCATCATCCCTTTTTACTAAGCTCACCAGCTATAATGTATGGCAAAAAATTAGGTATTCCCAAAATATTGACTCTTCACACTCAATATGAACAATATGCTTATTATGTTTCCCCTGTACCAGAAAGAATAACTCAGGAAGCAATTAAGATGATAATTTCTAATTTGGCTTATAAGACTGATTGTATAACTACTCCGTCTGACTCAATGAAAAAAATCATGGAAAATTACGGAATTAAAAATAGAATTGAGGTTATTCCCAATGCAATACATTTGATTTCTTTCAAGGAAGATGATGAATCAAAGAGAACAGAAATTAAAAAAAAATACAATCTGAAAGAAGATGATAAAATAATTCTCTTTGTGGGGAGGATAGCCCGAGAGAAAAGCATCGATAAAATTATAGAAGCATTAGCAATAATTAAAAGAAAGGGTATTAGTAAGGTGAAATTGTTAATAGTGGGAAGAGGACCAGCTATGGATGAATTAAAACAGCTTATTCAATCTCTGGGAATAGAAGAAGAGGTGATATTCACCGGTGCAGTGAGCAATGAAGAAATCCAGCATTATTATAAAATGGCTTACTTATTTACTATTACCTCTACCTCAGAATCATTTGGCATAGTAATCATTGAAGCCTTGGCCTCAGGAATTCCTGTATTAGCAGTTAGAGCTCCGGGGGCAGTAGATATACTAACTGATGAAGTAGATGGCTTGTTGACTGAAAATAATGTAGAACAATTCGCTAATGCGTTGGAAAAACTTATCAGAGAACCAGAATTAAGAGAAAAACTTTCCCATGAAGCATTAAAGACTTCAAAAAAATATAATATTGATATAATTTCTGAAAAAATGATAAATCTCTATCAGGAAGTAATTGAGATAAAAAAATCTAAAACAAAAGAGAAGAAAAATTTTATAAAAGATATTCTGGCCATAAATTATGAAGGAAAAATTAAGAATGAAAAATAAAACTATAAAATGTGTTATTTTTGCATCGTTATTATTTTTAGTTTTATCTTGCATTGTGCAAGCCGCCCCTATGACGATGACGCCATCAGAAATAATTAACGAATCTATCAAAATATTAGAAGAAATGTCAGCATCAGAAAATAGCGGGGCATTTGGAGCCCTTTTGAAAGAAGCAGAAGGCATAGCTATTTTTCCTTCGATAATTAAAATAGGATGGGGGATTGGTGGACAGTACGGAAAAGGAATAATATTTAGAAAAGATAGCAGGGTAGGGATATGGTATGGTCCCGCCTTTGTAAAGATTAAAAGTATAAGTATCGGTCCCCAGATAGGCATTCAATCAATCGCCTTGGTTTTAGTTATTTCCAATGAACGGGGAATGGAAGGGTTTATGGAAGATAATCTTACCCTGGGCGGTACCGCCAGTTTTGCTGCAGGTCCATTGGGAAGGTCTCTTTCAGCAGATACAGATTATAAATTTAAAGCCTCAATTTACTCTTATTCTATAAGTAAAGGAGCTTATATCGGAGTTTCCTTTCAGGGTTCAGCTATCGAAGAGGATAGTGAGGCGAATGAATTATTTTATGGGAGGAGCATATCTAATCGAACTATATTAGGAAATAAGATTACCGTAAATCTAGCAGTGCTTAAGTTATTACTTCTGATAAAGAAAGTTAGTAAATAATATAAATAAAAAGATATAATAATAAAATTATAATTTTTACTTGAAATTTTCAAATAATCGTGTTAGTATAATAATGGCGTAGTTTACTTATATTTTTTTAAACTAAGTAAATAGAGAAAAATAGTATACTAAGATTAACTAAAATTATTTAAAAAATTTGTAAATTAATGTCTAAAATTGCTTAGTTTAGGGAATATAATAATAAAGAAGAGATTTTATATCCTAATTAATGAAAGAGATATTATTATCGGCCACAGGGAGGTGACTTGGATAAGAAAAGTTCAAAAAAGTTGAGAAAGGTAAACTGACCGAAAGGTCAGGACGCAAAGTCCTGGGTTTAAGGTACTAAATTAATTAATTAGTACTAAGA
>Ga0307380_10010145_pt1 | contig 11893 bp, 16 predicted proteins | sample UN3MG_FD_202239 | JGI IMG/M metagenome (GOLD analysis project Ga0307380, IMG submission 202239) | Soil microbial communities from Risofladan, Vaasa, Finland - UN-3 | ecosystem: Environmental > Terrestrial > Soil > Coastal area > Acid sulfate soil | place: Finland: Risofladan, Vaasa | collected... | reverse complement strand
GAACCCCCCGCCGGTACAGAACAATAACGACACTGACACCGATCATGATGAGGATCCCGATATTGCTGAAATGGAGCGCATGATGGCTTTGCAAGAAGAGCACGATCGCGAGGACGAAGACAGTGTACACCTCAGGAGAAGCAGATCTCTTTGATGGCGGCTTCGGCGCACACCAACCCGACGACGCAGATGCACGAGCGGATTAAGAGGATCAACCGATGCGACTGCGAATGCGAATGCGAATGCGGTCGAAAGTCAATTATTAAAGTGCATGTTATCATTGACATACCGTACCGTGCATCCCATCTTTTGGAAGTCGGTCCGCGTGTTCCAATTGACGAAGGAGAGCGGACTCAGGAAGAAGAGTCAGGTGAGTTTGACGAAATGTGATGAACCATTTAATAACCCTCTGCACGCTATACTCACTTCTTACGTTGCTGTACCAGAATCCATCGAAAATAATCTTGACGAAGCGGAGGTGTGTAGCACCAGAAGAAGAAGTCGCCGCCGCACCTGAGGATGTCGAAGAGGCAGATATTGTGCAAGCTGATGCTCAAGATTCGGTTGAGGAATCAATGCCAATTGGCGAAGGAGAGCGGACTCAGAAAGAAGAATCAGGTGAGTTTGACGAAATGTGATGAACCATTTAATAACAATCTGCACGCTATACTCACAATCTCTGTGTTCCAGAAGCCACCGCCAATGAGTTTGTTGAAGCGGAGGTAGCACCAGAAGATGAAGCTGGTACTCCTGAGGATGTCGAAGAGGAAGATATTGTGCAAGCTGATGCGCAAAATTCAACTGAGGAAAAAGTTCCGCTTGACAAAGGAGAGCCGACTCAGGAAGAGGATTCGGGTAAGCTTGACGAAATGTCATGAACCATTTGATAACACCCTTCATTCTATACTCACTCTTTATGTTCTTGTATCAGAAGCCATCGAAAATCACCTTGTTCAAAAGATACCGGTGCTCCCGAGGATGTCGAAGAAGATTCTGCTAGTAAAGAGGAGAAAATCTGATTGAAGCAGAGGTAGGCCCAGAAGAAGAAGCCGACACTCCCGAGGCTGCCGAAGAAGTTGCTGTTGTGGAAGCTTCTGCTCTCGATTCGGACGAGTCAATTGCACTTGCTGAGGGCGTTAACATGGACATTGATGATGCTGTCGAAGCAGAGGTAGCATCAGATGAAGAAACCGCCATTTCGGATGATGCTGTTGAAGCAGAGGTAGCACTCGAAGCAGAAGCAGAAGCCGACACGCCTGATGATGCGGCAGATGCAGCTATTATTGAAGATGCTGCTCTCGAGTCAGCGGAAGACTTAATTCCACTGGCTGAGGATGATGACGTTGATGTTCACAATCTTGTCGAAGTAGAGGAAGAAGGTAATATTGCGTTTGGTGGTGCTACAATTGCTGCTACCGCAGTGGGTCTTACTGCTGCTGGGACTGTGGTCATTGGTGCCAGAGCTGCTGCAGAAGACGCTGCAGAAGACGATGTTGACGCAGAAGTACCAGAGGTAGCACGTGAAGTAGAAGACAACATTGTTGAAGCATCTATTGATTCAGCTGAATACTCAATGCCGCTGGTTGAGGATGACAATGTTGATGATGTCATTGAAACAGAGGTAGCACTCAAAGCAGAAGCCGCCGCTGCTGAGGATGTCGAATAGGCAGATATTACAACAGGTACTTACCAACAAAGGATTCATCAGCCTTGATATCATTAAAAAGACCCTCACTCAGGCTTTTGTTTCGTGTTGCTCGAACTAGCACCTTTTGCCAAACCACCACGAGGACGCTTATTGCCGAATGAAGATTTGCGTTCCCTCATCTGCTTGAGATACGCAAGCTGACCCTTGATAACAGCTTCATCAGAATCAATCTCCAGCGCTGCCACGTCTCCTGACATGCACTGGTAGAGTTTGGGTTAGACTATGATGTGAGTGTCGTATTTGCATTTGCGCATAATCTGATATAACGAACTATAAGCGCTTACCTTCTTTACCGATATAGCCCCATCCGATGCTTCCTCCATATGTACTAGTATTCAAAAATTCCATGAAATGTCATGACAGCCACTCCTCCTGTGGATTACATGTTCACATCCGCGTCAACATAAGAGGTTTAGTTTAGTGTCTATGAGTTTGGACTTTTGTTCATTGACCGTGGCAATCAACCGGGTCCACTCCCTAATACGCTGTCGTCTGTACTTGTTGCATCCTGCAAAGGACTAGCAGTGCAAGATTGTACCGCACGCCATTAAGGCTTATACCAGCCTAGTATGTACCAGTATCCGAGTGCACCATACAAGCCAGAGACAACGGAGACAACGGCCCGAAGATCGCGGTCTATTGGTGCTCACCAATAATTTACAAGACAAAAATACTATATTTTGCGATATCTGCCCGGCGGTTGAGGTTGAAGACGGTTAGGATTAGGGTTGAAGAATCACTATGCGTAGGGCGTAGGCATAAGCAAGGGTATGGATATTGCTTTGAGCACCAAGCGTTGACGAAAACGCAACTGGAATCAATTGATGTGATGGAGTTGACTGCATTGTGGGGGTCATAATATTGTGTACCGAAGACATCGTCGGTCGACTTTGCAGGTAATGCGACCGTGGCAATACATCATAACTTATATCTTGGCTTAGCGCAGGAGCGCTATTTCCTCGGCGACACTGAGAAAGCCCACTATACTCGATGGATATTTGGACGCAACAGTAAAACTGGCCATCAGCTATGCCGATGTGATAACCCCACTCCATCTCGATTAGCTTGACTACTATATATTAACACTCAAGCAAGTACAGTATACGAGTTTATTAACACCCATCACCCATCTTCTACCATTACACCAAAATCACCACCATCGCAGGAGAACTCTCAAAGTATACATCAGCAATGTAGGCACTATATCATGCCATGCCTCCAACTGAAAAAGGCCACCACAGTCACAGCCGAAGAAGACAAGGCGAGATACATACCGGTAGCGGTACCTATCCTAGTTTGCTAATTATACATACCGCCTCGCCCAAATACGATGCGACAGGTAATAAAAAGTACATCCTCTCCAAAACAAATCTTGTCGAAACCCCCATCGTTGTTCTTGCAAAACCACCTTCCAGCGCTCCAGTGACAAACTTTGTAGAGCCGGGGACTCAGCAAATTACGCAATGTTGTTGTATTCCTCGCGGTAACATCACCTTTGCTGCCTCTATTAGCGATACTCGTGTTGGCAGAGGCGAAGTTGTGAACGTGGAATTTGGTTGCAAGACCGAAGCGTGGACTGCAATTCTGGATGTCGACGCATACTTTAGTGATAAGATTCAGTGAAATGCAAAGGGACATCGCAACAAGACAAAGGATAAGATTGTCATTCGCCGTTTTAAAACAAGACTGGTGAGACGGAGAAACGCAGCAAAGAGCAAATGAGGCAGCTCAAGGAAGATCCAGGTAGGGAAAGGATGAATTATATCGGGATGGAAACAGCAAGATATCTATTGATATCCCTCTCACTGCTAACCACACCTACATAGCTCTTCTAGCACGGTATCTCATAATGTGACCATCAAGGTCCAGAAGTTTCTCGTCGAACCCGGAGAGGAAAATGTTCATTCAGATTGTAACGGAAGAGTATGAATGACCGAGGCTATTCGACTCCAAGTGCACCACGACCCGATGTATGGAATTCCTCAAATACGACGGTTTCACCTCTTTCAAGTCGGTATGACGTCAAATACCGTTTTCGGGGGTAGTGTTACGAGTGGTGACAATGAAGATGAGGTTGCCGTTGCTCCGATGATGGAAATTTGGGCGATCTGACTACACCACATTCAGGTGTTGTTGAAGGAAGTCGAACTATCCATCAGCGCCAAATCCACCATTGAAGATCGCATGCAGACCTTAGTTGAAAGAACGAGGAATTTGCTAACCTCCAACCACAAGATCTAGTGATGATTTTGACGAAGGTGTCTATGGAATTTGATCAGATGGAAGTAGCAGTACTCATTGCGCGAGCAGTGAGCAACTTTAACTGGCTTATGTTGTGGCACTAGTTCGTTCTGTATCTGATTGGATGAGGACCAAGTCTGTTCAGAAGTTGATTCCGTTTTGTAAGGATTGGCAGACCAATTCGGGGTTTATCTTGGCAGAGAGTTGTCAGATTGGGAGAGGATTATAGCACTCAACGTGATTTTGAGCCGGCATTAAAAGCTTAGTGAGAGGACGGTGCTTCTATAAATGTTGCACTGGTTTAATTTTATGAATATGCATGTTGTGGAACTGACAAAGAATACGAGCAATGCAATAACATGAATACCAACAATAAACTCAACGGATCTCCTACCTCCACGCATCCAACCCCCAGTAGTGATCAAGCTCGATTTCAGCAGGAAGTGGACCAAGTCCAAAGAAGCATGGATGAAGCTAGCATTGGACCACCGGAACTTCCTCTTCACTGGGGACTAGAATCGCAACTTGAAGATGTACATACAGGTATGGTGGAACTCGTTAGAGCAAAGGCAGAGAGGCCGATGTCAAGAAAGATGGAAAGCGAGGACGTAGGAAGGATGGAGAAACCGCAAGCAAAAGACCAAAATAGCGCGCAAGACTGAGCAACGTGCCAAGCAAAGAAACGGAATATCTCGATCTCGGAAAGACTCACACAACTAATACATACTATCCTACTCGTTCACTATAGTAATAGGAGCACAAGCTGAAAGCTGAAATTCTATGTAGAAGCCGAGGCGACTGCATTGCAACGGATGCCAAGAGTCAACGCTGAAGCTATTCGCTGAACCTCCACGGGGAGGACACAGGCCCGACAATAAACAATACAATGATCCTCCACGCGGAGGACGTAGGCTGAATGATAGAACAACCAGCCTATATGGGGGAAGTCGGATTAATATGTATTCGATGAGGGACGAGAATAAACCATGTATTCGTATTCTATTTCGGCAGCCGACATGTCTCAGCTGCAAGGGAGGTCTAGATTTCAGAGGAAGAGGGATCCTCCTTCGCCTTGGCTGGATCACAGTATGCGTACACATCTGCAGCAGGTTCCTGTTCTTCATTGACTTTACTGCGTCATCCATTGAGAGACCGTAGGCAGAAAGAACCCCTCCATAGCGATGAACAAAAACCTTGGACATCCCAAGTGCCTTGGCAATAGCACAAGCATGCTGAGGTCCAGCCCCTCCGAAGCAAGCTAGTTTGTGTGTTCTAATATCAAATCCCTTCATTTGTGACAGATTTCGAATAGGTCTGCACATTGCTTCATTCGCTACTTTCAGAAATCCATAAGCAAGCTCTTCCTCGGAGTACTTGTTCCCTTCCTCTGTTGCAAGCAAGGCAGCAAAAGCCTCTCTCGCACCTTCTAAGTCAAGCGGCTGGTCCTCCTTCGGACCAAAAATAGAAGGAAAGTATTGGGGTAGTAACCGTCCAAGGACAAGATTCGCATCTGTCACCGCAAGGTAACCATTCTTCCTATAACAAACCGGTCCTAGATGCGCACCGGCCGATTCGGGGCCGACATAAAATATTCCCGATCTCAAAAATAAACGGCTGCCCCCTCCCGCTGCAACTGTATTAATGTCGAGTTGGGGTGCTTGGATAGACACGCCCGCTGTAGTCGTTTCGAACACGAGCTCTAAGGATCCATGATATCTGCTAACATCTGTTTTGGTTCCACCGATATCAAATCCAATCACCGGCATGATGTTTTCATCTAATTCCCCTGCAGTTTTGCGAAAGGCTGTCTTTGCGTATCCTTATGCGCGATACGAATGGACAAATAAATATACCCGGGTATGAGAACTTGATGATATGTAAATTGTATGTCAAGATTGGATTGAATATATTTCCTCGTATCGTACAAGTATAACAAGGTACAATCATCCACAAAAGCATCCATATAATGGTACCTAGCGACGACGAGAAAGTTCAACACACAACGTGGGGAAGAAAAGGGTTGTAATTTGAATTCCCACCAATTTGACGGGAATCAATGGGTACGTACTGTAGGGACTGAAAATAGAAAGAGGAGAACCACAAAGATAGAGAGATCGAATCCAGTGCCTAGCAGCCAATCCTCGTTTAAATCAATCCCCCTTCACACACATATTGGGATATTATGACGTTCACGGTAGGTGAGAAGTGTGTGCTCACCGGGCTCAAGCAGCGCCCAGACCTAAATGGCCAAGTCGTTACGCTACTCAAGTGGAACAAGAAGTACGAACGATGGGAGGTTCACTGTTGCGGTGACAATGGTCTAGGGTCTCGCGTTCGGCCAGAAAACTTGGAGAAGACGCCAGCAAATAATGGTACGGCGAGAGAACCTAGGGAAGATGGGACACAGTCTTTGCAGTATAAGCTGGATCTAAGCCTTGGCAACGTCCTAAACCAGATGGTTCGCGGAGGAGACCATTCTGTTGATCTCAAAGACTTTCCTGAAGTTGGAAGTGGTCAGATTTGGAATGTTTGCTTTGTGCAAATTGCGCAGATAGCGGAAGAAGTCTATGGAAATGATGCACCCGTCTTGGCAATCTTCTAGACTTTATCGGCAAAGACGGAGACTCCAGATTGGTCCAGGAAAAACTCAAGGAAAAAATTACTGGTGTCTTCAGCTTTCAGAATACTTACATGTCGGTTCCAGTGCCAATGTCGACTCTCTTGAAAATGAGTACAGCTGCTGACTTGGGGATGTTGATGTGCAATCTCAGAAAAGGGACGCTGGCATTCATTGAGCAGCATCAATCCATGCTCACAAACATCGTATCAGATATGAAAGGTTACAAGCTGAAGAGCAATCGACGTGAAGCTGCTACAATGATGCGAATGGTGATGTGCGGAAACATGTGTGATGATAACAAGTCAATGAAATGTGCGAACCTGAGAGAAGAACTTAGCCATGCTGCCATGTGTGGAGAGGTTAATGTAGTTGGTCGCACAGGGATTAAAAACGTGAAAGTCAATCCGTTCCTACATCAAGTATACGTTGATTGGCTAATCGAAGATGTTCTACCGACCCTATCTACGTCGGACGCCAGGAAAGGATCTCTTGGCAAATGGCATCGCTTGGAAAACTGGGAGAAACAACTCACAAAATCAATTCAAACAATAACCCCCGTACGCATCATGCTTGATGTGGCTGACGACTTTGAGCTCGCCCCGTGGCTCGAAGGATTGTTGTCCGTTGATCTTGATGTCTTGTCAGACGCACCTGGTGTCGACACTGGCGTGCTGTTGTTAGTTGTTAGTCGTTATTGGTCTTCCTTCTTCTCCTCTTCTTCTTCGTATATGTTGTTGTTGTTGTTGTTGGCAAGCGTCGTGTTAAAATTTGTAAGGCGATCCGCACCCGGTGGAGGTTCTTGTTCGTCCTCTCTATCAATACTTGTAGCTCAGACTGTTGAAGTAGTTGACTTGTCACTTTTTCTCGTGGGTCAATTACAACATAATCAGACTGGCTATTAGGAAAGCTCCGGTAAATTGTGCCGCCACTCCAGATGCCGTATCTACCATATACCATATATATTTTGCCCTATCTGATCTTTTTTCCCGCCTTTTTCTGTTCGTTCGTTCCAGAAGTTGCAGTTGCATTCATAGGTAGAATTACAGTAGTGCTGGATTCAATTCAATCGGTATACGTATAAATGGTAGTGACATATTCCAACCACATGAGTGAACTTGCCCCATTAGCTTCGATCCATCTAAAGCGAACATCGCGTAGGTCTACTTGCTTTGATAATTACTGCAAACAGACAGGTTAGTGGAACTAAGCGCTCTTGAAGAGGTACGGTACAAGCCCAAAGTACCAATACATCAAAAAACTGGAGGAGGAAGCAAGCTACCTACTACCACAAGCTCAAGACTCAGCTCTCGAGTCAAAGAGCTTACCTGGCTGGTACCACGAATGGGAATCATCTTTCTCGATGATTGCGCGGAAATGGGTCCATTGGCAATGGCATTTTCTCGTACTTGTAGGCTACTCGTACACTAACTGCATCATCATCAAGTATCGAATCGTATCTACGAGTAAGTGGCAATGCATAGATATAGCTAGTTCACGTACGAGTTTTCATCATAAGTGATTAAGTTATGTAGTATCTAATCTAGAATAGCTTTACAATCTCCTATCCTCCAGTCGTAGTGCCATATATGCCGTTGGATCAAAAGATCAAGGCATGCAATTGATCATCCCCACTTTCGCTTCTTGCCCGTTTCTGTATGGGGAAGAGGAGGCATGCATCCATACCACCATGTCATCACAGAAGAAAAGCTCCTGTCCTCAAAGAAAGTAACGGCATTCCTACAAAGACGCTGCAAAGGAGTCATTCCATCAGAGTCCTGCTGTTCGACAGCTTCTGGAACCAATTGTATATAGGCACAGATACAATCACCAGTAACATGAGGATTGGCGCATACGTAGAATATGCAATGCCGTCATTTGCTGATCGTCAACCTCCGTCGAATTTTCAATTCCGTGTGTGTGAATGCATTCTTGAATGGATTGAGGATTGACGGAAGTGCGGTAGCATACTTTGGACAAGTTGTTGCTGATTGTGGTGGATAGTCGATCACATCCTTCGAAGACATCATCACCGAGATGATCAATTGGATCTGGCAAGATGCAGAATCTCAATGATTTGCAGCCATCGAAGGCTTTATAACTAATGTGCTTGACGGTTGGAGGAAGAAAGACTGCCTCTACTGATTTGCAGTAAAAGAGAGCCTTTCTCCCAATAAATCGGAGATTGGTCGACAATTGGATGAATCTCAGGGAAACACAATGATGGAAAGCAGCATATTCAATCCGTGTGATCGTGTCAGGTATTGTAACCCGCACCAGGGATTTACAATTAAAGAAAGCGTTGGTAGCAACGGACGGATGCAAGTTGGCGTCCGTGACATCTGGAGGGGCTTGTTCATGATCGAGGCCATAATAAGTGTAGACAGTCGACGTGCAGTCGGGAATGACCTCCGTTGGCAAGTAAGCCCGCAGGTAGAAAGCATAACGCCAACCTGCATCTCTACCGGTATCAACCCTCGTGACTGTGAGGGTTCTTCCGTTGACAGAGAATCTGAATTCACCATCAGCACCATTAGTCTTTATCGTCAGACAAGCTCACGATCACGATCGGCACCATTACCTTTTTCCGCTCTGTAATACAATTCAAACGGAACACTTGTACACGGCATTGCTTGCATCTATTGGGGTTTCGTTCGCTGTTTCCTCCCTGATTTTGACAATCAATATCGGATCTTCATCTAGATCTCCATTTATCATCGGACATGGTGACAGTATTCATGCACTGCTGCTCCTTCAGCCGTTGCTCATCATGTATATTGGGCACTCTGTAATGGATGAGACTCAAGCACAAGTGCTACCTGTACAGATTGCATTAGTACCAATCATTGGAGTATTCACGCTGATCGAATCCATCCTACTCCTGTATTACAGCAATGGACTTGGACTCTGACTTGGACTGGGAATTTGGAAACGCAATACAATGCAACTGTCGTCGACGATCAACACCATCCCATTACCATTTTTGCAACATATCTTCACGGTCGGAGAATGAATCGTCGTCTCTTCCTTCGCATCCATTCTCATGACGGACTACGTCTTTCGTCACACCTCTCTGTCGTCTGGCATGTTCAGGTTCATGTTCGTGTTCATGTTCATGATGGCGAGTGACCTGCCTTCGGAAATGGTCGTGTCGCATTCAGGTTTCTTGGGATATCTTTTGGTTGTTCGTGTACCTTCCATTGACGATATTGGAAGCGGTCACTATGCAGATTGATAATCTCTGCTTGCCATTGATGGCGTTTGTATTGGCTACGAGTACGCACAGTCGCTAAACAATAACATTCCGTTCGTTTACTAATACATCATCTTTACTCAAATGCGTGAATTATAAAGCTTTACGTGTGACTTCCTCTCTTGTTTATGGTACATCAACCAGTGATTCTTCAAGTACTGCTCGGGTTATATGTGTTCAAGAAGTTGATTGGTTCCACTTTGAAACCCATTCCGCTTCACAGCTTTTACAATGCACCTTGAAGAGATAGCAGGCACGGCGTAGAATATAAAACCAATATCTCCTACCCTATTTCAATAGTCTATCTGAGGAGCATATTAATAATCACTTTGCAACTGTATTACTCCAGGGCAGTGAATATCTGCTACCAGACAGTTCGTACTATTTGGACCCTTCTCCTATTTGGACCCTTCTAGGAGCCTAGTGTGTCCTAGCGCCTGCTATCGGTTATTCTAGCTAGGCGTCGGGATCAGAAAGTGCAATACGAGTAAACGTTCTTGAGATCAATCTATTCGTAGGTTGCTAAAGGCGAGCACTTGATTCAGAAATCTGGATTGTTGATTGATTCATTACCAACGAAATTCGGAAGACAGTATCGTACACACTGTTTTGAGATGCTACTAGCTAGATGCATTATTCAAAGGCTGGTATCTCATCTGGGAACTAGGTTTAGGTCATCGATGGAAAAACTGAGTTTCTGCGAGTAATCTAAAAGTATAGCTATGCCCCATTCTTTTATAACCACCATACCAGTTCTAATTCACCTACAACACTTGGTTTTATAGACATCAAACCAAGCTCTGTCGCTGTCCCGCGATTAAACAACGACCCATGTAGTTGACGTCCCATTTGTTCCATCTGATCAAAGACTTGAAAAGGAATCATAATTGGTTCGTCCACTTGGTTCGGATTACTAAACACTTTCTTAAAGTTTGCCCCTCTTATTTGTTCACAAGTGGTCGTATCCTTGAATATAATGCGAAAGGTGTGCACCTTGAGATAAATTCCTTTCGCATACTCGTACGTGTAGCTCCAATTTTGAATAGTATTCAATCTCCATCGAAGAGATGCTAAATCACGAGCCATTTTTCTGAAGAGAGGTATGTATATCCAGTGCATGAGTTTGACTGGCTGAGCCACTGCCCCCGTGATAGACCTGTCCTCCCACGACATGACATTATTGTTCACAATTCACAATGAAAGGTTGAGATGGGATCATGCCATCAGTTAAAGTTTCCAGTGTATAGCTATCCACAACTGATTCATTCATCAGATGCTGCTGGCATGAATGGAGCTAGATATCCGATATCCAATTATGGCATCGAACTGACGACGGAGAGGCCCACGCCCATGGTCTGCTTCAGCTTCTTCCATATCATCTTCGTGTATCGGCCGTTAGAGATTCATTCTGCGGGAGCAATGAAGCAATGCAATCACCAGCGTTGCAAGCTGACTCCTGGCGCACCTATTGAAATTGCGTTGGATTGATTAAGCTCATGCCTCATGCTTTACAATCTAATCTTTGAGTGTACCGGTATCGCCTTATTGGTGGGACTCGCGAGGAGAAAGTACAAGCAATGATGCGTTCTTGAACGTTTTATTAGAGAGACATAGAAATGTTGTCTCAACCCAAGCTCAACCTCTTCAACGGTCGGTTCTCACAAAATGAGTCTTGCGAAATATGACCACAAATTCAAAATTGATTATCGCCGTTGAATGAGATATCTTTTCTACCCGCTCTTTTTCGCGTCAACAAAAACGTCGATAAGAACATCCTGATTAGAAGCCTATAAGCAATGCGTTACATACAATAGAATAACATACACCGAGAGATGATTGATTGTGAAAAAGAGTGTCAAACGGGTTTGCGCGAAAAGGGCAGATGTCAAAAACACGCGTCATGCGTTTTTGAAGAAAAAATAATCCACACTTTCTTCCGCCGCGTATGTATCTTCGTCAACCTGAAAATGTTCGCATGCGCACGTCCGTATCTTCGTGAACTTGCGTCAACCAGAATGGCACCACCAGTTGGTTTTCTCTTTTCCTCAGTTTTTTCACGTAGCGAATTAACTTT
>Ga0307380_10010144_pt1 | contig 11893 bp, 17 predicted proteins | sample UN3MG_FD_202239 | JGI IMG/M metagenome (GOLD analysis project Ga0307380, IMG submission 202239) | Soil microbial communities from Risofladan, Vaasa, Finland - UN-3 | ecosystem: Environmental > Terrestrial > Soil > Coastal area > Acid sulfate soil | place: Finland: Risofladan, Vaasa | collected... | reverse complement strand
CACATAGCTAGCGGCCAACATATGTAAAGTTGTTCTACATCAAACCCTGCATTTCCTCCCGATCACTGCAAGGAATCCTACCGACCGCTAGCTCGGTGTTCGGGCCGTCCGGCGTCAGACGCGGAGAGGAATGGGGTCTGTTTCGGCAGGGTTCAGGGTCTATTTTGGAGAGGCTCCAGGGCACCGTTTGAGGCGCTCCAGGGCACCGTTTGAGGGGGTTAGGGGGTAGGGGGTACACGGTCACCCTCGTGAGTACCGAGGGTCACGTAGGGGGTACATGAACACGGATGAATGTGCCGGGATAGGGACTAGGGTAGCAGGGTTTCTTGTATGAGGACTTGACAGAAGCAAGAAAAGGTGCTATAGTATTTGTAGCAGGTTTGACGCAGCGAGCGTCACGAGATCACACGAGGAGGTTCCGATGGCTAAGAGGGTGAGAGTCACCCCGGAGGAGTTTCAAGCGAAGCACGCGAGACGCACGAGCGCGGCCCTTGAGGACATGCGGCTGGGTGTTGAGCGTGTGACAGAGGCACCCGGCACGCGGGCTGCGGCGGCAGAGAAGAAGATGAGGCAGAACCTTCTTGCTGCCTTGGACAGCGGCAAGTGGCGCACGCGCGTATCGAGCGTATCCCTCGACGACTGGAAGAGGGACATGCTTGAGAAGGGGGTAGGTCGAGTAACGACTGGCCTCGACCGGTCCAAGGACAAGGTGATCGAGTTTGCCGGGAAGCTGATCGCGCACCAGAACGCGATCTTGGCAAAGCTCGACACGATGCCCGACCTGACCATCGAGGACAGCATCGCCCGAATGACCACGCAGGTCCGGGAGATGGTCAAGTTCAAGAGGTGATGATCGCGCTGAGTTTGACTGACAATCATGGTCTTTGAGACCAAGGAGTAGACAATGAAGATACGAGATGTTGTGCTCGACTATCGTCACGCATTTACTCAGGACGCGTTGACCTGGACGTTCAACATAGACCTGAAGGACCCGGTGACGGAGTTCAAGGTCTGGTTCTACGTGAAAAACAACGTCAAGGGCGCAGACCCCAACTGGTACTTCCCGTACCCGCTTCCGTACTTCATCAAGAGGATCGAGGTCATCGACGGGTCGGAGGTGATCGCCTCGATACGCGGGCACCAGGCTGTATCGGTGTCCTGCTTCGATCTAGGGTACGCGCCGCTGCACTGGCACCAGGAGCTTCCCGGCATGAGTCAGTACTGGTGCTTCCCGATCCGCTTTGGGCGCGATCTGACCGATCCCAACTGGATATTCGATCCCGATCGGTTCAGGAACCCGCAGCTACGCATCACCTGGGACCTGGGCAACCCGATTCCCGTTGGTGCGGGTGGGTTCTTGACCCAGTCGGTGATGATGACCTGGTGGGCCAAGGTGATGGAGGAAGGGGCCGATCCGGTCGGCTATCTGATGACCAAAGAGGTCAAGGCGTACACACCGGCTGGGCCTGGGGACTTGGTGACGTATCTTCCAACCGACTTCCCGCACCGCAAGCTGTTCGTTCGCTCGTACTTCTTCAACGGCGGCATGTCCGACGGTCTCACGCACCTGAAGTTGAGCCAGGATCAGGACAAGTGGATCCCGTTCGACCTGAACTCTGCCGACTTCATCTGGCTGATGAAGAACTGGTTCACCGAGGTGCAGTTCCACGGCAAGCACTACGTGGAGGACAACGCGATCAGGGAGCACTTTGGTGGAGAGTACGCACATGGGCTAGTCTCAGGTGCGACTGCGACAGAGATCGTCACGGTCCGGGGCTGGGCCACCAACTGCTTTATGATTGACGCCATCAGCCAGGCAGCTGTGGTGCCCGACCACGACAACCGTATCGAGGCTTGGTCTATGGGCATGACCAGGATGCCGTTCGATACGTTCTGCTATCCCTTTGGGGATCAACAGAATGCTGCCGACTGGCTTCAGGTATCGCCTATGAGCAATCTGCGACTGATCCTGACCCATGCGGCAGACCCAGGGGCGACCGACTATCACCAGGTAGAGATCGTTTGCCAACAGGCTCATCCATACTGAGCAGTCTATGTCCAGGGTGCATGGACTCTCAGTGGCTCGACGACCGCTGACGTCAGGGCATTCCCGCCAACTCTGACGTCAGCGGTTCCTATATGTAGGACTCGAAGGGTCTCTAAAGGAGAGAGTGAGAGATGTCACAACAGCGCGATCCTTTCATGTGGGTTGCCAGGAACACGGTACACGACACCCAGGACCTGGTTCTCATCACTGAGCCAATCCGAAACCGCGACCAGGTGCTCTACTGCGACGAGATCTCCGTCTGCAATCACGCCCACAGCGGCGGCGACGTGACCGTGGGCCTGGTCTTCGGCGGGCGGTACTTTGAGTTGGACACAATCTACAACCTGGGGGCCGGAATGTGGCACTACGGATTCGGTAGGTTCACTTTCCTGAGCAACTGGCAGATCTACGCCCTCTTTCACTATGAGACTCAGGATGCGTGTGTCAACGGCGACGACTGCGAGCTGCACGCCGTGGGCTACACCCTCGAGCCGTTCACGACTCCGTAAGCAGATGGGACGATGAGCGATGCTCTTCAAGGCCGAGATCACCGTGCCGGTCAACACGCCTGCGGACATCCTGCGGGGCAGGCCCACCTACGCGACACCGGTGGTGCTGGCGGTGTATCCCGGCACGGTGACGCGGGTGTGGTTCGGCTTCCCCAAAGGATGTTTCGGGCTGGCTCACCTCCAAGTACGGCACTGGGGATGGCAGGCATGGCCCTGGACACCTCTACAGTCCTTTCACTGGAACGACTACATGTTCACCTTCGAGGACCATTATCCCCTGACCACCGAGCCACACGAGTTCGTGCTTTGGGGGTGGAGTTACGATGACTTCTACGAGCACACCCTGACCTTCATGTGCTTCGTGGAGCCGGCCTTGCCTGAGCCGTCACAGGCACAGATCAAACAGGTCTACGAGGACTTGGGCGTACCGCTAGGGGGAGTGTAATGCCAGAGATAATCCCGAACCACGTGCCAAGTCCCCGGGCCCTGCTGGCCTGGGACGGCACGGCGTACAGGCCGATCACGATTGACGCTGCTGGCCACGTTCAGATCGACGTGTTGGCCAGTGGGCTTCCTGCCGGGGCCGCCACCGCTGCAAACCAGGCCCTGATTCTGGCTCAGGTACAGCTCATCGAGGACTTGCGGAACGCCCTTCAGTCCGTGGCCACCGACCGGCTCAAGGTGCGGGGCGAGGATCAGCTGTTCTCCTTCAAGGGTGTGCTGGCCAACACTCGCAACGCCGTCATCTCTGGCGCAAATGGCTACGTCGATAGCCAACCCGTCCCGGCAAACACCATCTGGTGCGTGACCAACTTCAAGGCTTTCAACAACACTAGTCCCACCACCGCACACATATACGAGCTTAACCACGACGGAGCGCGCTACGGTTTCGGTGATGAGGTTGCAGCTTTCGCTGCTGGCGACCCCTCCTACTGGTCTGGCTTCCTATGGCTCGACCCTTCAGATACTATTCGCGTCTATTTCACAGGCGGCCTGGTCGGAGACACTTGCTACATTGTCTTGACCGGCTACATCATGACCCTGGAAGTGTGAGGAGGGACCATGCCACACGGCACGCCTGACTGGGGACTTGTAGGGCCAAAGTCCACCACCTTCGGCCTGGACGACCTGGGCGAGCACGCGGTCAGGATGGGAAGTCCCCACCTGTGGGATCGCAGGGGAGATGTGGTGTATACGACAGACTTCTCTGAAGGGTTTGGGATATTCAGAGGGTCTTTCGATGGGCTTGGTTCTGGTGTTACTCTATACACAGGGAATGCCCGTCACGGTGCGTTCAGTGTACGGTTGACCCCGGGCAGTAACCTGGGGCGGACAGCCGGCCTCGCCGCGTTCATGCCAATACCAAGATTCGCCGGATGGGGCCTAGAGTTCACATTCAACACCGACGACGATCACACGACCTGGGCATGGGAACTGGAGACGCGTGTCGGGACGCACCGGTGGCGAGCAGTCGTTCACTATGATGTTGTGCTTGCCCGGCTGCAGTATCTTGCAGACGATGGACTCTACTACCCCTTCGCAACTGCGATACCCTACTGGGACTGTACCGACCTTTCCAACACTGGCAAGATGGTGGTAGACTCAAGGAAGTGGGAGTACGTCCGCTTTCTACTGAACGACCGCGAGTATCCCTTAACGGGCATCCCAGTTGACTACATCCCCGCGATGGCCGCCACCTACTTTCAGGTGTCTTTCGGCTTGTACGGACCACCAGGCAAGAACGTGCCGGGGTATGTGGACAGCGTGATCGTGACCCAGAACGAGCCATAAGCCAGGAGGGATTTCATGCGTAAACAGATCATCGATCTCTGGAAGTCGTCGGCTCTCATCCAGGGGACTATGGCACTTTCAGGATTCGGCGTTGTCTGCTATCTTTCTGCCGTCGGACGCCCGGTTCCTGAGATTCTGGCCGCCCTGGTCGGAACCATCATCGGGTACTACTTTGGGACCAAGACTACCCAACAAGGAGAATGATCATGCCAGTCAAGTACACCGTCACCGACGTAAACGAACGGCGGCGGTTCACGGCAGCCGGTGGGGAGACTCTAGAGTACGACATTCACATCACGACCGAAAGGGGCGCGACGGGGAGCATCCGAATCCCTGTGAGTAGCTACGAGAAAGAGGAGGTCAAGAAGCTTCTCGATGCGCTGGCCGAAAGACTAGACCTGCCGTTTGGTTTTGGCATATGACCGAGCTTCTGGAATGGTCGTATGAGAGTTGGCTATGGTGGTGGCACTTTTACTGGAGATGGGCCTGGGAGTACCTCAAGGATTGGATTCAGTATACCATCTTCTGGAATAAAAGTAAACGCGACACTGCCTGGGAACTGTTGGTATGGAAGGTTGAGCAGATTGCCGGTAAGGTCAAAGACCTGGCGAGCCATTACGCCGATGTCGCTAAGGACTGGGCTAAGAATGAATACAACTATCTGAAAGCCCAGATGTCTGGGGCCTTGAACTCGATTACATCGGTCTGGGCGCGTTTCGGTGCCGACCTTCTGGATACGACAAAGTCCGTCGTCACCTGGGTCAAGGAGAAAACGGAGGCCGTAAAATCGTGGGCTAAGACCCAGTACGATGCTGCAAAGACATGGGCCTCCGACGCCTGGGCCTGGGTGTCGGCAAAGGGGGCAAGTGTCTGGACCTGGATCAGCACCAAGTCGGGTGAGGTCTGGACCTGGATCAGCACCAAGTCCGGCGAGGTCTGGACTTGGATCAGCACGAAGGCCGGTTCGGTCTGGACCTGGATCACCGGAACAGGGGATCAGCTCGAAAGCTGGCAGATCGCTTACGGGTCTTTCTACTCCGATCTGAAGGACAATCACGAGAACAAGCTACTAGATTTCCTGGATAACCCCGGAAGATTCATTGCCGATTGGATCGTGGATTCTTTCGAGTACGTGATCTCTGAGTGCGTGTTTCGATTCTGGTAAAGCTGGTGAGCCAGCACTGTAGGGGATGATCGATGTCACTCCAAAGGAGCTATTAGTTTGCCAGAACCAAGACCAGGTTGGGGTGATCGACTCTGGAAGTTTTTCCTCGACCGTTGTGAATCTATGTGGGACAAGTACGGGACGTTCATCACCAAGATTCCCTTTCTGCAAGGATTGAGGGTGATCGATCTACTCATACCTGCTGATGAGAAGGACATCATCCCTCTTTTCGATGCGATCCTGGCAATCCCTGACGTACCTGAAACAGCCAGGAAAACGATCCAACGAGTCAAATCCTTCTGCGAGAGAACGGAAGTACCAGTCAATGAACTCGTTGCTATCCTTGCTCTCAAAGAGGTGATCGCGGGATACTTGTCCCCCGTCGCTGTCCGGTCGGCCTACCATATGTCGGCTGCCCTGGCCGTCGCGCGACCCGATCCGATGGCCGCATGGACCATGCACTTTCGCGGCGACCTTCCCAGAGAAACGATCGTGAAGCAACTCCGCGACGTTGGTTGGACGGAGGCGATGGTTGACCAGTTCCGCAAGGTTGCCGAGACCCTGATCTCGACCGGGGAGGCGATCCAACTCTACTGGCGTGGGGACTATACCGTAGGCGCTCTGCGGACTGTCCTTCACAGACAAGGATACCCGATAGACGACGCTGAGAGCATCATCAAGCTCACCGCTCGCATCCCCGGACCTCCTGACCTGATCAGCATGGCCGTCCGCGAGGCGTTTCACCCTGAGTTGATCGCCAAGTACCACTACATGGACAACTTCCCCGGTGAGTTCGCTACCTACATGGCCAAGCAGGGATTCTCCAGAGAATGGGCCGAAAAGTGGTGGGTCGCTCACTGGCGTTTGCCCTCGATCACCTCTGGATTCGAGATGCTGCATAGGGGACAGATCAGCATAGGGGACTTGCGCGACCTACTCCGGACCGCCGACATCGCCCCCGTCTGGCACGATCCTCTGATCGCCATCGCCTATCAGCCGTACACCCGCGTCGATACACGCCGGATGCACGCTCTGGGGATACTCAGCGACGCGGAACTGGTCAGGTCCTACATGGATCAGGGATACGATCTCGAACACGCCGTCAACATGGCCGAGTTCACTATCCTCTACAACACGAGTGCTGAGCGAGAGGCGACCAAGGCGGACATCCTCAAGGGATACCTGAAAGGGTTGCTCTCTCGCCAGGAGGCGACGAACGCGCTTATCGACATCGGGTACCCATTGCACCTTGCCACCTACTATCTGTCCCTTGAGGACTTGCACGATCAAGAGGAGATCAACGACGAAGAGATCAAGACCGTCGAGGCCCTTTACGTCAATCGTGAGATCGACCAGTCGCAGGCCCATGCGCGGTTGGGCGCTCTCAATCTCACCGCGACCCAGATCAGCAAGCTGTTCGAGAGATGGGACATCGCCAGAAAGCGCAAGATCATCCGGCCAGGCGTTGCCGACTTGGAATCCTTCTACAAGGACGGGATCATAGGTACGGCCCGATTCGAGTCCGAGCTTGCGAACCGTGGGTATCTGCCTGAGTACGTGATCTGGTATCGGAACAGTCTGCTGTTGGAGGTGGAGCATGAAGCGCAAGAGGAACAAGACCGTGCGGCGAAAGAAGCGGAACGGATCGCCGCTCAGGTAGAAAAGACCGCATATCAGACGGCCAAGGCAAAGATCGACTATGGGATCGCCCAACTCCAGACCCAGTACGCGCACCTGAGAAACGTCCTAGAACAGATGATCGGTGCTGACGACCGGGTGAGAATGGGAATACTGATCGAAGAGTCGGGGATCCTGATCACACAGATACAACGCGACATCGCAGGGAAGAGGACGCAGTTGCTCATCGCCAAGGCTGACCCCGCGATGGTCGAGCTTGGCGTTCCCGATGAGATCGCCCTGGAGATCGCTCGTGAGAATGAGACGATCGCAGAGGAGAGGGTCAACATCGCAAGCATCCAGGCGACCCTGACCATAGAACTGACCGAGGATGAGATGCAATCTCTCATCGATCGTATGGCTGAGATACAGGTCCAGATCAAGAAACTGCAAGAGGAAAGGGCAGGGTTACTGGTATGACCGAGAGAAGTCGGCTCCTGACCAGCATCGAGCGACTGAAGATGACCCAGGACGCAGCACGGAAAGCGGCGCGAGAGGCGAAAGAGGAGATCGAGAGGGTACGAAAAGAAGAGGAGGGCCGGACACGACCCTCCCCATGATCCCTGCGACGGCGCCTATTTGCTCCTGGGTCGGGTAAGCCAGACTCTAAGGTAGAGGTCGGTCTTGGGAACGTTTGCTTCCCCATTGGTCGTTGCCAGGATATAGTTCTCGCCCCATTCACTCACACTGGGCACGACGTTCTCTACCTGGCATACGATGGTCAACGCTCCATCCTCGACCTTGACCTCGACGTTGCGACCGATCACGAACATGTTACCTCCTCTACCCTCGATACTCGCGAGGGTTAGTTGCCCGTGTCCGCATACCAGTCCTCCGGCTCCTGCCCCCAAGAGTGGCGATAGAACTCGACCACGAACTCCTGGACCTGAATCTGCACAGTTGCAATCAGGGTGAGCAACTCTACGTGATCAGGATGCCGATCGTCGTCGAACATCTCGCGCAACACCTGTATCCTGCTCAACGACTTGTCGATGTTCTGGTAAAGTCGCCTCGTAGAACGCTTGGCATACCTGCGACTGGATGATGCGGACATGGGCTATATCCTCCTAGAACGGTATCTCTTGCTGATCTACAGCAACCGCCGGCGGTTCCGGAACTTCCCCACTCTCAGGGATCGCCCTCAGCGAGTCGATCCTGTTGAACGGAGTCCCGTCCTCTCTGTCCCGAACTACCAGGGTGATCAGCACCTTCTTTCCGATCAGATCGTCGGAGTCGAAGGTGTACTGTCTCGGAATCTCGGCGCCACCAAAGGCCGCCTTGGTCCAGGCATAGAGCTTCGACTTGTTGGAGAAGGTCTTGGATGCCCAACCCAACAGCGGACTCGCATCCTTCTCCATCTGGACCAACTTGAACCTGAACTGCAACTGAGGTCCGAACGTCCCCGCCTTCTCCACGATCTCATCGATCCGGGCAACGTACTCGCCGACCGGCCACGTTTGCACGAACGTCTGCTTGATCTTGGTTCCCATTGCGATTGTCTCCTTGCCGGCTATTTGCCCGCCGGCGGGGCCTGGTTTGAGTCAGAGATGATGCTACACTTCCGACAAAGCTTCTTGCGAGGGAAACACTCTTCGCTCAACAGGGTCGCCCAGTTATTCAACGAACGATACTGCGTCCGCATACCACAGAGAGTTCTGTTATGTCCCCGAATAATGTGGTAGACCCCCGAACCAACGATTGAGCAATACATCAAGATGCTTTCCCCCTTGCTACTCACCACCTAGAAGGGAATCCCCTCTAGATCATCGGATAGAACCTCCTCACTCTCATGTCGATAATGCACTCTCCTTTCCAAGTCCCTGATCCTCTCGTACGTCACGACGTGCGCCCTCACCTCCTCTCTGAACGCTCTCTCATCCACGAACCCCAACTCTGACGCAAGCTCATCGAACTTGGCGTGAGCGCCGTCAACGATCTCTCCCCGGCTGTTCTTGACCCTGCGCCAGTCTCCACGCCGGTGATCCCAGACAGTGAAGATCACGATCGCCGGAATGGTCAAACCCTGTCGCAAGGACTCGATCTCGCACTTGATTCGCCAACTCTCCAAGGTCTCGATCTCTTGCGCGGCCAGAACCGACTCCGACATCATCTGACCACCAACCCAGGGAAGCAACGGCCTGGCGTTCTCGTACATGAAGGTGGCCTCATCGAAAGTCCACGCCCTGGTCTCGATCTGCGTTCCGTCTTGCCAAACATCTGATTCCGGACACCGCTTGAAGAATCGCGCCCGGTCAGTCTTGAGTTGCACGATCCAACGGGACATCCTCGCGTCAGCCTTCATGCTCTCGCCGATCTTGGTCGGCCTGTAGTACGAGACAGCGCCCGTTTCCCAAAAGTCACGCTGGAATTGCGCCCTGATCCCGGCCTTCCGGTACTGCCAGTCTCGATCGTTCGCAGTCCACCGGTAATACTTTGGGGCGCGAATCTCGAAGGTCACGGGGCCACGCTCAAGACCCACCCCTCCAAGAGCATCACTAGTACCCAGAACGGTAGGGCCAATAGCACAGTCAGTGTCACAATAAGCCACGTTGTCGCCGAATCTGTCCAAGAGTCCATATTCCCTGATCCTCGCCTCTGCCGTGATGTAGGCCGCCCACAAGACGTTCACGTACGCCGGTTGGCGCTTCCCACAAACAGGACTGATCACGTAGTCCTCTCCCTGCCACTCCATGACCTCGATCCCGACCTTCTCTAGAAAGTCGTCGATGAGGTCGATCCGAACCATCTTGGTGTAGCTGTCGTCCGACTTCTGGCCGAACTTCCCGTAGATCGAGTTCAGCAGTAGCTTGTAGACGAAGAACGAGGGGTCGCCCGACCGCTGGGCTGCAACCTTCCGATCATAGAGGTCACGAACGTACTGACGAAGTGGATTGCAGGTCTCTTTGCTGCAAAGCTGCCAGTCGATGGAGAGGACGTCGTACCCCAGATCGAGCGCGTGGCGCAACTCGTTGTGGCACCACGCGCCGTCAAACTCACCCGTGGGGAATACCAGACGTCCGTTGATCCTGACCGGCAAGATCGGGACGTGCATCCGGGGGGCGCGAACCCGGCACTTGGTGATCCCCTCACGATCTAGAATGAAGGACTCACGCTTGACGGTACCAAAGAAGTACAAACCCGCAGGATCGGGCAACTCGGTGCTCAAGATCGCAGAGGGATACATGCTGTGGATGTCATACTGGTAGAGTTCACGTCCGGTCCCATACTTGAACACCTCACAACGCCCGCCATAATAGGCTTCACGAGATAGGACATTGATCGCAGGGTGAGGCGTCTTGATGGCCAGCTTGAGGTATCTTCGCCGGAATAGGTCCATGCCAGTAGACGGTAAAGTCGTCTTGATCTCACCCCCCAGCGCATTGATCGTCTCCTGTATGTGTACGGCGTACTTGTAGCAGATCATCGCATCCCTGACGCAGTAGGTTTCTAGTCGTTGCCATTGTTCTACTGTTATCGATCCGTGCTCGAGCGCACTCGATCCGTCCTCTTTGATCCATTCGGGAGTCTCTAGTTTAGGCATCCCCAGAATCTTGCCCAACGCGGCCAAAGAGATGAAGTAGCTCAGGTTCCCCGTGTCGTGAAAGTGCCATACGTTCTTGGAGCCATCCCGGTACACGCAGTTGATCAGACGGGAGTGCAATCGGTACACCGACCAACCCTTCAGATCGTCTTGGAAGAGACAGCCAAAGTCGTACTCAAGATTGTGCGCGTAGAGCCGGCAACCCCGGTATCGATGCGCGAGAAGGGCCTTGCACATGAGTTCCCTGTCGTGGAAAACCCTCCATCCGGCCCAATCATAGATCACCCCCAACAAGAACCCGTCCACCTCGCCGGTACCCTCCACATCGAACCCGACTACACGATAGGTCTTTGGCGTCTTGACTAAAGGAACCAAATATCCCTTCTGGCTCATTGCAATCCACCAAACCGGCTGATGTCCTCACCGAGATAGGCGCCCTCTGCATAGTAGGTGGTCGATGCCCATTCGACGCTCTCGATCTCGTACTCCGGCACCGGCGCAATCATCTCGTAAGTATCGGGGTCGCGCTCCACGATCCGGCCTGCGAACCGGTCCTCAAATATGGCCTGATCGTAAGCGATCCCCTTCGGCATGGTCACCCAGACCTCTTGCAACTCCCCGCCCTCGATCCGATAGTGAACCAAGGCGTTCATCACGTCGCGCGATCGATAGAGAAAGTCTTCCGGGGGACCGGGTAAGGCCCTGCGAACAGCCGCATAGTTGCCCGCACCGGTGGGGAACTGGGCCAACACGTTGCCGCCAAAGAAGCGACTGGGAACGAAGCGACCAGCCACGTCCCGGATCGCAACGTCCGCAGCACCGCGAACGCTGGGATATGCGCGAAGGAAGGGGACAGCCGATGCTGCGGACACGAATCGGCCAGTGATCAGGTCCCGGAACCGGCCAAGCGGCGCTTCCCAAAGAGGCCGAATGATCGCAGTGACCATCAGCGATGATACAACTTGGTATAACTCAAGAGGCCACGATAATACTCTGAGGTCTTGATCACGTTATCTGCATGGATAAAGACAGCATGGGGTATCTCACCGTTCGGCTGCAATCGTCGAACCCGACCGAATCCCCAAGTGTATGACACAACCCACCACCAAGGGGTCGTCTTTCCCGTCTCCGCGTGCAACATCGCCAGATATAGCATGTACTTG
>Ga0307380_10010143_pt1 | contig 11894 bp, 25 predicted proteins | sample UN3MG_FD_202239 | JGI IMG/M metagenome (GOLD analysis project Ga0307380, IMG submission 202239) | Soil microbial communities from Risofladan, Vaasa, Finland - UN-3 | ecosystem: Environmental > Terrestrial > Soil > Coastal area > Acid sulfate soil | place: Finland: Risofladan, Vaasa | collected... | reverse complement strand
CTCTTTGAGGGGACTAAATTGCTTTTCGCATAATAACCTCCATTTTTAAATTTAAAATAATCTGAGAAATCCAAAAAGAGTTTTAATTAAAACCAATTGTTGGCGGTTTTATTTGGAGTCGAACCAAACATTTATCCACGAAGTATCTCTTCTTTTACTACAGATTGCGGTGACGACCGGGCTCGAACCGGCGACCTCCTGCGTGACAGGCAGGCATTCTAACCAACTGAACTACGCCACCAAATGGGGAGATAGGTTTGGGGTAGGCTGCATTTGCATGTATAAACCTATCTACTCCCGAGGAAATATTTTATTGTGGACAATACCGGGCTCGAACCGGTCATAATACCAACTGGGTAGGGCGCGCACCTCATACCTCATATTGCCCGAAATTGTGGATCCTATCGGAGTCGAACCGATGACCTCCTGCGTGCAAGGCAGGCGCTCTAGCCAGCTGAGCTAAGGACCCTGGAGCCGGCACTGCGATTAAACAGAGTATCATCCGGCATGTGTGGTGAATGTAGCAGGATTCTAACCCACTTTGGGAGCTTATCCCCAACTTAAAGATCTTTGGGCAGATTAAAACCCGATCATACACCCCATTAAATTTTTACTAATGCTCTTTTTATAAAAATTTGTTTTGTTTTGTTTTTAAAATATCCTTGAAATGGAGATTTTTCTCCATTGAATTCTATTTCAAATTCCACCATATCATCATGTTCCCAAGGTGTTTCATAAAAATAATAAGACCCACTCATTTTAAGATAAACATTGTCCCCACCCCGTGGAGCTAAATTAAATTCTTTAAGTTTATCTAATGTATCAATCACCGAATCATCTTTATATAAAGTCATTGGTATTTGTATTCCTTCATAATGTAAAATCATAGCTTTTATTTTATATATCCACTATGTATAATCATTTTAAATAGCAGGAGTGGAGGGATTCGAACCCCCGTCGCTGGTTTTGGAGACCAAAATTCTGCCACTGAACTACACTCCTAAAGAAGCAAATCAACATACTGAAGAAGTAAGTCTCAATGCTTTAAAAGTTAACAGAGAAAATTGAGAGGGAGTTCTGCCATTTCTGACATTGACGGATTCGAACCGTTCTTTCTACTTGGAAGGTGGATGCTCTACCATTGAGCTACGATGAAACCCTATTCATTACTACTGTTATTTTTTAATTGAGCGGGAAACCGGGCTCGAACCGGCCACCTCTAGCTTGGAAGGCTAGCGCTCTACCAAATGAGCTACTCCCGCAAATTCTAGTTTTTTCAATGACCAAAGTCAAAGGAATCCCGAGAGAAACTAGAAAAACTCTAAGTAAATATAATTTCCAGGTACTAAATTCCCTGTACTATTTACTTTTGTGGCCCTGGAGGGACTCGAACCCCCAACCCTCTCCTTAAAAGGGAGATGCTCTCGCTTACGCTCGCCAATTGGAGCTACAGAGCCAAAAAACCAATACGTCAAAGTACATGCAATATAAAATTGCTTGTGGGAGAGATCGGGGTCGAACCGATGACCTTTGGGACTTCACTCCAACGCTCTACCTGAACTGAGCTACTCCCCCATTATTACTGTGGTAAGAGGCAGGTTCGAACTGCCGACACCTGGATTTTCAGTCCAGTGCTCTACCGACTGAGCTACCTCACCATATTTTAAAGAACAAAAAAAGCGGGATCTTTTTGGGATCCCGCTTTTGAATTTATCTATAGTTAGTATATTACCAATCTACAATATCCTTTCGCGGGAAACCACATCCATTATCTCTACCGGCTGCCTTATCAAAGCCCATCCAGTTTACGAAATTGACGATATTTTTGCGTGTTTTCATTGAAAGTATTTTTTATTAAGTTTGTCTATATATTACAGTAAAAAAAGAAAAAGTTTCAACCTAGCGTAATTTTTTTATTAATGGAGCCAATATACGACAAATATTCTTAGGAAAAAAATGAAATTTGAAAAAAGTTTGTTAAAAAACAAATTTGATTCCGGTTGCTCCAACTTCAAGTAGATCTAATCCTACCAGAATAGCAAAAGCTGCTATGAGGATTGTTGCCCCATAAAGAAGCGCCAATTTCCAACTTAAATTTCTGGACTGCTTTTTGGAATAATCATTGACGTGAACAGGAACTTCCAATACTTCAAGTTCTGGAGTTTCTGGATCATCTACTAAAACCATGTCCATAGTTTTTAGGACCCTGGAAATACCAGTATGGCCATCATATTCAATCTTCCACATTTTTGGGGTTTCTCCTCTTAAATAACCAAGAAATTGATCTCCATTTGTATAGGTTACCTTTACTTTATCTCCAATTTTAAGCATGTTGAAATAGTTTTAATTACTAGATTAGTATTGCTAATATACAAAAAAGTTCTTTTATAAAATAATATGATTCGTTAAAGGATCGTTAAGATTCTAATATTTGCCAATCTTCATCATCTTCAGTTTTATAAGCAATATATTCTTCACCATTTTCATAACGAACCATTATTTCTTGATAAGTTCCTCCTTCTGCATCCCATTCTGTGGTTTCATCGTCTATAACTGTTACTCTTTCTGGTATTCCTTCAAAGTTATCCCAGATCTCTATTATATCGCCAACTTTTAAATTTCGATATTTGCCAAGCCCCATAGCTTTTTTTGGTTCTTGACCCCTTTCAAAATTTTGAGATTCATGAACTTTATTCTCCTCTATATAGTAATTAATTACTTCCCAGATGGGATCATTACCAACCGCCATTCTTAATGAATATCTTAATTTATTTGGATCCGGGTTATAGCTTAATAGGAGTTTTACCATTTCCATGAAATCGGCCTGAACTGCCCATGAAACAAGAGTATCTTGATCCTCTTTTGGTATTCCATGTCTATCTAAAAGAAATTTGGCCATTTCAAGATTGCCATATTCTACTGCCCATCCAATAGCACTATCTGATTGATATGGATCGCTTGGGGTCCAGCCATCATTTTTCATTAGATCCGCAATCTTTTTATAAGTTGCTGCATCTCCTATTTGTAATGATTTTTTTGGATCTTGACCTCTGATGAACTTAGCTCTCATATAGAATTATCTTTCTATATTTATCAAGCTAAAAATATTAGATATCAGCCTCCCAGCCCTCTCTGAAAAAAGCCATTGCTGTATATCCCCCTTTTTTAAAACGAACCTGAATAGCTCTAGCTTTAATCCATTTTGAGTGTTTATTAGTTTCCCAACTCCCACCGGCAAATTCATTTCCTATCGCTTCCACTTCTATTTCCTTTCCAAAGGCATGACACCAAACATAGAAGGTCTCGCCTTTTTCTATTGGTCGATTCTTTCCAATCTTTAAAGCTTTTCTGGGTTCTAATCCTTTTTCGAAATCCATCATTTTTACTGAGGTCTAAACGTTAAGTGTCCATTCCCCGGGATACCAATCAGATGAGGTGACAAATAGAAAAGGAGGCGTTTTTTCCCCATTAATGAATTTTACATCTACCAATCTTCTCTCTATATGTTCATCTTGCTTTCTAGTAATCCATTCAGTTCCTCTTTGTTCATCTGATGTAGCTTCTACCTCAACTTTTTGACCCGATTTATCATGACCATGGGGATAGCTGACTAAAAATCGATCTCCTCTTTTTTTAAGAACATCCCTTCCTAATTCAAGAGCTTCTTTTGGGTCTACCCCTCTTTCGAATTTCATTACAATTTTCTTAATTTATCCTTGACTAATTTGAAATTCATAGTAATATCATCTGTGCAATCGTAATATCCTTCTTGTCTCCAGACCTCATATCCCTCTTCGATTAAATCTGATTTAATAATGACCTGGAAAATTTTTATAAAATCCTTTATTGTATCTTTTCTCCATTGACCATTCCATGGGGATACCTTTACATCATAATCCCCGATTTCAATCAGTCTCATATTGCAACCTTCAAACAAAGGTTCAATTACTGCTACAATGTTTTTCTTTGTAAGTCTCATTCTTCTAATTTTTTGGTATATGTTTCTTGATTGTCCATTCCTTGATATGCTCTAAGAAGTTCCGCTAATTCTTCCGGAGTTAATTTACTTTCTCCTCCTTCTGCACTATCTGCAAAAAGACTGTGTTTGTTAATGTAAGCAGAAAGGAAAGCATTCATTTTTATCTTCATTTCCTTCCGAAATTGTTTCAGATGAAAATCGATCATATCCTTAGATTCGATATATTGCCATTCGGTTAAGTCAACCCAGAATTCTTTCCTTTTATCCTTTCGATGGGAATAAGTAAGATTTGGATCATCGGTTACTCTAGAAATACATTGAAGCATGACAGATTTTTCATTGGCAAAAGTATACTTGAAAAGATATGAATGTTTGACATCATCAGTAATATCCTCAATGGTCAAACCATGCTTCGAAAGAAGCCTATCCAGCATTAGTTTTGCGGCTTGAGCTTCTCCAGCTTCTCCGCGTTCTGCTAATGCTCTTACCTTCTTAAGTTTTTCAATGATTGTTTCCATACAGCTAATGTACGAAATACTTCCCAAGTAAAAAAATTATCTGGAGCCTTTTTTCAAGGATCTTTCATTTACCATATAAATAGTATCAGATATAGGAAGATACATGTCGTATCCAATCTGTTCTATTCTATCATAAACGACTTCCTCGACCCTAGGTTTTAAGGCATCTGGAGCCCAATCGATTTCTATTGGTCCCGACTTCTGTAAAGTAAAATCTGTTACTAAGGCAAATCCAAGTAGGATGCCTAACCATAATCCATTTATCATGTTGGTAATATACAAAAAACCTCCCAGATAAAAAAATTATTTGAGAGGTTTTTTGTTAATCTACATATCTTTCTGCGTATCCTCCAGAGATAAGTTTTTCATTGAGGTTTACTAGTTTTAAGTTATCTGCTTCATCCGGAACGAAAATCTCTCCAAGCCAACGTCCATATTTTCCTTTGGAATCTTTATAAGTTTTCAGTATTATTTCAGATTCCAAGGGAATCCATTCCCTTAATTTATCTCTAGAAATTAATCCCTGAGGTCTTTCCTCCCCCCTTATTTCAGGTGCGGCGACATTAAGTAATCGAATTGATTGTTTAAATAACCATACCCCAAATCCTAAATCAATGTCTACAGTTATTGTATCTGCATCATATACTTTCTTTACTATTGCTCTATATTCCCACATATTTTTATTTTTTATTTTTAGATAAAGAACTATCGAAATTATGATCCCAGAGGTTATCATACATTTCGTCTATAGTTTGTATGTGTTGTTTTCTATACCACTTCTCCAAGCAAACTGGGCATAGTCTTAGCAGCATCAATATTCCAGCTTCGACCTTCCCAGCTTTATATTCTGTCCCACAGGCTGAACAAATTTTATCTGCTACTTTTTCCTCCATTACTCTGATTTAATCCAAGCGTCTTCAACGTCAGAGGATTTTTTTACTTTAGCAATATATCTCCAAGGCTCTGTAATATGAGTATGCTCTGTCACCCTTCCATCTCTATGTTTGATGCAAACAGTTCTAAAGTTACTCAAAAAAGTTCTGGGAGACTCCTTAAATCCTCCCCTGATCCCAAACCCTTTTAATATATCACTCATTTTACTATTTATCCGAAACTGCCATACGTTACTTTTTCATCAACTTTAACCCCGCATATTTCACAGAAATAATCTGTCCAGTTTTCAGACTTGTCTAAATAACTACCTGGATAATCCCGGAATTCAGTTCTTATTTTTTCGTGAGTACAGAGCTTATTTAATTCTAATTGCTTCTGAAAAATTTCACCATTGATTTTATCCCTCTGTTCTTTTAATGATTGGAGTTCCGCAGATAAATCAAGAGCTTTCTGATTTTTAATTTTTTTCTTCTCTACAATGGCTTCTTTTTGCCTTTCAAGTCTTTCGATTTCTCGATTAATTTCTTCAGGATCGATTACATCCTCATAATGATGGTGTGACATATTTTACTTCTTTATATTTTACTATTGCTAATTGTATTCCTTTTTCTTTTGCTAAATTAATCATATGCTGAGTTCCTTTACTTACCCCATCCCAGAATACAACACATCCATCAGCATAATCTGCCATCTCTGCGTTCCTTAAAAATCCTGCTTTCTTGCCATGTTTATCCCAATCTGCTGGGAATTCGGCTATTGGTAAGTTGTTTTCAAGAGCATATCTTTCACCAAGTGAATCTGCTCCTCGGGCTTTTCCGGAGACAACCTCAAAGATCCCGTAATGCTTTTTAACTTTATCGAGTTTAGATTTTAGTAATTCATAATCATTAAAATCTCGGCCTCCAGCAACTATAATTGAAATAGGTTTTACTCTTGGGATATCCATAATATTAGCCCCTCCTCATTCTTCTGCCTAACACAATCATCGCATATACCAAATTCATAAACATTCCCATCCAAATTACTTCCATATGGCATATAAAGACGATCTACTGTGCCTCCATCAATCATATTTCTATAGAAATTCTCTTGTTCCCCCACATCTGCATAAAGTGCCCTGAGTGGTTTTCTACAAATTAAACATTTATATTCTTTCATATTAAAAAGGTTGTATTAATCGATGCATCTCTACCCGATGCTGCATATTTCCCATAGCTTTTAGGGATTCCCCCAGCACTCTATAGATCTCATCATCCGGCCAGGATCCTTCTATAAGGAATCTTTGAGCATTAGCTCCATTGAAAACTACTCGATCCTTAGCAAGAGCATCTTTATAGTTATCTTTTCTGTCAAAGGGTAAGCCTAGCTTAGTTCCCAATTCAATTACTTCTTCTGCTTTCATGTTTATTTTATGAACCAGAAACTAAAAGGTTTTCATCTAGGAACTTAAGATACTTATCTCGGTCTTCTTCCCTAGTAAAAAAATGAAGATAATCTTTGTCGCCGGAGAGAAAGGTCAGCTCTATTTGATACTGGTATCCGACTTCTAAACTCTTATCATATACTTTATATTCCTTAACTAAGGACATGTTAATTCTTTTATTTCCAAATTTGATGAACATAATAGAATCTTATTTAAAACAAAAAAAGGGCCTGGACGCTGAAGCGACCCTGCCCTTTATATATATTCCGAGAAAACTGAAGAGTGAGATTTTTAGAGGTTCTCTCCTCATTGGTAGCAGCTGGACATCGAAATGTACAGTCGCCTGTCTTAGAATTGATCTAATTGAAGGTTAGCCTAGCTAACCAAAGCCCGAGGGCTTGTTCACGATGGACCACTTCTCTAACTACGGAAGCATTAACTTAAATTATCTGAGAAACCTGTATTGCGTTGTTTTTTTAGGAGTATCTCTCCTGAAGATTTTTGTTAAACCCGGATCTTCATACCGTCCTAAGTAAGGGATTTATGTGTTCGTCCCTCCAGCCATCTTAAGTTCCTGACCTTTTAGTTATCTCTCCAGGTAACACCAGGGAAAATAACGTCATGTCTTGTGCCGTTCTCCGTTTTAAACATAGCGTATTTGTAAGCTGGAATCTCCAGCGGGATTTGCCCCGAAAGGCTAGTTTACGAAGTATCGCAATAACTAACTACAGTTAAATTTTCAAAATTTTAAAGAACTTATATCTTATATAATTAAGATCGATCTATCTATAATATGGGCCTAACGTCAAAAGTTTCCGATTCAGATGGAATAGACAAATATAATTTATCCCCTTCCTCTAAACCTTCTTCTATAATAACATGATTTCCATTTTTTTCTCCGAGTATAACTTCCTGTTTATATCCGTCTCTTGAATAAACAAAAGTTAAACTATCATTTTCAAAAACAGATTCTATAGGAACATACAAAACATTATCTATTATATCAATGATAACCTCATTAATAGTTGTCATCGAAGGACGTAATAAAGGATCATGTTCGTTCAATTCTATTTTTACTTCAAAAACTTTCGCATTTGTGTTAGGAATTTCCTCGCCCACATTCGCCATGTAAATTATTTCCCCAGTAAGATGCATATCCGGAAATGCTCCAAGATCAACTCTTACTTCCTGTCCAAGTCTTAACTCCCCGATATCAATTTCATTAGCGTATGTTATAGAAATCATACCCGAAAGATCTGGTAAAGTAGCAACTGCAAGATCTCTTGTAGTAATTGTTGATCCAGCTGTTCTTTTTTGACCGGTTGATTCCTTTTTGTAAATAACCATTCCTGGCGCTGGAGCCATAATATCAAATTGGGCCAATACAGATTCCATTTCTTCTTTACTTCTTCCGTATCTCTCCATATTAATTTCCGCTTCCCTTATTGTAGCTTCTGATTGCTGCACTTTAAGAGCATAATTACTTTTTGCTTGCGTATATTCCCTAACAGCTCTTTCATGCGCAATTTCAGCTTGGCGAATGACAGCAGGTGGCTCAAATTTAGATTGATCCAACGCAATTTTTCTTTCCTCTACAACAAATTCTAAACTAATTAAATTATTTCTCAATCCTCTAAGAGTCATTGTTGAATCTAACTTTGCATTTTCATATATTGTTGTTTCTCGTTCAAAATTATCTAAAATATCTTTCAATGAATTATCAACTTCGGATCTATCAAGTGTAGCTACCCAATCTCCAGAATCAACAACGGTGCCTTCAGCAATTAAATCTTGAATTTGAACACTTTGGATTCTTAAATTTCTACTTCGTAATTCTGAAGGAGCATTAATCTCAGTTTCGTTGATAGCTTGTAGTTCCCCAGTAATAGCTAAGGTAATTTCAAAGGTACCATATTGAACTTCTGTTTCCAAAATAACTTCTTTATCCTTTCCAGAAAATACTTTGAAAAGAATAAAAGAAGAAATCAATATTACAGCTACTATGGCATACCAAATTTTCTTTTTCATCTTTAATATTATTTTTTATAGTGAACTACCCACGAGTCCATGGAATTGAGTTCTGTTTCGAAGATCTTTTTGACTATTTGCCAGTCGCCGCCGGCTAATCCACATCCAATAAGTGGAAGTCCGATAGTTTTTCCTCGAAATAGATGGTTGATTTTTCTCATGCACAAAGATATTGCTTCATAATCTACGGGCATTTTATCTCCATCTGCATGGTTTCTGCCATAACGATATTGAGTGTATGAATTTACCACCGTAAGAACATGACCATCTTTAACATATCTCCATTCAGAATCTATGGTACCTAATTTACTTATAAGTCCCCTATATTCTTCAGCTTCCATCTTAAACTTATCCGCCCCAAAAGCTTCAGCCATCTGAGGTGCTATTCCAGCGCCCATTGTACAAAAGCAATTACAGCCATGGGTAATTACATCAAAATGACCCTCTTGTGCAAGAGTTATTAAATTTCCGTTTATTTCTCTCATGTCAATTCATACTGAAAAGTAATTGTACTTAAGGATTGGGTCCCCCTCATTTTAGATATTTTAACGATCAGGCCGAGCTTATAAGCTTTATCCTCAATCTCAAAAGAAGATAAATCCGAGTTATGTAAAACATAAACTATATCTCGGTTGCTTTTGGATTTCCATTCCTGTAATTTATCCTCAAGATTTTCCTTTGAGATCTTGGAATATTTAGTTTCTCTTATTTTTATTCCTCCTGCTGCCATAATCAATGTATTTTTTTATAATATGCAATTTCTGCTTTCAATCTTTCGATTTCAAGTTTTTCTTTAGTTACATTTACAACCTCAATGTCTATGTAATTATCATGGGTTGCTTTTCCAGTAAAAACCCGGTAAGTCATTCCATCCGCCTGGACAATTTCGGAATTTACTGTCACCCCATAAGCTGGCGGGGATGGTGGGTTGGTAAAACTCGTAAGAGCTAATACTCCTATTAATATTATAAATTTTTTCATGATCCATAGATTTTTGGTGGATTCTTTTGCATCTCCCTGTAAATGTACTCATTTAACGGGACAATAGTAAATAGTTTTCGTAAAAAGAACGTTAAATTATTATATTCCCTTGCCAAATTGAAATTTATATTTATTGGGGTCCAGTTTTTACAAGGAGGTCTCCCTGTCTGAACCATTACTTTAAAAATCAGATGGAATCTGTATCCATTCATTATAGAAGATTCAAATGACCTGTTATCTTGTCAATTTTATCAGGATCATCAGGACCAATTGCTACTGCGGTTAGAGTTACCCTCCCATTAAATTCAGTTAATCCTTTATCTTCAATTAGAGAGCATGGGATACCTGCTTTTCTAGCAGCTTGATATGCTTCAATTAATTCCGTTCTTGTTCCTCCAACTACTATCTTTTTAAAAATAGTTGAAAGCCAGATGTATAATGGGGAATCCATATCCATTTCGATTGTAGTGGTAACAATTCTTTTTTCCTCGTTAATTTCCCACCGTCGATTCCCAAGCTCCCCAAAAAATTGGTCAAGTAATGGAACTAAGGATGCATGAGCACCCTGAGCAACCATTTTACCTTTCCTCATTTTAGGATCAGTATCTGTTCTAATTATTATAACTTGTTTTGGCTCCATTATAATTCAGATTTTTGTTCAATTCTTACTATTTCTCCATCTCTTACTTCATGGAGAGAGCCACATCCATAATCCTCTATAAAACCAATGTAGTCAGCTAAAGCTTTTTCCCATGATACTAGTTTGATACATTCATCCATATGAACGCCAAATTCATTCCCAGTAAGGGCAAAAAATCTTTCTTCCATTATTCTTCAAGTTTAATTTTATCGTGGCATGGGCAAGAAGCTGAGTGTTCAAGACCTCCAGCATAGCTGCCTGTACGTACCCAATATTCATGTCCTTCCAGAACGATCTTATCAATCCTAACACTCGAGGTAGAATTTTTAAAATATTGAGTATCCTCAACTTCAGATTGATCTACAGTTGAGCACCCAAATGCCAAAACTGTTAATAATACCAAAAATACTTTTTTCATGGTTTCTAATTATTAATTCCAACTTGTAAAGCCAGATCATTTGCTTCTTCTCCCCATTTTGTCACTACGATAAACCCAAGTTCCCTTAAAGGATCTACTTGAACTGGAAGAAGAATTATTGGATCCTTTGGCAATTTTTCTCTTTTTGGGAGTTTAAATTCCCGGATACCCTTCTTATCTCGGTTTGTTTTTTGGTATATCTCCCGGCCAACTGAAGTATTTCCCTCCATATCAAATTCATTGAGAGGAGCACAAATATACATTCTGGCAGCACCAGATGACATATTGCTTGGAATTTGTTCACAGATTGGTTTACTTAGATTCATTTTAGCCCGGCGGGAATCATAATGTCTCATATTCCATTTTTCATGGGGAAAATTTTTCATTTCCTCTATATTTTTTTGAGGAATTTCTCCATTATAGAATTGGGCAGGGCTCAGGTAAAGATTATATTTCTCACAAATCTTAATTACCTGAGAATATAAGATAAATTTGTGAAATGGAAAGGTATCTTGGTAAAATTGAACTACCCCTCTGATTGAGTCGCTAATTTTAAAATTGGAGCTTTTTTTCTGTTTGACCTCAGTTGCCAAACTATTGAATTCGTCCACCTTCTTAGCTAGGGTTGTTTTTTCAAACCCCAGATTTTTTAGGTATACTCCATCCTGATAGTCTTTTTCCTCTTGGGGAACTTCGATGGCATTAGCCTTCCGTTGTCTTTCATCGGAAATCTCTGTTAGTATTTCGACAGCTGTATCGAAATCACTATGAATTTGTTCAATTGTTGTCATTAGTATTCTAAATTTAGGTATTGGTTATATTTTTCTTTTACTTCTTTTTTATATCTTTTATATGTGTCATAATTATCTGAATATCCTATTACCCAACCGGAAAGACGGAACAATCCCTCAAATGGATCGTAATCCTGGACATCCTCCCATGAAGAAACACAAAGTAGAATAAGATAAATTAATCCTATTAGTAGAACCCCTACGAATCCTCCGATAGAAAAT
>Ga0307380_10010142_pt1 | contig 11894 bp, 10 predicted proteins | sample UN3MG_FD_202239 | JGI IMG/M metagenome (GOLD analysis project Ga0307380, IMG submission 202239) | Soil microbial communities from Risofladan, Vaasa, Finland - UN-3 | ecosystem: Environmental > Terrestrial > Soil > Coastal area > Acid sulfate soil | place: Finland: Risofladan, Vaasa | collected... | reverse complement strand
CCGATGAACACGAGCCCTGATCGTTCACAGATTTCGGCGAATTCGGCGTTTTCGGCGAGAAATCCATATCCCGGATGAATCGCGTCCGCGCCGGTGATTTCGGCGGCGGCTACGATCCTCGGAATATTCAGATAGCTTTCGCGTCCCGGCGGAGGTCCGATGCACACATCCTCGTCGGAGAACCGGACGTGCAGGGAGTCCCGGTCCGCCTGCGAGTACACCGCAACGGTCTGAATCCCGAGCTCGCGACAAGCCCGAATCACGCGGAGCGCGATTTCTCCGCGGTTGGCGATGAGGATCTTATCTAGCACGGTGGCCCGTGGTTCAAGCAGGCTCGATGCGGAACAGGACCTGACCGTACTCCACCGGATCGGCGTTTTCCACGCAGATCTCGCGGATTGTTCCGCTGACCTCGCACTCGAGCTCGTTCATCAGCTTCATCGCTTCGAGGATGCACACCGTCTGCCCCTTCGAAACGCGATCCCCGACCTCGACGTACGGCGGCGCGTCGGGTGCCGGGGCACGATAGAACGTACCGACCATCGGCGACGTTACCTCCAGCAGCGCAGACTCGGCCGATGTCTCTTGTTCGGCCTTCGACCTGTCATCCGGCTTGCCCGCCGGCTGGTCGACGGCGGGTGCAGCAAACGCGGCACCGGTCGAAGGCGGGACCACGTGACCGGAGCCGGAGCCCGCGATGACCTGTACCGTGGGAGATTTTGACAGCCGGATGCGAGTCCCGAGCCCCTTGGAGATCTCTATCGAGTCGAGTCCGGACTCGTCCACCATCTCGATCAGCTTCTGCAACCAGGCAAGATCGATCATCGGTTCACGCGTTCGAGGTATTTGTCGACCGTGCGATCCACCTTCAACACATCTCCCTGCTCGATGAACAGGGGGACCTGGACCACGGCGCCAGTAGCGAGCTTCGCCGGTTTCGTTCCGCCCTGCGCCGTGTCGCCACGCAGGCCCGGGTCGGTCTCGACGACTTCCAACTCGACGAACTGCGGCAGCTCGACCGTAAGCACCGCACCTTCACGGGTCAGACCTTCACACTCCATGTTCTCCTGGAGATACTTGAGCTGATCCGCGCCGATCGTGTCGCGGCTCAGCGGGATGCTCTCGTACGTCTCCATGTCCATGAAGTAATACAGGTCTCCGTCCGTATACGAATACTGGATCGGCCGACGGATCAGCCGGACCTCGGTCACCTTCTCGCCGGCCCTGAACGTTCGCTCGACCACGGCTCCACTGAGCACGTTCTTGAGCTTCGTTCGCACGAAAGCGCCACCCTTCCCGGGCTTCACGTGCTGGAAATAGACGATCTGCAGCAGAGTGCCGTCTGAGTCGATCGTCATTCCATTTCGAAAGTCTGATGTATCCGCCATTCGTTCCGCGTCAGATTTCCAGGAGTCCAGTAGATGACTCACCGAGGACCCTGCAGCCGTCGGCCTCGATAACGACATCCTGCTCGATTCGAATTCCCCCTCGCCCGGGAAGATACACGCCGGGCTCGATCGTGACCACGTTTCCCGCCGCCAGCGGCCTTTCCTCCAATCGATGAACCCGGGGCGACTCGTGCACCTCGAGCCCGAGTCCATGCCCCGTACTGTGGCCGAACCGGTCAGCGAGTCCGAGCTCGGCAAGGTAGTCCCGGGCCGAGGCATCGACCGTGGAAGCCGAAACTCCCGCGGAAATCGCCGCGATGGCTCGACTGCAGGCCTCATCGACCGCAGCGTGAAGCTCGCGTTGCCACGACTCGGCCGGCCGTGCGACCATCGCCCGGGTGAGGTCGGAACAGTAACCGTCTACCCTGGCCCCGAAATCCAGCAACAGGAGATCTCCCGCGCGCAGCCTGCGGTCTCCCGGCCGCGCGTGCGGCAGAGCCGACCTTGGGCCGAAAGCGACGATGGGCTCGAACGGGAGGGATTCGGACCCGGCTCTCCGCAGTCGATACTCGAGCTCGGCAGCGATCTCGATTTCGGTCCGGCCGACGTGTATCTCGCTCACGATGTCTGACAGTACATGTTCCGCCAGTCCTACCGCGGCCTCGATGCGGTCCAGTTCCCACGGGTCCTTGACCGATCTCATCTCCTCGACCGGGGCTCCGGCGGCATCCCATACCACCGTACCGCAGCGCGTACCGAGCTCCTGGCGGTCACGCACGGTGATCGCCGCCGGTTCGAAGCCGATTCTCCTGCCAGGCGGCTCCTCCGACAGGCGCAGAGCCAGCTCATCGAACAGTCCGTCGCTGATGATCGCCAGGGCCACGGATGGGCCGATCTCCTCGCGCGCCTGGATTTCGTAGCGAAAATCGGTGAACAGCGTCGCGACTCCGGGCTCGACGAGCAGAAGTGCGCTCGAACCCGTGAAGCCGGTCAGGTAGCGGATGTTCGGAAGGTGCGACACGAGCAGGCCATCCAGCCTCTCGTCCTGCAGGCGGTCACGGACCCTGCGGAGCCGCGAACCGCCGCGGTCTGAGCCGGGCACCCGGCTCACCCGGTTTTCCGCATGCCGGCGAGCAGTCCGTCCAGCCCGAACAGATAGCTCTGCGCCCCGAAGCCGGAGACGACACCCAGGGCCACGTCCGACAGCAGAGACCGGTGCCGGAACGGCTCCCGGGAAAAGATGTTGGTAAGGTGGACTTCCACGAACGGTTTGCGGCTCGCTACGAGCGCATCGCGCAAGGCGACGCTCGAGTGGGTCAGCCCGGCAGCGTTCACCAGCCACCCGTCCACGCGGTCCGACAGCTCCTGGATCCGATCGACGAGATCCCCTTCGTGATTCGATTGGAAGCTCTGGACCTGCGCGCCAAGCTCGGCACCCCGCGTCCGCAGCTGTTCGTCAATCGCGGCCAGAGTGTCGGTCCCGTACAATTCGGGCTCCCGGGTTCCGAGCAGGTTCAAATTCGGACCGTGCACCACGCAGATTCTCATGCGGTCAGCCTCGCAAACCACGAAGCCACTCCTCCAGCACGGGCCGCGCATCCGGCGATTCGTCAACCGGTTCGGGCTCGACGGAATCAGATCCCTCCAGCTCCGTCTCGACATTTCGGCCGTCCGGCGGCGAGTAAGGCGGCTCGGGAAGGCGATGTACGAGAGCCTCACCCGCCCGCAGCAGCGCGGTCAGATCGTCGGCCGCGGAAACTGCTCCGGGACCTACCGGCTCGGCCGCGGACTCCGGGACCTCCACCTCCACGGCAACCGGCGCGATGTCCGGGGTCCGAGAGGCGACCCGGGCCGCTCGCATTCCCAGCACGGCGTCGAGTCCGTCACGCAGGCTCTCGTCGTCTGGCCGGTCCCTCAACAGTTCCCGGTAGATCGCTTCCGCTTCGTCGATCAGCCCCTGCCGCGCATACAACTCGGCCATCGTTCGGGTCAGCAGATCGGCGTCATCGTCAGAGTCGGCATCTTCGTTCGCTTTGCCGGCCGGCCCGGTGGGACTCTGGTCGGCTGGTGGTTCGAACCACCATGCATCGCTTGCCGGCGACTCCGCAGCCGGAGACCCGCCGGGAGCGACGATATCGAGTTCCACGTCCTGGAAGGGATCGGCCTCCGGGTCTTCGAAGGGATCGGCCAGCGCCTCGGCCGGATTCTCCCACTCCTCGGCGTCGTCCCACTCCTCAGCGGGACCGGCGGGCGACGCCTCGACGGACTCGACCTCCCCCTCCTGGGCAGATTCAGGGCTCTCCTCGGGCTCGTGATCCGGGATAATCGCCGGCCGCCCCGACCACAAGTCGGACGCGAGCCCTGAGTCGGCGGGGAGATTCCCGGCCATTTGCGACTCCGCCTCCAGCGCAGACTTCTCGGACCACCAGGTTTCCTCCTCTGCCGTCGATTCCGGAGTTTGCTGGCGATCCGACTCCGGCTCGACCACATGATCCCGTTCAGCCAGCCGTCGGAGTTCCTCGAGCCGCGCACCCGGCTCAGGATCCTGGGGATCAGCCAGCGCAAGCCGCTCCAGCCACGCGATTTCGGCCACCGTGTCGTCCGCTTCACGTGCGATTTCGGCCAGGCCCTGGATCGCCACCAGGTTCTGGGCGTCGATCTCGATCACGCGCTCGAATGCGGACCGGGCGTCCTCGAACCGGCAGAGGTCCCCGTACGTGCGCGCTCGTACGATGTGGGCGCTCAGATAGTCCGTGTGTCGACGAATTCCCTCTTCGAGCACCGCCAGGGCGCGATGAGGGTCTCCGGCCTTGCGGTAGGCGTCGGCCAGGCGAGCGAACACGAGGCTCTCGGGTTGTCGTCTGAACTGTTCCTCGAACCGGCGAATCTCGTCCTCGGTGGACTCGTCGAGCGGCATCCCGTTCTCCCGCATTTACAGTGTGGAGCGAGCGCGGCGCCGTCGCGCCGACTGACCGAAGTTAGGCATCACGTTTCCAGAGTGTCAAACGGTCGCGAGCCAATATGTTGGTTGCCCGCACGCCGCCTCGCCGGTAGGTTTGGACGCTTGTTTTCGGTCAGGCTCGAGGGTCGGACCCGCCCGGGGATCCCCCGGCTGTAAACCATGACGCTGGAGAGTTGTGCCGCATGTTCATGCGCTCGATTCGGGCAAATACGAAGTGGGTCATGATAGTCATGGCCGTGGCTTTCGTCGGCTGGCTCGTCCTTGACTGGGTGCGCCAGAAAGACCAGGCCGCGACACTCGGCGTGAATCCGGTCGTCGCCACCGTAAACGGGCAGGACATCCGGAATACGCGGTGGAGCGAAGCCTACAGTTTCGCTATCGACCGCGCTCGGGCAGTGTCCGGTCGGTCGCTGAACGATGAAGAGGTGCGGCAGATCGAAAGCGAAGCGTGGGAGGCGATGCTCCAGGATATCCTGGTCGAACAAGAAATCGAGCGACTCGGTATCGAGGTCACGGAGACCGAGATCCGCCAGGCGTTTCGGACCAATCCGCCTCCCGACCTGATGCGGCACCCTGCATTCCAGACCAACGGCAGCTTCGATTACTCGAAGTACCAGGATTTCTTCAGAGATCCTTCGGTCGACGAGCAGCTGCTGCTTCAGATCGAAACGTACTACCGGCAGACTCTGCCGCGGACACGGCTCGCCCAGCAGATCGCCGGCGGCACGGCAATGAGTGATGGAGAGGTGTGGCAGGCATTCCGGGACCAGAACGAGTCTGCCACTGTGAGCTACATCTCGGTCAGCCCGGATGCCCTCACCCTGGATTCCGAGATCGAAGTCCGGGAGGCCGACGCGCGCCAGTACTATCGCCAGAACCAGGATCTGTTCGTACGGCCGGCGACGGCCGTGGCTCGACTCTCCAGCTTTTCCACCACGCCGACGGCCACTGATACGGCGGCCACGGAGGCGCTGGCGGATTCTGTACGAACCGCGATCGAAGCTGGGGAATTGACCTTCGATGAGGCCGCGGCCGAGTTCTCGGCCGATTCCCTGACCGCGACCAGTGGCGGACTGCTGGGTAGGTTCGCCGGCGATCAGCTCGTGGAATCGATTGCCGAGGCCGTGTCGGATCTCGACGTCGGTGACATTTCGTCACCTCTGCAGACGCCCGCGGGCTATCGGATCTTCACGGTCACTGATCGGGTGCAGGACACACTTGCCGTGGCGCACATCCTGTTCCCGATCATGCTGTCCGAGGCTGGCGAGGATGAAATCTTCCGGACCATGGACGAGTTCGAGGGGATCGCGTTGAACCGGGGTCTCACGGAGGCCGGCAACGATCTCGGTGTGCCGGTTCGCTCAGACGTTACTCTGACGGACGGATTCGACTTCGTGCCCGGCGCGGGATCTCTGGGTGTCGGTGTTGACTGGGCGGTGGATCCGCTGACGCCGCTCGAAGAAGCCAGCGAATTCTTCGAGAACGGTTCCGGGTATCACATGCTGGAAGTGGTTTCACGGACCGAGGAAGGCACATTCCCGTTCGAGGATGTGCGCCCGCAGATCGAGGAGACGCTCCGCGCCCGGATGCGGACCGAGGAAGCTCTCGCGATCGCGGCAGGCAGTCTGGACGAAGCGCGCGCCGCCCCATCCCTCGCGGCGGCTGCCGAGTCACTCGGCTGGACGTACGGACAGGCAGGGCCATTCCTCCGCGGTCAATTCGTCCAGGGTCTCGGGCGAGGAACGGAAGCGGTCGGGGCCGCTTTCGGCGCTTCGCCGGGCACCGTCCAGGGCCCGTACGACGCGGGCGATGCCATCGTGTTCCTCCGGGTCGACGAGCGCACCGAGGCGGATATCGAACGATTCCAGGTGATGCGGGGCCAGCTGCGAGCGCAGATGGAATCGCAGATGTCGCAGATGAGCGTGGACCGCTGGGTCCAGGCGCTTCGGGATGAAGCGGAGATCGTCGATCTGCGTGACAGACTGCGCGCACCGGAACAGGTCTGAGGAGGAGATCCTTCGGGAGAGCGGCCCCAGGCCGACCGGCTCCGCCGCCGGCCGCGAGGAATAGAGAGGGGCCCGGAATTCACTCGATTCCGGGCCCCTGCTGCATCTTCAGGTGGAACTCTGCTCCTGCTTCTCGCGCTCCGTACTCGCAGTCCCGGTATCCGTGTCCGTCGCGTTGCTGATCTCCCGGAACTCCCCTTCGACCTCCTTCAGGGATCCCTTGAACTCACGGATCCCTTTGCCGAGCGAGCCTCCGATCTCGGGGAGGCGCTTCGCTCCGAACAGGAGAAGAACGATGAACAGGAGGATAAGTACTTCCCACATCCCAAGATTGCCGAACATATGCGCACCTTCCGAAGGACGGGAGCGATCAGAGCAACGATCGCGAGAACCACGCCAGAAGTAGTATCCCTACTACGCTGAGAATGTTCAGTCTCAACACGAGCGGACCGAGCGTCACCGCGATCACGAGCAGGTCCACAGTCAGCGGTCCGAGCGATGCGGCGACGGTCGTGATGAAGAACTCACGCGCCGCACTCGCCGGCAACGCGAGCGCGGCGAGTTCAGTGAGCAAAGAGCCGAGCAGCATGCCCCCGGCCAAGATCAGACCGACCCTCTTCGCCGACGGTCGTCGGCGGCCGCCGAAGTCCATGCTCACTTCTGACGCTCCAGGACGAATTCCATGGTTAGCCGCAGGATCTCGACTGCCGGATCGTCCGGCAGCGGTTCCAGATACCGGCTGGCCGACGCGGCGAAAGAACGCGCTGTCTTGCGAGCATCCTCGAGACCGCCGGCTTCCCTGACGAGTTCTATCACCACATCTACATGATCGTCGACCGGGGCCAGATCCGCGAACAGCTCATCGACCGTACGTCGAGCCCCGGCACTCAGGCGCGGCAGGGCCGCAATGAGAGGCAGCGTAACCTTGTGTTCCTTGAGGTCCAGTCCGTGGGGCTTACCGGTGACCTCGGAGGAGACCGTGTAGTCGAGAAGATCATCGACGATCTGAAACGCCATTCCCAGGTCATGACCGTATCCACCGAGTGCTCCCCGATACTCGGACCGACCCACGAGCGCTCCGAGCTCGCACGCCGCAGACATCAACGACGCGGTCTTGCAGTCGCACAGGCTGAAGTAGTCCTCGACCGTGGCGCCGAGCGCATTGTGAGCTGCCAGCTGACGCATCTCCCCGATCGACATTCGATTCGAAGCATTCGCGAGAAGCGCAATCGCTTCGACATCACCCATTCTCGTTACTTCGACCAGCGCCCGCGAGTACAGGTAGTCACCCATGATCACCGCGACCTGGTGGCTCCAGCGGGAATTGACCGTCGGCATGCCCCTGCGTTTTGGAGAATGATCGACCGCGTCATCGTGGACCAGCGTCGCAACGTGCATCAGCTCGACGATCGCGGCGAGCCTTGCTGCCTCTGGAGCGGGTTGCCCACCGACCTCGTTGCACAGCAGAAGCAGGGTCGGGCGAAGGTATTTCCCCCGGCGGGCGAACAAATACTCGCTGATCTGGTTGATCGCGCCGAAGTCCGCCGTGATCATGCCGTGCAACTCGGCATCCATGACCGCGAGACGGTCCCGGACAGGAGCCTGCAAAACGGCAAGCGTCGGAATTGCGGCTTCGAGCATACTCTCCCTGGGGCTCAGGTACGCGACGCATCGCCGCCGGCCTGGAGAACGACCGGATTATACCGTCACCGGGAGAGGGCGGACAACCGGCTGGCGGCATCCCGGAACGAGGAATCCTTATCCACGACCCTCTGGAGCCGCTGGACGGCGCCGGCCTGATCCCCACGTTCCTGCAGAAGCAGAGCGAGACGATACAACACGCCCAACGCCGGGGACTCCCGGTTTCCCGGGTGAGCCTCGGCAGTAATCAGGATCTCGACTGCCTCGTCGGCCCGACCCGCCCGCTCGAGACACTCCGCCATGACTTCCCAGACGCGAATCGGATTCGGGAGCCCCGGGACGGCTCTCTCCAGCTCGGCGAGCGCCTCGTCCCACATACCCATCTGCTTGAACGCGACTCCCAACTCGAAATGTGCTTCCGCATCACCCTCCAACGCATCTTCGTCTGGCCCGGGGTCGCGCAGGTCATCGAGCAACGCGTCGAATTCTGCGCGGCCCTCCACCACCTGCCCGGGAGGCCGGCCTGGATCGGGAGCCTGGCCAACCGCGGAGCTCGAAGCGGCATCCTCGAGGACGCCATTGCCGGCCGGGGTCCCCGGACCGAAGGAGAGCTGCGCGAGCGCTTCGCGTGCCTCCTGGTGCTCCGGATCAATGTCGAGGATCCTGGCATACACCGTTCGCGCATTGCCCGGAGCTTTCTGCCGGCGGAGACAGGCCGCCAGACTCATGTATGACGATAGCAGTAGATCCCGATCGTCCAGGGTCAACGCGAATTCCGCTCGCTGATGATGAAGCACGACATCATCCGGCCGGAGTTCCAGCAGGCGGTCGACAACCGCCGTCGCCTCGCGAATCTCGCGTTCGTCCTCGAACATCTCGAGCGCCCGGTACAGGTGAGAGACGGCTTCCCTGTCGCGCCCCTCCGCTACCATGCGCTCCGCCTCTTCCCGGGCGTGGACCGGGTCGGACCGCTCGTCCGAATTCGACGCCTCGCTTCCGACCGCTTCGTCTCCGAGTTGATCGAGAAGCTGATCGAGCACTTCCAACGACGAGGAATCCACTACGGGGGGCTCGGCGCCGGTCGGATCTTCCGGCCGGTCGGCCGGCTCGAGCTCAGCAGGTGGAGGAGCAATCGTGACCACCCACCCGAGCAGCTCACCCAGACGTCCCGCCCCCGGGTGGTCCTCACCCCACCGCCCGACCAGTTCGTGCAGGACAGGCTCCACGGGGCCCGCCTGGCCCAGCTCCCGGACTCGCTCGACAATGGATATGGCGAGTTCCCACACCGTGTCAGGATCGCGGGAGATGTCGAGCAGAATCGTGATCGCCCGCGAGGCGACCTGTTTCGGTCCGGCCACCGCCTCGAAGAGCCCGCGAATCGCCTCCTCGCGCAGGCCCATGGCGGAGTATGCGGCCCCGAGGTCGAGATGAGCCCTGTGGTCCGTGCGACCCGAGTCTTCTGCCTGTCGGATCTGGTACTGCGCCAGCCGGGCCCGGAACAGCAGGCCCTGGAGATCAGGGTTGAGCGTATCGGCGCCCCGCGCTTCAGCGGACACCTCCGCCAGCTCGAACGACGAGGGGCCAGGATCGGGCGCCTCCGGCGCGGCCTCAGGTATAGCCTCCGGCGCGGCCTCAGGTATAGCCTCCAGCGCGGCCTCAGGTATAGCCTCCAGCGCGGCCTCAGGTATAGCCTCCAGCGCGGCCTCGAGCATTGCCTCCAGCGTTGCCTCAGGCTCATCCTCCGGTTCTTCCTCCGGGAGGACCTCGGCGAGAACTTCCGGTTCCCGGACAGCGGGCTCGGGCTTCATCTCTGGCCCTGAGTGGATCTCGGGCGCGGCCTCGGCCGGCTGGATGATCTCCGCAATCCTCGCATGTGCCGCCTGCAGCCGCCCAGGCGCGGCGATTCCGCGTCGAAATTCCTCCATTGCGGCCGAGCCGAGTCCCATCGCCTGATAGGCGATACCGAGGTCGTAGTGCAACTCCGGTCCCGCCCGGTCAAGCTCGGGCTGGACTCGGGCCCGAAACCGTTTCAGCGCCTCCGCAACGGGGCCCTCAGGCGGGCCGGAGACGATCGCGTCTTCATCGGTCACCACGGGTCGTTCGACCTCGAGCGACGGACCGTGGGTGCCGTTCGCGGCGAGGGCGGCGCTCACCCGCTCTCCCAACTGCACAGCAACCGGCTCGAGCGGCTCGGTGTGTGGTTCAACTGCCTCCGCGGGCCTCTCATCCGGTTCCGAGGCCCTGAGCTGTTCGATGCGCTGCTCGAGCTCATCTGTATCGAGTCCGTTTCGGCGGCCGGCGTCCGAAGCGAGGCGGAGCTGGGCTCGGGCCTGGTCCGCGTGCCCTCGCTCGGCCAGCAGGTCTGCCACCTGGACGCGAATCGTCTCGTCCCCGGTGAGACTCACGAATTCCTGTACGGCTTCGATCGCCCCGCCGAGACTCCTGGCCTTCTCCATTCGATCGACGTACTGGAGCGTCGTTGTCCTGGCTTCGGCGAGCAGTCCGGTGGCGGCGTGAAGAAGACCGAGGCGGCGGAACACGTCCGTCTTGTCGGGGGCGACCCGGAGAATCTTGTTGCACAGAGCGACGGCGCTCGTAGGAAGGTCGTGCTCGGCATAGCGATCGGCCGCCTGCTCGTAGCACTCGACGGCCTGTGGCACCTCTCCGAGTCGGATATGGAGATCGCCGATCCGATTGAACAGGCCCAGTTCAGACGTGTCGTTCTGCCGCTCGTCGAAGCGCATGGCCTCGCGATACAGAGCGATCGCCTTCCGCCAGTCCGAACGCTGCTCGGCTTTGCGAGCCTCGTGCTTGAGCCGCTGAAACGTCGTCATGGACCTCTCATTCACCGTACCGCGTGCGTCCGGATTCCCGCAGGTCACAAGTCGTTCTGGCGGTCTGCCCACACACAGACGGGCAGACTTGAGGACCCCCCGATGCGATTGGCAGCCGGTGGAACCTGTTGAACGCTGGAAGCCGCGGAATTCCGCAGAGTTCCGGTATCTGGCCGGCACCGATTCCAGACCGTCGGCCTGCACCGCGCCGTACCTGTCCAGCGTGACGTTCAAGAAACCGGCCACAGGGAGCGTTATTGACCCCGCGGGAAGGACCTGCGGAAGCCCGGAGCTTCAGTTCGTGCGCTGGTTGTAGTCGCCGTGGAGTTCAGGAGCGTCGCTGAGCCGCACGCCGACCTGGAACAGCGTGTTGCCGTTCGGACTGCGGGAGAACTGGAATGATGCGCGCCAGCGATGGAGGTCACGGTCAAGGGTGATGTACTGGGTCCCGAATTCGCCCTGCGTGAAGTTGTACTGTGTGGTCCAGCGCACTGACCACCCGGGGGTGGGCTGGAACGAGAGGGTTCCGTCAATCGTCTGGCTCTCCTGCCCCCCCGACTCCGTCGGCCTGGTTCGGACGAGCGAATAGCGCAGGGAGGCGGTCCAGCTTCCGCCGCCGCGAGAGTTGGCGAACGGATCTGTCCGATATGAGCCCTGGAACTCCCTCAGACGATATTGGGAGTCCACGTTCTGCGGCGACTCGGCATCGGTGTTGGCCCTGTCCCGATCCGAGCTCGTGGAGGATCCGAGTCCGAAAATATCTCCGAGCCCCGTCCCGGATCGCAGGGAGAAGCTCATGGCGAGTGATTCCATGAACGGTTTGAACCGGCGGTCCGTACCGAGGCCCTCGAACAGGTCGTGCCTGATGTTCAGCTGAAATCCGCGCATCAGGTCCGAGCTGAACGCATTGCTCAGCTTCTCCGTCACGAGACTCGAGCCGCCATCCTCCTTTGCGAAATCGAATGCCAACGCGTTGGTGCGGATGGCCAGCACCGTGACCGTCCGGCTCTGGGCCCTGCGGGTCGGAGGTTCAGCACCTCTGAACACGCTCGCCGGGTCGCTG
>Ga0307380_10010141_pt1 | contig 11895 bp, 9 predicted proteins | sample UN3MG_FD_202239 | JGI IMG/M metagenome (GOLD analysis project Ga0307380, IMG submission 202239) | Soil microbial communities from Risofladan, Vaasa, Finland - UN-3 | ecosystem: Environmental > Terrestrial > Soil > Coastal area > Acid sulfate soil | place: Finland: Risofladan, Vaasa | collected... | reverse complement strand
AAGAACTTATCATTTAATTAATTTTAGTATAAAATGTGTTTCACGGCATAAGTTCAGACTGGTTTATTAAAGCAATATGGAAATGAAATTTAGAAATAACAATAAAAATTTTTTTTATATTTTTATACTCGTTCTTACTGTTAGTATTAATTTATTAAGCATAATAGCTGGTAAGTATATAGGGATAAATCTTGAATTTTCAAGTGTTTTTATTCTTTGGTCATCTGTTCTTATAATAACCTATGGTTTAAAATTTACTTTCTGGTTTATTTTGCATAGAAAATTCAAGCTTTCATTTATATATCCTATTCTAAGCTTGAATTACTTTTTTTCCCTGTTTTTAGGAAAAGTTTTATTTCAGGAAGCCATTACTGTTACCAAAATAGTTGGTTCAATTATAATAGTCCTTGGAGTTTTTATAATAACTATGTCAAGTAAAAAATTAGAGGGTGTCTGATATATGACGCTCTATATTTCTTTAGCCATTTTAATTCAATTCTTAGTTGCTCTGGCGCAGGTCGTTCTTAAAATAGGAGCTAAAAAAGTAAATTTCAAAGAGCCTTTAATTCATAATATTAAAAATAAACATCTACTGATAAGCATATTTTTGTTTTTATTTGTCCCGGTACTTTCTGTAATTACAATGAGGGTGATTGATTTTTCAGATTTTTATTCTTTTACTGCATTGAGTTACTTTTTTATTATGTTATTTTCCTGGAAAATTCTTAAAGAAGACATTGATAGATTAAGAATAATAGGAAATCTTTTAGTAATTGCGGGGGTCATAATATTTAATTTATAGACTACTGCCGATAGTAAAATTTATTTTAAGGAGTATGTGTGTTGCAAAGAATAAAAGAAATAATTCTAAAAAGGAAAACAGCTATATTTTCAATTTTTTCTCTTATAATCCCATTGGTTATTTATATACTTACTTTAGAGCCCAAATTGGTTGGAGGAGATACCAGCTGGTATGCAAACCAAATTCCAGAAATGAGCCTTATGGTACCAACCGGGTACCCAACCTTTTCAATGTTTTTAAAACTTTTTACTTATCTACCGATTGGTGATCTTGCTTACAGGCTTAATCTCTTTTCTGCGATATTTGGCGCGCTTACTATCTTATTTTTATTTCTTTCAATCAATAAATTGGTAAAAAATGAGTTTATAAGCTTTATAAGCTCTATGATATTTGCTTTTATTGTACCTTTTTGGGAAGTAGCAAACAGGTTAGAATTTGATACATTAAATTGTTTTTTTATAATTTTATTAATTTTTTCAGCCATTCTTTATAATGAAAAAAGAACAAGAAAATATCTGTATTTTTTCTTTTTCTGTCTGGGTTTAAGCTTAACAAATCATCCTCTTGCTTTTTTCCTGGTACCGGCAATTCTTTTATATGTTATTATTATAAATCCCCGGATTTTTAAAAGTATTAAGGCAATTTTTGTCAGCATATTATTCTTTATTTTACCTCTACTATCTTATTTCTATCTTCTTATAAGATCTCTCCAGGGATATGGGAAAGTAAACAGTTTCTTAAGATTATTTTATTATGTAACAGGAAGAGGAGTAACGGGAGAGCTGCATGGAGGAAGTTTCGGTGATAAAAGTATTTCATTAATTCTTAAGGTATTAAAAGATTATCTAAATATGGTTTATGATACTTATGGTATTGTACTGATTATTATAGCGGTAATAGGTTTTATATTTTTAATCAGAAAAAACTTAAAATTCGGTATCTGTACATTTTTACTAATAATTTTTAATTTTATTGTACCGCCGTTATATGCAGGCCATGCACTTCGAAATTATTTATTGAATTCAATGATTGTAATTGCTTTTTATATTGCGTTCGGACTTTTATCGATACTTAACGGATCAATTTTTCTTTTTAATAAATCATTAAGAAATAGAAAAATATTAAAGATTGACAGGTTTTTGAAATATTTTTTAATAGCGATTATATTATTATTTTTTGCTTTTCTACCCTCTTCCTTTATCCTGGAAAATTATCACACACTTGATCGTTCAGAACCTCCGGATATTTATAGATTCTGGGATGAAGCTTTTAATAATATGGAGAGCGGTTCCAGAGTATACGTGCTTGCAAGAGCGGCCAATGTCGGGATGTTTGTTGATACATATGAATATAGTGAAAAAGAAATAGAATATATTTATCATACAAATCCGGAGTATACAGTTGAAAATATGATTGAAGCTCTTGAAAATGATATCCCGGTATATTTTGTCGGCAATAGTGGGGCACTCAGATCAGTATTCAATACTGAACAAATAGGAAAAACCTATTATTGGAGTAGGTATAATGAAACTTTAAAACTTTTTAAAGTTAATGAATCTGTAGTCAATATTAAAATTAGCTATTTGAGTGATAGTTATGTCAGAGAATTTGGTGAGAAATTTACTGTGGGATATACCATTAAAAATAAAAATAAAGGAAGTGTCAAAATTAGTTCGCTTGAACTGGAACTTCCGGATAATATTGAACTTATGGAAACCAAACCTGGCGGATATATTAATCAAGAACCGGGGGTAAGCCGTGGTATGTATATGTGGGTCAGTGATTCATATATTATAGAAGGAGAGGATGAAATTAATTTAATTGTAGAGCTAAGAGGCACCAGTCCCGGAAAATCTCTTATAAAATTTAGAGTAACAACAAACGAAGTTTATATTAACAGTGATGATATTGAAATAGAGATAAAAAATTAATGTAATTTTTAATCTGTATAGGAATGTTGTCATGTAATAAGGTATAAAAAGAACAGGTAAAATGAAAAAAAATTATGAAATTTTTAAAGAAAAATCCTAGAAAGTTAATTTATATACCGGTAATACTTATTTATGTAATTGGTATTTCTTTACTTTTTATAAATTGTTCTTCATGTACTAAAATTGATAGCGAGGGTATAGATAAGTTGTCCCCGTCATTTTCAGGTTCCAATATAGAACTTATAGATTTGAATAGCGGTGACACATATCCCGGTGAAAGTATAGTAGTAAATATAAGTGTTGTAAATAGCGGTGGTATAGAGGCAAAAAATGTAAAAGTAGACCTTGTGCATGACCTTGGTTTTTTTATATCCAATGGAGAAGAGACCAGCTGGAATATTGATGTTTTAGATGCTGGAGAAAAGATTACTTTTAATACCGGTTTAAGTTTAACAGATAATATAACTGAAGATACGCAGGTTTCATGCAGATTGGAGATATCTTCGGATGAGGTAAATTCTTTTATAAGTCCCGATTACAGTATAATGGTTTACGGCGTCAAACCGTTTGAAGGAAATTATGTTCCAATAATAGGATTGCATGCAATAGAAGATCATATAGGAGCTGCAATAGAGCTTTATACCGGCCATTTTGATAATTTGTGCAGGGTTTTAAAAGAATTCGGTTATGAGACTATTACATTTACGGATCTTTTAAACTATATAGATCATGGAAAGACTCTGCCTGAAAGACCGGTAATCATAACCTCTGACGACGGATTCCAGGATGTTTACACAAATGGTTTCCCTATACTTAAAAAGTATGGATATAAGATGACTGTTTTTTTGGTTACCGGTGCAATCGGGGAAACAGAAGCTGATAGAAAGACAAACGCATATTTTAACAAAAGGACTGATGTTATAAGACCCATACTTACCTGGCCTGAAATTATTGAGATGAGTAAATATGGATGTGAATTTCTATCGCATACTGTAAATCATGTAAGATTGGGGCTATCTTCAGATGAAGAGTTTTTATATGAACTGACTGAGTCAAAGAAGGATATAGAATCTCATCTGGGATATGAAGTTTTATTTTTTGCATGGCCCTATGACAATCATTCTCCCTTGAAATGGCCTTTAATCTCGGAAGCGGGATACAGAGGTGCAGTAAGATACTGGGGAGGTATTGAAGATATGAGGACAATCAATCTCTATGATATAAAAAGGGTTGAATTTAATAGCTATATCCCACCCAATCAATATGCAAATTATTTGAAACTGGATAGAAACATCATAATTAAATATATAGTTAATGATTATGTCAGGGAAATTGACGAAGAATTTACTGTGGAATATACCATAAAAAACATTAACGAGGAGAGTGCTAAAATTAATTCACTTGAACTTGAACTTCCAGACAATATTGAACTTGTAGAAGTCAATCCTGATGGATATATTAATCAGTATCCTGGCATTAGTGAAGGCATATATATGTGGGTAAGCGATTCATATATTGTAGAGGGAGAAGATGAAATTAATTTAATTGTAAAACTAAGGGGCACCAGTCCTGGAAAATCTCTTATAAAATTCAGAGTAACTTCTCGTGGTAATTATATTGACTGTGATGATATTGAAATAGAGATAAAAGGTTAATAAAATTTTAATTTATACTTTTAAGGTTGTTGCTTGTAATCTTTTATTTCTGTTACATCAAAGAATTTATAAGGTTGCCAGTAAGGTGAATAATAATATTTATCTTCCAGTAATTCATAATCACTATCAAAATAAGTATTAAAAATTAATCTAAAAGTATTAACAGGGGTTATAGAATCATATAAAAGATCACTACCATTTTCTGGCAGATAATATGCATTTAAAATAAATGTACTTTCCCGGAGCATTTCTGCAGTTGGGGCAAGCCATCCAATATTGGCAGGGTCTTCTCTATCGCCACGAGGGTTACCAAGTGTTGATCGTGCCCCATGGTCTGCTTGAAGTATTATAATTGGGGGGACTTCTGATTTTGATAAAATTTCTTCAATAAGAATTTCAAGCTTGCTATTGACAAAAATTAACTGATTCAAGTATTTTTCTTTATCCCAATATGTGGATAATTTATATTCAGCTTCAGGGATAAGTTCACCACTAGCCCCGAAGAAAAAAGGGGGATGAGGAGACATTATATGTGCGAAAATATATTTTGGTCCATCTATTTGGTGTACTTTGGCAAGATTTGAAAAAGAATATAACACTTTTTGTACACCAGAATCAACAATAATATATTTCTCAAATGGTTTTAACATAGTTGTTTGAATCAGTGATATATTAAATTCATTAAACCTATTAACTCGAATGCTTATATCTGCATTTCTGTTTCTATCTGTTGGACCCCAACCTGAACTATTAAGGTGGACAAACTTATACCCTTTTGAGTGTAAGAATTTCCAAACCTTGTTAGTTGTAATCATCTGGTAGGGCACTGTCCTATCATCTGACTTGAGTCCTGCGTCTTCACTTAAATAATTAATATACTCCATATTTAATGATGATGCCAGGGATAGATAAGACCATGGATAGTTACACCGGCTTTTAGAAGCTACATAAAAACCTTTTTCAGTTAAGAAATTGATAAATTCATGATTATCATAATCATAAAATTCTTCCAGTGAACTTTCCCCGGCATAACCATCAAGAATTATATAATAGATATCCGGTAATTTAGCTTGGTTTTCTGATACACTAATTTTTTCATCTTGTGAAATTACAATATTATCTTCTTGTATATCTCTTGTTTTAAATTTATAAATCCCAATATTTACAAGAGAAAATAAAACCAGGACAATAGCTATCACATTTAGAATATTGCTGAAGTTACGTAAATCTTTTCTTGTCCTTATAGTAAAGTAAGTACCTAGAATAAATAATATAAGCCAGACAACCAGCAAGTATCTATGTCCGCCAATTATAAAATTACCTATTTTAAGACCCTTTATTGGGTCGTAAACACGGCCATAAGAGAAAAATAAAACTAAAAATATAGCTACAATAACTCCTGCTTTACTGCTATCTTTTTTAAGGATTAACCAGAAGAATAACACCGCAATAGCTGTAAAACCCAATATAATAACTATTGGTATTAAGATTTCAGAAAGTGAAACCATTGAGAGCTGCCCAATATTATGGGAGTAAAGAAATAAAATAGGAAATATAGCAAATAGAAATGGGTGAATAATAAATGTCTTTTTCATAATATTTTAGCTCTTTCTCTTCTTCATTAAATACATGGTTCTTTTGGAGTCCTTAATTTTTATGGTGCTGTTTATTATAAAATACTTACTAAATTCATTCTCAAAAGCCTGTTGTGTATAATCAGGAAAAATATCTTCTCTTGTCGACAGGAGTCTCTGGACTTGAGAATCATCTTTAGGAACAAACTCGATAATAAGTGAATCACAAATTAAACTAAAGAAATTAGCAATTTTACTAATTGGTAAATTATTAGAAATAGCTAAATGATGAATTAAAGCAAGAGCAAATGCTGCTTCTGCTGGTCCACGCTGCAGCAGTGAGATTCTTTCGGTATTCTCCCAGCCAATACCTGAACTGGGATTAGTTAAGTCAACCAGTAGTGGAAGAATATACTCTTCATTGTTTTTAATACTCTGGAGATAACTTTTCTGGACAGCGGCAGGATCAATATCAAAAGAAATAGTCATTATTTTCTTATTGCTGGCAATTCGACTGAACAAACCATCGTTTGCTCCAACATCCCAGACAATTCCTGGATTAATCTTATCTAGAAAATCAGCTACAATTTCCTTTTTATGATTAATTGCAGCTGCAGAATAATTGTTATCTTCATAGTAATCGGCCCATTCGGTACTCTTAGCTTTCCAATCCATTTTCTTAATAGCAGACTCCAGGCTGTCTATAAGACCCATGAAAGACAGGCGGCTTATTTTATGGCTGCCTATATTCACGGTTTTATTAGCAAAGTACTTCTGGCTCTTTGCATGAAGATGAATATGAGAGAGTATTGAAGCTTTAAAATTAGTACTTGATGGAAGAAGGGAACTTGCCAGGTCTAAAGGTACTCCATCCATATAAATTTGCAGTAATTGATTTAACCGAATATCCCTATAAACCATTAGTGCCAGAGGTGCAAGAAAATGCTGACATGCTTGTCTATAAGCAATCCAGGATTGTCCTTCATGATATTTTTCAAAAGAAAGTGTATCAATGAAAATTGGCTTGCATTTTCTGAATTGTATATTATAGGCACTACAATCTTTTAAAGTCATTTCAAAGTCCATTGCTATTTTTTGGATCTTAAAAGTAGTTAGTGCTGCATCCTTTAATTGGCTGAAGCACCATTCGTAAGGATAGGATATGAATGGTATAGACTCTGGTTTTATTATCTTATATGCTTTATTAGGTTCTGGACTTTCGATACCAACTTCATTATGAGGGATTAGTAAATTTGCATCCACAAGAGTTCTATAAAGACCAGAATTCATAAGATGGCAATAATTTTCTTTGTATATAATATTTATCTGACGGTGAATCAAACCATCTCTATAAAAAAGAAACCCACTTGGGTCCCTGAAAGAGCTCGATTCATTACTGTTAGATTTTATCTTGTTCATCTTTTTTTTCTTTAGAAAATAGTCTTTTAAAGAAACTATAAATTCTGCGCCAGAATATCTTAATTCCGAATGCTCCCCCTACTGCAATAGCTATGATTATCTGAATCATATAACTACCAGTTCCGGCATCAAGGTATGCATAAAGCATATTAGGAGTTATAAAATAAAATAGAGCTATAAAACCAAGAGCAGTTAAGAAAGTTTTAAAATATTTCATTGTATCTCCGTTTTTTTTAAATTTAAAATAATAGTAGGAAGGCTATCTTCCTTGTTTTTAGATAATAGCATAATAATATAAAAAGTCTAATTTGCAAAATTATAAATTGAATAAAAATAAAAATCAAAGAAAATCTTCTTCTATATGCAAAAATTTTCGGGTCAGTAAACTTTTTAATATGATAAAAAGCTTTATTTTAAGATAAACTTTTTGATATAATAAAAAAATTGTTTTACAAATACTAACATGGTAATAGAAAAAATGTATAAAAGATTTTTAAAGTATATAAAGGATGATAAGAGATGGATTTATCTTACTGTTATATTTATTCTAGTGGTGATGGCATCGTTTTTTACGTATTATTATTTAAAAATTTACCCGCCAAATTTTAGTGATGAACGATTTAATTTTATATCCGGTAATACGAATGAATATTCAAAACCCGGAGATCAAATAACATATATAATAAATTATAAGAATACAGGAAAAAAAGTGGTAGAAGATTTTGCAATAGAGTTGAAAATACCGGAGCATACGGTTTTTATATCATCAAATAATAATGAAATTTTAAAAAACACTAATGGAAAATTAGCCTTTGAAGTTGGCAATGTCAAAGGAAATGAAACAGGTGCAGTAAATTTTATAGTAGAAGTAGAAAAACCGCTGGATAATGGAACTTTGATTAAATTAGATGGGACGAAATTTAGTTATAAAATTGGAAAAGATACTTTAAATAATAATATCAATGCAGATTTAATAAGCACGGTAGAAAGCAGCCCAAATCTTAGTAATTTTAAATTGGAAGCCGTCGATGAGAACGGCGGGGTTTTAAGATTAGGCGATGTCACGCAGTATAAATTAATAGTAGAGAATACTGGTGATATGGATGCTGCCAATGTAGAAATTAAAAGTAACTTATCGGAATATGTGGATATAATTGAAAATTCTATTACCGACTCAGGTGAATATAAGGATAGCAGCGTATTATGGAGTGTTGATAGCATAGAAATAAATAAACCTGAAACTTTTTCCTTTAAAGTCACGGTAAAAGATAACTTAAGTGGCGAGGAACTAATAGCTAATAAAAGTACCTTAAAATATGGACCAAATATCATAGAAAAATCAGTAGAGGAAAAATTAAGCCTTTTTTCTGATTTAACTACATCAGAAGCATTTTTATATGATGCGAATGGCAGAGAGCTTTGGCCCGGCGAGACCATAAATGTAAAAATTATCATTAGGAATACCGGTGAAAAAACGGAAAGAGGTTATAGAGTTATTTGTCCTATACCTGCCGGGGCAACTTATATCAGCAAGTCGGGTACTCCAGAAGGAATCAGCTGGAGTGATGATATAAGAGGGCTGATATGGGACCTGAAAGAGCTTGAAATAGGAGAGGAAAAAGAAATAACTTTCAAGATGAAAGCAAATGAAGATCTGGTTAATTCGGGTGGAGTAATAACTATTCATTTTAAAATTGAAAGCAGTAATGGAGAAATTGAACTGCCATCCAAAAGCATGAATGTCAGAGGAAATGTTAATATGACTATTGTGGCGATGGGCGACTCTTTAATAGCAAAGTCTAACTGGGTGCAGACATTTGATGAGCTTCTGGAGGCTAATTATTCATACGCAGATTACAATACCATTGCAAGCGCAAAGAGTGGTGAGATGGCCCGTGACGGAAATGCAAGGTTTGACAGTACTGTTGCTGTGCACAATCCGGAGATAGTTATAATTGCTTATGGAACCAATGATGTGGGACCTCGCTCTTCTGGGTTTACAGCTAACCTGGAAAGTATCGTAAGTAAGGCAAAAAGTCTGGGTGCGAGAGTATTTATTAATCTCATCGGCCCTATCAACTGGCCAAATAAAGAAAATTATCCTGATTATAATAATGAAATAAGGCGGATTGCAGCGAAATATGGTGCAGTGGTCATAGATGTATTGACTCCCCTTTCACAAAATCCGGGAGGATATCTTTCTGATGGGATACATTATAGTTCGGCAGGCGCTTCAGTTGTAGCGCATACAGTGTTCAGTTATGTTTCTCAATATCTGGGTGATATTGGCCAGAGATTGTAGTATTATAAACAGTCGGTTTTATTAAAGCATAGGAAAAAGCGAGGATGAATTTTGAGAATTTTTTTAATTATTTTTTCATTTATAAATACAGTTTTTTACGTTTTTGTTTACTCTTATTTTGACAATATTCTGGATATTTTCGGAGTAACGGGTCTATCCTCAATTGCAATAAATTATATCAAATTAGCTGCACTTTTGGTGGTAGGTTTTTGCATTGGCATAACCGTAATGCTTATATTGCGGTTAAAGATAAAGAGGAGCCTTTTTAGTTTCAAGAATTTGCTTATTGTCGGAATTTTTCCGTTTATATGTCTTATATTATCCGAAGGTACTATTACCAGTTTTATTATAAATAAATTTTTTAACTCAAGCGAAAAGTTAAGTGAGCTGGCATTCTATTTTTTCTCCAGGCAGACTATATGGTCATTATGGCTTGGTTTTGCTATAGGTTCATCGATACGGTTCAGTTTTTTCGGAAGAAAATATAAACATCTGGTAGTTGAGAAGCCAGGACAAGTGAATTCTGAATCAACTAAGGTGTCTGATACATAAAAACAGGGTCCCAATCATTTCCGGGTATATTTGTTAAGGGAATTTGGTTTGAGCCATCGATATTCATAATAAAAATCTCATCCTGTCCATTAACACTTGCCTGAAAAGTTATATAAACATTATCAGGAGAGATACTGGGATGGCCGCAATTAACTGGAGAAGAGGTAAGCTTTCTTAAGTTATCCCCACTGCTATCCATGGTATAGATAAAGGTATTTTTATCCTCATAGCCCATAAAAGCAATTATTTCTCCGTCTACAGAAATGGTGGGAACTCTTTTTCTCATATTTATACTGGAGATTCTTTTTATATTTTTCCCATCATAATCCATCAAATATAAATCTTCGTTTCCGACAGTTCCAGATTCATAAATAACCTTATATTGAAATGGATGACCAAAAGGATGCCAATCATTGGCACTTGGATTGAGAGTTAATCTTTTCATATTGCTTCCATCACTGTTTATTCTGTATATTTCCCAATCCCCCTCTTGGAATACTTCAAAGAAGATAAATCTTCCATCAAAAGACCAGGATGGATAACCGCTTCTCCACGGATTCCGGGTAAGCTGCATCTTTTCTGTTCCGTCCCAGTTCATAACTATTAGCTGCCAGGTACCATTAATATCTGAGGTATAAGCAATCTTTTTGCCGTCAGGAGAAACGGCAGGATATGCATCCTTTCCAGGGTAGTCTGTTAACTGGGTGAGTTCAGAACCATCCAGATTCATACTGAATATATCTTCATTTCCATCCTTGTTGGAAATAAAGACTATTTTTTTAGTAGAATACTCAATATCCAGGCTTCGAGGTTTGCCCTCCAGAATTTTATTTTTATTTATAGCCCATCCACTTATCTCTATGGACTGGTTATTCAGATTTGCATCTACTACCAAGATTATGGCATTGGGTTCTTTCTCCTCACCTTCCATTTTGATATCTCTTAGGCCCAGATAATAGGTTTCGGAAGTAGAAAAAGAATAAATATATAAAGTATTTTCGCTGCCGGCTTCAAGTCTGCTTGCATCAAAGTTAAGAGAATAACCAGAATTAGTATAGTATGCATTTCCAAGCGCATTGGCCACATCCTGTCTCTCTATTCCGTAATTTGCTTCTCCCAAAAATTCCCCGAAGCCCCTTGGGCCATTCAAATAGATTTCAATTCTGTCAATTCCGGTAGTATCCCGGAAATTAAGATCTACCGACCAGCCGGATACCCTCATATTGGATTTATCGGCTTCCGTTATTTCTTCATTATCCTTAGGGTTATCTATATGTAATTCGATATTTTCATCTAAATCTGCTTCTCCGGCAACTACAATTCTTTCTCTGGTGTAATTCCATCCATATTTTGGTATCAAAGCATATACATAAAGGTAATGAATGGAGCCTGGCTCAAATGAGTATTCATTATTATCCCAGACCAGAATATACCCTGAGTCTGCACCCTTATCTCCGTAAATCGTAAAGGCTTCTTTGGAGGTCATACCGTATGTCGCTTCCCCCAGGAAAATACCGCTGTTCCTGTCACCGTCAAGATATATCTCTATCACTGCAATCTTATCCTGGTCCGGTTCCTCCTGCGGTTCCTCTTCTGTGGTCTCCGGTTCCGGTTCTTCAATTACTGTGTCAGTCTCAACAGGAGAAGATGTTTTAGCTGT
>Ga0307380_10010140_pt1 | contig 11895 bp, 8 predicted proteins | sample UN3MG_FD_202239 | JGI IMG/M metagenome (GOLD analysis project Ga0307380, IMG submission 202239) | Soil microbial communities from Risofladan, Vaasa, Finland - UN-3 | ecosystem: Environmental > Terrestrial > Soil > Coastal area > Acid sulfate soil | place: Finland: Risofladan, Vaasa | collected... | reverse complement strand
TTCCGCCACCGAGCGCTCCACGTCGGCGAACATGTGTTCGCACGCGGGAACGCGCGCGCCGACGAGATACAGACCCGGCGGGACGTCGGAGTTCGCCAGCACCGCACGGAGTCGACGGCGCAAGCGATTGCGGGATACGGCCGAACCGACGGCGCGACCGATGGCGAACGCCACCTGCGGGGGAGCCAGGTCGGGATCGAGGACGAACGAACACCACAGCGGATCGGCCCGCACCCGAACCCCGTCGCGCCGAAGGCGGACGAAGGCGTCGCGTTCGCGGACCCGGTCGATCAAGCGGAGAGTCGGGCCCGGCCCTTGGCCCGGCGGGACTTCAACACCGCACGACCGGCGCGAGTGCTCATGCGCGCACGGAACCCGTGCTTGCGGGCTCGGCGGCGCTTGTTGGGCTGATAGGTACGCTTCACGGCTGACTCCGGACGGTTCGAGGCAAATCACGTTCCGCCGACGACCACATCGATCGCATTCGATCGGGTGCGCGCCTCACGGACTGACCTGGCAAGGCTACGGCCACCCTGGCACTTGTGCCAACCGGCGATGCCAAACCACACCGATGTAAGTTGTCCACAAGATCGGCCAGCACGGATGAGACCAGCGTACGACCCATATTTGGGCCTGTCGTCGCAATGGTCAGCCAAGTTTTCCTCACCGATCACACGTGGTAGGTTCGCTGTCCCGCAGTAGGTCGCCGACATGTCCACATTCTGTGGACAACGGTGTGGACCACTGTCGACGACGATCGGGAGACTCAAGTGACAGACAGCGCAGACGTGTGGACACAGGTGACACTCTCGCTCCGATCACAGCTCGCCGAATCGGTCTGGTTCTCGACGTTCCAGGATGTGTCACCCTTGCCCTCCGACGGCGACACCCTGCGTCTGCTCGCACCCAGCGGCTACGTGCGCGATCGCATCATGAGCCGCTACCTGCCCCTCGTCACCGAAGCGTTGCAGGACGCGAACGAGGGCCATCGCTCGGTCGAGATCGACGTCGAGACGACCGCTGAGACCACCGAGCCCGAGCCGGAAGGCGCGAGCGCGGCGCCCTCCGACGACGAAGCGGCCGAACTGCACGCCGCAACGCTCCGATCCGACGCCACGCGATCACTGCTGCTCGATGAGGCCGGACTCAACCCGCGCTACACGTTCGAGACCTTCGTCAAGGGCGCCTCGAACCAGTTCGCGCTCGCCGCGGCCCTCCGCGTCGCCGAAACGCCGGCCCGTAGCTACAACCCGCTGTTCATCTACGGCTCCGCCGGGCTCGGCAAGACCCACTTGCTGCACGCGATCGGGCACTACGTCCACTCCAACTACCAGCACCACGAGGTGCGCTACGTCTCGACCGAGACGTTCATGAACGAATACGTCGACGCGATCCGCCAGAACACCACGAACTCGCTGCGTCGCCGGTATCGAGACATCGACGTCCTGCTGATCGACGACATCCAGTTCATCGCCGGCAAGGAAGGGCTCCAGGAGGAGTTCTTCCACACGTTCAACTCGCTCCACGGCGCGAACAAGCAGGTCGTCATCTCCTCCGATCGGATGCCCGACGCCATCCCCACGCTCGAGGAACGTCTCCGCGGGCGCTTCAAATGGGGGTTGATCACCGACATCCAGCCACCCGACCTCGAGACCCGACTCGCCATCCTGCGCAACAAGTCCGAGCGCGACCGGGTGCTGGTCCCCGACGAGACCCTCGAGTTCATTGCCACCAACATCGCCACCAACATCCGCGAGCTCGAAGGCGCACTGATCCGGGTCACCGCCTACGCCAGCCTCAATCAGGTACCGATCACCACCGACCTGGCCGAGACGCAGCTCGCCGACCTACTCAACGACAGCAAGCCCAAGGCTCGCACCGACGAGGAGCTGCTCGCCGACATCGCCGACATCTTGAGGTTCCCCGTCGAGGACCTCAAGGGCCGGAGTCGCCAACGCCCGCTCGTCACCGCCCGCCAGATCGCCATGTACGTCTTCCGTGAGCTCACCGACTTGAGCTACCCGGCGATCGCCCGGCTGTTCGGCGGTCGTGACCACACCACGGTGATTCACGCGAACGAGAAGATCCAACGCCTGATGAGCGAACGCAAACAGATCTACGACCAGGTCACGGATCTGCTGCAGCAGTTGAAGGCATGATCTCACCGCCAGGAGATCCCGTCGCGAACAACATTGGGGACGGCGACCGGACAACGACGGCGAACCCGTGGACAACACCATCTTGTCCACCGGAGCACATCGTTGGAATTCGCGACATGGGGAACACCCGCCCATCCCGTGTGGACGCCCGCAACCGCTCTACGCTGCAACAACGCGTGGTTGTCCCCAATCCACAGCACCTACTACTGACATTGAACATTGAGACATCCCTGCATGAGGAGAAGTGCCCACTGTGAAATTTCGTTGCGAACGTGATGTGCTCGCCGATGCCATCGGCTCAGCTGGACGGGCGGCGACGAACCGGACGGGCACGCTGCCGGTCCTGGCCGGCGTCCGCATGCACGTCGAAGGAGACACGCTCACCGTCACCGGTACCGACCTCGAGCTGACCATCCGGCTCAGCGTCGATGTCGGTGGCGAACGCGATGGCGCCGCCGTCGTGCCGGCCCGCCTCGTCGGCGACATCGTCAAGGCACTGCCGGCCGGTGCTGTCCATGTCGAACTCGGCGACGACGAGATGTCGATCAGTGCCGGTCGCTCCCAGTTCTCGGTGCGGCCGCTGTCGCTCGACGACTACCCGACCCAGGCCGAACCCACGGCCGACCCGGTGACCTTGCCGGCCGAGGCCATGGGTGACGCGCTACGCCAGGTCGTACGCGCCGCGTCCACCGACGATGCCCGCGCCGTGCTCACCGGTGTCCTGCTCGCCTCCGACGAGGACGGACTGCGCATGGTCGCCACCGACTCGTACCGGCTCGCAGTTCGCGACCTGCCCGACACCGGCGTGCTCGCAGCAGGTCAGAAAGTGCTGATCCCGGGTCGAGCCCTCAATGAACTCCAACGCCTGCTCGGCGATGTCGAACAACTCCAGGTGCGCCTCGGCGAGCGCGAAGCCACCTTCGAAGCCGGTGGGACCCGTCTCAGCACGCGGCTGATCGAAGGCGAATTCCCCAACTATCGCAACCTCTTGCCGTCGAGCTATCCCAACCTGCTCACCGTCGGCAAGGCCGCGATGCTCGAAGCCATCCGCCGCGTCAAGATCCTCGCCCAGGACTCGACCCCCGTGCGCCTGACGCTCGGCGGCGACACCGTGCAGCTGACCGCGATCACCCAGGACGTCGGCAACGCGGTCGAGGAGATCGACGCCAGCTACGACGGCACCGAGATGACCGTCGCGTTCAACCCCGACTACCTCTCGGCCGGCATCGACGCCATCGACAGCGACGACGTCACCCTCGCCACGATGGATCCGATGAAGCCGGCGGTCCTCCGCGGCGTCGGACGCGACGATTACCTGTACCTGCTCATGCCGGTACGCGTGCCGTAGCAAGTTCCGAGGCCTCACCGAAATTCGGAGCGTGTCGTTCGGGGTCGGCCTCGGTCCGGCTCGTCGCTGGCGCTTCCCTCGCCGGCTGTACGCGAGTTTTTCGTCGAGGCGTTGTCCGTTTGCGTACGGATTTGCGTGACCCGTTCCACCAAGTTCTGAACACAAACGTGGGTGGTGATGGCGTTCGTTCTGTGAGACTGCGGGTTCTTCATGATCGTGTCGCATCTGGAACTCGTCGACTTCAGGAACTATGCGTCGGGGACGTTCGAGCTGACCTCGGGGACGACCGCGGTCATCGGCGACAACGGCCAGGGCAAGACCAACCTCGCCGAGGCACTGGCGTTCCTGGCCACCCTCAGCAGCTTCCGCTCCGCACCGGGTGATGCCCTGGTCCGGGTGGGTGCGTCGACGGCGATCATCCGCGCCACCGTGCTCGACGACGAACGCGAGAGCCTCATCGAGATCGAACTCGCCGCGGCAGGCCGCAATCGCGTCCAGGTCAACCGCCAACGGCTCAAACGGGTACGAGATCTACTCGGCACGGTCCGTGTCACGGTGTTCTCGCCCGATGACCTGATCCTCGTCAAGGGAAGCCCGGGCGAACGGCGCCGCTACCTCGACGACACGCTCGTCGCGCTCGCGGTCAAGTACGACACGGTCCGGCTCGAGATCGACCGCATCGTGCGCCAGCGCAACACCTTGCTCAAGCAGGCTGGCGGCCGGCTGACCGACGAGATCGAGGTCACGCTCGACGTCTGGGACGCGAAGTTCGCCGACATCGCGGACCAGTTCGGCTACGCCCGCTCGACCCTGGTCGCGCGCCTCGCTCCGATGGTGCAGGAGGCCTACGAACAGCTGGCCGGCAGCCCGACGCCGATCGATCTCGTCTACGAACCGCCATGGCGTTCGAGCGGACTCGCCGCGGCGCTCGCCGCCTCGCGCCCACTCGACATCCGGCGCGGTGTCAGTACCGTCGGACCGCACCGTGATGAACTCACCATGTCGATCGGCGGACTCCCCAGCCGCACCCACGCGTCGCAGGGTGAGCAACGAACGCTGGCGCTCGCCCTGCGCCTCGCAAGTCATCGGCTGGTGACCGATCGGACCGGTTCCGCGCCGGTCCTCGTGCTCGACGACGTGCTCTCCGAACTCGACGATCACCGGGCGACGGCGCTACTCGATCATCTCCCGTCCGGCCAGGTGATCATCACCACCGCCAGCGAACTTCCCCCCGCTGCGCGCGCCGACCGGATCCTCCGCGTCCACGCCGGTCGCGTCGTCTGATCCACCAGCGATGAGTCATGTGTCGGTAACCGGTCGGTTCGCTCATCGCACACCGGCGCCCGAGGCATGCGGAGTACGGTGACTGCCGTGTCCGACCCGGTGCCGATCTCCCGATCGCTCGACTCGATCATGAAGTCGCTGCGCGGCACCGACCGGATCCAGATCGGTGGGGTGTTCGGACGCTGGGACGACGCCGTCGGCCCCACCGTCGCCGCGCACGTCCGTCCCGTCCGGCTCGATCAGGGCGTGCTCACCGTCGAGGCCGACGAGCCGGCATGGGCCACCCAGGTCAAGTTCCTGTCCAGCACGATCACCGCCCGCCTCGCTGAGGTCGCAGGGGTCGACATCGAGCACATCGAGGTGCGTGTGGCAGGGTCGTCACGACGGTGATTCCGCCCGCGGGTTCCCCGACTCTGTGACACCCCGCTGGTAGGATGGAACCCACTCGCGACGTCAACGTGGGCGCTGGTTGCACCCCCCGGACGAACACCGGAACATCAACCGGCCGACCTCGTTGAACGCCAAGAACAGCATGCCTTTTCGGCATGTCCGCCAGACAGCCAGAAGTATCGAGGTACGAGTGTCCAACGACACCGAAGCAACATCGAACGACGCCACCGAAACCGCACCGGCTCCGGTGAGGAAGTCGTCGAAATCGACCAATTCCGCCACGACGACCGCCGCCTACGACGCCAAGGCCATTCAGGTCCTCGAAGGGCTCGACCCGGTGCGCAAGCGCCCGGGCATGTACATCGGCTCCACCGGTCTGCAGGGCCTGCATCACCTGATCTGGGAAGTCGTCGACAACTCCGTCGACGAGGCGATGGCCGGTCACTGCACGCGCATCGGTGTCACGCTGCTCGCCGACGGCGGCTGCCAGGTCGACGACAACGGACGAGGCATCCCGGTCGACCCGTTCACGTCCGGCGAACACAAGGGCAAGAGCGCCGCGGAGGTCGTGCTCACCGTGCTCCATGCCGGCGGCAAGTTCGGCGGCGACGGCTACAAGGTGTCGGGCGGCCTCCACGGCGTCGGCGTCTCGGTGGTCAACGCCTTGTCCGAACGCCTCATCATCGAAGTCGACCGCGGCGGCAAGCACCATCGCCAGGAGTACGCCAAGGGCGGCAAACCGCAGGGAAAGATGGTCGTCGTCGGCGACACTCCCAAGCGAGGGCGTACCACCGGCACCACGATCACGTTCTGGCCCGACCCCACGATCTTTGCCGCCGAGGGGGTCGAGTTCGTCGCTCGCACGGTCCTCGAGCGCCTCCAGACGATGGCGTTCCTCAACCGTGGCCTGATCATCGCCTTCGAGGACCAGCGCGAAGGCCGCGAACAGCAGGTCGAGTACCAGTACAAGGGCGGCATCGTCGACTTCGTCAAGCACCTCAACGCCACCAAGGAGCCGTTGTTCTCCAAGGTCTGTCAGTTCGAGGACGAGGACGAAGCCGACGGCCAGATGCTCGACATTGCCATGCAGTGGAACACCGGGTACTACGAGGGCATCCACGGTTACGCCAACGGCATCTCCACCATCGAGGGTGGCATGCACGTCGAAGGCTTCAAGACGGCACTCACCTCCGTGGTCAACAAGTACGCCCGGGCAAAGAACCTGATCAAGGAGAAAGATCCCAACCTCACGGGTGAGGACATCCGCGAGGGAATCACGGCGATCATCTCCGTGAAGCTGCGCGACCCGCAGTTCGAGGGCCAGACGAAGGCCAAACTCGGCAACGTTCCGATGCGGTCGTTCGTGCAGAAGGCCACCAACGAGCGCATGGCCGAGTGGCTCGAGGAGAACCCGACCGAGGCCAACAAGGTCGTCAAGAAGGGCCTCGCTGCCGCGCAAGCGCGCGTCGCGGCGAAGAACGCCCGCAACGCCATCCGTCGCAAGACGGCGCTGTCCGGCGCGGGCATGCCCGACAAGCTCAAGGACTGCTCGTCGAAGAACGCCGACGAGTCCGAGCTGTTCATCGTCGAGGGAGATTCCGCCGGCGGTACCGCCGTCGACGCCCGCGACCCGCGCACGCAGGCGATCCTGCCGATCCGCGGCAAGATCCTCAACGTCGAACGGGCCCGCGTCGACAAGATGCTGAAGAACAACGAGATCCAGGCGTTGATCACCGCGATCGGCGCCGGCGTCGGCGACGAGTTCGACGTCACCAAGGCCCGCTACCACAAGGTGATCTGCCTCGCCGACGCCGACGTCGACGGTAGCCACATCCGCACCCTGTTGCTCACCTTCTTCTTCCGTCAGATGCGCGAGATGGTCGAAGCGGGCTACTGCTACATCGCGCAGCCGCCGCTGTACTCCACCGAAATCGGCAAGGAGAAGGTGTACCTCAAAGACGACATCGCCAAGGCGGCCTTCCTCGAAGAACGACCCAACCACAAGAAGCCGTTCCAGCGATTGAAGGGCCTCGGCGAGATGGACTGGGAGGAGCTGCGCACCACAACGATGCTCGACGGCACCCGCACCCTGCTGCAGGTCAACGTCGAAGAGGCTGCCCTGGCCGACGAGATCACGTCGATCCTGATGGGCGACGACGTCGCGAGCCGCAAGGACTTCATCACCACCAACGCACGCGACGTGCGCAACCTCGACTTCTGACACAGAACTGCTGCTGAGACCGAACCATGACTGATACCAACGACACCCCCCCGATCGATCCGATCCAGCCCATCTCGTTGAGCGACGAGATGGAGAACTCGTTCCTCGAGTACGCGATGTCGGTGATCATGTCGCGGGCGCTGCCCGACGTGCGCGACGGCCTCAAGCCGGTGCACCGCCGGATCATCTGGGACATGGAAGACCAGGGGTTCCGGCCCGATCGTCCCCACGTCAAGTGCGCCCGCGTCACCGGTGACACCATGGCGCGCTTCCATCCGCACGGCGACAGCGCGATCTACGACGCCCTCGTGCGCATGGCCCAGCCGTTCTCACTGCGCCATCCACTGATCGACTTCCACGGCAACTACGGCAGCCCCGACTTCGGCCCGGCCGCCGCTCGCTACACCGAGTGTCGCCTGAACCCCCTGGCGATGCAGCTGCTCGCCGACATCGACGAAGACACCGTCGACATGATCCCCAACTACGACGGGAACTTCGAGCAGCCGGTCGTGCTCCCGTCACGATTCCCGAACCTGCTGGTCAACGGCAGCCAGGGCATCGCCGTCGGTATGGCGACCAACATTCCGCCACACAACCTTGGCGAGGTCATCGACGCCGTCGTGCATCTACTCGACAACCCCGACGCCACCCCCGACGACCTCATGGAGTTCGTCAAGGGCCCTGACTTCCCGACCGGTGCCAGCATCCTGGGCAAGGCGGGCATCATCGACGCGTACCGCACGGGCCGCGGCTCGGTGAAGATGCGCGCCACGGTCGAGATCGAGGAGTCGAAGAGCGGGCGCATGGAGATCGTCGTCTCCGAGCTCCCGTACCAGACGAGCTGTTCTGCGATCGCCTCGCGCATCCAGGACCTCGTCGACGGCGGCGACCTCGACGGCATCGCCGACGTCAACGACGCCTCGTCGGGTGGCAAGACCAACCTGATCATCACCCTCAAGCGCGACGCCAACGCCAACGTCGTGAAGAACAACCTGTTCAAGCTCACGCAGCTGCAGTCGACGTTCTCGATCAACATGGTGGCCCTCGTCGACGGGGTGCCGCGCCAGATCAACCTGCGCGACGCGCTCGTCGCCTACGTCAAGCATCAACGCGACGTCATCACCCGACGCTCGCAGTACCGCCTCGACAAAGCCAAGCGCCGCGAGCACGTGCTCGAGGGTCGTATCAAGGCGCTCGACGTGATCGACGCGATCATCGCCCTGATCCGGGCCAGCGACGACGTCGCCGCCGCTCGTGACGGTCTGATGGCCGCCCCGTACGAGTTCAGTGAGATCCAGGCCAACGACATCCTCGACATGCAGCTGCGACAGCTCACCCGTCTGTCGCGCCTCGATCTCCAGACCGAACTCGACGAGACCCGCGCGAACATCATCGATCTCCAGGAGATCCTCGACAAGCCCGAGCGGTTGAACACCGTGATCCGCGACGAGATCACCGCGATCAAGGACACCTTTGCCACCCCCCGCGTGTGCGAACTCACCTACGACGACGGTGAGATGTCGATCGAGGACCTGGTCGACGACAAGGAACTGGTCATCGTCATGACCCAGGCCCAGTACGTCAAGGCGGTGTCGGCCGACTCGTTCAAGACGCAAGGCCGCGGCGGTCGGGGCGTCTCGGGCGGCAAGATGAAGGTCGACGACATCGTGCGTCACGTGATCTTCACGACGGCCCACGCCCACCTGTTGTTCTTCTCGAACCGTGGCAAGGTGTACCGCTTGCGTGCGCTCGAGATCCCCGAACGCGAGCGCACGGCGAAGGGGATGCCGATCGTCAACCTCCTGCCGCTGCAGGCCGACGAACAGATCCAGGCGATCATCGACACCCGCGACTTCGCAGGCGAACGCTTCTTGTTCTTCGCCACCAAGAAGGGCACCGTCAAGAAGACTGCGTTCGATGCCTACGACTCGAGTCGCCGCGACGGCCTGATCGCCATCAACCTGCGCGACGACGACGAACTCGTCCGTGTCATCGAGACCAGCGGCAGCGACGACATCTTCATGGTCAGCCGCAATGGCATGACGATCCGTTTCGACGAGAACGACGTTCGAGCCATGGGTCGCACCGCCGGTGGTGTGCGCGGCATGAAGCTCAAGAACGGCGACGACCACGTCGTGTCCGTCGACGTCGCACGCGACGACACCGCGATCTTGATCATGACCGAGGCCGGCTACGGCAAGCGCACCCAACTCGACAAGTTCAACACCCAAGGGCGCGGTGGACAGGGAGTTCGCGGCATCAAGCTCACCGGCAAGAAGGGCGCTGTCGTTGCCGCGTTCATGGTCGGCCTCGACGACGAGATCGTCGCCGTGTCGAACAACGGTGTCACGATCCGGATGGAAGTGCGGGGGATCTCCTCGCAGGGTCGCGATGCCACCGGTGTCAAGGTGATGAACATCGACGACGGTGACGCCGTCAGCTCGGTCGCCCCAATTCTCGCCGCCGACGAGGAGTGACCCCAGGCGCCCTGGCGCAACTCGCGACCATCGGTCGCCCGCGACTCCATTCCGACGGGAGGTGACGATGAGCGGACGTGATCGCGGCCAGGCCGCCGTGCTCGTGCTGGTGCTCGCCACGGTGCTGTTCGTCTCGCTGTCGGCGGCGCTCGTCGTCGTCGGTGGACGGGCGATCGACAGGACGCGAGCACAGACCGCCGCCGATGCAGCGGCGCTGGGCGCGGTGATCGGTGGACGCGAGGCCGCCGAGACGCTGGCGCGACGCCACGGTGCAACGCTGGTGTCGTTCGCTCGTGGACCGAATGCCGGGCGGGTCACCGTCGTCGTTCGCCTCGGAACGGCCACCGCCGACGCCGCGGCAAGTGACGCTCCGTGAGGCACGTGACGGCTCGGTCCGGGCGATCCTGCCTACACTTCCCGAGATGAGCAAGACCGAGCGCGATCTCGATCGGGAGATCGACGCGCTCGACGATCACCTCGACGATCACCTCGACGATGACCTCGAACAGGACCTCGACGATGACGCCGCCGATCGTGCCGAGGACGACTCGGTCGGGGACGCACTGGTGGCGGAGCCTCCCGTCGAGTCCGACGACGATGTCGACGACTCGTACGAACTGCCCGAGATCATCTTGGCCACCGAGGACGACGACGAGGACGACCAGGACGGCGAGCCCGACGTGGTCGGAGCCGACGCTCAGGTCATCGATCCGCTGATCGGGCGCGAAGCCGACGACTCCGAGGTGAGCGACGACGTGCTCGAAGAGCTCCGTCGGGCCGAGATCGACGGCCCCACCGTGGCGTTCGCACCCCAGGACGACACGTCGTCGGCGATCCGGCGACCTCGCCGCTCACCCGACTACGACCCGGCGCCCTACCCCATCCCGATGACGGTGCCGCGGGTGCTCGGCCGCAAGCCGCGTGTTCGCCGGGTCACCCGGGTGGTTCGCCACGTCGACCCGTGGAGCGTGTTCAAGATCGCAATCGTCGCGAACATCGTGCTGTATCTGATCGTGCTCACCGCTGGCGTACTGCTGTGGAACGTCGCCTACGCCACGGGGACCGTCGACAACGTCGAACGGTTCTTCGAGTCGTTCGGCTGGTCGTCGTTCGAGTTCAACGGCGGCGAGATCTACCACAACGCCTGGATCGGCGGACTGTTCGTGGTGATCGGACTCACTGGCCTCGCCGTGCTGCTCGCCACGTTGTTCAACCTGATCACCGACCTGGTCGGCGGAATGCGGTTCACCGTGCTCGAAGAGGAGGTCGTCGAGGCGAGGCCGTCACCGATGCGCCGGTTCGTGGTACGCAGGGCCGAGCCCGAAGTTCCGCACGTGTCCTACGACCAATCGGGACCCATCGTGCGCGAGGCGTTCATCGACGACAGCGGCGGTCTGCCCCGCTGAACCACGATTTCGATCGTGGGGCGAGGCGTGAAGAACCTCGCCGACCGATAGCCTCTCCGACTTGCCGGGGCTATAGCTCAGTCGGTTAGAGCGCTGCCCTGATAAGGCAGAGGTCACAAGTTCGATTCTTGTTAGCCCCACTACCCGGTCGATGTTCACCGCACGTCCGCCGACGCCCGCGGCGCGGTGAGCGGGCTACCCTGCCGGTCGGATGAAGTTCCTCCGACGTGCGTTCTCGGCCATCGCCCTGATGGGTCTCGCCGCGGCGATCCTGAGGGTGCGCGGCTCGGGCGGTACCCCACCGCAGCACGGAGGCTGGCGCCCGCTCGAGCTGCCGGACACGTGATGTCGGTGGTTGCGGTCGTCGGCCGCGGTGTCGTCGGCCAACGGATCACCCGTCGGCTGCCGACGGTGGTCGGCGGCGTGACGCTGATCGATCACGACCCTCGAAGCGGTCGTGATCTCCCTGATGACGTCTCGGTTGCAGTGCTCGCCCACGGAAGCGCTCATGGGGACCTGGCCCGGAAGCTCGTCGATCGCGGCGTGGGCGTCGTCTCCGTCAGCGACGACCTCGCGGACGTCCGATCGATGCTCGACCTCGACGACGACG
>Ga0307380_10010138_pt1 | contig 11896 bp, 5 predicted proteins | sample UN3MG_FD_202239 | JGI IMG/M metagenome (GOLD analysis project Ga0307380, IMG submission 202239) | Soil microbial communities from Risofladan, Vaasa, Finland - UN-3 | ecosystem: Environmental > Terrestrial > Soil > Coastal area > Acid sulfate soil | place: Finland: Risofladan, Vaasa | collected... | reverse complement strand
CCGACCGCCTTCAGCGAGGACCCGCCTACGATAAGATACAGGATACGAAAGACGGAACAAAGAATACTGCCGACTGGCCAATGTACCGCCACGACACCAGGCGCAGCGGACGTGCCGGGACGAAGGTTCCTTCGGCGCTCAAGCGTACATGGCAAACCGAACTCGGCGGACGAGTTACACAGCCTGTCGTGGCGGATGGGAAATTGTTCGCCGCATCGGTGGATACGCACACGGTACATGCCCTGGACGCAGCTTCCGGCGAGAAGCTCTGGAGCTATACTGCCGGCGCGCGTATTGACTCGCCCCCTACCATTTACAAGGGGCGTGTTCTGTTCGGCTCGGCCGATGGCTGGGTTTACTGCCTGCGTGCTTCGGACGGGATTCTGGCATGGCGGTTCCGGGCGGCCCCGCATGACCTGCGGCTGATGTCGTACGAGCAGCTCGAATCCGTCTGGCCCGTCTCAGGCAGTGTGCTGATCCAGGACGGCGTCGCCTACGCCCTGGCGGGCAGGTCGATGTTTGTTGACGGCGGTATGCGAATGCTGCGTCTCGATCCGCTGACCGGAAAGAAGCTCTCTGAGACAATTCTGGACGACCTTGATCCCAGAACGGGCAAGAACCTTCAATCGAGAATTCAGCAGAAAAAGATGCCCGTCGCCCTGCCGGATATCCTATCGAGCGACGGCAAATTCGTATACATGAGATCCCAGCGGTTCAACCTGGACGGACGCCGTGCCGTCATCGACCCCGAACGCCAGACGGACCAGGAAGGCGAAGGGACACATCTGTTCTGCCCCACGGGATTTCTGGACGACTCATGGTTCCATCGCTCATATTGGGTCTACGGCAAGAACGCGGGCGAAGGATGGGCGGAGTGGCCTGTCGCGGCGAGGCTCGTCCCTGCCGGACGGATTCTCGCCTTTGACGATACTCATGTCTATGGCTATGGACGTCACCCACAATACCTTTGCAATTCGTCCGCGCTGGAATACCGGCTCTTTGCCGCCGACAAGACATTCGATCCCGATCGTGCCGCCCGCGTCAACAAGGTCAAAATTCCGCAGGACATAGTCAACTGGAAGAACCGTGCCAAGCGCCCGGAGCTTGATCTGAGTGCCGTGAGTCGCAAATGGCTGGTTGAGAAGCCCGATGTGATTGCCAAGGCCATGGTTTTGGCGGATCAAACGCTGTTTGTCGCCGGACCGCCCGATGTCGTGGACGAAGAGAACATCTGGGGCCGCACTCTTGAGCCGGAAGTGCAGGCAAAGCTAAAAGCGCAGAGTGCCGCTCTCGAAGGGAGTCAGGGAGGTTTGCTCTGGGCCGTATCGGCCGCGGACGGCGGCAGACTGGCCGAATATAAGCTCGAAAGCGTGCCGGCATTCGATGGCATGGCCGCTGCCGAAGGGCGGCTCTATCTTTCAATGAAGAACGGCTGCGTCTTGTGCATGGCCGGCAAGTAGAGCAATGGAGAAATCGATGACACGAAGACAATTTCTAAGGGTGGCAACCGCCGTCGGGGCAGCGGCGTTCGGACAGACTGCATACGGAAACATTCTCGCACAAGCACGATTGCTGTCCCAATCGCAAAGCTCTAATATTGAAGCCTCTCAATCCAGGAAAAATGTGCTGTTCATTGTCGTTGACGATCTGAATCATTCTCTCGGATGTTACGGCCATCGGCTCGTTAAATCGCCTAATATTGACCGGCTGGCGGCTCGCGGTATTCGCTTCGACCGGGCCTACTGCCAGTTCACTATCTGCAACCCGAGCCGCACGTCTTTTCTCACGGGCTTAAGGCCTGATTCGACCGGCATCCTGAATAATACGACCGGCTTTCGTTCGAAGCTGCCGGATGTCGTCACGCTGCCGCAACTGTTCCGCAAGAACGGATACTTCACGGCCCGCCTGGGAAAAATCTTTCACGGACGTAAGAACACGGGCGATCCACAAGCGTGGGACGTGACATCCGATCCGAAAGCGACGCCGCTGGGCCAGGAGGGCCGGGGAAGAAATCTGACCGGCGGTCGGGTCAATTGGTGTCGATGGCTTGCCGCTGAAGGCGACGACGAAGATCAACCCGATGGCCTGATTGCCGCGGAGACCATCAGTTTGCTGGAGCAGCGGCGAGATGAGCCGTTCTTTATCGCAGTCGGCTTTCTTAAGCCGCACGATCCCTTTATCGCGCCTAAAAAATACTTCGATCTTTATGGGCTTGATTCTCTAAAATTACCCGAAGATCCGCCCGACCGCTCGCCCGAGCTTGCCCATGCCATCGGGAGCGGCTGGAAGGACGAGTTCAACCGTTTCACCGACCGCGAGCGACGAGAGTTCATGCTCGCCTACTACGCGGGAGTTTCCTTCATGGACGCCCAGTTGGGAAAAATCATGGTCGCCCTGGATCGTTTGGGACTGTGGCAAAATACGACCGTTGTGTTTTTCGGCGACCACGGCTACCATCTCGGTGAGCGAGGCTGGTGGAACAAAAATACGCTGTTTGAGCTTTCTGCCAGGGCTCCCCTGATCATGGCGACACCTGAAATGAAAACAAAGGGCACAAGTTGTTCGCGCATTGTGGAATTCGTGGACATCTATCCCACGCTGGCCGACTTGCACGGGCTGGCCGCCCCGGACAATCTCGAAGGTACGAGCTTTACGCCCCTGCTGAATGACCCGAATCGCCCATGGAAGAAGATGGCGTTTACACAGGTCCAGCGAGGAAAGATCGCGGGCCGTTCCGTACGAACCGAGCGATGGCGCTACACGGAGTGGGACCAGGGCAAACAAGGCGCAGAACTGTACGACCACAACAGCGATCCCGGCGAGTACTACAACCTTGCTTCTGATCCTCAGCATTCCGACACTATTAAAGAGCTTAGAAAAATGCTGCGAGAGCCGAAGAGGTGAATGAACTCATAAAATAAGGATTTTACCATGAAAAAGACAAACAGATTTATTTTAACCGGCAGTGTGGTTTTAGTAATCCTGGCAGCTATCGGATTCACATCCAACGTTACAGTAGTGAAGGGTAATGAAACGTACGAGCCAACCTGGGAATCTTTGTCAAAACACAAGGTCCCGGAGTGGTTTCGCGATGCCAAGTTCGGCATCTATACCCACTGGGGGCCGGTGACAGTTGGCGCCGAAGACGGCCCGGGCGGTGTCCAGTGGTACGGACGCAGCATGTACATGGAAAGCAGCCCGACGTTTGAGTACCACCTGAAAAAATATGGTGACCAGAACAAAGTTGGCTACAAAGACATCGTCAAGATGTTCACGGCGGAGAAATTTGATGCCGAGGTGTGGGCGGAACTATTCGCTGAGGCCGGCGCGAAGTTCGCCGGGCCGGTAGCGATTCATCACGATAACTATGCCATGTGGGACTCAAAGTACACTGAATGGGACAGCATGGACCAAACACCCGGGCGTGATTTCACCGCCGAGTTGGAAAAGGCCATTCGCAAACGCGGCATGAAGTTCATCGCAACGTTTCATCACGCGTTCTCGTGGCGCTATTTCGAGCCATCATACAAGTTCGACGGTGCCGATCCCATGTACGCCGGATTGTATTGCCAGGCCCATGAGCCCGGCGCCCCACCAACCCCTGAATTTCTGGACCAGTGGCTGGGCAAAGTCAATGAAGTGGTCGAGAAGTACGAGCCTGACCTGACCTGGTTCGACTTCGGTCTGGGCGATGAAAAGCGCAAATGCATTACGCCGGAGTATCGGCTGAGGATGTTCGCCGATTATTACAACTGGGCCGTTCGGAACAATCGCCAGGTCGGCGTCGCTCATAAGCATCCCTATATCCACGAACATGCCGGTATCCTCGACTTCGAACGCGGCCGGGAAGACCGTCTGGCGCCCTATCCCTGGCTGACAGATACATCTGTCGGGCCCTGGTTCAACCAGAAATCGTCCTCATTTAAGACTGTCAATGATCTCGTGGACGTTTTGGTGGACATTGTCTCCAAGAACGGCTGTATGCTTTTGAACGTCGGCCCTGCCGCCGACGGTACGATTCCCTTAGAGGCACAGCAACTGTTGCGCGGCATCGGAGCGTGGCTGAAGGTCAACGGCGAGGCGATATATAAAACGCGCCCGTGGGAGGTCTTCGGCGAGGGCCCGACAAGAAACACCGGCGGTGGTTTCAGCGAGAATAAAGACAAATCGTACACCTCCAAAGATATCCGTTTCACGCGCAGTAAAGACGGCAGGACACTGTATGTGATTGTCCTCGACTGGCCGGATAAACAACTGACCATCAAATCCATCAAAATCGCAAACGCCAACTCCCGCGCGCGTATCCTGCTGCTCGGCCACGATGGCAACATCGATTACAGCGTCAACGATAATAAGCAATTGGTCATCCAGAGACCGGATATCTCACCCGAATATCGTCCATGTAAGCATGCTTTTGTATTCAAACTTACCGGCTTCGAAGTCGAGTTACACGAAGCCGCCAATTCCGGTTCGCCCGGCGACCCAAACGAATAGCAAATCCTGTAGCGAAGATTCTCAGGAAGTTGCTGAGGTAATGGGGTTCTGTAGAGACTGCATCTTCGAGGCGGACAACAAGCCTCCGGCCGGGCATCATCCATGATTATATATGAGAGTGACTTGTCTTTTTCCTTGACTCATCGTACTGGGCCTTTACGGCGGATTGTATTTCCCATACAAATTGGGAAAAGTGTTCGGTGAGCAAATCCGCCCGGCGGCCCCACAAGCAGCCAAAAGCTAAAATTAAAGCTGCTTTCCGAGCTATCACAGATCATAAATTATCCAAAAATAAATCGGATATTCAATGTACTCCCGGTCGAAGAGTCTTGAAATTCTGCCTGGGACAGATTATTGTCTGCTTCGTACGATGACTATGGAAAGCAATTATGTGTAAGCAGGAGATAACGAAGATGGTGAAGTACAATTGCACCCGGCGGGATTTTCTTCGGGCCTTAGGACTTGGAGTTGCGGCATCTGTTACGTCCGGCTCGTTAGGCGTCGCTCGGGCGGCTTCGGCTCAGAACCAGCGTCCGAACATACTCTATATCATGTCCGACGATCATACCGCCCATGCTATCAGCGCGTATGGGGGAAGGCTGGCGAAGGTTGCTCCGACGCCGAACATCGACAGGCTGGCCGATGAAGGGATGCTCTTCGAGAACTGCTTTTGCACCAATTCGATCTGCGTGCCCAGCAGGGCAACGATTCTAACCGGGCAATATAGCCAGACCAACGGCGCGCTGGACCTGGGCGGCAGGCTTGAGCCGGAGAAGCAATACCTGCCCAAACTGATGAAAAAGGCCGGCTACGAAACCGCCATGATCGGCAAGTGGCACCTCAAGAACGAGCCGGCGGCGTTCGATTATTACTGCGTGCTTCCGGGCCAGGGCTCCTATTTCAATCCAATCTTGAGGGAATCGGGCGGACAATGGCCAAATAATGAAAAACGCTTCGCAAAATATGATTCGTCCCACTGCTCGGATGTGATTACCGATCTGTCGCTAAAGTGGCTAAAAGGCAGGGACCGCTCGAAACCCTTCTTCCTGATGCACCATTACAAGGCGCCGCATGACAATTTCGAGAATGCCGAGCGATACGACTGGCTGTTCAATGATGTCGATATTCCGGAGCCGGAGAGCCTGTGGCGGCCCGGCAATCACGGCTCCGAGGCGACAAAAGACATGGGCACTTCTATCGGCAGGCGCAACATGCGGCGGAATATGGGGATGCACATGTTTGTCGATGAATCGCTGCCGGATGAGCAGTATAAACGCACGGCCTACCAGCGATATCTTAAAAAATATCTGCGATGCGTTCGCGGGGTCGATGACAATTTAGGCCGGCTTTTCGACTATCTTCAAAAGAGCGGCCAGATGGACAAAACCGTCATCATCTATACATCCGATCAGGGCATGATGCTGGGCGAGCACGATTTTATCGACAAACGCTGGATGTACGAAGAGTCGATGCGAATGCCGTTTCTTGTCAGGTATCCCGATATGATCAGGGCAGGGACTCGGACGGACGAGATTATCAACAACACCGACTTTGCGCCGACGATTTTGGAACTGGCAGGACTTGAGGCTCCCGACTATATGCACGGGCGAAGTTTTGTTCCGCTGCTGAAACGCAGAATACCGGCAAACTGGCCCAAGGCCACCTATTACCGCTACTGGATGCACATGGCACATCACGACAACCCGGCACATTTCGGAATCCGTACCAAAATATACAAGCTGATATTCTTCTACGGAATGAACTACAAGCAAGGCGGCCCGGAACCGACCCTGCCGGGTTGGGAACTGTACGATATGGTGAACGACCCGCACGAAATGAACAACCTGTACGGCAATTCAAGATATGTATATGTGATCAGGAAACTGAAGTCCGAACTGCTGCGGTTGAGAAAAGAGTATAACGAAACAGATGAAAAATACCCTCATATCCAAAAGGTCATCGACGAATACTGGGACAAATAAATACGGCTCCGGCTCGGCGAGACTATCGAAACTCATGAAGGCTTTCGGAGGATTCCAATGACACGAGTAATGAACAATGCCGCTGCAAAATTCAGGCTCTGCCGGGTGCTGTTATTCGCGGCAATTCTTGCCGGCCTGGCAGCCGAAGCGTTAGCACAAAACCACGACGTAGAGGCAGGCACACCAACCACTCCGCAATGGAAAATGTCTCGTCCAAGGTTGTTCTTCACTGCCGAGCGAATAATGCGCCTGCGTGAACGAGTTGCCGAAGATGGCATATTTAAGGAAGCCTCGGACAAACTCCTTGAGCGGGCGGACCGGCTCCTTGACGCAAAGCTGGTATCGAAGGAATATGCCGAAGGCGGCTCCGGCCAGCACGGCAATTACGGCCGGCCGAGCGGGCAGATCAGCGACATGGGCCCGACGCTCGGCCTGGCATATCAGATGACCGGCGAAAAACGCTACGCCGAGAAGCTTCGGGACGCCCTGATTCATTACGGCGGCCTGAGCAGGTGGGCCGGTGACGCTAATCATGAGCCGCCCTGGCATTCGGAGTTGAACACGGCCAGGTTCTGCTACGGCTACGCCGTCGGATATGACAGCATTTACGATTTCCTTTCGGATGATGAAAGAAAGACTGTCGCCGAAGCAATGGTTCGGCTGGGTATTTTACCGACGCTGGATGACTGGGTTCCGGGCGAAAAACGAATTCACGCGCTGGATTCGATGGGGCACAACTGGTGGAGCGTGTGCGTTTCGATGGCCGGCCTGGCGGCCTTGTCACTGGTTGGTGACCAGCCGCAGGCCGAGGCGTGGGCTCATCGCGTCTCGGATGTTTTTCCGGAATGGTTTTACTATCAGGGAAACATCCTGCAAAACAAGCCGGCCAACTTCGATACCGAAGGTGCGTTTTACGAGAGCGTAAGTTATGCCGATTACGCCCTGTCGGAGTACCTGTTGTTCCGGCTCGCTTACTCGAACGTGTTCGGCAAATCGGCGGCACCGGATATTCCCCTGCTGGACGACGCGGGGGATTTCTTCATCCACTCCTGCTATCCGGCTTCCGATTCGATAATGTCCGTGAATTTCGGCGACAGCAGCCTGCGGGCGACGGGAGCACGAACTATCCGGCTGCTGCTTGCCAACGACTACGGCAAGCCGCAGTATCACTGGTATCTGACCCGCACGGATCGCGGATTGAACGATCCGGTGGGACTGCTCTACGATAATCTGCAACCAGGGGAAATTGTTCCCAAAGATTTTGCCGAATCGATGCTGTATCCGGATATCGGCTGGGCAGTTCTGCGGTCGTCATGGCGGGATAACGCGACCATGCTGGCGGTCAAGTCGGGTTTTGCCTGGAATCACGCGCATCCGGATGCGGGATCTTTTATACTGTTTCATAAAGGCGTGCCTTTGATTATCGATTCGGGCAATTGCTCGTACAGCAGGCGGGAATACACAAGCTACTACCGCCACAGCAAGGCCCACAATGTCATCCTGACCGACGGTAACGCGCAGAATCCGGAAGACTGCGGCAACGGCGACCGCGGGACAGTCACCTCCGGCCGTATACCCCGAATGATGGATGCCGGGGGACTAAAGTATGTATTCGCCGATGCCACCGGGGCGACATCGTGGAAGTTCTCGCGGAACTATCGTCACTTCCTTTGGCTCGGTGATGTGATATTGATCTTCGACGATGTTCGAACCCACGAGAAAGGCCGATTGGAATGGCTGCTGCACTATCAGGACAAGGCCGAGAAACAAGGCGAGCGAATACTGCTTTCAAACGGTGACAACCGGGCGCTCGTATGGCCGCTCTTCCCGGAAGGGATGCAGGTCGTCGAGAAGAAAGGTCTCGAAGACCACCGGCCCGATAACGAAGTGACGTATCTTGCTTTCACGCCGGAGCAGCCTGCGCGAGATGCGAAGTTCATCACGGCGGTGTTTCCGCTTGAGCCGGGCAGTGAAGAGCCCGCGGTGCAGGTCGAGCGATTGAAAGCCAATGAAGCGATCGGAGTCCGACTCAGCGATGGAAAGATGCTTACCGATGTATATCTGAATCTTCGGGCGGACGGTAGAAAAATGCACCGCAATAGCTGCAACGTGATTGACGGCTGGGATACGGATGCGTACATATTTTCCGTGACCCGGCCAAAAGATGCCGATGGAAACGATCCGGATTCGGTCGTGCGGTACTTCGTTGCCTGCGGCAGTTATCTGCGCAAAAACGGCAAGGTGGTGCTCGATTCGCTCTCAAAGGTTGACACCGTCTTTGTGCCTGGCAGGCAAACACAGGTACAGTTGGAAGGGCAACCTTTGACGAATGTATTTTTAAGAGCAGCTGCGAAACCGGACAAGGTCGTCCTCAACGGCAGGAGCGTCAAAGTGCTTTATGATGAAACGGCACGCGCAGTTCACCTTGGCAAAAACTTGACGAAGTGAGAAAGTGTGCTATCATTTAAGTTTACAAATTGTGTTTATACGGGAGGTCTTAAGATGAGTGATACATGTTGGACGAGAAGAAGATTCTTAAAAGCGGTTGGACTGGGTGCGGCGGCACTTTCGTTGCCGACCATTGATGTCCTCGGCGCAAGCAAAGGCAAGCCGAATATCCTGTTTATTTTTGCCGATGACCAGTGCTTCGAGACGCTGCATTCGCTGGGCTGCGACGAAATACAGACCCCGAACCTCGACAGGCTCGTCAAGGGCGGCGTGACTTTTACGCACGCATACAATCAGGGCGCATGGCACGGCGCCGTGTGCGTAGCCAGCAGGACGATGCTCAATACGGGGCGTTTCCTGTGGATCGCCAGAGACCTTGAGCCGAATCTGAAGCAGGAAACGGCGGCCGGCAGGTTCTGGTCGCAGTACATGAAACAGGCGGGCTACGAAACCTACATGAGCGGCAAATGGCACGTCAAGGGTATCAAGCCGGAAGATATATTCGACCACGTCAAAGACGTCCGGCCCGGCATGCCAAATCAAACTAAAGAGGGATACAATCGCCCTGTCGAGGGACAACCGGATCCGTGGAAACCATGGGACACAAAATACGGCGGCTATTGGAAAGGCGGCAAACACTGGAGCGAAGTTCTCGGTGACAACGCGGAGGAGTTTCTCGATAACGCTTCGAAGAATGAAAAGCCATTCTTCATGTACCTGGCCTTCAACGCCCCACATGACCCGAGGCAATCTCCGAAGCAGTACGTGGATAAGTACCCACTGGAAAACGTCAAAGTCCCCGCCAATTTCCTGCCGGAATATCCTTACAAGGATTCGATTGGCTGTAGCGAAAAGCTCAGAGATGAAGCTTTAGCCCCCTTCCCTCGGACAAAATATGCCGTTAAGGTGAACCGTCAGGAATACTACGCGATTATAACCCATATGGATGCGCAGGTCGGACGCATTCTCGATGCGCTTGAAAAAACAGGGAAAGCCGACAATACTTATATTTTCTTCACCGCCGACAACGGGCTTGCAATCGGCCACCACGGTCTGATGGGCAAACAAAATATGTACGACCACAGCGTCAGGATTCCGCTGATGGTTAATGGCCCCGGTGTTCCGAAGAACAAAAAGATCGATGCGCCTGTATATCTTCAGGACATAATGCCATCGGCGCTGGAACTTGCCGGTGTTGATAAGCCGCGACATGTACAGTTCAAGAGCCTGATACCGCTTATCACTGGCAGAACCGCCGGTAGCTACGACGCTATCTACGGCGGCTATATCGACTTGCAGAGAATGGTCTGCGCGGGCGATTACAAAATGATTTACTATCCGAAAATCGACAAGACACTGCTCTACAATCTCAAAGCGGACCCACTGGAGATGGAAAACCTTGCCGATGATCCGGCCAACGCCGGCCTCTTGAAGAAATTAAGGGCCCGCCTGAAAGAGTTGCAACAAGAAACACGCGATACGCTCGATCTCGATAATACCTCCAAATCATAGGATCAGTTTGAGAAAGGAAATACGATGAAAAAGTCATTTTTAAGTTGTTTCCTAATAACGTTTGCCTGTCTGGCCCCGGCAACTGCTCAGGATGATATCCTGATAGCGGACTTCGAGGGCAAAGATTACGGTGACTGGAAGGTGACAGGCGAAGCGTTCGGCCCGGGTCCGGCCCGCGGCACGCTGCCGACTCAAATGGAGGTGACCGGCTTCGAAGGCAAGGGGCTGGTCAGCTCGTACTACAAAGGCGACGATGCAACGGGCACACTCACTTCCCCGTTATTCGAGATAAAACGCAAGTACATCAATTTCCTGATCGGCGGCGGTAAACATCCGGGCCAGGCTTGCATCACTCTGCTTGTGGAAGGAAAAGCATCACGCACCGCCACCGGCCCAAATGACAAACCCGGAGGCTCGGAAGAATTAGCCTGGCATAGTTGGGATGTCTCAAAACTACTCGGTCGCGCAGCTCTGATACAAATAGTCGATAAGCAAACCGGGGGCTGGGGACATATAAATGTGGACCACATAATCCAAAGCAATAGTAAAGTTGAAGTGCTTACAGACAAATCACGCGAATTTCTGCTACAGAAGAAATACTTGAATTTCCCGGTCAAGAACGGAGCCAAGAAACGCTTGATTCATCTGTCCGTCGATGGGAAGGTTACGCGGGAATTTAGTATCGAACTGGCTCCTGACGAGCCCGACTTTTGGGTGTTTCTGGAGATCGGTGCATTTAAAGGCAAAAAAGCGACACTGCGTATAGACAAGTATGATCCGGCCAGCACTAAAGGATTCGATTCGGTCTACCAGGCAGACACCTACATCGGTGAAGAAAACGTTTACCGGGAAAAATTGCGCCCTCAGTTACACTTCACTTCTCGCCGGGGCTGGAACAATGATTCCAACGGGATGGTCTATTATGACGGGGAATATCACCTGTTCTACCAACATAACCCTTTCGGGTGGAATTGGGGCAACATGACCTGGGGCCATGCAGTCAGTACGGATATGATTCACTGGACCGAATTGGGTGATGCGATTCATCCTGACCGTTTGGGAACGATCTTTTCCGGCTCGGCAGTAGTTGACGTGAACAATACCGCAGGATTCCAGACGGGTGACGAAAAAGTTATCGTATGCATCTACACCTCCGCAGGCGGTACGAATCCAATGTCCAAAGACCAGCCCTTTACCCAGTCGATCGCCTATAGCAATGATCGCGGCAGAACCTGGACGGTGTATGATGGCAATCCCATTGTGGGCCATATCAACGGCGGCAATCGTGACCCCAAAGTAATCTGGCACGAGCCGACGAGTCAATGGGTGATGGCGCTGTATCTGGATGATAACACAATGGGATTTCTAACATCCAAAGATTTGAAATCATGGAAATTGCAGAGCAAGATCAAGTGCTTTCACGAGTGCCCTGAGCTTTTCGCGCTGCCGGTCGACGGGGA